>Ga0335074_10010029_pt1 | contig 13240 bp, 17 predicted proteins | sample Lox_Sample_23_FD_206715 | JGI IMG/M metagenome (GOLD analysis project Ga0335074, IMG submission 206715) | Soil microbial communities from Loxahatchee National Wildlife Refuge, Florida, United States - Lox_Sample_2.3 | ecosystem: Environmental > Terrestrial > Soil > Wetlands | place: USA...
GCGCGGATCTGATCGAATTGGGTGTTCCCTTCTCCGACCCCATCGCCGACGGCCCCGTGATCCAGCGCGGTAGCGAACGCGCGCTGAAAGCCGGTACCAAGCTCACGACCGTCCTCGACATCGCCGCACAGATTCGCAAGCGATCCGAGATCCCGTTGCTGCTGTTCACCTACATGAATCCGGTGCTGCGATATGGGCTTGAGCCGCTGGCCCACGCGGCGATCGCGAGCGGGATCGATGGCTGCCTGCTCACGGACATGAGCGTCGAAGAAGCCGAGCCGTACATCGAGGTGATGCGCAAAGCGGGGCTCGACACAGTCTTTCTAGCTGCGCCAACCAGCAGTAAGCGCCGCATGGAACTAGTCGCCAAATATTCCACTGGCTTCATCTATCTTGTCTCGCGCACCGGAGTGACGGGGGAGCGCAGCAGCGTTTCCGACAGTGTCGCGCCGCTCGTGGCCGCCATGCGCAACGTAACCAAGCTGCCGCTCGCGGTTGGCTTCGGCATTTCTACCGCGGACCACGTGCGTGCGATCGGAGCCGTCGCCGATGGTGTGGTGGTGGGCAGCGCGTTCGAACGAGTGATCGAAGAAAATGCGTCCAATCCCGAACTCCCGGCGCGGATGGAAGCACTGGCCCGCGAACTGGCCAGTGGTTTACTATCGAAGAACAAATGAGTCCGAGACATGAGCATTGAAAAGCTCGCGGATTGCCGTCAAAAAATCGATGCCGTAGATGTGAAGATCGTTGCGTTGCTCAACGAGCGCACCGAGATCGTGCATGAAATCGGCCGCATCAAGCGACAGTACTCGCTGCCCATCTACGAGCCCAAGCGCGAGGACCAGGTCTTTGAAAACGTCACCGGCCACAATTCCGGGCCGCTGACGGCCGAAGCGCTCAAACGCATTTTCGAGCGCATTATCGACGAAATGCGAACCATCCAGCAGGAACGAACTACCGGACACTAATCCCAGAGCACGGACCGGTCGATGTTCGCGATCGCCGGGCGCCCGGTGAGCATCATCGCAAGTTCGAATTCTCGGCGCAAAATTTCGATTACCCGAACCACTCCTTCCGCGCCGCCAATCGCAAGGCCGTGCAGATAGGGCCGGCCAATTCCGACAGCATTCGCGCCCAGCGCCAGAGCCTTGAGGACGTCGGTGCCGCGGCGAATGCCCCCATCGACCAAGACGGGAACGCGGCCTGCCACGCGCTCCGCAACCAATGGTAGTGCATCGATCGTGGCGGGTGCGGTGTCGAGATTGCGCGCACCGTGGTTGGATACGAAGATTCCCTCCACGCCGGCCTTCACGGCGATCTCGGCATCATCTGGGTCCAGGATGCCCTTGAGAAGCACGGGAGTTTTTGCGAACGATCGCAGCCAGTCGATGTCCTTCCACGTGACCGTCGGATCAAGATAATCCCTGCCTTGGAAATTCGGCAGCGGCCGTTCGGGCAGTTCCGCTTTCAAGCGATACTCGCGATCGCGCGGGCCGTGCGATGGCGAATCAACTGTAACGCAGAGCGCGCGGCAACCGGCCGATTCGGCACGCTGGACCAGGTCGCGCGTGAACTCGCGATCACGCTGTACATAGAGCTGAAACCACACGGGACCCGTCGCTGCCTTCACGGCTTCTTCAATTCGCAGAGATGCGCTGCTGCTGATAATCAGGATCGTGTTCGCCACGCCTGCGCCCCGCACCACGGCCAGATCGCCTTCGGGATGCACGAAGCTCTGCGCGCCGGTGGGCGACAGCAGAATCGGCGACGGCAGTTCCACTCCGAACAGAGTCACGCGCGTGTCGAGCTTCGAAACGTCCACCAGCACGCGCGGGCGCAAGCGAATTCGATCGAAGCCTTCGCGATTCCAGCGCAGTGTGATCTCATCCGCCGCGCCACCTTCCACTCGGGCCCAGGCAGCGGGAACTACACAATTCCGCGCGAGTTCAGCGAAGTGCGGGAGCGAAAGCACTCTGTCGAGTTCGGCGCAGCTTTTGGTTACCTGCATAGACAGCAGTGTAATGCAAACTTCCCGAGAGAATTGTTCTCCTCGCGATACAATAAGAACGTTGATGAGTAACGTCCAGCTGTATCTAACCATCGGCATCCCTACCTTCGCTGTACTGATCGGGATCTTGATGAACATTGTTCATCACAACTCTGTCAACGCAAGATTCAACAGCGTCGATGCGCGATTTAACAGCGTGGATGCGCGCTTCAGCAACGTGGAGGCCCGCTTCAACAGCGTCGACGCCCGCTTCAACAACCTGGAAGTCAAATTCGACACGCTGATCGGCAAAGTGATCGAGCTCGACAACCGAGTCACGCGCATCGAAGCCAAGCTCGACATCCGATAATTCTCCGGGCGCGCACGCCAAAACTCCCGTGGTAAAACTGTCTATGATGCGAGTCGCGATCGAGAAGAAGTCTGGGGCACCAGCGCGGCGCGTCGAAGATTTCAGCAGCGGCCGATGAAAGCCGCGATTTGCGGGAGCAACGGCGCGGAACTGAATGTCGAAGGGATCGCTTCAGCATCCCGCCGCCAATTCCGGTATAAGAAGGTTTGGGCCCGGGAGGGAACGTAGATGGTTAACTGTCCAAATTGCGACGCCGTGATCGACGTGGATGAGGACGAATTGGATGAAGGCGACACGCTGACTTGCGAGGAGTGCGGCGCCGACCTCAGCGTCACTGGATTGAGTCCTTTGGAACTCGAGACTCAAGAGGACGAAGACGAGGAGGATGAAGAGGAAGAGGACGATTTCGACTACGACGAGGACGAAGACGAGGATGAGGACGAAGAAGAAGAGCACGAAGAGGATTGGCATTAGTCTCGCGTTGCTGGCGGCCGTTTTTCTTCCTCTCGTTCCGAGTGCGGCAGCCGCCAAAAAGAAACCGGTGGTCGAAGACAGCGCGGTAATTAGCGGCACCGTGTTTGAAGAAAGCGGCTACGCGCTGCCGGAGGCAAAGGTGACATTGGTTGCCGAGCCTTCGTCGGGAGAAACGCGTGGGAAACCGAAAAAGATGGAAGCGGTCTCCGATTCCCGCGGCGAATTCGTGTTTCACGTGCCCCCGGGGCCCGGGCAATACACGATCGCAGTGGCCGCGAAAGGCTATCGAGGCGGCCGAAAATCCGTCGCAGTGGAAGGCCTGGAGCGTGTAGAAGTAACTTTCCAATTGGAGCGCGAGTCGAAATAGGTGGTGACAACACCGGCTCGCCGCGCGTGCCTCGCCGCTTTATTTTGCGCCTCAGCGCTATTGGCCCAACACGGCTATCAGGAGCCGGTGGCGCGCAACCTGGAAGGCGTGGTGACCAACACTTCGGGACATCCCGTGGACCAAGCCGTAGTGCAGTTGAAAAATACCAAAACCCTGCAGATCCGCTCCTATATCACTTCTGAAGATGGCCGCTATCATTTCGCCGGGCTAAGCACGGAAGTGGAATATCAAGTAAAGGCGCAGCGCAACGGTACGGCCACCTCGTGGAAGACCTTGAGCGTCTTCAACACCAAGAAAACCGCGACCATCAACCTGAAACTGAAGAAGTAACATAGGAAGAGGAGACCGATGAAACGTGCCATGGCCTTTGCGTTTTGCCTGCCGCTGTTTGCGGCGACGACGCTCATTCCCATCAATGAAGCCGGGTTCCAGAGGTTATCCGCTTCACACAAGGGCAAAGTGGTGGTGTACGATTTTTGGGCCACCTGGTGCGCTCCGTGCCGTGCCGAGCTGCCGCAGTTGGTGAAACTCGAAGCCAAGCTCCGCTCCCAGGGCGTGGTGGTGATCACGATCTCAGCCGACGAGCCCGATCACAAGGCCGCTGCAGAGAAATTCATCGAAAGGTTCGGGGTGCAGGGGCCGGCGTATTTGAAACAGGCGGAGAACGACGACCATTTCATCAACTCGATCGATCCGAAATGGGGCGGCGCATTGCCGGCGATGTTTCTATACGACAAATCCGGGCACAAGATCCGCTCGTTTATCGGCCAAACCGATATCGCGAAAGTCGAAGCCGCGATTCATAAGCTATTGTAACGAAAAGGCTAGGGCCGATTGTCGCTTTTGGCCCGCAGCACGGCTCCCGTACTGTTTCTTTGTTCTTGACTTCCTTGTAACACCATGATACCTTCGGCGACTAGTGGTATATCAGTCGCGTATCCGCCCGGATCCTGGATGGCTAGCTTTGGTAGTTCGCCAGGTCGCGTTCGCGGCCCCCGCGGGCCAGCCTAACTTCCATTTTCGTCGCGATTGTAACCAATTGATGGTAAAATCTCGCCTGTGCATACGTGCGACTGATGCGGGCGATAGGCGTAGCTGCATAGTTCGAGGTTTGTCGGCCGAGGACGCCCAAGAAGTAAATTCCAAGCATATAATCATTCGAGAGGTGCAACGATGAGAGCTAAGTTCTATGTTTTTGTGGCCGGCCTTGGTTTGCTGGTCACGGCCGCGCCGATGATGGCGCATCATTCTTTTACCGCTGAGTATGACGCCACCAAGCCGATCACGCTCACCGGCACAGTGACCAAAGTGGAGTGGATGAATCCGCATGCCCGTTTTTATCTGGACGTGAAGGACGAATCCGGCACTGTCACGAATTGGGAGCTGGAATTGGGAAGCCCCAACGGTCTGATGCGGCTGGGTTGGACCCGGCACTCGCTGAAGCCCGGCGACACGGTCACGGTATCTGGTTCGCTCGCTAAGGATGGCTCCAAGCTGGCCAATGCGCGCAAGGTAACGCTGGCGGACGGCCGCAAAGTTTTCGCCGGATCGGCGTTGGACGCCGACAAGTCGCAGCAGTAGCTGACTGGAATCCAATATGCGTGCGATACAAGCTGTCCTCGTTGCCGGCATTGGCCTGCTGGCGGCTACAATGCCGCTGGCAGCGCACCACTCGTTCGCGGCGGAGTTCGACGCGGCGAAGCCCCTCACGTTGCAAGGGACCGTGACCAAGCTCGACTGGATGAATCCGCACATCTGGATCTATCTCGACGCCAAGGACGAAAGCGGCACTGTTACGCATTGGCAGTGTGAGGGCGGCCCGCCGAACACGCTGACACGGAACGGCTGGACCAAGGACTCGCTCAAGATTGGCGATCAGGTGTCCATTAGCGGCTTTCGCGCCAAGGACGGCAGCAACACCTGCAATTCGCGCTCGGTGAAACTGCCGAACGGAAAGAGTGTCTTCGCCGGTTCAGCCGAGGACGGCGGACCCAAGCGATCGCAGTAACTGCCGTGCATATCCGTAATCTTAGTATCGCGGCAGTCATCGCCGCATCGTTGCTCCCTGCAGTTGCGTTGGCCCAAAGCTCAGGTGAAGCGGAACACCTGAGCGCCAAGGCCAGCGAAGGCCCAATACCCCGCGCTCCCGATGGCAAACCTGATCTAAGCGGCGTCTGGCAGCGGCCCTACGTTCCAGACATGACGAAAACCAATAAGCAGGGAACGCAAATCGGCACGCCCGAATTGCCGTTCACCGAGGCTGGGCTGAAAGCCTGGAAGAGTTATGACGCTGCGGTCGGCGGCGACTACACCGGCAGTTGCCTGCCCTTCGGATTGATGCGCTCCATGAACTCGCCCGATCCGATCCAGATCATGCAAAGCCCCAAATACGTGGCGTTGCTGTATGAACAGAACACCTGGTTTCATGTGATTCCCATTGACAAGCCGCATCGCGACGGCGTGCCGACCTGGTTTGGAGATTCGGTTGGGCACTGGGACGGCGACACGTTCGTCGTAGACACGGTGAATTTCAACGGCCGTACGCGCCTGGACACCATCGGCCATCCGCACAGCACCGCGCTGCACGTGATCGAGCGCTTTACCCGCACCGGCCCCCTGCATATCGCGTACGAAGTGACCATCGACGATCCCACGACGTTCACCAAGCCCTGGACCAACAAGCGGATCTTCACGCTGCGTCCGGATTGGGAAATCATGGAATACTCCTGCGAAGAGAACAACAAGGATCTGTACGAAGGGCACATCAAGCCGCCTCCGCCGCCGAAGTAAATAGCTCTTATCTCTGAGAATTCTTAGGAGCCTTCGTTCGCGGCATCCCTCCCACCCGCTCCAACTACGAGAATCCGGCACGCAGCGATAGCTCTCGTTCGCACCAAGTGGCGCCCGGCGAGACTTGGCGGCTACGGGCGGACGACGGGTCCTCTGGCAATCGTTACCGTCGTGGCGAGGACGGTGGCAGTGTGCCGCCTTCAGCCAGGATTTTCATATTCTCGAGCGCCTTCGTGAATCGCGCCCGCCGCTGCTCGATGTCCTTCTCACGCGCAGCATCATCCGGCAGCATCGAGTTGTCGAAGACCAACGTGTAAATAAGCCTGGTTGTCGTCGCGGTAACTGGCCGCGCCTCGAGCGTTCCGTGATACATGTTGTACGTTCGGCCCTCTCTCACGGGCTGAGTGTAGGTATACGAGAGTTCGGTTTTGCCGACGAGCACCTCATCGCCGATCGACCGCACTGCGCCATATTCGCCGTCCTGTCCCGAAATAATGGTGCACCGCACCTGCATCCATTCGCCGATGTCGCAATACTTGCCAACGCGCTGCCACACCTCAGCAGCAGGCCTGTTCACCATGATCTCCATTGGAATGGAAACGTAATGCGGATGCTCCACCACAAGTTTGCCCCCCGGCGGCTGCGCCCGAACCACCTGCGCCAAACCGACGATCACGATCGCGCTTCCAACTACGGCTCTGTAGAAAGTCTGCATGCTACCTCCCGATTTTCGGTGCTGTAGGACAGCATACAACAAGAATCAGGTTGGCATGAGGCAAAAACTGATTTGGCGCCGTCCAGTTCGCCGGTATCGGCGTCCCCGCACCATCGTCAAAGACTCCAGTTTTGGGTCGTTCTCCGCGTGAGGCACGGCGCAGGGATATCCATGGGGCTTGGGGACTGGCCAAGGTTCCACCGGAGTTCGGATAAGCTCGCCGAACCTCTCGCGTCCGGTGGAGGCCGTGCTCGAAACGCTGACCGGGGACATTCTGAAGAGCAGCGAAATCGAAGGGGTGAGGCTAGACGCCGAGCAGGTCGGCTCGTCAGTCGCTCCGCGCCTCGGCATGGACATCGGCGGTATCAAGCCTGCGGATCGCAACGCATGCTACGCTGTTTCCGACGGGCCGCAGCGGAATGAAGAAGATCATGACCGGAGTTTGGCGCGACGATGCGCCCATTCGAGGAAGCCAACGGTCTTATCCGCTCGCGCAATAGCCAATGAGACGATAAGCGCTCTAGAATCTGATGGCGGAGAGGGGGGGATTCGAACCCCCGGTAGACTTTAAAGGCCTACGACGGTTTAGCAAACCGCTGCTTTCGACCACTCAGCCACCTCTCCGGTTTCAACTCACCTGATTTCAGCAGGGTCTGGCCGATGTCACTACATTATACTGCGATCTCAGCCTTCCTCGGGTCGTTTGCCACTGTTTGTCACTACTTTTCAAGCGCTGCACAGCCCGACGCTTCGCTTTATCGTTGGAGTGGGCGTAACGCTTGTGGCGCTTATGTTGGAATGCCCGAGCACGCATCGACCAGACGGTGAAATGGCGGGAAACGATGCTTCCGGCGCTCCAAAACGAAGTCCAGAGCCATCAAACTGAGTTCGAACCGAGATTATCAGGCTCGCCGATGGCCACAAATATCGGCTTGTAGCAAGGGTTTACTCCACGGCTTTATAAAGACGTTCGTCCAGAGGGCTGCCGGCGATCGGCCCAAGGCCGTTCCGGTATTCCTTCGTGTGAGTCGCAGCCGCATGCGCCTCGAGTGTTTTCGCAGTCTGCCATTCTTCGATGACCGTGAAATGATTCGCCCGCATCGCGTGCTGTAAGACATCGAACCGGAGATTGCCTGCTTCTTTTCGGCTGGCTTCGGCCAGCTCGCGAAGGAGGTCCGTGGCGTTTGTGCCCTGGCCACCGATATCGACGTGTGTGATTACGAATATGCCGCGGCTGCTTCTGTCTCGGTGCGCGGTGCCCAACGACAGAGTCTTGTAAGGCCGCTGGTCGTAATCGCTCAGCCTCATCGCGTCGATCTTATTTCGGAAGTCCTTGGCATGCGCCGATGCGGCATGGGTATTAAGGTCTCTGCTGTTGGCCCACGTTTCAATGATGCAGAAGTGTGCGGGCCGGCCGGCCTGCTCGAAGAACTCGATCCGCTGGAATCCTTCGTCTTTTCGGCTGGCATCCCTGTACTGCTTGATAACATTGATCGCTGCGGTTCTGGATGCCGGTAGGATATCGACATAGGCGACAGAATAGGCGGTGCTATCTGGCGGCGCCTGCGCGCCGAGCAGTACCGTGCCGATCAGAAATGGGAGCAGTCGTTGCATTTTGCGCGTCTCCTGGCGGATGAAACTTGAGAATCGTGAATTGAAAATTCATCAGATCAAAAACCCAAATCCGACCACTTTTCAATTCTCATTCGAATGGGAAAGCCTCGTACACAACTAGCATAAACAAAGGTCCGGCACGATCCGCAACTGCCGAGCCAATACCCCGTGGCGAGATCGGCCCGCACGGCATTTTCAGATTACCGATATGCCCTCGGCAACCGGGGCGACCAAGACCATCTTTCAAATACGACCAGTGGATTGGCCCCGATACTCGGACCAGCCGACGCCTTGCGAAGGGGCGTGCGAGCCGCCGACCATCCACCTGTTCATCTCGCTAAATCGATCGCAAGATTCCGTTATAGAGATTGGAGGCTATCAGTCATGAAAGCATTTTCTTTGGCACTGCCTATCGCAGTGACTTTGTTTACGTCAGCCGTGGCAACCCCTTACGCAGTAGGCGACCCCCTCCCGGATCCCACTTCCAGTATCACGGGCAATGGAACCGTTTCACTAAGTCCAGATGCCTCGGTGTTCGCCGACGCAGTCATTGGGCCGGGCCAGAGCGGCGGCAGTACTGCCACCCTCACCTATGATTTCGAAGTCTCGGGACCAACCGGTGGGTACGCCACCATCGACATCACGGGTGAGGCGCTGGTTGCATTCAGCGGCGTCGAGGATGGCACCTATTTCAACGTGGGCGCCGGTATCGCGTTGGGCGGTGGGGGCCTGCAAAGCGCCTTCTGCAGCAGCAACTACGACCCGGCGGATTGCGTGCTGGGCGTAAACGATACCTTTGTCCAGGGCATTTTAGACAACACCCCATACCAGCTCCATCTGAGTGCCGAAGTGTCGGCCGAAAATTACTATACTGGGGCCACAACTACGGTGTCAGCTCTTGTGGACCCGATGATCAGTTTTGACCCTTCATTCAACTCGGCCGGGTTCAGCCTGGAGCTTAGTCCCGGTGTCGGGAACGAGTTCATCCCCTTCTCCTCCGTTCCGGAGCCGCCCACATCGTTTTTGACGGTGGCGGCGATCCTGTTCGGCGCAATTGCATCCGGACTCAGCCGGCAGCTTCGGGCCCGCGTCTAAGGTATTACCGGGATCGTTTTGGCGGAGAACCGGGGTCTGTTTGCAGGCGCTGCCGCTAGTGCCTCTGAATGAAGCTGTTGTCCGGAAGCATGGTGTTCCAGTGCTGCGGAAATTCGGTGATTGCGCCACTTCCGCTAGCTCCGGGGGTGTTCGGACAAGCCGGAAAGATCATTCGCAATGAGCCGGTCGATGAACTCCACCACACCGGCGCCGCGTTCACCCTGTGTGACGAAGTCGACTTTCTCCTTGAGAGCCGGGATGGCATTGGCTACCGCGGCCGAGCACCCGCAGCTTTCGAGGAATGCATGGTCGTTCTCCGCGTCGCCGATGCCGGCTAAGTTGTGATGCGAAATTTGTAGCTCCTGGAGCGCCGCACGGAGTCCCGTCTTTTTGTCGACGCCGGAGGGGAGGACCATCACGGATTCTTTATTCAAGATGACCTGAAGCTTCAAGCCCGATTCGCGAATCGCCTCTAGCACCTGAGTCTCGTGCGGGCGCCAGGTAGAGATGATGGCTTCGCCGCAGCTGATGCCCGGAACTCCGCGACGCCTCAGATCCTCAATAAAACTTGGCGGCGGACAGGCGGCCAGCAAGTGCTTCTCGCCAGTCGCGGGATGGTAGAGGACTGCGCCGTTTTCGGCCACCACGCGCTCGCACAACTCGATCCGCGAAAACACCGACGTTAGATCGGCAAGTTCCCGGCCAGTGACCAGAATCAGCTGGCGGCCGGAGTGAATGAGGCGTTCCAGGGCGCGAATGGTGGGACTGTCGACCACGCCGTCGTGAGCCAGTGTTCCATCGTAATCGGACGCCAAGGCCAAGTACCGCATGTGTTCGACGCGTGGTGCGCGGCCTAAGCTCTGGAGAGCAACGTGCCGAAGCCGGGGGCACGCCCGCTCAAGCCGAGCAACCGGACGCCGGCCCAGAGCGCATGCGGCGTGCTGGAGATTACCGGTATATGGGTGCGCTTTTCCAAAGGCGCCAGCAGCTCAAGTGTCCGCAGTCCGCCGCAGGAAACCAGCATGGCGTTGGCGGCCAGTTGCGTCTCACGGACGCCGGTGCAAAACTTCAACAATCCATCCTGCGTGACGCGATTTACATCCTCCACCTTTTCGATGCCAAGACCCTTTACACCGAGGACCTCGAAACCGGATTCGGTGAGAAATGTCCGCAGACGGCGGTTCACTTCCTCGTCGTAGGCTGTCGCTGCGACAACTTGTTTTGCGCCAACCGCGCGCAATCCTTCTACGATGCCGGTGCTCATGGTGGTGGCAGGCAGTCCCGTCGTCTTGCTGAGCATCTCCTGCAAATGTTGGTTGAACGCCGCACCGCGATAGAACGTGAGTGATGTTCCCATCAAGACAATCGCGTTGGCGCCTTGCTTGGCGAGTTTCTTGCCGGCCGGGCCGATCTCAGCGATCACGGCGTCGTAGCCCGCCGGCGTCATGGTTTTCAGGTCAAGCGATGTCGTGATGAACCTTACGCCCGAAGGATACATCGCGAGCCCCTCCGGCGGGACAGGGCGCGGAACGGGGAAGATCAAGCCGAGCACCGGTTCGGCCGGCTTTGCGAGAGCCGCGCCGAGCAAACCGGCAGTGGAAGTCTTGAGAAAGGCGCGGCGAATCATAAAATCACCAGGCCACCATGGCGTCTTCAAACAGCGCGCTCAATTCTTCGGGCCCGGCCGGGCGCGGCGAGAGCTTTGTCACGCGATGCTGGGGCAGCGTTCCTTCCACCAGCTTCGGAATATCGGACGAGGTGTAGCCGATCTCGCGCAGCCCGTTCGGTACTTTGAGTTGATGCATGAACCAGGTGATGCGGTCCGCCAAAAGCCGTCCGGCGTCTTCTTTCTTGCAACGCGAAACGTCGACACCCAAGGCTTGCACGGCTTCCATGTGGCGGTCCGGATTCGCTTGCGCGGTAAAACGGAACACGGCCGGCGCGTTTAATATCACGGAGAAGCCGTGAGGCACCAGCGGGTGATCAGCCGCATAACCGGGTGCTTGATAGCTCTTTACATTGCCCGACACCGGATACGACATCCCGTGCGGCAGATGCACTCCCGCGTTTCCGAATCCGACGCCCGCGTATGACGCCGCCAGAAGCATGTTGGCGCGCGCTTCATCGTCGGACGGATCTTCGACGGCGCGAACAATGTAATCGGCGACCATTCGCAACGCCTGCAGCGACCATACGTCGCTGATCGGATTCGAGCCTTGATAGGCCGGGCGAACGGCGGGCCGATCCGGCCGCGGCCGGCCGGTGTAGGGCAACGCGGTGTACGATTCGATCGCGTGGCTCAGAATGTCCAAGCCGCTCGAAGCGGCAACCTGCGGCGGCATGCTGCGCGTGTTTTCCGGGTCGAGCAGCCCGAGCGTTGGTTTCAGGCGGCGGCTTGCGATGCCGGTCTTGGCGTGCATGCGGCTCAGATCGAAAATGCTGACTCCTGTAGTCTCGCTGCCGGTACCGGCCGTCGTTGGAATCGCAAAGAGCGGCTTGAGTGGACCGGGAACGGGAACTCCCTTCCCGATCGGAGGGTTCACGTAATCCAAAAAATCAGCCGGCGGATAACTGGTGTACAGGTTGACGGCTTTTGCGGTGTCGATAGTTGATCCGCCGCCCACCGCGACAATGGCGTCGCACGGCGATTCCTTGGCGAAGGCGATGGCGTCCAGAAACGATTCGTCGGTAGGCTCCACGCGCACTCGATCGTAGAGCGTAAAGCCAACCCCGGCGCTTTCGAGCGATTCTAGCGCGGTCTGCACCGGGGCCATGTTGGCCAGCCCGGGATCGGTAATGACCAAGGCTTTGCGGATGCCCAGATCCGCCAGATCCATTCCAACTTCTCGCGTCACGCCGGGGCCAAACCGGACGTTGGACGCAACCATCTCGAAAGCGAATTCGTTTTTCATCTCCAGACGTGATGGTACAGCAAACCAGCTGCCTCTGGCGCCCCGGGCGTGATAGAGGTTGAGCTTCGTTAGGGGCGGCGTACATCCACGGAGCGAACCCGTCCCGAGCCAAAGTCAACGGAGCACGAGAAGGCGAACCGCGTAGTTTCGAATCCGCGTCTTCCCGTGACTCTGCCGTCGATCCAATCGTGGCGCCCGGGTTGATCGTTGGGGATGGTGCGCTCGAACGTGACGTAGGAATAGCCGTCGCGATTCAGCCGATTCGTCACTGCATCCTGGCAAATTCGAATCGCACGGGCGACCGGGAAGCCGCCGGGGCCAGGGCCGTGACCCGGTACCGGATTGGGCGGCCCGGGGTTCCAGCCTCCACCGCCCAATCGGCCCCATTGCAGATCGAACGTGTAGTTGGCGCGGCCACCCTGCGGGTCGTTGATGCGAATCAGGGCGCGGCCCCCGGTGCTGCGCGGGTCTTGAACCAGACGGACCGTGCCTCTGCCGTTGGTCTTCATGAATCGGAAATCGTGGGGATTGTTGGGCAGCGGTGCGTTGCATTGAAACCTCCGCCACTGGGCGGGCTGACCAGCCACTGTGGTCAACCAGCCAGCGTCTCCGGAGATCTCGACTTCGGCGGAGTGATCTACACTCACTTCAACGGTGCATCTTCCGTTTCCCCCGCTGCCGGTGATTATGGCCCTCCGCGACACGGGGTTGGCGTGAGCCGCCGGCAGGAATACCGATAAAACTACCACGCCTACAAATATGGATTTCTTCACGATCATGGCTCTTATTCCTCTTGCGGCGCTACGTGCAAATGTTCGGACGCATGCGCGGTTACTTTCAACACCTGAAGATGAACGAGACTGCGATCGGCATCGGAATCCACCACGCCTTCGAG
>Ga0335074_10010030_pt1 | contig 13240 bp, 8 predicted proteins | sample Lox_Sample_23_FD_206715 | JGI IMG/M metagenome (GOLD analysis project Ga0335074, IMG submission 206715) | Soil microbial communities from Loxahatchee National Wildlife Refuge, Florida, United States - Lox_Sample_2.3 | ecosystem: Environmental > Terrestrial > Soil > Wetlands | place: USA: Florida...
AACGCCGGGCTGCGGCAGCGGCGTAAGCATGGCGCACGGAACCGGATACCCAACGCGCCTCGGGCAAGACAACGATAAGCAAGCGACAACCTGAGCCAAGCCCGCAGAGCAGTCCGGCGTTCCCGGCGCGTCCGACCACAACCCGTGCCAAGCCCGCAGAGCCGTCCAGCGCCCCTGGTGCGTACCCCGGCGATCTACCAGCTACCTGGCAGTTCCGTCCCGTACCAGGACTCGATGATCCGGTGCGCGATCGACACCGGCGGCGGCAGCCGCAGTGAGCCGCTTGCGATAGCGGCCGTCAGCTCCTCGCGGCTGTACCAGCTTGCCTCGGCGATCTCGTTGGCGTCGACCTTGATCTCCTGAGCGCCCGGGGCTGCGGCGCGGAAGCCAAGCATGAGGCTCTGCGGCATCGGCCACGGCTGGCTGCCCTGGTAGGTCACGGCGGTGACGTCAATGCTGGTCTCCTCCGCGACCTCGCGAGCGACCGCCTGCTCCGCCGACTCCCCTGCTTCGACGAAGCCAGCCAGGATCGACACCCGGTGCTCTGGCCACATCGCGTTGCGTGCCAGCAGCGCCCGATCAGCGTCGTCTGTGACCAGCACGATCATCGCGGGGTCCACCCGGGGGAAGTGCTCGCTCGCATCGACCGGGCACCGGCGCGCGTGCCCGGACGCGAACGGGTCAGTCGGCGCGCCACAGCGCGGGCAGTGCGTGAAGGTCTCGTGCCAGTTCGACAGCGCGACGGCATGCGCCAGCAGACCCGCGTCGCGGTCGGACAGCAGCGGTCCCGCCTCACGCAGGTACGCAGCGCGCACGCCCGCGTCGGCCGGCTCCGGCAGCGGGCCGGACAGGCCGAAATACGCGACCTGATCCTCGTCGACACCAAGCAGGAACCTGACGCCGTCCGGTGCGCTCGCGGGCTCGACGAAGATGAGCCGCGCATGCTCAGCGCCGAAATCGCACAGCGCCTGGCCGCCCTCGACGACGAGCACCCTGGTGGCCGGCTCGGACCAGGCTGCGTCGAGCCAGTCGAGGTCGTTGCGGAGGTGGGCGCACCGGTCCACCTCGGCACGGGCCAGCGCGAGGCTGGTGAGCGCCGGTCCCGTTAGCGCCTGGCCGGTCGGCGCGGGTGCTGGCAGCTCTGGCGTACTCGCCGCGGCGCTCACCGGCCTGCCGTCAGCTGACCAGCCGCCGCGGCCAGCTCGTCCCACAGGTATGCAGCTGCCTCGGCACCCTTCAGCAGCAACGCCATGTCGACCCGCTCGTTCGGAGCGTGGATCCGGTCCGAGTCAAGCCCCACGCCGACGAAGACAAGCGGCGCGGCCAGGATGTCGGCGAGATCCGCCTCCGGGCCGCTGCCGCCCTCTCGCGTGAACAGGACCGGCTGGCCGAAGGTGCGTTCCATGGCGCGCTGTCCCGCCAGCACGGCAGGCGAGTCCGTTGGCGAGAAGCACGGCCGGACGCTACCGGAGGACACGACGGTTGCCTCAATGCCCGGCGGAGTGTGCTCCCGGACGTACTGGCGAAGCCCTGCGAGGACCGCAGCGGGATCCTGATTGGCCACCAGCCGGAACGACAGCTTGGCGTGCGCCGACGCCGGGATAATGGTCTTGTCGCCCGGCCCGGTGTGGCCGCCCCACATGCCGTTCACCTCCGCCGTCGGCCGGGCCCAGATCCGCTCCAGCGTGCCGTACCCAGCCTCGCCGGCCGCCGCACCGCTGTTCCCCGCCTCGGCGAGCCAGGCCTTCTCGTCGAACGGGAGTCTCGCGATCATGTCGCGTTCGGCCTCGGACAGCGGCAGCACGTGGTCGTAGAAGCCCGGCACCGTGATCCGGCCGTTGGCGTCGTGGAGGCCGGCCAGCATGCTCGCCATCGCATGCAGCGGGTTGGGCACGCCACCGCCGAACGACCCGGAGTGCAGGTCGCGCTCCGGACCGCGCAAGGTGATCTCAGCGTCGACAAGCCCGCGCATGCCGACGCACATCGACGGCACGTCGGCCGCCCACATGCCGGTGTCGGTTACGACGATCGCGTCGCAGCGCAGGCGATCCCGGTTGGCGCGCAGCAAGTCGGCGAAGTGCGGCGAGCCAGACTCCTCCTCGCCCTCGACCAGCAGCTTCAGCGTCACCGGCGGCGCGGCTGCGCCGGAGGCGGCTAGGTTCGCCCGGACGCCGAGCGCGTGAAAGAGCACCTGGCCCTTGTCGTCCGACGCGCCGCGGGCGAGAAGCAGGCCGTCGCGCTGCACCGGCTCGAACGGCGGGCTTGCCCACTCCTCCAGCGGCTCGACCGGCTGCACGTCATGGTGACCGTAGACGAGTACCACCGGCGCCGCCGGATCGCTGGCCGGCCACTCGGCGAACACCGCCGGGAGTCCCGCAGACCCGGGCTCGCCCGTCGGCCATACCTCGGCAACAGAGAACCCCGTTTCGTGGAGGTAGCTCTTAAGCCAGTCAGCGGAGCGGCCGACGTCGTCGCTATGGGCCGGGTCCGCTGATATGGACGGGATGGCGAGCCACTGGCTCAGCGAGCCGAAGAACTCTGCTGCATGCTGCTCGACGTACTGGCGGGCGTCCATGGTCCTCCTCGCTGACGGCGATCCAGGGCTGCGGGCGGGCGCGGGCATGATGGGCGCGTGGTCACGATCGTAATAGCGGGCCCGCAGGCGACCGGCAAAACGACGCTCGCGCTCGCCCTCGGCCGCGCGCTGGGCGTACCGGTATTCTCTCGCGACCCGGTCATCACCGCACTGATAGGCGGGCAGCCGCGGTGGGTCAGGCGCTGGCTGCGCGGGCGGGCGGCGGCCGCCGGGCTGCGCGTCCAGACGACACTGCTGTCGAGGCAGCTCGCGCAAGGCCAGTCCGCCATTCTGGAGTGCGTCGCGCCACTCACGGTGCGGGCCGAGTGGAGGCGGCTCACGACCGCAGCGGGCGGCCGTTATGTCGCAGTCGAGTGTGTGTGCCCCGATCCGGCTGTGCACCAGGCCAGGCTTGCCGGCCGCGCCTCCCCCGCACGTGAGAGCTCTGGGCCCGCTGCCAGCCAGAGCATGAACTGGCGAGAGGTACAGACAACGATGCGGCTGTACCGGCCAGACCCGGAGGCCGACTTCGTGGCGGACGCTCGCCAGCCGGTCGAGGACCTAGTAGACCAGATTGCTAGCATGCTAGCCTGCTGACTCCGCCGCAGCATGCCTGCCGCGGGCGGATAGGGAGCCTCAGATGACGAAATGGACGGCCGATGCGATCCGGGCCGCAGCCGATGCCTGGGTCTGGGTACCGCCCGACGCCGAGCAGATAGTGACCAGCGAGTATCAGCTCATCGCTTACCCGGCCCACTACCAGCACCCGACAAAGGTGGCCTGGTCGAAGCTGACGCGTCCGTCCGCGGAGGTGATTGACGAGGTGCTCGCGCAGGTCAGGGCATGGCGGCGGGACCGCCTCTACTGGTGGATCCGCGCCGACACCGAGCCGCCCACCCTGGAGGCAGCACTGCTGGAGCGCGGCGCGACGCTGGCTGAGACGGTCGAGGTGCTTGCTTTCGACCTGGCGGACGGCCTGCCAGACGTCGGTCTGCCGGCCCTCGCCGCTACGGCTGTCCCGCAGGCGGAACTAGTCAGGGACGAGCGGACTCTGCGGGCTAGCCATCTTGTGTCCGAGGACGTGTGGGACGAGCACCGGGAGTGGACCCAGGCGTCCTTCGCGGCGGACCTGGCCAGCGTGCGGGAGGCTCTTGCCTGCTGGTCCGACTTCCAGGTCATAGTCTTCGTCGACGGCGAGCCGGCCGCGACAGGTGGCTGCGGCATCGTCGGCGACGTCGCCAGGCTGTGGGGCGCCGGCACGCTGCCGGCATTCCGCGGCCGCGGCGCTTACCGGCAGCTGCTCTTCACCCGGATCTCGACTGCCCGCGAGCATGGCGCCACGCTGGCACTGGTAAAGGGCAGGGTAGCCACGTCCGGCCCGATCCTGCGGCGGGCAGGCTTCACCCCCTATGGCGAGGAGCGTTCCTACTGCCTGCCGGCCTGAGGGGATGCTGCCCGAGTTACTGACGGACAGCGAGGTGAGGAGGAGCACATGATTGTCGCGTTCTCGGTGACGCCGCTAGGAGTGGGCGAGGATGTCGCCGAATACGTCGCCGACGCCGTGAAGGTTGTCCGTGCCAGCGGTCTGCCGAACCGGACAGATGCCATGTTCACTACGATCGAGGGCGAGTGGGACGAAGTCATGGCCGTGGTCAGGGCGGCCTGCGACGCCGTGGCCGTGCGCGCCCCCCGCGTGAGCGTGACGCTCAAGGCCGACATCCGGCCCGGCGTCACTGGCGCCATGCAGGCGAAGATGACATCGCTTGAGCGCTATCTGTAGCGCCGGCAGGTGCCTGCCCGTAGACGGGTCCGGCCCGGACAAGTGCTAGATGGGGCTCTCCGGGTGATGGAAGTCCCACTCCTGCAAAGCCGCAACCGCGAGCCAGTCCAGCCCCCGGCCTACCTCGGCCTCGATCCCGTGTGCGAGGGCCGCCATCGCCGCGGCGGCAGCGTAACCGTCAGCCTCGTCAGCCGAGCTGTTGGCGCCTTCGAAGGCATGGACCAGCAGCTCCTTCGCGGCCGAGGCCCGGGCGGGCGCGTGCCCGTAGGAGTTCGCGAGGTGCGAGATGGCCCGCCGCACGATCCGCTCAGCGATGCCATCGCTCATGGCAACTCGTCGTTCCGTCACCTGCGTCCCTCCATCACTAGACCGGGGAATCTTACCCAGTCCCGCTGTAACGGCCAGCACATCACCCGCCGGCTGACCGATTCGCTAGGGTGCCGCATGTGACACCCGAGTCAGCACACCGGCGCCCAGACGATGGCGAAAGCACCGGCCCCAGCACGCAGCCGGGCGTCAGCGCGGCTGCCGAGGCATCGGCCCCCGGCTCTGACCATGCCGCCACAGGCTACGACCTGGCAGTCGTCGGCGCCGGAATAGTCGGGCTTGCGGTAGCTCGCGAGTTCCTCCGCCGCCGCCCCGGCGCCAGCCTGATCGTCATCGATAAGCAAACCACCGTCGGATACCACCAGACCAGCCACAACTCCGGCGTCATCCACAGCGGCGTGTACTACAAGCCGGGCTCGCTTAAGGCGCGCTTGTGCGTGGAAGGCGCCCGGCTGATGTACGACTTCTGCGACGAGCACGCGGTGCCGTACCGGCGGTGCGGCAAACTGATCGTCGCCGTCCGCGAGGACGAGATGTCTCGCCTGGCCGACCTGGAGTCGCGTGGCCACGCCAACGGCGTCGCCGGGCTGCGCCGCGTCGGGACGGCCGAGATCGCCGAGATCGAGCCTGAATGCCGCGGGCTGGCCGCACTGCACACACCCGCGACCGGCATCGTCGACTACGGCGCTGTCGCCGCGGCCATGGAACGCGAACTGCGGGACAAGGGTGTCGCGTTCGCGCTCGGGCGGAGCGTCACCGCCATCGGCCGCGAACACGGCAAGACGGTCCTCCAGCACGCCGACGGCGCGTTCACCGCGGACGCGTCCATCGTCTGCGCGGGCCTGTGGTCAGACAGGCTCGCCGTTTCGGCGGGCGCCTCCCCCGATCCGCGCATCGTCCCGTTCCGCGGCGCCTACCTTCGGCTTGCTGATGGTCAGCAGCCGATCGTGCGCGGCATGGTGTACCCGGTGCCCGATCCGGCGCTCCCGTTCCTCGGCGTCCACGTCACCAGTCACATCGACGGGCACATCATGCTAGGCCCCACGGCCATGCTGGTCGGCGCGCGCGATGCCTACAGCCTGCGCACGATCCGCGCTCGCGATCTGGCGGACACGCTGAGCTGGCCTGGCACCTGGCATGTCGCGCGCAAGTTCTGGCGCACCGGGATCGACGAGATGCACATGGCAGCCAGCCGGAAGGCCTTCATCCGCGCCTGCGCGCAGTACGTCCCGGCCATCGAGGGCATGCGGATCGACCCTGTCACCTCGGGCGGCGTCCGCGCTCAGGCGGTCGGCCGGGATGGGCAACTGCTGGACGACTTCGCGATCTCGCAGACACCGGGCGCCACGCACGTCCGCAATGCCCCGTCACCGGCCGCCACGTCGTCGCTGGCGCTGGCGAAGGAGCTTGTCGACCGCTACGAGGCGGCGAGCTGAGCCGCCGCGACAGCAGTGCCCGGCAACAGCAGTGCCCGGCAACAGCAGTGCCCAGCGACAGCAGTGCCCAGCGACAGCAGTGCCCGGCAACAGCAGTGCCCAGCAACAGCAGTGCCCAGCAACAGCAGTGTCTTTTTGCTTGCCGTCGCGGACTCGTGCCGTCTCTGCTGTCAGTCCATAGCGCACAGTTCGCGGCCACGCGGAACGGCATGGGGACAAGACGCAGAAGCGAATGCGCCAGTGCCGGACGAGGGGTAAGTGCCGGACGAGGGGTAATGCCGGATGTCTGCGACCTAGCGGACGCTGCTAGCGAGCTGCGCTGGCGTCGGCAACGTCGATGCTCTCGATCAGAGCGGTCAGGCCCGGCCCGTCCAGCAGGTCGGCCGGCCGGACTGTGACGTCGTCGCGCACGTAGTAGAACGCGGCCCTGACCTCCGCCACCGGCACGTCCGCGAGCGCTGCCCACGCCAGCCGGTACGCGGCTAGCTGCACAGCCACGGCGCGTTTCTCGGCATCCGAGGCCGGCTGCCGCCCGGTCTTCCAGTCCACCACGTCGTACCCGCCGCCGGGCGCGTCGGCAAAGACGGCGTCTATCCGCCCGCGCACCAGCCTGTCCCCGATCAGCGTCTCGAACGGCACTTCGACCTCAGCCGGCCAGCGGCTGGCCCACGCGCCCGCCTCGAACCCGGCCTTGAGGTCCGCCAGTTCCGGGTCGCCGTCCGCCGCAACGAGGTCGTCGGCCGCGCCGGGGAGCTCCTCGGAGTCGATGAGTTCTGCCTTCCCGAAGCGGCTTTCCAACCAGAGATGAAACGTCGTGCCCCTGGCTGCTTGCCGCACGGGCCTGCGCGGCATCGGGCGCCGGACCTGCTGTGCCAGCTCGGCCGGATCCCTGGCCATCGTGACCAGGGCCGAGACCGGAAGCTGCCGGGGCAGGCCGACCAGCAGGTCCGGTCCGGTGTGCCGCTGCTCCCGTTCTGTCAGCAGCAGGTCAGTGTCACGCTCCCAGGCCGCCACCAGCGCCTGATACGGATCATCGTGAGGGGACGATCCCGCAGAACTCCCTGCGGCGTCGCCAGGACCACCGTCATGTTCCAGATCTGGCTGCCTCGCGCCGGTCCACCCGGAGGGGCGATCCGTAGAACTCCCCGCGGCTGCTAGCCCGGGGGGACGACCCCCCGTACCCCCCGCGGCTGCTAGCCCGGCGGGACGACCCCCCGTACCCCCCGCGGAGGTCCGGAGGTCCCGAGCCGCCGCATCCACAAGGGCCGCGGCTTCGCAGACAGCCTCGTACCGGGCGCCAGCCGCCGCGGCCGCGGGCCACAGCGCAGTCGGCGGCTCCGACAGCGCGGGGTTGACGGCGTCGGGCTCGGGGTCGGGATGCCAGTACGCGACTTCGCCGGCTCCCTGACCCTCGCACACAGCCCTGATCTCGGTCAGGAACTGCGACGGCCCGAGCCTTGACACACCATCCGACCACCAGTACCCGGAACACCCCAGCAGGTAAGCCGCCCTGGTCGCGGCGACATAGCAGAGCCGGCGTTCCTCCGCCAGATCGCGAGCGGTGCACGCATCGCCAAAGGCCTTCAGTTCCGACGGCGTGAGCCCGGCTAGGACTGGCAGATCCATGGCATCACCGCGCAGCCCGAACGGCAGCAGCCTGGCGTTCTCGGTCCACCGTGTGGTGACCCTGGGCTTGGCCGGGAACAGATGCCGCTGCGGGCCATCGGCCAGCCCCGGCACGAACACCGCGGCCCACTGCAGGCCCTTGGCCGCATGCACGGTGGCAAGCTTCACCGAGTCGGTCTCACCGACCTGACCGGCTTCCAGGCCGAACTCCTCCGATTCAGCCGCCGCCAGGTAGGCGAGGAACGCGCCGAGGGTCGGCTCCTGCGTGTCGCCGGCGAACGCCGCCGCGGCGTCAGCGAACGCATCCAGATCGGCCCGAGCGGCGGCCGGATCCGTGCCCGGCCGGGACGCGACCTCGATGTCCAGTCCGAGCGTCCGCTCAACTTCGGTGACGAGTTCCGCGAGCGGCCGGGCCACATGCCCGCGCAGCACGCGCAGCTCAGCTGCGAGCGCCGCCAGCCTGCCGTAGGCGGCCGCGGAGTAGGCAGCCGGCCGGCCAAGATCGTCCAGCGCCTCAACCAGGCTGCCGGTGTCCCTGGTCAGATCGCCCAGCGCATCGGTCATCGGGTCCTTTTCGGCCGCTTGCGCACTGGCGGACCTCGCTCCGGCTGCGGCGGTGCCACCCGCCTCGGCCCTCACTGCAGGGCGAGCCTGTGCCGGGTTAGCCAGGTCAGCAGTGGCCAGTTCCCTGGCGCGACGGCCGAGCGCCACCAGGTCGGCCGGGCCGATCCGCCACCGCGGCGAGGTCAGCAGCCGGGCGAGGGCTCCCGACGCGGTGGGGTCGTGCAGCACGTGCAGCGTCGCGACGATGTCCGCGACCTCGGGTACGGTCAGCAAGCCACCGAGGCCGACCACTTCGACCGGGATGTCGCGCGCCTCCAGGGCAGCGCGCAGTGCGGCGAACTGCGACCGCTTCCGGCACAGCACCGCGATGTCGCTCGGCCGCACGCTGCCGCTGCGGACGCCCTGGTCCGTGCGCGCGCCGGCGTCCGGCCACGGCGCGCCGTCCGGTGCGACTCCTGGCGGCAGCCCGAGAAGGCCGGCCACCTGGTCGGCCACCCACGCTGCCTCGTCGGCCGCCGACTCCAGCAGCGCGCAGCGGACGAGGCCGCGCCCGGCCCGGCCGGGCGGTGCCACGAGCAGCGGCACGTCCGGCGCGTCCGCGCGCAGGTCCCGCTGAATCGCGCCGGCTGCCTGCAGCACCCGGCCGGTGTTACGGAAGCTTGTTGACAGCACCTGCACGGGAGCAGGCTGACCGCTGCCGCGGGGGAAGTCGGAACTGAACCGGCGCAGGTTGCCCGCGCTGGCGCCGCGCCAGCCGTAAATGGACTGACATGGGTCGCCGACCGCAGTCACCGGATGGCCGCCGCCGAACAATGACGACAGCAGGACCAGCTGAGCGTGTGAGGTGTCCTGATACTCATCCAGCAGAACGACCTGATACCTGGCCCGCTCCGCCTGGCCCACGAGAGGATGCCGAGACGCGATTCTGGCCGCGACCGCCATCTGGTCGCCGTAGTCAAGGACCTCTCTGGCCGACTTAGCCGCGGCATAAGCGGCAACCAGCGGCTGGAGCTGCTCCCTTGTTCGCTGGGTTTTCAGTATGTCGGTGACCGCTCGTGGTACCCGACCGGACAGGCCAGACTGGCAGCCGGCCAGCCAGCGGCCGATGCCCAGCACGTCGTCCGGACCACGCAGGTGCTCGGCCATCTCGCCGGCCAGCGCGAGCACGGCCGCGGTCACGGTGGCTGGCGTCCAGTCAAGCGCGTCCGTAGGCCCGTCATAGGCGGCAACCACTCGCGCTGCCAGCTGCCACGAGACTGCTGGCGTGATCAGCCGCAGAGTTGGCTCCAGCCCCTCGCGCAGAGCGTGATCGGCGACTAGCCGCCCCGCGTACGCGTGGTAGGTGGCGATGACGGGTTCACCTGCCAGCAGCTCGTCGCCGTCGTCGTCGACGGCGTCAAACGGAAGAACTCCAGCCCGCGGCAGACCGGCCCGGCGCAATGCAGCGAGGCGCGTCCGAACACGCTCGGCCAGCTCACCGGCGGCCTTGCGGGTGAACGTCAGGCCGAGCACTCGCTCCGGCCGTACGTACTGGTTGGCAACAAGCCAGACCAGGCGCGCCGCCATCGTCTCGCTCTTGCCGGAGCCGGCGCCGGCGATGACGGCCATCGGTGCGAGCGGCGCCCCGATAACCGCTGCCTGCTCGGCGGTCGGCTCCTGCCCGCCCAGCATCCTGGCCAGCTGTGCTGGGCTGTACCGGACGGGCTCGGTCGTTACGGCCGGCTGCGTCATGGCGTCACCTGCGCTCCGCGCTCGTCGACAGGGCAGCTTGAGGCGACGGGACAAACCCGGCAGCCAGGGTTCGCTGTCGCGCGGAATACCGGCCCGGCCATCCCGGCCGCGACCGTCTCGACCAGTTCCCGCGCCCACTCCGGATCAGAATCGCTGCGCAGGCCTCGCTGCGGCTGGACGCGCACACTCGCCGTCAGTGCGGCCCGGCCGATCTGGATGAGCTCGGCACCGCCCGGCTCCGACAGGCCGAACTGCTCGAAGGCTCCCAGCAACACGGCAAGCTGGTAGACGCCAAGCTGCGGATGCCGGTCGAGCTCGGCGTCGGATGGGTGCCCCGTTCCCGTCTTGATATCGACCACAATCGCCGCGCCCGCTTCGTCGCGCTCGAGCCGGTCTACCTGGCCGGTAATGAGGACCTCGCCCATGCTGACCCGCAGCTGCTGCTCGACCGCCACCAGCTCGCGCGGGTTGCGGCGATGCCAGTCCAGGAACTTGGCGACCATCTTCTCGGCTACCGCTCGCTGCCGCTCGCCGTACCACGCACTGCCGAAGTCCAGGTGGCGCCATAGCTCATCCACGCGCTTGGCCACCTCCGCGTCGTCGGCGCCCTCGGCTGCCAGCGCGGCAGCAGCGTGCAGAACGATGCCGAGCCCCTGAGCAGTGCCAGGCGTTCGCACCCCGACCGCCGCCTCGAGCAGCCAGCGCAACCCGCACTTCGTGAAGGTGTCGACCCTGGACGGGGAGATGTGCACCCGGCCGGGTAGCAGCTCACCGGCAGCCGTCAGGTCGGTGAGCGCATACCAGTGCCGCGGGCTCGCACCACGGACGCCGGCCGAGGCGAGTCTGGCGAGCTGGCGCGCGGCAGCGGAGCGCACCTGCGCGGGCAGTGTGGTGTCTGCGGCATGCCGGCGGAGGTCAGCGGTGAGCGCGGGCAGCGACAACCAGCGCCGGCCGGTGCCCGCCACCTGCTCGACTGCTATCTCGTCGCCAGCCAGCTCGGCCAGGAACCGGGACGGCCGTTCCTCAGTATCGTCCGCGCCGACAGCCGTCACGATGAGCTCGCGGCGCGCTCGCGTCACCGCGACGTAGAACAACCTTCGCTCCTCCGCCAGCAGGCGGGCGGCTGTCGCTACCGCCGCGACCTCGCTTCTCGCCGGACCGTCAATCGGCGTCCTGCCCGCGACGACATCGATCAGCTCGTCCATGCCGAGCAGCGATCCGCGCTGGCGCAGATCGGGCCAGCTGCCTTCCTGCACGCCGGCCACCACGACTAGGTCCCACTCCAGGCCTTTGGCCCGGTGCGCGGTCAGCACGGACACCGCGCCGGTGCGCGGCGCGCGCGCGGCCAGCGTGTCTCCCGCGATCTCCTGACCGGCGAGGCTGTCGAGGAACAGCCGGGTCGAGCCTTGCGGGAACCGGGCGCTGAAGCGAGCTGCCGCCTCGAACAGCGCCACGACCGCGTCCAGGTCCGCGTCGGCGAGAGCGCCGCGAGGTCCGCCAGCAGCGCTAGCGGCCTGCCACACCTGAGCGAGCCCGGAAGCCTCCCACACGGTCCACAGCACTTCGTGCGGCGTGCTGTCGCGCGCGCTCTTGCGCGCGAGCTCCAGCAGTGCGGCCACCTTTCTCGCCGCAGTCACTTCGCGTCCGCCTGCCCTGTCCCCGGTTGCGCCTGCCCTGTCCCCGGTTGCGCCTGCCCTGTCCCCGGTTGCGCCTGCCCTGTCCCCGGTTACGGCTGCCCTGTCCCCGGTTGCGGCGGCTCGCTCTCCGAGCGCGATCGCCTGGCCGCCAGCGGCGGTCGGCTCCGCCGCCGTACGGTCACTCGCTGCCTCGCTCGCGCCGGCTGGTCCCGGGTGCGTTGCCGGGTGCGTTGCCACCTCGGCCGCGTCGTCAGGCCAGCCGGCTTGCGCCAGCTCCTGCGGATCGCGCAACGCCGCCGCGAGCGGCTCGGGGGCAGGCGGCTGGCCGATGGCCTGCGCGGCCGCGTGGAGGCCGCGCCTCAGCCTGCGCAGGCCGAGCGTGTCTGTACCGCCAATCGGCCCGGTCAGCAGCTCCGCCGCGGCCTGCTCGTCCAGCAGGTCCGGGCGGATCGCGCAGCCGATCAGCCGCAGCAACGGCCTGGTCCCGGGCTCGAAGCTGAGCGGAAGCTCGTCGCCGGCGAGGTCGACCGGCACGCCTGCTGCTGTCAGTGCCCGCTGTAGCAGCGGGCCCTGCCGGGTGGCGGACCGGACCAGCACCGCCATCGATGACCAGGGAATGCCGTCGATCAGATGCGCGCGGCGGAGCGTGTCGGCAATCAGCGCGGCTTCCTGGGTGGCGCTCGCCGCGGTGATGATCCGGACGTGTCCGGGCGCCGCGTCAGCAAGTGGCTCGAGCTCCCGATGCGCCCTGCTGGCGGCTGCGTCGTGGTAGCCGAGTGCGTGCGGCAGCCGCGCGGCCGTCCGCCTGGAAGCCGCGAGCAGCACAGGCCCGCTGCGCCGGCAGGTCCGCAGCGCGACAACGCTCGCTGGCCTGCCGTCCGGCCAGCGGAACCGGTCTGGGAAACGACGGATGGCCTCGACGTCCGCGCCGCGGAAGGCGTAGATCGACTGATCAGGATCGCCGACCGCGATGAGCTCACTACCGTCGCCGGCCAGGTGCGCGAGCAACTCCTCCTGCGCCGGATCGGTGTCCTGATACTCGTCAACCAGCACGACGTCATAGGCCTCGCGTTCGCGCGCCCGCACAGCCGCGCGTCGCAGCAGCGCGCCAGCGATCCTGACGATCTCGGCGTAGTCGTAGGCAGGCACTGCAGCAAGGTCGAACCGGGCAGCATAGCTGCTCAGGAACCGACCCGCCGCAACCCAGTCGTCCCGGCCATGCTCACGGCCCAGTGCCGCGAGCCCGTTGCCATCGAGACCGCGCTCGGCTGCGCGAAGCAGGAAGTCACGCAGCTCAGCCGCGAAGCCCTGCGTGCCGATGGCCGGGCGCAGTCGCTCAGGCCACCCCTCGCCGCCGTCACTCGCCTCACCGCGCAACAGCCTGCGAACCTCCAGCAGTTGCTCCGGGCCCGGCAGCAAGATGGGTGGGGGCTCGCCTGCCAGCGCGTACTCGCGCCGCACGAGCGCATAGGCGTAACTGTGGAAAGTCATCGCCAGCGGCTGACGCACAGTGCGGCCGAGCCGCAGTGTGATTCGCTCTCGCAGCTCTGCTGCGGCCCTGCGG
>Ga0335074_10010032_pt1 | contig 13236 bp, 11 predicted proteins | sample Lox_Sample_23_FD_206715 | JGI IMG/M metagenome (GOLD analysis project Ga0335074, IMG submission 206715) | Soil microbial communities from Loxahatchee National Wildlife Refuge, Florida, United States - Lox_Sample_2.3 | ecosystem: Environmental > Terrestrial > Soil > Wetlands | place: USA...
CTGCCGGCCGCCGGCCCGTAATCGAGCGCCCGCAGGCTGGCCTTGCGCACGTGCCGCATCAGGATGCGCCGCCACAGTTCGAAGGGGAAGGTCTCCACGCTGGTGCGCCGGTAGGTGAAATCGTAGCGCAGAGGGGCCGCTGCCTGGGCGGAGCCGATCGGTGTAGTGGCCGCGGCTGCCGATCCGAACCGGGAGAGCCGCAACCTGGCGGAGCCTCCATCGCCGCGCGGGCGATTCGCGCCCAGCCCTTCGGAAACATAGGTGCCCGAGCCAGCCCGCCCCACCACAAATCCCTCGGCCAGTAACTGGTCGTAGGCCGCCAGCACGGCCGTGCGCGAGATGCCCAGTTGTTCGGCCAGCTCGCGCGTCGAAGGGAAGCGGTCTCGCGCGCGAAACGCCCCGCTGAGAATGGCTTCGCGCAGCCCGGTGTAGACCTGCCGGAAGAGCGGCCCGCCCGACCGCGAAAGTGGTATCGCCAAAGACATGGAAAGTGGCGCTTTCAAAATACCACGGCGTCTGGCATCTTTAAGAATATGACCTTGACGGAACGCACCGAACTCCACCGGCTACCCAAACGCGGATCGCACGATCCGGCCGCCATCCACGCGATCCTGGACGCCGGATTTCTGGCGCACGTAGGCTTCTGCGCCGGCGGGCAGCCGGGGCAGCCCAAGCAACCCTTCGTCATCCCCACCTTGTACGGCCGCGAGGGCGATACCCTCTACCTGCACGGTTCAGCCGCCAGCCGCATGCTGAAGGAACTGGATGGCGGCGCGCCCGCGTGCGTGACGGTGACCCTGGTGGATGGCCTGGTGCTGGCGCGCTCCGCCTTCCATCATTCCATGAACTACCGCTCCGTGATGGCCTTTGGAACCGCGCGCCGGACCGACGACCCGGCAGCCAAGACCCATGCCCTGCGGGTGATCGCCGAACACCTGATGGCCGGCCGCTGGGAAACCGTCCGCGCGCCATACGAAAAGGAACTGAAGGCGACCGCCGTGCTGGCATTCACCATCGAAGAAGCCTCCGCCAAAATTCGCACCGGCCCCCCGCTCGACGACGAAGAAGACTACGACCTGCCGATCTGGGCCGGCGTGCTTCCCTTGCAATTGACCGCCGGCGCCCCGCTGCCTGACCCGCGTTTGGCCAACGGCGCCGAACCGCCCGAGTACGTTTTGCGCTACCGCCCCGCCCGCGGCTGATCCTCCGAACGCAGGCTCACTCCGGCGGCAGCTGCCTACCCGCCCCTATCGCTGGTGGCTCACGATGAAATCCACCACCGTCCGCGGGTCCTTGGGCGCCAGCGGAAAGTGCCCTTCCCCTTCCCGGATAATGACCCTGATCTGCCCGCCGAGTTGCCTATATCTCTTCTCCACCACGCGCGTCTGGTCATTGAGCCATGGGTCCAGGCTGCCGCAATCGTGCAGGATCGGTACGCCGGCTTTGGCCAGCGGCGCCAGGTTGTCGATCGGCGCCGATTTTGCCATCAGACTGTGCAGCGAGGGATTCCGGGCATAAATACACGAGACCTTGTCCGGGTTCGCAATGGCCCAGGCATACGCCTCTCCCGCGTCCGCCCCGGTCCCTTCCATCACCGGCTTCCTGGAAAATCCATTGTCCACCAGGGTCTTGTAGGTTTCATCCCACTGTTCCTGCGACGGGCCGGTTTGCGCGGTCAGCGGCGGAGTCACAATGTGGTAGCCCTTCGCCAGCAGCGCCAGGTCGACGGTCGCCTCGCGGTCGATCGGGTCCGCGCGGAACACCCAGGGTTTCCCGGGCGCCACATTCCGCGGCACAATAATCGCCATGCCGCCGGATTTGAAGGTGCTCGCGCGAATGGCATCATACCGGTCGTAGGACGGCGTGAAGCCCGGCCCGCGAACGGTGGCATAAGTCTGCTCTTCCTTCAAGTAAATGAACGAAGGCTGCAGACTGTAGTAATAGGACTTGGTAAAATTCGCATCCACGAAGGCGGGCCGGTTGGCGGAGGAGGGCTGCATATGCTGCACCATCCAATCGGCAATCGGCTGGGGGTTCTGCAGACTATGGGGGTGGTGGGCATCGCCTTCCTTGATCATCACGGTGATCGAGCCGCCCAACTGATGATACAGATTCTCCACCACCAGCGTATGCCGCTGCAGTAACATATCCTCCGTGCCGCAGATGTGCAATAAGGGTATGTCGTGTTTGGCCAGCTCCGGAAGCTTGGCGAAATCCTCGTCGTACAGCGCGGGATTGTCGGCGTAGATACAGGCCACCTTGTCCGGATTGACCACGGTCCAGTCAAACTCATTGACTCCGCCCTTGCTCATGCCGATGAAGGCCGGTTTCTTCGAGAGCCCGTGTTTCTCCGTCAAAAACTCATACCACCGGTCCCACGCCTTGCCCTGCCTGCCGCTGTCGGGCGCCACATAAGCGATGTGGAAACCGCGGCGGAGTAACTCCACTTCGGTCTGGGGCTGATGGTTCCAGTAACAGCCGCGCCACGACCAGGGGTAGCCGGGAGCCGCCCTCTTCGGGACGATCACCACACATCGCCGCTTGCCGTCTTTCAAGGCAGCGTCGATTCCGTAGCTCGCCACCTCCTTCTCAGGCGCCTGGATCGGTGTAATCGCGCCGGTGGCATCGTCCATGACGAAGTCGTAACGGTCGAATCCTTCGTGCCAGGTGGTCTTCGCGCCTTCGAACGGAGTATACCCATCCGCCGCCATGGCCGCCTTGGCAGTCCACAGAATCCCCGCTACGCCGCAAACTGCCAGACCGAGGCGCGAATGGCGTCTTATCCTCCTGTTCATGTCTATGCTCCTTTAACTGCCGCTACGCTAAACGATAGCAGGCCGCGGACATCGTGGGTGGCACCGGCTACGCGCCGCGCCGCTTGCTCACGCGCATCGCGCCGCACGCCTGTACGCGCGCGCCGGCCGTTCCGCAACCGAGCCACGGCCGAAAGGAGTGGGCCTCGCGGTCGAAGCTAGCGATGCGACCCGTCTTTTCGCCCCGTCCGCTACTGCGACGTCGCCCCATCCCCGCTCTCGCCGGCCGGCCTCCGCCCCACCAGGCTCACCACCACCACCAGCACCAGCGACAGCAGCAGAAACCCGCCCGCCAGCCACCAGCCGTTGCGGATGAGGAAGCCCTGTGCGTCCAGGCCGAGTTGCAGCCCCAGCCAGGCTTCGCCGAAGAAGCGGATCGACCGGGCCACTACGATCACCGCCAGGAACCGGAAAAACGGCGTGCGGAACGCGCCTGCCGAGATGACGAAAAACTTCAGCGGCATGGGCGGGACGGGCGTCACCGCGGGGACAAACACGGTCACCAGGCCATAGCGGCGGAACCATTTCCGGAACCGGCCGGGAACCGCTTCGGGCGTCTCCTTGCGGCGAAAAAGCCGGTGCCCGTGGCGGGCGCCGGTGAACAGCAGAATGTTTCCGCCCGCCGATCCCACCACCGCCAGCAGCGCCGTGAGCCACGCGATATGCGGCGCCTTCACGCTGCCCGCGGCCACGCTCAGAATCAGCGCGTCCAGCACGGCCGGCAGCGGCACGCCCATCGAATCGATGGCGCTCAGCAGGAACAGGCCCACCGGTCCGTAGGCAATCAGGTATTTGGCGAGGTGATCGAGCAGCGTATGCATCGGCTCACACCATGTCGGCGAAGGATTTCCGCAGCTTGTAGAACCAGGCGTGGCCGGCGATGAACACCACCAGCGACAGCACCCACAGCTTCCAGAGCGGGCCGAAATCCGGCGCGTGCCGCCCCAGAAACACGGCGCGATAGCCGCGCACCAGCACCAGAATCGGATTCTTGGAGAGCACCGCCGCGGCGCCCGGAGGCCAGGAGGACTCGGGATAGCAAATCGGCGTGATGAAAAACCAGATGGTCAGCACGAAGCCCATAATCTGGCCCAGGTCGCGCACGAAGACGCCCAGCGCCGCCAGAAACCAGGTCACTCCCGCGGTGAAGAGTAGCTGTGGCACAATCAGCACCGGCAGCCACAGCACCGTGGCCGGAATGCTGTGCCGCACCGCCAACAGGAACAGCGCGTACAGAATCACGCCGAAAAACTCGCTTACCAGGCCAGCCGCCACCAGGTTCACCGGCAGCGTCTCCACCGCGAACACCAGCTTCTTGACGAAATTGCGATGCTCCAGCATCTGCGTGGGGGCGCGCCCGGCGGCTTCGCTGAAGGCCAGCCAGGGCAACATGCCGCAGAGGAATTGAAGGGCGAATCCGGCGCGGCTGGGGTCGCCCTCGAAGCGCGCGCGCAGTACGATGGCGAACACGAAGTAATACGTCAGCATCAGCAGCAGCGGGTTGAACACCGTCCAGAACGATCCGCCGAACGAGCCGCGGTAGCGCCCCAGAATATCGCGCCGCACCATCACGCGGATCAGGCTGCGGTTGCGCCAGATTGTCAGCATCGGGTAAGTGAAGGCGCGGCCCAGCGCGCGCCAACGCTCGCGCCGCTGCAACATCGCGCGATTGGCCACCGAAACGCGTTCCAAGCGTGCGCGTCCCTGCTCCACTACGGCTTCGGCCAGCACGAACGGCCAGCCGCGTTCGTAATACCAGCAGTCGCCCTCGCGCATGGCCGAGAGCAACACCTGGTAGCGGCCGTCTTCGGGCGGCACTTCGAATTCGAACGCGGCGTCGAAGGCCTCGCCAGGTTTCACCTCGCCGGGCGGCGCTACCCGCGGCCCATCCACAATCAGCGTGCCGGTGGCCGCGTCGAACAGGTGGTAGCCCACCGCAAATCCCTCCGCGGCGCGCCAGGTCTCGGGCGACTCATTGCGCACTACGATTTTCGCGTGCGCCCTGCGCGACTCCGCGTCCAGCGTTACCCGCGGATTCGGAAACGCCGCGTTCATGAGTACAGCCACGCGGGATACCGCTCCTTCACCGCGCCGGTCTTGCGCCCCAGCGCGTAAATGCCATCGCCGCGCAGGCTGGTTTCCAGCTTGTACCGCTGCAGTAAGTGCAGCACCCAGCCGAACTCCGGATGCGGAATGTCGCGGAACTCGCCGGTCTCCAGGCGCTCCACCGCGAAGCCCGAGTTCTCCAGAAGCTGATGAATCTCCCGCGGCGTATACTCGCGGTTGTGCCGCGCATCCACTTCGCCCGATGCAGCCGGGCGAATGTAGGCGTGGAAGAAACCCGGATGGTACCCCTGCAGGATCGCTGAAATGCCGCGCAGCGCGGCGATGTTGGGCGTAGTCAGCAGCAGGTGGCCGCCCGGTTTCAGGATCCGGTTGACTTCGCCCATCAGATGCATCGGGTCGGTAAACAGGTGCTCCAGCAGTTCGCAGCAGAGCACCGTCGTGAACCAATCTTCGGGATACGGAAAGCGGTCGCGCTCCGCGTCGAAGTGGTCAATCTGGCAGAGAAAGGTTTCGCCGCTGGTGGAAGTCACTTCGCGCTGGTCCACGCGCCCCAGTTCGCCGTAGTAACAGCCGCGCACCTCGCCGTAGCCCAGCTTACTGGCCAACGCGGGAGTCATCTGCAGGTAAGCTCCCATTTCCAGAATGCGGTCGCACGGGCCGCCCGGCGGAATCATTTCCAGCGTCTTCACCAGCCGCGTCTGGTGCGTCTCCAGATAAGACAGCGATTCGGGGTTGACGGCCCAAGTCTCCAGATATGGCAGCAGCGGCTCGGTGCCGGCGCCAGGGGCAACGGTCTCCGCCTCCGGTTGCACAACCTCCTTCACCGTCTTCGCCGGCTCCCGCGGGCCTTCCACGGGCCAACCCCGCCCCTCCACCACGGCCTCCAGAAAGTCCGCGTACCGCCGCGCCACCGATGCCCAGTTACACTCCCGCGCCACATATTCCCGCGCGCGGTTGCCCAGCGCCTGGCACACTTCGGGCCGCGACACCAGCAGGTTCAGGTACTCGAAAATCAAGTCCTCTTCGCCCTGCCCCGGAGGCACTTTAAGGCACACATCGTCGGGAAATTCCTGGAAAGAACCAATCTCCGATACCAGCACCGCCTTGCCCAGCCCCAGCGACCGCAGCAGCGTGCCGGAGCTTTCACCCACCGTCGGGTAGCGCAGGTTAAGCACGATATCGCAGGCCGCCAGGTAGCCCACAAAATCCGCAATCGGGGTGAAGCCCAGCAGCCGCACGCTGGCCGAAAGTCCCATCGAACGGACCATCGGCTCGATCGGAAAATCGGGGTGTGGCTCCCCCACCAGGATCATTTTGACGTTGGGAGCCAGCCGCAGCAGGCGCCGGAAAGCGCGCAGCGATTCGGCAATCCGCTTGTACGGCTTCAGAAAGCCGAAGATGCCGATGAGCGGCGTCAGTTCGTCCAGGCCCAGCTTGTGGCGGAAAGCGTGCCGGTCGGCCTGTGGAATCCAGGCCCCGTGCGGGATCACCGCCGCCGGACCCTGGAAGCCCGCCTCCCGCAATTCCGCCTGCATGAACCGGCTGTGTACCACCGCGCCGCGCGCCGATTCCAGCAGCCGGCGGGTCATCGGCACACCCTCGTAATCCGGACCCACTTCCAGCCGGCGCACCCGCTCGGCGAAAGCGCGCGCCTCCGCGCCGCCCTGGTAGGCGCACTCGTTCACGTAGCCTTCCCAATCGCCGCGCTTGATTGTAATGCCCGCAATCAGGTGATGCAGGTTGGATTCGTGCATCACCACCACGCCGGGATGGCGCAGTGCGGTCTCATAGACGAATTCGTGATAAGGGTTGTTGCCCACGTGGTAGAGCGCGATATCGAAGCGCGCCGGATCGAAGGTCTGCCCCGCGCCCGAGAAAACTTCCAGTTCCACCAGCGGCTCAAGAGCAGCAATCAGCGCTTCGGAATAATCGGCGATCCCGCTGCGCGCCGGCGGCAGCGGCGAAAAAAAGGCTACCCGCATTCGAGCCCCCCGGCCGCGTGGTTCGGTTCGCCCGTTTGCCTACTCGCACGCCTCCGCATCGAAACGGCCGCGCGATCGCAAGGGACCGCACCTCGCGGTCGACGACCGGGTATCGTGTCCCTGCCAGGAACTGACGACCGCTCATCCGCAGTCGCCGCTCGTGGCCGCATTTGCAGACCCGCTCGCGCCAGCGAGCGGTAAGCAGGACGGCACCCTAACGCTCCCCACCCCGCATTCAACGCACCAGCTCCAGGGCGATGGTTCCGAGATTCGTGGGAATGCGGACGGCCAGCGGCGTGCGCTGGGGATCGCGGGCAAAATAGATTTCGAAGTGGAAAGTCGACTGCGGCCCCTTCACCGACCCCTCCACTTTGTCGGTAACGGTGGTCTTGCCGCCGGTCCCGGGCGATTTCAGATCCTGCTCGCCGGTATATTGCAGGCTCACCGAATACGACGACCCGAAGTACACCGGCTGTCCCGGCGGCATGCGGCCCTGCCCCATTTCCAGCCGCGTGAGATACACGAACGCCAGGGCGTCGTGGGCGCACGAAGGGGTGTCGAAATCGGTTTTGCCGCCGCCCTCCGGCAGCGTGGTGGTGCGTTTGGCGGTGTGCTGCTCCTGGTCGAAGGTGATTTTGTCGATGGTGTGTTTGCCGCCGTGTGTCAGATCGCGCTCGAATTCCGTGGAACACAGCTCGTTGCCGGTCACCTTGGAGTGGAGCAAGTCGGAAATCGAGAATCCGGGCACTCCCGCCTGCACCGAAGCCGTGAAAGTCCAACCGTCGGGCGTGCGGGTCGCGGTGAAGGAGGCGTCCCCGAGGCTTAGTCCACTGGGCCAGTTGACGGTATAGTGCAACCCCTCCGAGGCCGAAAATGGAAATCCGGTCTGTGCGTGCAACGGGTAAATCGCCTGGGCGAACAGGACCAGGAGCACCGGCTTGAAGTGGCGCAGGTTCATCGATGCACGGCTGTCCGCGAACGAACCGGGGCGCGCTGCGCGGTGTCACGCTCCGCCACATCGTAGAAAACTTCCAGGGTCCGCTGCGCTGTCCTCTGCCAACTGAAGTGCGCGGCGCGCTGCAATCCCAGCCGCTCCATGCGGAGCCGCAGTTCGCCATCCAGCAGCAGGTCCGCCAGCGCGCGCACAATCTGGTCCACCGCGTACGGGTCGAACAGAATCGCGGCGCCATCCACCACTTCCGGCAGCGCCGAGGCATTCGAACACACCACCGCCCGGCCGCACGCCATGGCCTCCAGCGCGGGCAACCCGAAACCTTCGTAAAACGACGGAAACACGAACAGGTCGCAGGCGTTGTACAGGTGCAGCAGGTCGGGGTCGGAGACAAAACCGATGAACTGGATGCGCTCTTCGACGCCCGATTCCCTGGCCGCCTCACGCACCCGGTCGGTAAACCAGGTGCCTTTCCCCGCCAGCACCAGGTTGTGCTTAAGCTGCGGACACGCCCGCACCAGCCGTGCAAAGGCGCGGATCAAGCCGATCTGGTTCTTGCGCGGCTGCAGGTCCCCCACCGAAAGCAGAAACGGCGTGCGCAGCTTGAAGCGTTCGCGCACCGTGGCCGCCGCCGTCTCCCGCGAAATCGGCCGGAATTGCGGAGCCGCGGCGTTGGGCACCACCACCACTTTGTGCTCTTCCAGGTCGCCATACACCTTCAGAATCGAGGCCCGCGAAAACTCGCTACCGGTCAGCACCCGCGCCGCCCGTTGCACTGTGCGGCGCACCGTCCACTGCAACTGCAGCGCCCGGTCGCGCTTGAAGTATTCCGGGTGTTCCAGGAAGCTGACGTCGTGAACGCTCACCACCACCGGCACATTGCAGCCCACCGGCGCGGTGTATTGCACGTGCAGCAGATCGGGCCGGTCCTGCCGCACCCGCATTGCCAGTTGCACGCCCAGGCGCAGAAACGGATTCGCCGAGATGCGCCGCGTCCGAATGGAAGCCGGAATACACGACGGCGCTTCCGGCGCGGAAATATAAGCTACAAACTCGCAATCCCGGCTGTGAGCGGCGAATGCGTCCAGAAGGCTGCGCACATAAACCTCATTGCCAGTGAGGTGGCGGCCGATGGCATGAGCATCAACGGCAAAGCGCATTAACGTGTACCAGTATAGCGGACGTACACCCCTGAGCGTGCTGTCAAAAATCCAACAACTCCCACGCGGCTTCCCACGTAAACTGTTGTTCTACCAACCTTCTGCCCCGTGCGCCGAGCGCCCGCCGCAGTTCCGGCGAGGCCAGCAGGCAGGACACCCCGGCGGCCAGCGCCGGGCCGCTATCGGCCAGCAGCAGGCTCTCGCCATCACACGCTGGAAGCCCCTCCGCGCCGAGCGTGGTGGAAACCACCGGCAGTCCGGCGGCCCACGCTTCGATGATTTTCAGCCGTGTTCCGCTCCCCGAAAGCAGTGGCACCACCGCCACGTGGGCGCGCGCCAGTTCGCGCACCGCATCCTCCACCGGACCGGTCACCTCAATGCGCGTATCGCCACACGTAAAATCTTTCACCGCCTGCGGATTCTTGCCGATCAGCCGCCACACCAGCCCGGGCCAGCGGCTGCGCAGGTGCGGCCACACCTCGCGCCGGAAAAAGCGCACCGCCGATTGATTGGGGTGGTATTCGAAATTACCCGAAAAGGCCACCGCCGGTGGTTCCGCGGGGCCGGCGCCGGCGGGCAGCGGCGTAAACGGAATCGCATTCGGATACACCGACACGCGCACCCCCGGGGCGATGGCGCGGGCCCTTGCCGCGTCGCTCTCCGAGGCTGCCAGGATCTGCGAGTAGCGCGGCAGCCACTGCCGCTCCAGGTCCAGACAGGCCCGGCGGAAAACGCTGTGGGCAAACGCCGCCGCCCCGCCATCGGCGCCCGCGCAAGTGCGGTGCAGCTCGGATTCGATGTTGTGCAGGTTCAGCACGGTTCGGTCGCACCGCGGCCCCACCTGCTCCCAGTAAGGCGCGCACCAGAAGTGCTCCACCACCCCGATCTCGTAGCGGCGGCCCTCCAAGTGTCGGCCGATCTCGCCCGCGAAGCCCGAAAAACGGTCCACCAGCGGCGGCGCCATCCGCGCCAGGCGTCCGGCGTTGCGCAGCGCCCGCGCCGCCAGGCCGCGTCCATGCGCCGGCAACTCCACCACGAAAAGTCGGCGCACCAGGCCGCCCGGCAGAGACGCTTCCGGATGGGTCTCGCCCGGTTGCCGGAACACCAGCAGATCCACCTCGTGGCTTTGCGCCAGGTAATGCAGCAGCGAGGCCGTCCGCAACGCGCCGCCGCCAGCCAGCGGATAGGGCGCTTCGGGCGCCAGCACCAGGGCGGACTGCCGCGCTTCAGGTGGCAAAGCGCCTCCGTGCCTCTTTGTAGACTTCGTGCGTCAGCCGCGCCGTCCGTTCCCACGAAAACTCGCTCGCGCGCCGCAGCGACCGCGCCCGCCATTCCGCCCGCCACTCCGGCCGCTCCACCGCTTGCAGCATCGCCTCCACCAGCCGCGGCCCACCGGAAACCAGCACTGCGGCATCGCCGGCCGCTTCGGCCACCGCCGGTGAGGCGATCACGCACGCGCCGCATTGCATGGCTTCCAATACCGGCAGCCCGAAGCCTTCGTAATGCGAAGGGTAGACAAAGGCCAGAGCGCCCGAATATAGCGCCGGAAGCGCATCGTCGGGCACTTCGCCCAGCCAATGCAGGCCCGGTTCGGGCGCCGGCTCCGCGAAATCCGGGCGGCGGCGTCCTGCCACTACCAGGTCCACCGCATGGTGCCGCCGCACTTCGCGCCACGCCTCCACCAGCAGCGCCAGGTTCTTGCGCGGCTCCAGCGTCCCGGCAAACAGAAAATACGGCGCAGCCGTAGGCCGCGGACCCTCCGGCGCCGGCCGCATCCACGAGGGCGCCGCTTCCGGCACCGCCACCACCCGGCTCGGATGCAATCCGAAGCGGTCGATCGCCGCCGCCCGCACCGATTCGCTGGGCGTCACAATCATGGTTGCCAGTCCCAGTTTCAGTAACACGGGAGTGCGCCGTTTCACGCGGTCGGCCGCATGGTGCCAGTGTGGATCCATCCACGGGGACAGATCGTGCAGCGTCATCACGCTCGGCCTTTGGTAGAGGTATGGCACCGCGAAGTCCGGCCCATGTACCAAGTCCGTCCCCAGCCGCCCCAATTCGCGTGGCAGCCCGTACAGCCACCAGCGCCGCTCCAGAAAATTGTGCGGACCCCCGCCACGCCGCAGGTTGTCCGGCGCCGCCTCCGGCATGCGGAAAGGCTGGTCGGAAACCAGCACATATTCCTCCTCCGGAAAGCAGCGCGCCAGCGCCACGCTCAGCTCAGCCGTATAGCGCTGCAATCCGCCGCTCGAAAGCGACAGCGCCGTTGCCTCTATAGCCACCCGCATCGGCCGGGCACGCTCTAGCCTGCCCTTCCCAAGCCCGCTATCGTGGGAAAGCCTCTCGGGCGCCATAATTCCGCTCGTAATAGTCGCGATAGGCGCCGCTCCGCACGCGCTCCACCCACGCTGCATTCGACCGATACCAGTCGATCGTCCGCGCCAGCCCGCTCTCGAAATCCACCTCCGGCCGCCAATCGGTTTCGTGCATCAGTTTCTCGCTCGAAAGCGCGTACCGGCGGTCGTGCCCAGGCCGGTCGGGGACGTATTGGATCAGGCTCTCGGGCTTGCCGGCCAGCGCCAGCAACTGCCCGATCACCTCCCGGTTGGGCAGGCTCCGGTTACCGCCGATGTTATAGATCTCCCCCTCCCGCCCCTTCTCCAGCGCCGCGCGAATGGCCCGGCAGTGGTCTTCCACATACAGCCAGTCGCGCACCTGCATCCCGTCGCCGTAAACCGGCAGCGGCCGGTCCTCCAGCGCGTTGGCGATCATCAGCGGGATGAGTTTCTCGGGAAACTGGTACGGCCCGTAGTTATTCGAGGCCCTGGTAATCACCGCCGGCAGCTTATAAGTCACGAAGTAAGAGCGCACCAGCAGGTCCGACGCAGCCTTGGATGCCGAGTAAGGGCTGCTCGGATTCAGCGGCGAAGTCTCCACCGCTTCGATGGGCGGCTCCAGGCTTCCGTAGACCTCATCCGTCGAGACATGCAGAAACCTCCCCGGCCCCTGCGCCCCCGCCCGCCGCGCCGCCTCCAGCAGCGTAAAAGTCCCCTGAAAGTTGGTCCGGATCACCGGCTCCGGCGACAAAATGCTGCGGTCCACGTGCGATTCGGCCGCGAAATGCACAATCGCATCGGGCTTCCACCCGCTCACCACTTCTTCCACGGCGTTTGCGTCGCAGATATCTCCCTGCACGAAACGGTAATTCGGCCGATGCTCGACAGGCGCCAGGTTCTCCAGGTTGCCGGCATAAGTCAGCTTATCGAAGTTAGTCACGCTGCAGCCGGCTTCCCCAACCATCATGCGGACAAACGCCGACCCGATAAATCCCGCGCCGCCGGTTACCAGGATTCGCATGGGCGCCTATTTGTTCTGTGTCTCCCAATCGTATTGGATCGCGCCATCGTTATACGGAATCCGGCCTTCGTCGCGCGGGTTATAGAACCGGTCCGTCATATAGACCAGCATAGCCTCTTCCCGCCCGATGATCTTATAACCGTGCCCCACGCCCGGCGGAATCAGCACCTGCCACGGCCGCAACGCGCCCACATACAAAGTGTTGCGTTTTCCGAAGGTGGGCGAACCGGACCGCAGGTCCACCAGGGCCACCTGAAACATGCCTTTGGCGGGAGTCCAGCAATCCGTCTGGTGGAGATGAAAATGAAACGCCTTGATGGTGCCCGGAAAACTCAGCGCGGCTGAAATCTGGGTGGTCTCCGCGGGGAAGCCGGCCGCCAGCCCGCGCCCCATCCGGTGTACCTCCAAAAAGTACCCGCGGTCGTCCGGAAACAAAGCGAAGGGCTGCACCCGCACCCCTTCAATCAACAGGGCCGAATCCGGCGCCCCGATCACGTCCCCGATCCCGCGCGGGCACTCCGGCACCCGCAGTTGCAGATCGCCCAACTCCGCCAGGTACCGCCCGGACGGTTGGGTGGTGGCTTCGGCGGACATCAGGCCGCTCCTTCGGCAGCCGTTCCTTCCGCGGGAGCCGGTTTGCGGTGGCACGACTGCGCCACCAGGTTAGTGGCCCGCAGCAGCGAATCGAATGTGCCGGCGTCCGTCCACCAGCCCTCCAAAAACGAAAACGTCATGCTGCCCTCCCGCAGGTACGCGTTGTTGACGTCGGTAATCTCCAACTCGCCGCGGTGGGAGGGCACCAGCGTCTTGATCTTGTCGAACACCGTGGCGTCGTACATATAAATGCCCGTCACCGCGTAGTTCGATTTCGGCTGCCGCGGCTTCTCTTCGATCGAAACCACCCG
>Ga0335074_10010033_pt1 | contig 13236 bp, 15 predicted proteins | sample Lox_Sample_23_FD_206715 | JGI IMG/M metagenome (GOLD analysis project Ga0335074, IMG submission 206715) | Soil microbial communities from Loxahatchee National Wildlife Refuge, Florida, United States - Lox_Sample_2.3 | ecosystem: Environmental > Terrestrial > Soil > Wetlands | place: USA...
TCTCGCCAGGCTCCCTGAGGTAGAAGGCATCCTCAGGGAAGCTGACCTGCTGGATGAGGCCCAGATCTTCGTCGCTGAGCACCGCGCGGGCGGACCGCTCGCCGCGATGGTCAGCCAGGCCTGGGACCTCGACGCGCTCGACACGCAGTATGAGGCCTTCATCGCTGAGTTCAGCGTCGGTGCGGCGCGCCGCGATCAGCTTGCCCGGGTAGTCGAGCTCGTCAACGCGTGGCGCCGGTTCCCGTGGATCGACCCCGAGCTTCCCGCCGAGCTCCTCCCTAGTAACTGGAGTGGGGTCAAGGCGGCCCAGTTGTTCAGCCGCCTGTATGCCGACTGGTCCGCGGGGGCCAACGCCGAGTGGCGCCACATCAACGAAGCCGCGAGCTGACCGCTCCCGCGTGGGCCTGCCCGCGGGCCATATAGTGTCACTTTTTATTCTACGACTCTATATAAAATTCATGCTTGCATGTAGCATGAATCGTATCGTGTACGGCGGAGGGAGCAACGGTGGACTGGTCGGACCCCGAGCCTGAGCAGGTCGCGGCGGACCTTTTCCGTATCCCGCTGCCGCTGCCGAACGATGGGCTCAGGGCGGTCAACGCGTACGCACTCTGCGGCGGAGACGGGGCGGTCCTGATCGACGGCGGGTGGGCGTTCGCGGGCGGCTTCGCTCACCTCGAGTCAGGACTCGCGAAGGTGGGACTGCGGCCGTCGGACGTGCGACAGGTCCTTGTCACTCACGCGCACCGAGACCACTACACGCAGGCGGTCGAGCTCAGGGAGCGCTACGGCGCGCTGGTAGCGCTCGGCGACGGGGAACGCGACTCTCTCCTCGCGGTGATAGATGCCGTCAAGGAAGGAAAGGTGACGCGCCGCTTCGAGGTGCTGTACCCGGCCGGCGCGGAGCACCTCGTCGCGGAGCTAGACAGCCGCCCCGGCTCGTTCGGAGAAGCCGGGTGGGACCTTCCTGACGAATGGGTCCCGGACCGGGCGCGGTACGCGGCAGGGACGGCCTCGCTCGAGGCGATCGCGACGCCGGGCCACACAGCCGGGCATGTCGTGTACCGGGATGCGGCACGCGGGCTGCTCTTCGCCGGGGACCATGTGCTCCCGAGCATCACGCCCTCGATCGGTTTCGAGGCCGCTCCCGCCCGCTGGCCGCTGCGCGACTACCTCGACTCGCTCCGGCTCATGCTGACGCTGCCAGACACGCGGCTGCTCCCGGCGCACGGGCCGGTCGCCGACAGCGTCCACCTCCGGGTACGCGAGCTGCTCGACCACCACGATGCCCGGTTGCAGGCCACCCTGCGGGCGGTCTCGGACGGCGCGCACACCGGCTTGGCGGTCGCCGGGCAACTGTTCTGGACGAGACGTAATCACCCGCTGGACGCCCTGAACCTCTACAACCAGTGCCTAGCTGTCAGCGAGACGATGGCCCACCTCGACGTCCTCGTGCTGCGCGGCCAGCTTGCCTGCGCGCCGCGTGAGGACGGCGTGCGCTGGTACGACCTGTCAGCTGAAAAGGAGCCTGCATGACCGACACGATCGGGGCGCACACGCAGGTCGGTGCCGTCAACTGGCTGAGCGGCCTGCGCGTCCTCGAGGTGACCACCGGTGTCGCCGCCCCGCTGATCGGCCGGATCCTCGGCGAGCTGGGGGCCGATGTCATCAAGCTCGAGTCACGCGCCAAACTTGACGTGAACCGCACGCGTGTCCCGCGTCCCGACGACCCCGAGGGATTCCCCGCCAGCGAGGCGTTCCAGCTGCTGCACGAGGCGAACGCGGGGAAGCGCAGCATCACGCTCAACCTGAAAGAAGCAGCCGGCAAGGAGCTGTTCCTCGAGCTGCTGCGGGACGTGGACGTATTCATCGAGAACTTCGCCCCGGGCTGGCTCGAGCGCTTGGGCCTGTCCCCGGACGCGATCCTCGCTGCGGCGCCCCAGCTGATCATGCTCTCGGCCAGCGGATACGGTCAGACGGGCCCGCTCCGCACCCAGCGCGCCTACGCTCCGGTGATGACCTCCCTGGCTGGCATCGAGGGCCTGGTCGGCTACGGGCCCGACGATGTCACCGGGGCGAGTTCCCTGGCGCTCGCAGACCTCAACTGCTCGTTCTATGGCGTCTTCCTGATCACGGCAGCGCTGCGCGGTCGGCAGGTCACGGGACGCGGGCAGTACCTCGACCTGTCCCAGACGGAGGCCGCGGCATGCCTTATCGGCGAGGCCTTTGTCGAGCAGCAACTCGGCCTGCGCGTCCCGGCGCCGCAGGGGAACACCAGCACCGACGGCGAGCACTGGACGCTCCTGGCTGCGGCGGGGGACGACCGCTGGGTAGCCGCGGGAACTGATCGCGATGACCGGACCGCCAGCCAGCTGCCGGAACTCGCGGGACAGCCTGGGCGGCCCGGGCGGCCGTCGGCTGCTGACCTCTTGCGGGTCCTCGCCGACCACGGTTTCGAGGCGGCGCCCGTGCTCACACCGGATGAGGTCGCCACCGACGAGCTCTTCCAGCGGCAGGCCCTGCTTCAGCGAGTGACGCACCCGCTCGAGGCGATCGGCGAGCTGACGATCACCAGCGTGCCGTGGCACCTCGACGGCATCGTGCCCCGGATCGCCGGCCCGGCCCCGTGCCTCGGGAGCGACACCGATGACTTCTTCCGCCGCCGGCTGTCCGCGGAAGCCTTTACCACATACGCGGAAGACAAGGTGTTTTTCTGATGGGCGCCATGCTCGACGGCACGCTGACTGTGGAACTCGGCGGCAGCCGGGCCGCGGCGTACGCGGGAAAGCTGCTCGCCGATGCCGGCTCCGAGGTGATCGCGCTGCAGGACGCCAACCGGGCGGCCGCCCTTCCCGTCGCGGCCCGGGTCTATATGGACAGCGCCAAGAGTGTGGTGATCTGGCGCGAGGACGGTGATCCGGTCCTCGCGGAAGAACTGCTATCCCAGGCGGACGTGCTTCTCACGGACCTCGACAGCCACGAGCTGGCGCGTCGCGGCCTGGGCTGGGAGTCGCTGCACGCAAGGTTCCCCCGCCTCACGTACGTGCACCTGCTCGCGGTCGGCCCAGTCGGCGACGGGCGCGCGAGCCACCCGGGAGAGCTCGCGATGCAGGCGATCAGCGGCGTCATGCACATGGTCGGCGACCCCGAACGCGAGCCACTGGCGCTGCCGTACTCGCTTGGCTCGATCCAGCTCGGCGTCAACGGCGCCGCCGCGGCTGCCGCCGCGCTGCACGCGGTAGCAGCCACCGGGATCGGACGGCTGGTGGAGATCTCTGGCGCGGAAGTGATGGCGTCCTACGTGCGGATCTACGGCGCGGTCGCGACGTACTACCGGGTGCCGCTGCGCCGGGACGGGCGCCGCGCGCCAGGCTCTGGGGGTCGCTGGCCGTTCGGGATCTTCCCCTGCCGCGATGGGTGGGTCGCCATGATCTGCCGCAGTGCCCGCGAGTGGGACAGCATGCTCGCGATGATGGGGCACCCCGAGTGGTCCGCTAGGGAACGCTACCGCGACCTGCACGGGATCGCGATCGACTACCCGGGGGAGGTCGACGAGCTCGTCCGGCCCTGGCTCATGGAGCGCACCCGCGACGAACTGCTCGAGCTCGCTCAGCGGTTCGCGGTTCCGATCGCTCCCGTCCGCACGGTGGCGGAGGTGCTCGCCGACCCGCAGCTGCGGGACTACCGCCAGTTCTTCGACCGTGTGGTCACCGCGAGCGGGGACGTCGTCGTGGTGCCCGGACGTCCGTGGGCGAGCTCGCCCCGGGTACTCGCGGAGCGAGGCTCCGGGGTCGCTGACGCCCTCACCCGCGCCCGCCTCACGTGGCAGGAAGCGGACAGCCGCGACCAGATAGGGGCCTGAGTGTCTGAAGAGCACGTCCTGCTTGAGAAGGACGGTCACGTCGCCCGGCTGATCTTCAACCGGCCGGAGAAGAGCAATGCCATGAGCTTCGAGGACGCGTGCCTCCTCGTCGAGCGCCTTCACGAGGCGGAAGAGGACGATGACGTCAAGGTCATCATCCTCAAAGGTCGCGGCAAGTCCTTCTGCGCGGGTCACGACTTCGACGAGGTAGTCAGGTCATACGGGCTGAACGAACGCGACGCGAACGGCCGGCACCGCCGGCCCACCCAGCGGCAGCGGCTGCTCATCGACCGCCGGCTGGCGGAGAGCTACATGGCCTTCCAGTACTCGATCAAGCCGATCATCGCGCAGGTGCACGGCGCGTGCGCGGGCATGGGCGTCTACCTCGCCGAGCTCGTGGACCTAGTGGTGTGCGCGGACACGGCGCGGTTCAGCCATGCCGAGCAACGGCTCGGCTTCGCGGGCAACACGTGGCACCTCAACACCATGCTCCTGCAATACGGTCCGAAGAAGACCAGGGAGATGCTCCTGTTCGGCACCGAGCTCTCCGGCGCCGAAGCCGAGGAGCTCGGGCTGGCTAACATCTGCGTCCCGGAAGAGGACCTGGAACAGACAGCCGAGGAGTGGGCCGCCCGCGTCGCGCGCAACCCCAGGGACGCCCTCGTCACCGGCAAGGCCATCCACCAGATGGCGCTGGACTCGCTGGGCGCGACGCAGCAGTTCTACCGCGGCTACGTGGGGCACACGCTCGGCACGGGACTGCGCTTCGAGCCGGACGAGTTCAACTTCTTCCGTACCCGCCGCGAGCACGGCACGAAAGAGGCCTTCCGCGCCCGGGACTCGCACTTCACCGCCGGCGAGCCGAACGGCAGCGCGGAGAAGTTACCGGACAGGTGACGTTCCACAGGCCACTCTTACCGCCCTCCTGGAGGCCCGCGACCATGCCGCACCAGATCACCGTCGCCGTAGCCCAACAGGACGCTGTGCTCGGTGATGTACGCGAGAATGTCCGCCGCGCCGAACGCGCGCTCCGGCAGGCTGCCGCCGAGGGCGCCGCGCTCACTGTCTTGCCCGAGTGCTATCTCACGGGGTACGTGACGGGCAGCCGGGAACAGACTCTGGCAATCGCGATCGCCCCGGACGGCCCTGAGATTCAGCTCCTCGTCGATGTCTGTCAGGAACTCGGCATGCACGCGATCGTCGGGTTTCTCGAGCGCGCGGGCACCCAGGCCTTCAACTCCGTGTCGGTGCTCGGACCGGCCGGCGTCATCGGCGTCTACCGCAAGCAGCACCTGCCGGCCGTTGGCGCCGACCGGTTTGTCGCTGCGTCAGAAGAGACCGAACCGCAGATCTTCGATACCGAAGTAGGGCGGATCGGGATAGCGATCTGCTACGAGATTCGCTTCCCCGAGGTTATGCGCACGCTCGCCCTCGAAGGCGCTGATTTGATCGCTTTGCCCACCAACTGGCCCGTGCACTCGGACATGCTCGCCGACCACTTCTCGAGGGTGCGGGCAGCCGAGAATGTCGTCTACCTCGTCGTGGCCAATCGCGGCGATTCTGAGGAGGGCGTCGACTTCCTGGGCGCCAGCCAGATCGTTGATCCGTTCGGGCAAGTTCTCGCCAAGGCCGACCGCGGGGAGGCTCTTCTCATCGCCGAGGTGGATCTCGATCGCGCGAGGGAGAAGACGATCACCTCCCTGAATGGCGAGCTCGAGCTCCCGTTGTGGAAGGACAGGCACCCTGCCGCATATCGCCTCTGACGAGTTCGGCTAACGGCGCCGCGCGCTTACCCCCGGGTGAAGACGGCGTGGACGGTGATGGTGTTGTTCAGCGACGCCATGCGCAGCGGGCTGTACGTGAGGCCGAAGTCCGCCCGGTTGACCGGGACCTGGGCGTCCAGCTGGACCTCGCCTGCGTTGGCGGAGACCTTCGCGTCGAGGGAAAGCGGCCGGGTGCGGCCGCGGACGGTCAGGTTGCCGGTCACCCGCACGCCCCCGCTGGCGGGCTGGATCCCATCGACGGCGTAGGTGATGTCCGGGTTGTTGGCGACGTCGAAGATCTTGGCCGATCGCAGGTCCTTGTCGCGCATCTTGCTCTTCGTGTCGACCGATCCGGCGGTGACGGTAACGGTGCCGGTGACCTGGCCGGCTGCGGTGACCGTGCCGCTGCCGGTGACCTGGCCGAAGACGCCGCGGACCGGAAGGAGTCCCCAGGTGTGCCTGCTCTCCAGCCGGACCTCGGACCTGGCTGGGTCCAGGGTCCAGGACCCGGTGAGCGTGCCGTCTTCGATCAGCGCCTGGAGCGCTGGGCTGGCCGGCTGTCCTTGCGGTGTCATGCCATCCTCCGCAAATTTTGGTTCCTGAATCAGAATAGTTTTGATATCGGAAGCATATACTTGACGTGCAGACAGTCAAGGCGGAACGGCGTACGCGGGAGCAGGGTCATGGCGGACCAGGCGGGCAGCTCCGAACACTCCGTCCTGTGCCTGCGCCTGATGCAGCTGTTTCCCCGCGTGACCAGGGGAATGCGGCGCTGGCAGGACCGTGCCGCGCCCGCGCCCATGCCCTCTCCGCTGAGCCCGCGGCACGTCGCCGCGCTCGAGCAGATCCGCGGCGGCCCGCTCACCGTCGGGGAACTGGCCTCCCGGCTGGGCCTGACCCTGCCCACCGTCAGCGGCGTGCTCGCCGACCTTGACCGCGCGGGCATGGTCGAGCGGCGCCCCGACCCGGCCGACCGGCGGCGCACGATCGTCCAGATCGTCCCCGGCCAGGCAACCCTGATCGGGCACTGGCTCGATGGTGCCGCCAAGCCGCTGGCTCGCGTCCTGGACAAGCTCACCCCCGCTGAGCAGGAAGCCTTCCTCAAGGCCATGGACCTGCTCGAAACCGAACTGCATCGCCGCGACATCGACAGCTGACGGAGCCGGCGCCGCGCTAAGCCGGGTCCAGGCCGGCTAAGGCCTGCCTCAGCAGGAGAAATAAGGATTTCCTCCAATGCGCCGGGCAGCCTCTTACGGCGAAACTCGGTAGTACCGGCGAACAGATGGCCGGACGACCGAGGAGGAATGATGAACTACCACGAGACGCATGGCGTACGGGCTTCGCTGGCTCGCTTCAGCCGGCGCGTCGCCGCTATCGTCGCCGAGTGCAACTACGCCGGGGCCCAGATGGGCAGCGCGCGGAAGACCCCGGAGCGTTTCTGACTCGAACAGGGCTGGGTCACCTTGCCGGGGCCGGAATCGTCAGTCGCCCGACGATTCCGGCCCCGGCGGCTGTTTGTCCTGTTGCAGGACGCGCTGCTTGGCGGCCGCATATTCGGCGTCGGAAAGCAGGCCCTGGTCGTGCAGTTGCGCCAGTTGATGCAGGTGCGCTATCCACGACGCCTGACCATCGGCGGCCTGCGGTGCGGCTGGGGTGGCAGCGGCCGGTGCGGCGGGGCGCGCTGCTGGCGGGGCGGGTGCGGGGGCAACGGGCCTGACCGGAGCCGGAGCCCGAGGCGGCTGCCCTGCGGGGTTCACGCCAAGCTGATGCCAGAATCGCTCCGCCTGCGCCATGTACCCGGCTTCGGCGAGCCGGCCCGCGCGGAACGACGCGGTCGCGGCGGACATGGTACGTACGTGCGCCAGTTGAGCGCCGCTGAGCTGAAGACCCTGGCTGCATACGGGACAGACCAGGTAGTCGTTGGTCCCGTAAGGCATGACGGGCACGAAGTACAGGCGCACTGACTTCTTCGACCGGATGTGGTGGAGAAACACCTGGTTATGACAGTTCGGGCACACGCACGGGGCGACTTCGCCCTGATCTTCCGGACTGCCTGCCCCGAAGCCGAAGATCACCACCATGAGGCCATTGAAGCCAGAACAGCCGCCCCCCGGCTCACCCCGGGCAGGTGATACCCGGCAGCACCGTGCCGCTCCAGCCGCCGCCAGGGGACAATGGGCGTCATGGCGGAGCTGCTGGTCGATTATGACGTCGTGACTGTCTCACTGTCGGTGGCGGAAAAGGCGGAGGCACTGCACGGCGACGTGCAGGTTCCGCGGGCGGCCGTGGTGTCCGCGCGAACGGTGCCAGACGGCATGGAGGAAGTCCACGGGCTGCGGCTGCCTGGCACCGGGTTCCCTGGCGTGATCATGGTGGGGACCTGGCGGGACGACGAGAGGGCGACCTTCGCCGTCTGCCACGGCCGTCGGCCCGCTGTGGTGCTCGAGCTGACTGGCCAGCCTTTCGACCGGATCGTCGTCACGGTCGAGAACCCGGACGAAGTCGTCACCCGCTTGACCTGAGGAGCGGGACGGCCGGAGCGGAGCGCGGCCGTCTCAGACGCCCGTGACGGCCTTGAGGCGACCCGACCGGACCGCGGCCGCGAACTCCTTGTAGTCCTCCTCGTTCTGGTCCGCGTAGGCGCGCGAGAAGTCCGAGATCGCGTTGTCGAACGCGTCGGTTTCGCCCAGGTACGCGGCGATCGCGACAGGATCCCCGGATCGGGCATGCGCCCGGGCGAGCGTCCACCCGCACATGCGCCCGTAGTAGCCGAGCCCGAGCGGCGTCATCGCCTCAACTACGGCTGATCCCTTCATGTCGCGAAGCTGCCGCCAGTAGTAGTGCCGGCCTACGTCAAGGCCCTTGGTCCAGCCAAGGTAGATATCGCTAGCGGCCTGCATCATCCGTTGGCCCTGCACCACCCGCTCGCCGTGCTGACGGTACTTGCTCTTGCCCAGGTGATCTTCAAGTACCGAGGCTGTCGCCTCCTTGACCTGCAGGAACAATGGGTCTGCCGCGTCGCGTCCCTGCAGCAGGGCGATGAACGCCCTGGTCCCGACGCTGCCGACACCGACGACCTTGCGGGCTATGTCTACGATCTCGAAGCGCTCCAGCAAGTGACGCCGGTCATCTTGCAGGGTGGCCCGGTACGCGCGGAACTGCTCGCGGATCGCTTGGGTGGCCTCCTCGGCGGACAGGCCGAAGGTCGCGGCCAGGTCCCGCCCTGGGATGATGACCGGTGGCTGGCTGACGATGCGGTATTTCCCGTCGACTAGCTCGGCGAGCTTCGACAGAGCTTGCAGGCTGTCGCGAGTGTGCGCCTTCTCGCGGGACTTTTCCGCGACCTTCGCGGCCTGCTCCGCCTGTTTCCTGTCGGCCTTTCCTTGCTTGCCCGTCTTTTTCTTCGTCTCCGCCAGTGCGCCGCGAACGGACCCCATGATCTCGTTCTCGTCGAGCGAGGCGTACCAGATGTCCATCGTCCGCATCTGGGCGAACTCTGCCATCGCCTCCCGGTACGCGGTCACCGATGCCATCGTGACCGCGCGGGCGTCGGTCTTGGAGAATCCGTTGTTGCGGGCGGCGATCGTGAAGCTGGCCGCCATGCGCTTCACGTCATACTCGATCGGCCCCGGCAATGTCTCGTCGAAATCGTTCAGGTCGAACAGCAGGCGCCGTTCCGGGGAAGCGAAGACGCCAAAGTTCGACAGGTGAGCGTCCCCGCACAGCTGGGCGTGAAATCCCGCCACCGGTGTTTCGGCCAGGTCAGCGGCCATGATTTTGGCCGCGCCGCGGTAGAACGTAAAGGGCGAGACCAGCATCCGGCCGTGCCGGACGGGCACGAGATCCTGCTCTCGTGTCAGGTTCTGATCCTCGAGCAGGGCCACCGGATCAGGACGGTCCTGGGCGGGCTTCCAGCCCGAATGGATCGACGGGGGCGTCAGCTCCGCGGCCTCCCTGCCCTTGACTCTGCGCTCATCGACGCTCAGGCGTGTAACCTTCGACGCTGCCTGCACCGGCATGGTTCTACCTCCAGACCCGGTAGTCCTCAAGAAGAGGCTAGGAGGCAGTTCACCAAATAGACATCATCCGTTCAGGATGACGTAACCAATGAGCCGATTGCTCGTACCAATGGCAGGCCCTAACGAGTGCTCAGGACAGCGTCTCGATGGGTGCAACAGTCACCAGATCTTTCACCGCCTCGGAAAGTTGCCGGTTGAGCGTGATGAAAGCGTCGGCCTGGAGCTGGGTCAGCGCGACGTACTCGGCGTCAAGCGTGTCCGGCCAGCCGAGCCGGTCCGCGACCTTCCAGGCGACGTTCTGCAGGACGCGGTCTCCGAGGAGCCGGATCCGCAGTCCGCGTACGTAGTCGAGATGATGCTCGGCATCCTTCCTGGTCATCTCCCCGCGTCGGACGGCCTGGTAGAGAAGCGACAGCAGCTGCGAGCGCAAGAGCGCCGGAGCCAGGATCTGATGCCCTTCGCGGATCACGACCTGATCGTGAGCCAGGCGAATGGCGACATCCGGGCCGATCACGTACCTGGTCATAACCGTCCGGTTCCCCTCCGTTGCCGTGAGATGCAGCGCGCTAAAGGTTAAGGATCTGTTCCCTCAGGATGTCTGCGTGCCCGCAGTGCTGGGCGAGCTCGCGCAGCATGTGAAGGTACACCCAGCGCAGCGGGAGCGGGCCGCGCCGGTAGCCGTGGACCGTGTCGTCCAGCCTCAGGGGCGACGCCGCACGCCGAGATGACTCGCATGCCTCGCGGTGTGCTTGCCGGACACTGGCGATCGTGTCATCGTCATGCAGGATGAACGACTCACCCGAGATCGCGGGGATACCGATCTCAGCACGTGACCGTCCTGTGATGGCTTCGTCAAACCACACCTTCTCCACGAAGGTCGCATGCTTCACCAAACCCAGCAGCGTGGTCCGGGACGGCACCAGCGACCGGCGTGCCTGCTCCTCGGTCAGCCCGTCCAGGCAGCGATTGAGTGCACTGCGGTGCTCATCGAGAAACGCCTCGAACTGGGCATGGGCTGGCTGGTTGATGACATCCTCAGCGAACGTCGCTGGAAGGGAAGGCATAAGCGAAGAATTTCAGGACTGCCCGCCCGCGGGCAAACTACCGCTCATCGGCAGGACCGGCCTCGCTACGGCATGCGGCGAGAGGCGGCGGGTTAGCTACAGGCGGGTCCACCAGGCGTCGATGATCACGTCGTGAGCGATGCCGCTATCGATGGTGTGGTGCAGGTCGAGGCTGACGATACGGTCGTCGTGCGGGTGGAATGGCCGGGTGGTGTCTTCGCCGAGCACGGGGCCGAACGCGTCGATGAGCGGCTTCCAGAGGCTGGCCCAGTTGCGGCCCGGCCCGGTCGTTAGCGCGATGGCCAGCCCGACAGGGCCCGGATCGATGAGCGCCGCCCGCGCCGCAAGCCGGTCGTGGAGCTGTTGTTTCCACGCCGTGCGCTCATAAGACCCCGCCATCCGGATCGAGAACCGCGGGGTGGCCCCGGCCGCACCCGGCCGGGCGGGTCCCACCGCTAGTGACGACGGCCCGTGGATCTTGCGGCCGAAGATGGCCGCCACCCGCTCCGGACCCACCCGCTGAGCGACCGGGAACAGGTAGTTGTCCAGGTCATGGCCGCCGTCAGTCAGTGAGACGCCATCGCTGAACCCTACGATCAGCTCGGCCGCAACGCGGCCGCTGCTAGCCGCCAGCACCGGTCCGGCTATGGCGTCCACGTGCGCCAGGAAGCGAGCCAGCTTCACCTGGCTGGGATGCCCTGCCCGGTCCCAGCTGGCCAGCTGCGGCTTGACGCTATGCCGCATGCTGCCAGCCGGGCGGCGGTACACCGATGCCATGTGAGTCATCGTCGTGCGTGCCTGCACCTGGTGGCAACCAGCCGGTATCACCAGCAAGCTGCGCGCTCCGCGCGGCGCGTTCGGCTGGGTGCTGCCGCGCCAGGCAGCCAGACTGGACGCAGAACGTCCTGCCGCACAGGGAAAGCGCCGCAACCAGGTCGCCAACGCCGGGCGGACGCGACGTCAGACGGATCACTCAGCGGACCCCCGGGGCCGGAGGCGGAACCGGCCCGCGGTTATGGCCGGACGTCGGCGATGCGATCGCGTTGTCCGCGGCCACCCGGACTTCCAGATCCAGCCCGAGCCCGGACAATTCAAGCCGGACGGTATCCCCGGCGCTGAGCGGGCCTACGCCAGCCGGAGTGCCGGTGGAGATCACATCCCCTGGGTACAGGGTGGTGACCGAGGAGGCGTAGGACACGAGCCGTGCCACGTTCCAGATCAGGTCGCGTGTGCTGGCCTTCTGGCGCAGGTTGCCGGATACCCAGCAGCGCAGCTCCACGTCGTCTGGATTGCCGAACTCATCGGCGGTGACAAGGACCGGGCCCATCGGAGTGAACGTGTCGAACGACTTGCGGGTGGACCGGTCTTCACCACCGCGCATCGTGATGTCGAGCAGCCCGGTATACCCGAAGACATAGGACAGCGCGTCCTGTTCGCTGACCAGCCGGGCGGTCCGGCCGATCACTAGCGCGAGCTCGCCCTCCTGGTCAAAACGGCGGTCGTGATACGGCAGCTGGATAGTCCCGCCAGGATCGAGCAGCGATGAGGGAGCCTTGAGGAAAAAGCCCAGGGCACCAACCTGGCTGTCGGTGCTCATCTCCGCCTGATGGTCCCGGTAGTTCACCGGGGCCGCGATGATCTTGGACGGGTCGGCGACTGGCACGCGAAGGCGGACATCGCGCAACGGAATTCCTGCCGAGTGCTCTGGAACAGCCAGCTTTCCGGCGCCCCACGAAGCGATCACGTCCCGCATCGTCCGGCCGGGCAGCGGGAACACCTGACCGACGGCATCGCCGGCATCGCTGGCACCGCCGGCCAGGTACCCCACCCGGCCGTCGTCGTAGCTCACCAGCCGCATTCAGCTCTCCTCGTCATCCACCAGCACGTCCTGCCACTGCCGCGCTTTCTCCGTGCGGGCGAGGCCAAGCGCCTCGAGCGAAGGCGCGTCGGAGAAGTAGAACAGGTCGGCATCGTCGGCGGCCTCATGGTCAACCGCCGCCCACGACGGCGTCACGAACATGTCTCCAGGCGTCCAGCGGAACCGGCGCCCGTTGATCACGGTCGTGCCCGATCCGCGGTAGACGACCCAGATTCCGCTGCCCGCCGTCCGGATCGTCGAGGTGCGGTGCCCGGCGAGCACCCGGTGCATTTCCGCCCGCAGCGTCGGCATGATGTCCCGCCCGGTCACCGGGTCGGCGTAGCGGACAAAGGCCCCACGCTCTCCGCTGGTCGAGATCAGCCGGGACAGGGCCGCGTCGACGGCTGGCCAGCGATAGGCGAGCAGTCTGGACGATCGGCCGGACGTCGGCTCCGACACGTCCACCTGCTCAACGGCCGGCAGCAGCCCCGCCCCGCCGTAGAGGTCCTCAGAACGGGACGCCAGCAAAGGCTCGTACTCGGTTAGCTCCTCGCCACCGGGCTCGAAGAAGATGGCGTCGAGGGTCTGCACCAGCGGCAGGTCCAGGCCGTCGAACCAGATCATCGGCTCGGTGCCCGGGTTGTGATGCTCGTGCCAGGTCCAGCTCGGG
>Ga0335074_10010034_pt1 | contig 13235 bp, 17 predicted proteins | sample Lox_Sample_23_FD_206715 | JGI IMG/M metagenome (GOLD analysis project Ga0335074, IMG submission 206715) | Soil microbial communities from Loxahatchee National Wildlife Refuge, Florida, United States - Lox_Sample_2.3 | ecosystem: Environmental > Terrestrial > Soil > Wetlands | place: USA...
GCTCGGTTTATGGCGCGGTCGCAGCGGCCGCCGGCGCCGCGTTTTTGCTGCTGGCGCTCCGGCTGCGCGGTGAGCAGCGTGGTTTTGCCGCCAGCAAGCAGCTATTTGCCTTCTCGATCCTCTATCTCTTCCTTTTATTCGCCGCGCTTTTGGTCGATCATGTGACGCCGGCACTGTTTGGTCATTTCGGCGCATGAGAGTGAGCGCGCTCATGACCGACGAGAAACCGGATCGCGGCGTTAAGCTGACGGAACGGCAAGTGCGCGCCCGCCGTGCGCGTTCGATCGCGATTGCGGTCGCGCTCGGGGTGCTGGTGATTTTGTTTTACATTGTAACGCTGGTGAAGGGGCCGGCGGTACTGGTGCGGCCGCTGTGAACGCGAGACATTGCAGGAGCTAATGACCACGCCGAAAAATCCCACGCCTCCGCTGCGGCGCGATATGTTGGTCGCGTTTTGTTGCGGCGGCTTGGTTGCGGTCATGATCGGCCTGTCATTTGCCGCCGTGCCGCTTTATTCCTGGTTTTGCCGCACCACCGGCTATGGCGGGACCACGCAGGTGGCGAAAGCGCCACCGCAACAGGTTTCGGGCCGCACCATCACTGTGCGTTTCGATTCCAACGTCGCCGCCGGACTGCCGTGGCGTTTCGAGCCGGAGCGACGGACGGTCGACGTGAAGCTCGGACAGGTCGTCACCGTCTATTATTCCGTGACCAACCAGGCCGCGCGCATGACGGCAGGTCAGGCCGGCTATAATGTCAGCCCGCCAACCACCGGCGCCTACTTCGAGAAGATCAATTGTTTCTGTTTCACCCAACAGACTATGAAACCGGGCGAGCGCCGTGATATGGCGGTGGTGTTCTACGTCGATCCGAAGCTCGCCGAGGATTCCGAACAGGATAAAGTCGACCTGATAACGCTGTCATACACCTTCTATCCGGTGCGCGTGCCGGATCAGGCCATCGCCGATGTATTGCCGGGAAAATCCTGAACCATGCTGACGACTAACAATGGCGGCGCGCCGGCATCGGGCGCCAAGCGGAGACGATAACAATGGCCGACGCTGCTCACGCCAGACCGCATCACGATTATCACCTGGTCAATCCCAGCCCATGGCCGGCGGTCGGCGCTACGTCGGCGTTTATCATGGCCTTTGGGCTAATTCTGTGGATGCATCACCTGGTTGCCTACGCTCCGCTCGTCTTCGGCGTGGGCGTTATCGGCGTGATCTACACCATGATCGGCTGGTGGCGAGACGTCATTTTCGAAGCCGAAGTCGAGCATGACCATACCCGCGTGGTGCAGATCTCGCACCGCTACGGCATGATTTTGTTCATCGCCTCGGAGGTCATGTTCTTCGTCGCCTGGTTCTGGGCGTATTTCAATACCGCGCTGTTCCCCGATGAGTTCAAGGACATCGCGCGCATAGCGTTCACCGGCGGGGTGTGGCCGCCGAAGGACATCCACACCTTCGACCCCTGGCACCTGCCGCTGTTGAATACGCTCATCCTCCTGACTTCGGGCACCACCGTCACCTGGGCGCATCACTCGTTGCTCAACAACGATCGCAAAGGCCTGATCTGGGGCCTCGTCTGCACAATCGTCCTCGGCGTTTCGTTCACCTGCGTGCAGGCTTATGAATACGCGCATGCCGCATTCCACTATTCCGGCAACATCTATGGCGCGACCTTCTTCATGGCGACCGGATTTCACGGCGCGCATGTCATCATCGGTTCGATCTTTCTGATCGTGTGTCTGTTCCGAGCGCTCGCCGGACAATTCAAGCCGACGCAGCACCTCGGCTTTGAGTTTGCCGCCTGGTACTGGCATTTCGTTGACGTGGTGTGGCTGTTCCTGTTCGCCTGCATCTATGTGTGGGGCGCCGGGATGCCGCTGCCGGAATAAATGGGAGCTTCGCACCTCAGTCCTCATCCTGAGGTGCGAGCCGACGACGTCGGCGAGCCTCGAAGGATATATTCCGAGCCAGCGCCCTTCGAGGCTCGGCGCTGACGCGCCGAGTGCCTCAGGGTGAGGCGAGTCTGATGACTGAAAAAACCGTCACCACATTGTCCGGCGCAATTCTCGCCGGCTTGTCCTGCGCCTGCCCGCGCTGCGGCCGCGGCAGGCTATTCCAGGGCTTTCTGACGTTACGGCCGCGCTGTGAGATTTGCGGGCTCGATTACAGCTTCGCCGATTCGGGCGACGGTCCCGCCGTGTTTATAATGTTGATCGGCGGCTTCATTGTTGTGTTCGCCGCGCTGATCACCGAAGTCGTCTATCAGCCGCCGATCTGGGTGCACGCGGCTTTGTGGCTGCCGCTCATCCTTATTGTCACGCTCGGACCATTGCGGTCGATGAAGGGGCTTTTGATCGCACTGCAATACCATCACCGCGCGGCGGAGGGACGCTTCGGCGAAGGCAAGCCTTGAGCGCGCCCCCGGGAGTGACCTTCAGGGAAAGGCGCGCCGGCACACGCTCATGGATCGGCCTGCTCATTCCCGCGGTGCTCGCATTTGCCGTTCTCGTCGGGCTCGGCACCTGGCAATTACAGCGCAAGACGTGGAAAGAAGGCCTGATTGCGGCGCTTAACGAGCGATCGCAAGCAGTGCCCGCGGCGCTGCCGCCGCCCTCAGCCTGGGCTGGGCTCGACCCCGCGCGCGATGAATATCGCCGGGTGACGTTCGAGGCGAAATTCGCAAAGAGCGGCGATGCGCTCGTTTACGCCGCCGCGTCGGCCTTTCGTCCCGATGTGTCCGGGTTCGGCTTATGGGTCTTCACTCCCGCGCAGCTTGCCGATGGCAGCCGCGTGGTGATCAACCGCGGCTTCGTACCCTCCGATACAAGCTGGAAAGCGAACGCCAGCCCACCCCCCTCGGGCAATATTGCAATCACCGGCGCGATGCGCTGGCCGGACCGGCGCAGCTGGTTCACTCCGCAGGACAATGCGGGACAGAATGTCTTCTTCGTCCGCGATCCGGCGGCGATCGCAGTCGCCAAAGGCTGGGGCCGTGTTGCCCCGTTCTATATCGAGCAGGAATCCCCTGTGCCGCCGAGCGGCTTCCCGCAGCCCGGGAAGCTCGTGCCAAGCCTGAGCAATAATCACTTGCAATACGCGGTGACGTGGTACGGGCTCGCCCTGGTACTGGCCGGGGTATTTGTGGCTTACGTCGTCAAATCGCGCCGCGAGGTTGCTCGCTAGAGTGTGGACAGGTTTGCGCACAACACATTGGCCCCCTGCCCACTGTTAGGATCGCGCGGCATTCTCATAAACTGAGAATAACGTTTCTTTGATCGATTGATTCGATTTCGATTGGCCCGCCGTGTTGACGGCAGAAAGGGTGCGCTATTTAATTCTTCGCACGCTGAAGCTGCGCAAAGTCGGCCGACCGTTTAAAGGTCGGAGCTAATCTTCGACGGTCACCTCTGGGTGGAATTCTTTTCCGCGCCATTGCGCGCAAATCCATAAGAAAACTTTCTCCTCTTCCTCCTGACTTCGTCGACCGCCGTTCGAGCAACTTGCCGGCGCTGCTGCACATTCGCAGAGGCCGCGATTCAACGTGGAGGTTTTCATGTCACGCTACTGGATCATGCCCATTCTCAAACATTTATGGTCCCCCGCAATCCTGCGCGCAGCGATTTTACTCGCCCTGTTTGGTGGCGTCGCGATTGCGGCGCAAGACAGATACACGCTGAAACTGGGCAAGCTCGAATTCGCTGACTTCAGGGGATACGAAAACTGGAAGGACGTTGCGGTCAGCCAAACCGAAACTCTGATGAAAGTGATCCTGGCGAACGACGTGATGATGGACGCCTATAGGCAAGGACTTCCCGCGAAGGGCAAGATTTTCCCCGACGGGGTCAAGATCGTGAAGATCGAGTGGACGTTCAAAAGGAATACGGTCGCGCCCTATTTCGTAAATGTGCCGGACACTCTGAAAGCCGTTGACGTCATCGAAAAAGACACCAAGCGATTCCCGGACACGCATGGATGGGCATACGCCAATTTTGTTTACGATGCCGCGTCCGACACATTTACGCCGGAAGGCACCGAGCCCAACTGTGGCTATGCGTGCCACACCGTCGTGGCTGATCAAGATTACATCTACACGGCGTACCCCAAGCACTGAGCACGAGCACCGCGCCTCGCCAAATAACACCGACTGCGCCGCCCGTTCGAAATCCGCGGGCCTGGTTTCGGTCGAAACGCTCAGCGATGCCTATTGATGACGCTCGTCATTCCGGTTTGCTCGGCCAGAATGAAGGCTTTTCCATTCCTTGTGAAACGCCCCGCTCTTCTATACTTGTGGCGTTGTCCGGGACGGGGCGCGCCCACAGCCGCCACGGATAATATCCTGGAAATTCAGTGTCTTAGCGGCGGAGCCAAGGGGCCCGGCGGCTGGGAGGATGTCGGTTGCACTACATTTCTACCCGAGGTGAAACGGCTCCGCTCGGCTTCACCGAAGCCATGCTCGCGGGGCTTGCACCCGATGGCGGCCTTTATGTGCCGGCGGCGTGGCCGCGCCTTGAACGAGACGCCATTGCGGCCTTCGCCGGAAGGCCCTACGCGGAAGTCGCCGTCGAGGTGATCCGCCCGTTCAGCGACGGCTCTATCCGCGAAGCCGACCTCGCCCGCATGGCGCGCGAAGCCTATGCCGGCTTCCGCCATCCAGCGGTAGCGCCGCTGACCCAGATCGGCGTGAATACCTTCGCGCTGGAATTGTTTCACGGGCCGACGCTCGCCTTCAAAGACCTGGCGCTGCAACTTTTGGCGCGACTGATGGATCACGCGTTGGCCGCGCGCGGCGAACGGCGCACCATCGTCGTCGCCACGTCCGGCGATACCGGCGGCGCTGCGATCGAGGCTTTCGCCGACACGGGCCGCATCGATGTCGTGGTGCTGTTCCCTGAAGGGCGCATTTCCGACGTGCAGCGGCGGATGATGACTACGGCGAAGTCCGCCAACATCCACGCCATCGCGATCGACGGCACCTTCGACGATTGCCAGACGATCCTGAAGGGCATGTTCACTCATGCCGACTTCCGCAACCGGGTAAATCTCTCCGGGGTCAATTCGATCAACTGGGCGCGCATTGTCGCGCAGGCGGTTTACTACTTTACCGCCGCAGTTGCGCTCGGCGCGCCGCACCGTGCGGTCGCCTTCAGCGTGCCGACCGGCAATTTCGGCGATATTTATGCCGGTTATGTCGCGCAGCGCCTCGGACTGCCGATCGAGCGGCTGACCATCGCCACCAACGTCAACGATATCCTCGCCCGCGTGCTGGCCACCGGAAGCTACGAACTGCGCGATGTGATGCCGACGTCGTCGCCATCGATGGACATCCAGGTCGCATCCAACTTCGAGCGCCTGTTGTTCGAAGTCTATGCCCACGATGGCAGCGCGGTGTGCGCGCTCATGGATTCGCTGGCGCGAACCCGCCGGTTCTCACTCTCGGGCCGCGCGCTTGGGCAAATTCGTGCATCATTCACCGCTGCACGCGTCGACGAGGAGGAAGTCGCCGCCACCATGCGCGCGGTCAAGCGCGAAACCGGGATCCTCATCGATCCGCATACTGCGGTGGGCATTGCCGCGGCCGAGAAAGAACCGCGTAATCCGGCGGCGCCCATGGTGATGCTGGCGACCGCACATCCGGCCAAATTCCCCGATGCGGTTGCGGCGGCCTGCGGCGAGCGGCCCAAATTGCCGGAATGGCTTTCCGATCTTCATCAGCGGCCGGAGCGCGTCACTGTGCTGCCGGCGGATCAATCTGCGGTCGAGCGTTTCGTTCTGACGACAAGCCGTGCCGCGCAGGAAGGAGCGGCGGCATGAGCGTTGCAGTAACCAAATTGAAATCCGGCATCAATGTCGTGACCGACACGATGCCGCACCTGGAGACCGCCTCGCTCGGCGTGTGGGTCAGGTCCGGCAGCCGTGACGAACGCCACGACGAGCACGGCATCTCGCACTTCCTCGAACATATGGCGTTCAAGGGAACGCGCCGAAGAAGCGCCCGGCAGATCGCCGAGGAGATCGAGGCCGTTGGCGGCGACCTGAACGCCGCGACCAGCGTCGAGAACACGGCGTATTTTGCGCGGGTGCTCAAAGCCGACGTGCCGCTTGCGCTCGACGTTCTTGCCGACATCCTGTCCGAGCCGGCGTTTGCGCGCGACGATCTGTTGCTGGAACAGAATGTCATCGTGCAGGAGATCGGCGCGGTCGCCGATACGCCCGACGACCTGATCTTCGAATACCTGCAGGCCACCGCTTTTCCCGATCAGCCGCTCGGGCGCTCCATTCTCGGCACGCCTGTGACGGTGCGCTCTTTCGATGGAGCGAAGTTGCGCGACTATCTGGGCCGGCAATATCGCGCGCCGGATATCGTGATTGCCGCCGCCGGCGCGGTCAACCATGACGCGGTCGTCGCCGAGGTCGAAAAGCGGTTTGCCAGTTTCAACGGTCCGGGCGGCGCAGTGCCTGAGCCGGCCCGATTCGGCGGCGGCGCGCGTGTCGAAAAGCGCAAGCTCGAGCAAGTGCATATTGCAATGGCGCTGCCCGGACTTCCGCAGAACGATCCGCAACTTTACTCGCTGCAGATGTTCAGCAACGTCATTGGCGGTGGCATGTCATCCCGGCTGTTTCAGGAAGCGCGCGAGAAGCGCGGCTTGTGCTATTCGATCTACTGCTTTCACGCCGCCTATTCCGATGTCGGCATGTTCGGCCTCTATGCCGGCACCGATGCCGGCGACGCGTCCGAACTGATGCGTCTGGTCGTTGACGAGATCGCCAACGCCACGGAAAACCTTTCCGAAGCGGAAATCGCGCGCACCAAGGCACAGATGAAGGCCGGCCTGCTTATGGCGCTCGAAAGCTCCGGCGAACGGATCGGACAATTGGCGCGGCAGATGATGGTATGGGGGCGCCCGATTCCGCTCGATGAACTTGTCGAGAAAGTCGAAGCGGTGACGGTCGAAAGCGCACGCGCCGCGGGCAAGGCCCTGATCGCCCGCGGCAAGCCGGCGATCGCGGTGCTGGGGCTTGGCTCCGGGCTTGAAAGTGCCGCCGCCATTGTCGAGACTTTGACCCGCCAAGCCGCATGACGACCAACGCCGATGGCGTTCTTTCGCACCATCAACTTTTCCGATCCGCTGCCGTCCGTCGCCGGCGAGGGCGTCTTGCTGCGGATGCCGCAAGCGACCGACTATGCCGATTGGACGGCTTTGCGCGAGGCAAGCCGCGACTTTCTCGCGCCCTGGGAGCCGACTTGGCCCGCCGATGATCTGAGCCGCAGCGCCTTTCGCCGCCGGATCAGGCGCTATGCCGAGGATTTGCGCACCGATCAGGGATACGCGTTCCTCATCGTTCGCAGTTCCGACAATGCGCTGGTCGGCGGGCTGACGCTGGCGAATATCCGCCGCGGTGTAGCGCAGGCCGGCAGTCTCGGTTACTGGATGGGCCAGCCGTTCGCCCGCCATGGCTACATGACCGCAGCGGTGCGGGCAATCATCCCATTTGCCTTTGCAACCTTGCGGCTGCATCGGCTCGAAGCCGCCTGCATTCCCACCAATGCCGGCTCGATCAGGCTATTGGAAAAAACCGGGTTCGTGCGGGAAGGCTATGCGCGAATATCTCTGCATCAACGGCATTTGGCAGGATCACCTGCTTTACGGCCGCTTGAAAGATTCCAAACCCTAGCCGCCGCAAGGAAACAATCATCCTTAGCAGATGACGGCGAGCGGATGCCTTGGGATGGCCACGGTTTCCTTGCTAGAACAAGCCTCCGCGGGATAGTGAAGACTCTCTGGGGCATGCCGGGATTCGATCGTTCAATGAAGCTCTATGATCGCGCGCTGATTGGAGGCGCGCTTTTGCTCGCCCTTCTGGGTTGCGGATGCGCTGGTCAAAGCAATGGCGGCGCTCCGCCTCCTTCTGATACGCAACACGGATCTGGTTTCGGCGATTTTTTCGGCCAAGGGACGGCAAACTGCGGCTACCACCCAAGGCGACGTCACTTGCCCGCCCGTGGAAGTGCGCCAAGGCGCCTCCACCCTGACCATTTCGCCCGCCGGCGAAAAGTCGGCAATGTCGGTGAAATATCAGGGTGAGTTTTTACGCACGGCACGCGACTGCTCCGTCGCTAACGGCAGCATGGCAATGCGGGTCGGCGTAGAGGGACGAATCATTGTCGGGCCGATGGGCGGGCCCGGCGAAGTCGATGTACCGTTGCGCATTGCGATCGTGCAGGAAACCCCCGGCGGCATGAGGGCGATTGCCACCAAATTTATTCGCATACCGGTGACGCTCGGACCTAACGACGGCAGCGGACTCTTCACCCATGTTGAAGAAGGGCTAACCTTCCCAGTCCCCAGTCCGACCTCACAGCTGGATGATTACATTGCTTATGTCGGCTTCGATCCGCTGGCCGCCCAGTCGGCGGAAAAGCCCAGGCCGGCACCAAGGACGAAACCGAAAGCCAAGCCGGCGGCGAGCGCGAACTAGTTCGCCCGCCCAACCTTTGCTCCGCGGCGGCGAAAACCCCCTTCGCGCCGAGGTTTGCACGCCGCTTTAGTTGAATCTTTTCTTGATGTCTTCGATTCCGCGGGCGAGCAAATTCTCCGCGACTTTGCCTTTGGCGGCAGCGCTCAGAATTCGCTCGGCGGCAGCAATGGCGGTGTCGGCGGCGGCGCTGCGGACATCCGCCAGCGCCTGCGCTTCGGCCTGCGCAATCTTCGCCTCCGCCATCTTGGTGCGGCGGACCACGAAATCCTCCATTCGCGCTTTCGCCTCCGCCGTAAGCCGTTCGGCCTCGGCCTTGGCGCCGGCGATAATTGAGGCGGCCTCGCTTTCGGCCTCACGGCCCTTGCGTTCGAATTCTGCCAGCACCGACTGCGCCTCCTCACGCAGCCGCACCGCCTCATCGAGTTCGGCCTTAATGCGCGACTGCCGGCGATCAATTCCGTCGATCACCCGGCGATGAGCGCCGAGATAGACAAGCAGGCCGAGGAAGATGAGAAAGCCCAGCGCAACGAAATTCTCCGCTTCAAACATGCCGCCCCCTAGGCCTTGCTCGCGTCGCGGAGCGCGGCGGCGACGTCCTGCTGACTTGGAGCAGTTCCAAGGAGCCGCTCGACAATGGCCGCGGCGGTGTCGGCGGCGATATTGCCGACATTGCCCATGGCGGTTGCGCGCGTAGCCGCGATCGAACGCTCCGCCGCGGCGAGCTTCTCGTGCAGTTGCCCTTCAAGCTGCTTGTTGGCGGTTTCCGCCTCGGCCGCCTGCTGTTCGCGTGTCTCCGCGGCGATCGCTTGCGCGCGGTTGCGCGCCTCGGCAAGCGCCTTCTGGTAAGCGGCGTTGGCTGCCTCCGACTGCTCCTTGAAGCGCTGCGCCGCGGCGAGGTCGTCGGCGATACGTTTGCTGCGCTCGGCGAAGATCGCGCCAATGCGCGGTAACGCAATCCTGGACATCAGCGCGTAGAGCAGAACGAACGACACGGCGAGCCAAAGCAGCTGCGACGGAAAATGCTCCGACTGGAACGGCGGAAAGCCGCCGTGTCCCTCGGGCGCTTCGGTATGCGCGACAGGCTCGGCCATGACGGCGAAGGATTAGAGCCCGAACAGCAGCAGAAGCGCAATCAGCAACGAGAAAATGCCGAGCGCTTCGGTGATGGCGAAGCCGAAAATCAGGTTACCGAATTGGCCTTGCGCGGCGGAAGGATTGCGCAGCGCCGCGGCCAGGTAATTGCCGAAGATGATGCCCACGCCAACGCCGGCGCCGCCCATGCCGATACAGGCAATACCGGCACCAATGTATTTCGCGGCGGTCGGATCCATGAGAAAGCTCCTTTTCGAGTTGCAGCAATCGCGCTGTCAATGGCCGGGGTGAATTGCATCGTTAAGATAGATGCAGGTGAGAATGGCAAAGACATAGGCTTGTAGAAAAGCCACCAGGAATTCGAGCGCCGTGAGCATGATCACGAGCACGAGCGGTATCGCCGCGCCAAACCACCCGATCACGCCGAAGCCCGCGAGCATGATGATGAAGCCGGCGAAGACTTGCAGGGTGATGTGGCCCGCCAGCATGTTGGCGAACAAACGCACGCTGTGCGAGATCGGGCGCGAAATGAAAGACAGGACCTCAATGACCACGATCGCCGGCAAGATGTAAATCGGCACGCCTTTGGGGACGAAAAGTTTGAGAAAGCCGAGGCCATTGCGCCAAAAGCCGTAGATCACGACGATGAAGAACACGAGAAGCGCGAGCGTTGCGGTCACGATGAGCTGGCTGGTGACCGTGAAGGAGTACGGAATGAGGCCGATCATGTTGGCGAACAACACGAACATGAACAGTGTGAAGACGAAGGGAAAGAACTTCATTCCTTCGTTGCCCGCGGACGAGCGCACCGTGTGCACCACGAATTCGTAGGACATTTCCGCGATCGACTGCAGCCGGCCTGGAACCACCGCGCGCGGCGCGGAGGCGCCGATCAACAGTGCCGAAACCAGGAGGACGATAATGAACATGAACACCGCGGAATTGGTGAGCGCGAAATGGTGATGGCCGATGGTGACAATCGGCACCCAGTTCTGGATCGCAAATTGATGAATCGGATCGACGGTCATCGCTCAAACTATTTCCGGCTGCCCGCGTCGCCGTTTAGTCTCGGGCCGGGAACGACCCCGGCGGAGCGCATCACGTTAAGCACACCCGCGACGAAGCCGAGCAAGAGAAATACGATGAACCCCCAAGGCGAGATGCCGAACAAGCGGTCGATCAGCCAGCCGAGGCCGGCGCCGACCAGCACGCCCGCAACGAGTTCGCTCGAGAGGCGAAAGCCCCTGGCGTAACCGGATGCAGTCGCGGCCCGATCTCCACCAGTGTTATCGTCGGAAGGCGGCCCTCGGCGCTCGCGCGCCTGACCGAGACCTTCACCGAGACGCTGGAGTCTCGCGGAGAGGGCGGCCTCATCGGTGTGCGCCTTGTCACGGTTGCCATTCTCACGCGCGTCGTCGCTCATGACTTCGACACTCGCGCCTGCGCGGCAATCGAAACGGGCCCGCCCCTTAAAGCCGCGCGGACCATACTGACTGAGTTTCGCCAAGTCAACGCCAAGGCAGGAATCGTCCATTCGAGCTAATCCATTGAAACTTATGGGGTATATAGGCGCGTCCCGGCAGCGTTCGAGCGTCGATTGTGCGCCGCAAAGCGCTTACCTACAATGCGGACGAAAAATCTTGGCCCCCGGCCCGGGCGGCGGGGCAGAAGAGCCATCATGATTGAAAAATTTACGGCTGGCGCTCTGATCGGTTTTTGTTTGCTGGTCCCCGCGTTGGCCGATGAAGCGACACCCGACAATGACGGCGGGCGCTACAGCTTCAGCAAGCAGGCCGACGGCGTCTTGCGGCTCGATACCCACACCGGCGAAGTTTCGTTGTGCAGCCAGCGTACGGTCGGGTGGGCGTGTCAGGCGGCGCCCGACGACCGCGCCGTGTTGGAGGACGAGATCGCCCGGCTGCGCCGCGAAAATGCGGTCCTGAAAAAGGATATTCTCGCGCGCGGCCTGCCGCTTCCGGCCGGTGCGACCTCGGAGCCCCCGGCCATGAGCGAAGACCACCCGCTGCCGGGGCTCAATGACAATGGCGACGTCGACCGTGTGGTAGCCTTCGCCCGGCGGGCGTGGCACCGCTTCATCGACATCATTGCGCGCGCGGAAAAACAAATAATGGACAAGAGCTGAGCGGTTATCGTTACGTGCGTGTCGATCTCTCCGTCCATGGCAGCGTATCCGCGCCGACTATCATCACCGCAACGCTGGCCGTCGAAACCAGCGGCGAGGGCTTTTTCGAAATCACGGACGCCGTAGCACATTTCCTTAAAGAGGTTGGTGCGCGGGACGGCGTAATTTTGTTTTTCATGCGCCACACCTCGGCTTCGCTGGTCATTCAGGAGAATGCCGATCCGGACGTGCGAACCGATCTCGCCACCGCCTTGCGGCGGCTCGCTCCGGCTGACGCCGGTTGGGTGCATAACGTCGAAGGTCCCGACGACATGCCGGCACATGTCAAATCCATGCTGACCGGGGTTTCACTTCATGTACCGGTGATCGCCGGCAAGTTGGCGCTCGGCACCTGGCAGGGTGTTTACGTCGCCGAGCATCGCAAGCGGCCGCATCGGCGCGAGGTGATGCTGCAGTTTGTCGGAAGCAAAACAATCTAGGATCTGGCGCCGCCGCGCCCCGGCGGACCGACTACGCGCCTGGTCAGCGACCGCGTTGGATCAAGCGATTAATGGATCCGGCTCAAGTTCTGACCGCCGCAAATGCCGATCACACAACCCTCAATACGGATTGTCCTCGGGCCGAGTTCCAGGAGATGGCCATTATAGCTATTGCCATTGTCGTTGTTGTAGAGCGTGCCTGACCACTTGCCCGGTCCATCCGGTTGAAGCGATCGCAGCACCGCCACGCCGACGAGCGGCCGATCGCGCAGCGCCGGATCGGGGTTGTTTTTGTCGGTCCACGGCCGGCCGGTCGCCGGGTCGACGCGCGATTTGGCTTCCGCAATGACGGCGCACAGCGAATTTCCGCACGAACTTACGCGCACTTTCGCCCCGTCCTGCGCGAGCCATAAGCCGCGCGGATCGGCTTGCGCGCTCGCCATGCCGGCGGCAGCCATGAACATAACCATCGAGCCGTAAACGAGCCCACGCGTCATCATCGATCGCATCTCGGGAAATTCAGCCGATGATTGTTATGTTATAACTGCATTGGGCCGTTGATCTCAATACGTTCGGAAGTAAGATACTCCAGTCTTATTTGCATGCCTGTTGCGCGTGCGCCTTCGAGCTTTGAGTCACCATCCGTTGAGCGAGGCTCACTCCTATTTTCTGTTGATCGCCGACGACCATCCGTTGTTCCGCGGCGCGCTGCGCCAGGCGGTCATCGGGTTGTTCGAGCGCGTCGGCGTCGCTGAAGCGGGAAGCTTCGAGGAAGTCAGCGAAATTCTCGACGGCGGCAGCGGGGAGGTCGACTTGATCTTGCTCGATCTGAGCATGCCGGGCGTCCGGGGATTTTCTGGCTTGATGTATCTGCGCGCGCAATATCCGAGCCTGCCGATTGTCGTGGTCTCCGCCAACGACGATCCTGCCGTGATCCGCCGCTGCATGGAGTTTGGCGCGTCGGGTTTCATCCCCAAAACGCTGGACATCGAGACGTTACGCCAAGCTATCGCGCGCGTGTTGCAGGGT
>Ga0335074_10010035_pt1 | contig 13235 bp, 12 predicted proteins | sample Lox_Sample_23_FD_206715 | JGI IMG/M metagenome (GOLD analysis project Ga0335074, IMG submission 206715) | Soil microbial communities from Loxahatchee National Wildlife Refuge, Florida, United States - Lox_Sample_2.3 | ecosystem: Environmental > Terrestrial > Soil > Wetlands | place: USA...
CGCCGCCCGGGCGGCTTCCTGATCTCAGGAGGAGCAACCAGTGTCACTACGTCCACCGCCCAGGCCCGGGCGCGAACAGGTCCCGCCCGATGAAGTCGAGGACTATGACTACGTGATGGCGAGGCTCGGGCGCCTGACCGAGGAGTACCGGACCCTCGGGCCGGGCGACTACCACGGCGCCCTGCTGAACTGCCCGCCATGGGCGGCGGGGCTGGGTCGCCTAGGTGCGATCGCGCGGACGGGGTCGGTGCGCGGTTCGTATACGGACGCCGAACGGGAGCTGGCCGATGTCGTGCTCAGCGTGGACTTCGGCTACAACGGCGTGCTGCCGATCCACCTCCCGGACATGTTCGCCGTGGGCGTTCGGCCTGAGGCAATCGACGCGATCCGCGGGCGACACGAAGAGGAGCTGACCGATGACGAGCGCCAACTCGTCGGCTACGTGCGGGCGGTCTCCCGGGGGGAGGTGACCGATGAGTGGTTCGAGGCGATGGTCGAGCGCCTTGGCCTGCGCGGAGCGGTCGACTACACCGGGTTCGTCTGCTTCCTGGTCTGCACCATGCGGATGTGGTCGGCCCTCGGCGTGCGCAATCCGTCAGACGCGGAGATCGATGAGCTGATCACCGGGCTACGGCAGGGGCGCGTGAAGATCCCGCACCCGGAGGCGCACCTCGGCTGAGACGGTCAAGCCAATCGCGGTTTGTCTCAGCTGAGACGGGCCTCGTGGTTTATCATCCCTAATAGGCGCATGTTTGAGGAAACGACGGCGTGACAACGCTGGAGGGATGACGGTGAGCGCGGAGAACGGGTTCGACCACGAAGTGGATGTGCTGATCGTCGGCTCAGGAGCCGGAGGCATGGTGAGCGCCCTGACCGCCCGCTCGGAGGGACTGTCGCCGCTGATCATCGAGAAGAGTCGCTTCTGGGGCGGCTCGAGCGCCCGGTCCGGTGGGGGCGCCTGGGTGCCAAACTCGCCAGCCCTGCTGCGCGAGGGTCAGCGCGACGATCCGGAGAAGATCGTCGACTACCTGATGGCCATCGCGGGCGACCGGGTCTCACGCGAGCGGATCGGGCGCTACGTCGAGGAGGCGCCCAAGATGATGGAGTTCTTGGAGGCCCAGAGCCCGTATCTCGCCGATGGCTTCTTCTGGATCAAGGGCTACTCCGACTACGAGCCGGACAAGGGCGGAAACCCGCTTGGCCGGGGGGTGTGGGCGCGACCGATCGACCGCAAGTTGCTCGGCGAGGAGATGGCAACGCTCCACCCCGGCGTGCGGCGGATGCAATTGCCACTCGGCGCTTGGATCACCTCGATCGATCTGCACGATCTGCTCGCGGTGCGCTGGGGCGGACTGCGTCACAAGAAGATCCTGCTCAAGCTCGCCTGGCGCGTGCTCCGCGCTCGCGTTCTCGGCGAGCGCATAGGTGCCAGTGGCCAGGCGCTGGCGACGCGCCTGCGCCTTGCCGCGCGCGAGCGAGACATCGAAATCTGGCGCGAGACGCCGATGAAGTCGCTGATCACGGACGAGGAAGGTCGAGTCAGGGGCGTCGAGGCCGAGCGCGATGGACGCCCGTTCACGATTGGCGCCCGTCGCGGAGTCATCCTGGCCAGCGGCGGCTTCGAACACAACCTGGAGATGCGCACGCGCTTCCAGCCCGGTATCACTGAGGACTGGAGCCTCGGGGCGGCGACCAACGTCGGCGACGGCATCCTGGCCGGCGAGGCACTCGGCGCCGCCACCGAGCTGATGGAGGATGCCTGGTGGCAACCGGTGATGCCATCGGCGGCGGACGGGTCGCTCATCGGGTTGGTGGCCGAAAGGCAGTACCCGGGCCAGTTCATCGTCAACGGCGCCGGCCGCCGGTTCGTCAACGAGGCGACTCCATACATCCATTTCTGCCAAACGCTGCTGGCCGGACACGCGACCGGCGTCAGCCACATCCCCTGCTGGATGATCATCGACTCCACAGCGTGGAAGCGCAACATCATCGGCGGGCACGTTCCCGGTACTCGCATGCCCAAGCCGTGGCGCGAGGCGGGTGTCGCCTTCTCGGCGCCCACGCTGGGGGAGTTGGCGGAGTTGATCGGTGTGCCGGCTGATGCACTCCGCGACACCGCTGCCCGCTACAACAACCTGGTCGACAAGGGAGTCGATGAGGACTTCCACCGGGGCGAGAGCGCCTACGACCGCTACTACGGTGATCCGTCCTACCCGAACCGCAACCTCGGGCACGTCGAGATGCCGCCCTTCTACGCCTTCGCCATCCGTCCCGGCGATCTCGGGACCAAAGGCGGGCTGCTCACTGACGAAGACGCGCGGGTGATCCGCGCCGACGGTTCACCGATTCCCGGGCTGTACGCCACGGGGAACGTCTCCGCGTCGGTGATGGGCACCAAGTACGCCGGACCAGGCGCCACGCTGGGGCCGGCGATGACGTTCGGATATCTGGCGGCGCGCCACATCGCGGCCGCAGCCCGGGAGCCGGCCGAGTCGCTGCTGCCTCCCTCCGCGGTCTGATCCGATGCAGCGCCGCCTGTGGATCGAGGTGACGACGATTGGCGATCTGATCGATCGCCAGGGATCACTGAGCGATGCCGAGGCGCTCGTGTTCCCCGATTCGCGCACCACCTATCCGGAGCTGGCCGCGCTGAGCGATCGCGTCGCCCGCTCGTTGCGGGGCGCCGGCGTCGGACCCGGCGACAAGGTCGGGATCCTGATGGCGAACAATCTCGACTACGTCCTGGCGCTGATCGCCTCGGCCAAGCTGGGCGCCGTCAGCGTTCCGGTGAACGGGCGCTTCAAGACCCACGAGCTGGGTCATGTGCTCTCGCATGCCGATGTCAACCTGCTGCTGACCTCGGCGGGACCTCCGGGCAGTCCGGACTTCCCGACGATGCTGGGCGAAGTCTTCCCGGATCTGGAGGATCACGATCCGCGGGCCTTGCGCCTGAGCGGTGCGCCAGCGCTGCGCCAGATCGTCGACCTCGGGGGCGGGTCCGCGGGCATGCTCACGCGCGAGGAATTCGAGGCGCTCGAGGGAACCGTCTCGCTCGAGGAGATCGGAATGCTGCAGGAACGGGTTCGCGTGCGGGACATCGCCCTGCTCATGTACACCTCGGGCACCACGGCCAAGCCGAAGGGGTGCCTGATCACGCATGAGGCGGTTGTGCGCCAGGGCCGCTATGTCGCCCTCACCCGGTTCCGGCTGACCCCTGCGGACCGCTTCTGGGATCCGCTGCCGCTGTTCCACATCGGCGGCCTGGTACCGATGATCGGGACCTTTGCCGCTGGGGCCCGGTACTGCCACGCCGGGCATTTCGACGCCGATGTGGCGCTGCGGATGCTCGAGGACGAGCGCGTGACCGTCGGCTATCCGGCCTTCGAGACGATCTGGTGGGCCGTGCTGAACCACCCCCGTTTCCCGGAGGCGGACCTGAGCTCGATGCGGCTGATGCAGAACATCACCGTGCCCGAGCGCCTGGCTCAGTTTGAGGCGAAGATGCCGTGGGTGGCGCAGGTCACCTCGTATGGCTCGACTGAGTGCGCGAGCAATCTGACGCTGCCCTTCCCGGATGACCCCTACGAGGTGCGGATCAACACGCTCGGCCACCCGGTGGAGGGCATGGAGGTCAAAGTCACCGATCCTGAGACCGGCGAGCGCAGGCCGACCGGCGAGGTGGGCGAGCTCTGCTTCCGGGGCTACTCCCGGTTCGAGGGCTACTACAAGGACCCTGAGCTGACGGCCTCGACCATCGATGACGAGGGCTTCTTCCATAGCGGAGATCTGGTCAGCATGGATGCCGAAGGTCGGCTCGTGTACGCCGGCCGGATCAAGGACATGCTCAAGGTCGGAGGCGAGAACGTCGCCGCCCTGGAGGTAGAGGCCTTCCTGGCCGCGCATCCGGCGATCGAGATCGTCCAGATCGTCGGTGCCGACGACGCACGTTACGGCGAGGTGCCGGCGGCATTCGTGCAGCTCAAGCCGGGAGTCACTGCCTCCGAGTCCGACGTGATCGACTTCTGCCGGGGCAAGATCGCCAGCTTCAAGGTCCCCCGCTACGTGCGCTTCGTGACCGACTGGCCGATGTCCGGGACCAAGATCCAGAAGTTCCGTCTGCGTGAGCAACTCGCCGAGGAGTTGCAGGCGCTCGGGATCACCGAGGCGCCCAAGCTCGAGTCGGGCCCCCGCCCGGCTGCTCCGGCCTCGGTCGGACCGAGCTGACCGGCCCGCTTTTCAATCCCCCAACCCCTGAGAGCCATGGACTTTGATCTGAGCGATGAGATGAAGCTGTTCAGCGACACGGTGCGCGACTGGGTGGACAAGGAGGCCCCCAAGAGTTATGCCCGTGAGCTCGAGAAGCACGAGCAGGACTATCCGTTCGATCTGTGGGACAAGTTCACCAAGGCGGGCTACCACGGGATCAGCGTCGACGAGGAATACGGCGGCCAGGGCGGCGACATCATGGTCCAGACGATCCTGGCTCGGGGGTTGGCCCGTTCGCTGGGCGGCCTGACCTGGATCTGGGGGCTGACCTCGTTTGCGGGCGCCAAGTCGGTCGGCATCTACGGCACCGATGAGCAGAAGCAGCGGTTCCTACCGGCCATCGTCAAAGGCGAGGCCCGCTTCTCGATCGGCTTCACCGAGCCGGGCGGCGGCACCGACCTACTGGGTGGGATGCGGACTCACGGTACCCGCGCCGATGGCGGCTGGCTGCTGAACGGCAGCAAGACGTGGTGCAGCTCGGCGCACGTGGCCGACTACATCCTGCTGCTGGCCCGCACCGACAAGAACGTCGAGAAGCGCCACCAGGGGGTGACGCTGTTCCTGGTGCCGGCCAAGGCGGACGGGGTGACCATCTCCGACATTCCCAAGCTGGGAATGCGGGCGATCGGCTCCTGCGACGTCGGCCTGGATGACGTGTTCGTTCCCGACGATCTCGTCCTGGGCGAGCCGGGGCGGGCCTGGTACATGCTGCTGCCGACGCTCAACAACGAGCGATTGATGCTCTCGGCGTTCTGCTGCGGGATCCTCGACGGGATCCTGGAGGACGCGCTTGTCTTCGTGAAGGACCGCCATGCCTTCGGCAAGCCGATCGGCCAGTTCCAGATCCTCCAGCACTACATCGCCGATATCGCCATGTGGCGCCGCCAGTCCGAGCTGCTGGTCTACCAGGGGGCGTGGCTGCAGGCTCAAGGCCGCGAGTGCTTCCAGGAGACGACGATGGCCAAGGTCGTCGCCTCGGAGGCCGCCGTGAGAGCGGCCGACCTCGGGATCCAGATCCTCGGCGGAATGGGCTACTCGGCGGAGACCGACATGCAGCGCTACTGGCGCGACGCCCGCTTGTTCCGGATCGGTCCGATCACCAACGAGATGGCCCGCAACTCGCTGGCCGAGTCCTTCGGGCTGCCTCGCTCCTTCTGAGCGAGGCTCTCGTAGGCGGAGTCCCGTCGCACCGCGGCCCCGCCGCCCGCTTAGGCGTCTCGGTAGCGCTGCCAGGCGGGCGAGATCTCCGACTCGAAATCCGAGTCGATCGCCGCCATCATCGAGATGTGACTGGTGGGCGCCTCTTCGGTGGCGCCGTGCATGTGCATGGTGCCACCGGGTAGGAGCACGAACTCACCTGGTTCGATGCGCTGATCCTCGCCACCGTCGACCGCGATGATCCCGGGACCGTCCATGAAGAACAAGAGCTGGTCGTTGGAATGGCGGTGGGGCCGGGTCCTCGACCCGGGCGTGAAGCGCACCAGCCGGATCCGAGTCTGCTCGGTGCCCAGCGACTCCGAGACCGAGTAGACGTCGACGTCGCCGATGAACTGGTGGGGCGCCCCTTTGATATGCGCCTCCTCCGCGGTTCCGCGGAGAACCTCACGCTGACCATGAGACGGATTCATGATCATATTTGTACCAGATCGCTGCGAGACGATACGGTCGCGTTACATCGGTTGCTGCCTAACTTCCTCGCGAGTGAAAGAAGAATCATCATGAGCCGACTCGATTGCCCGGGTGCCCGCCGATGAGCCGTTCGGTCGCCGTGGTCGGAAGCGGCGCTGCGGGACTGGCCGCGGCACTGGCTGCCGCTAGCGGCGGGGCGAAGGTCACCGTCTACGAGAAAGCCCCGCTGCTCGGCGGGACGACTGTGCTCTCCGGAGGCAACGCCTGGCTGCCCGCCCACGACGGGCTGCCCGACGACTCCCCGGAGCTGGCTCGCGCCTACCTTCGCTCTTTGGCGCTGGGCGACGCCGACGAACAGTTGACCGATGTGTTCGCCCACGAGGCCGGGCCGGCCGCGCGCCGGCTGGAAAGCGAGACCCCGCTCCGCTGGCAGGCGATTCCGTACTGCGACTACCACGCCGAGTTCGAGGGAGGCCGGCCTCAGGGCGGACGCACGCTCGAGCCCCAGCCGTTCGACCCGGATCCCGCAGTCGCGGCGATGATCCGCTCGGCCCCCAACATCACGGGGCCGATCACCTACACCGAGCTGGCCACGGGAGACATCGACCGGGAGGCGCTGGCGGCTCGGCGGGAGCGCGGGACGCTCACCCTCGGCAAGGCGCTGGTCGGCGCGCTCCTGACTGCCTGCCTGGAGGCGGGCGTGCAGGTCTCGGCGGGCGTCCGGGTCACCGAGCGCCCCGACGCGGACGCCGTGGTGCTCGCCACGGGCGGCTTCGAGCGCGACCCGCAGCTGATCAGGACGTTCCTGCGCGGTCCGATGCTGGCTCCGGTCGGCGCGCCGGGGGCGACGGGCGACGGGCTGCGCCTGGCGATGGCGGAAGGAGCGGCGCTTGGCACGATGAGCGAGGCGTGGTGGTGCCCGGCTATCCAGATCCCCGGCGAGCAGATCGACGGAATGACGATGTCGCGGCTGATCCTCACCGAGCGCGCCCGGCCCGGCTCGATGATCGTCAACAGCCAGGGCCGGCGCTTCGTCAATGAGGCACAGAACTACAACGACCTCGGGCGGGCGCTCCAGGACTTCGATCCCAGCCGGTACACATTCCGCAACGTCCCGGCCTACCTGGTGTTCGACTCCGCCTACCGGCAGCGCTACCGGCTCGGGCCGCTGGCCGCTCGTGACCCCGATCCGGCCTGGCTGGCCAAAGGTGCCACCGTGGCGCAGTTGGCCGAGGCGATCGGGGCGCCGCCGGCCGCTCTGGAGCAGGCGGTGGAGCGCTTCAACGTGTACGCGGCGGCCGGTGAGGATCCCGACTACGACCGGGGCAAGTACGCCTACGACCGCTTCATCGGCAGCATCGGGCCTCTCGGCGGCGGCCCATACTACGCCGTGCGCGTCGTTCCCGGCTGCCTGGCGACGAAGGGGGGACCGCGCATCGACGCCGACGGCCGCGTCCTCTCGATGACCGACGGTAGGCCGATCCCCGGCCTGTACGCGGCCGGCAACGTGAGCGCCAGCTTCCTCGGTATGGCCTACCCGGGTGCCGGCGGCACGCTGGGACCGGCCCTCACGTTCGGACTGCGCGCAGGTGACGCCGCGGCCGCGGACTGAGAACACGCGCTTCACGACAACCAGCCCGAACCCAGGGCACGAGGGCTCAGACCTCGATGCCGCGGTCTGCCAGCCAGTCGCGCACGATCTCCGGGGGGTCGCCAGCCCACTCGGATCGCGCCGCCAGCCTGAGCAGGTTTTCGTCCTTGTCGTTCACCTCGTCGCGCCGGTAGCGCAGGTAGACCGTGAGCGCGCCGAGCATGGACAGGGTGCCGCTGGCAACCGCCGGATCGAGCTCCTGGAGCACGGTGGCGACACGCTCTTCCACGTCGTCCACGGCCCTGACGGGCTCGTCGGCGTCCTCGAAGGCCAGCTCGAAGTCGCCAACGGCCGGATCTGCATCGTCGGGATCCACCACCTCGCAGGCGCGCCGGACGACTTGGGACAGCGTCACGGGATGTGGCTCCGTGGGCATGGAAGGAGAACTTACCGGACACCCACCCCGGTCGAACCTGAGAGCTGTGCCAGGCTTGTCAGGAGAGCCGCTCCGGGGACTATCACCTGGGGCCAACCCGAAGGAGACAAGCATGGATCACGTGTACCTCGGCCGGACCGGGCTGAGCGTCTCTCGCGTCTGTCTGGGCATGATGAGCTATGGCAAGCACGAGAGCAGGCCGTGGGCCCTAGCGGAACCAGACGCTGAGCAGATCGTTCGCCGAGCCGTCGAGGGTGGAATCACGTTCTTTGACACCGCCGACGTCTACAACGGCGGCGAGAGCGAGGTGATCACCGGGCGGCTGCTCCCGAAGCTGTTCACGATGCGCGAGGAGTACGTCCTGGCCACCAAGGTGTACATGCCGACGATGCCGGGCGCCAACGGCCGTGGGCTGTCCCGGAAGCACATCATGGCCTCGATCGACGCCTCCCTGCAGCGGCTGGGGCACGACTACGTCGACCTCTACCAGATCCATCGGTGGGATCCGAACACGCCGATCGAGGAGACCATGGAGGCATTGCACGACGTGGTGAAGGCGGGCAAGGCCCGTTACATCGGCGCCAGCAGCATGTTCGCTTGGCAGTTCGCCAAGGCCCAGCGGGCGGCCGGTGCGAGCGCGACGGGCGCGGCGGGCGGCACGCAATTCGTCTCGATGCAGAACCACTACAACCTCATCTACCGCGAGGAGGAGCGTGAGATGGTCCCACAGTGCCTCGACCAGGGTGTCGGGGTGATCCCGTGGAGTCCTCTGGCCCGGGGGCTGCTGGCCGGCAACCGGACCCGGGAGGGAGAGAAGCTGACCACGCGCGCCCAGACCGATGCCTTCGGCGACAGCCTGTACAAGCCCGAGCTCGACTGGCCGGTGATCGACCGGCTGGCCGAGGTGGCCGCCCAGCGCGGCGACCCCAGCGCTCAGGTCGCTCTGGCCTGGCTGATGCACAAGCCAGGTGTGACGGCGCCGATCGTCGGCGCGACCAAACTGAACCACCTGGAGGACGCGCTGGCCGCTGCCGAGCTGTCGCTGACCGAGCCCGAAATCGCGCTGCTGGAACAACCCTACCTACCGCATGCCGTCGCCGGCCACCAATAGAAGGGATCAACAACATGGAGACCTGGGACGCCATCACCTCCCGCCGCAACATCCGGCAGTTCGCAGATCGTCCGATCGACGAAGAGGTGCTCGACCGGATCCTCGAGGCCGGGCGCCGAGCGCCCTCCTCGCGTAACTGGCAGCCGTGGGACTTCGTCGTCGTGACCGACCGCGAAGCGCTGCAAGAGCTCTCAAAGGTGTGGCGCGGCGCCGGTCACGTCGCCCACTCAGCAGCCACGGTCGCGCTGGTGACCCCGGACTTCACCGAGCCCCGCGAGCGAGCCATCGCCCAGTACGACCTCGGCCAGGCGACGATGGCGATAATGATCGCCGCCGCCGACCAGGGGATCGGCACGGGGCACTCCGCGGTCGAGGACCAGGACAAGGCTCGCGAGGTCCTCGGCCATCCCGAGGACCGCCGCGTGGCCTACCTGCTCGACCTCGGCTACCCGGCGGATCGGCCGCTGCGGCCGATCCGCAAGCCCGATCGCCGGCCGTTCGACGAAGTAGTGCACAAGGGGCGCTGGTAGCCCGTTCAGGCCCGGCAGCTAATCTCCGAGAATGGACTTCCGGCTGACCGAAGAGGAGAGCTGGGGGTTCATCGCCCAGGCCCAGACCGGGATCCTCACGACGCTGCGTCGCGACGGGCGGCCGATCACGCTTCCCGTCTGGCACGTCGCCTTCGGCCATCGGGTCTACGTGCGGACTCCGGAGCGGACCTCGAAGCTTGCCCGTATCCGGCGGGACGCCCGCGCCTCGTTCCTGGTCGAGAGCGGCCAGGCATGGATCGACCTGATCGCGGTGGGCTTCAACGGCCGCGCCTGGATCGAGGACGATCAGACCGTGATCGCGGAGGCCCATCGGCGCCTGGACGAGAAGTACGCGGCATTCGAGCCGCCGCTGGACCAGCTGTTGCCCGCCGTCGCGGCCTACTACACCTCGCCGAAGCTGATCGTCGCGCTCGAGCCGGAGGGGAGGCTCAGCACGTGGAACAACCGGGCCCTCCTGGCACCGGCTCAGGCCTCCGGTTGAGCTTTGGGATCGTCCGCAGCGGCTGGCCGCTCGACGTCCGAGGGTTGCCCGCTGCGCTCGTCGCGCTCCGCCCACTCGATCAGCGGATCTAGCTCGAACACGGCATCGTCGATGCCCGCGTGCAGGTCGCCCAGGCGAGCGAAGCGCTCGGGGACGGTGGCGATCGTCAGGTCGGCCGGCTGCACGTCGTCGATCTCCCTCCAGGCGATCGGCGTCGAGACCGTGCCCTCGGGCACGCCGCGGACCGAATAGGCGCTCGCGATCGTGTGGTCGCGAGCGTTCTGGTTGTAGTCGACGAACACCTTCGCCGGGTCGCGATCCTTGCGCCACCAAACCGTCGTGGCGTCGTCGGGTGCGCGGCGCTCGATCTCCCGGGCGAAGGCCAGTGCGGCCCGACGGAGCTCGCCGAAGCCCCAGCGAGGCGAGATCCGGACATAGATGTGGATCCCATGACCTCCCGACGTCTTCGGCCAACCGACCGCGCCGAGCTCGTCGAGGACCTCGTGGGCGACGTGGGCCACGCGCCGGACCCGGTCGAATGGGCAGTCGGGCATCGGGTCGATATCGATCCGCCACTCGTCGGGATGCTCGACGTCGGCTCGTCGCGAGTTCCAAGGGTGGAACTCGACCGTCGACATCTGCACGGCCCAGATCACCGACGCCAGTTCGGTCACGCACAGCTCGTCGGCGGTCCGGCCGAAGCGCGGAAAGTAGATTTGCACCGTCTCAAGCCACTCTGGCGCCCCTTTCGGGATCCGCTTCTGGTGAACCTTCTGCCCGTCGACGCCGTCGGGAAAGCGGTGCAGCATGCACGGCCGCTCCCGGAGCGCCCGGACGATCCCATCGCCGACGCTGAGGTAGTAGTTGACGAGATCGAGCTTGGTCTCGCCGCGCGCCGAGAAGTACACCCGGCCTGGGTTCGAGATCCTCAGCTTGCGCCCCGAGACCTCGATCTCCATGGCCTCGGCGCTCATGTCCGCATCAGGACACCTAGACGACTGCCGTGCGTGCCACCGGCATGTAGCGCACGCGACGGGGGAGCGCGGGCACGAGGAGCCGCTTGGTGTACTCGGCGCCCACGCGCAGCGTGAGCGACCGCAGCGGGTCCCAGCCCAGGCCGTACTGGCGCCGGATCCGGCCGGGAAGCAGCCCGATGACGATGAAGTTGGCCAGCTCCACGAGCGGGCGGGCAGGCAGCGGCATGGGCGGGTGCAGCACGATGTCGACGCCCAGGCGGCGAGCCGGCTCGGAGACGTGGAGAACGTCTCCATGGACCATCTCATCCACGTAGCGTTCGAGCTCCTCGCTGCCGGACGGCATGTCGGAGTCCTTCAGTCCGAACAGCGAGCCCATCAGCCGGTAGTCCTCCCAGTAGGCGTCGCGGGCGGCGCGGCTGAGCTCGCCGACGTAGCGCTGGTAGACGAGGGCGCCCGAATCGGCCAGCGTGGCCAGGATCCAGAGCAGCAGCTCAGGGTCGTCGGCCGCCCACGCCGTGCCCGCCGGGAACTTCCCGACCGGCTCCGGCAGCGTGCCCCGCACACGGCTGTGGACCCGTCGCACGGCCGTCGTGGCCTCGTCGGCGGCGCCCCGCTCCCCGTAGACGATCGTGTTCAGCACGTCCGCAGTGCGACGTAGCCGCGGGTATGGATCATCCAGTGCGCCCGTCGACATGAAGAACCCGGCGAAGGCGACCGGATGGGCGGCCTGCATGAGCAGTGCCCGTCCGCCCCCCACCCCCACCACGTGCTCGCGGTGGATGCGGCGGATCCATGACGCGTCCGTGAAGTAGCTCGGCACCAGGCTTAAGTTTGCCGAACGGCACGGCTGGTCCACTTGGATCGAGTTTGTGCCCCCCACGGGCACTTTTGCTATCCAAGACCGTCCCTCAGGTGCGAAAGTCGCGCCCTCAGGTGCCCAAGACGCGCCCTCAGGCGCCCAAGACGCGCCTCAGGTGCCCAAGACGCACCTCAGGCGCCCAAAACGCACCCTCAGGTCCCGCGGTTGCCAGCGACGGCGCGCAAGTGCCGGAACGGCCGCCCGTCGCGCAGCTCCCGGACGACCCCCTCGAGCAGCCCCGCGTCAGGCAGCGCCCGGCCGTCGGTCACGGCGTCGACGACCTGACGCTTGCGCTGGATCAGGCGCGCCATCGTCTCGTCGATCGTCTCGGCGGCCAGGAGGTACCAAGCCGTCACGGCGTCGCGCTGACCGATGCGATGGCAGCGATCCTCCGCCTGGTCGTGCATGGCTGGGGTCCACTCGAGCTCCAGAAAGCACACGTTCGACGCCCGGGTCAGAGTGATCCCCTGGGCGGCCACGCGGGTCGCGCACACGATCAGGGCAGGGCCGTCAGCGTGCTGGAAGGCAGCGATGGCCCGCTCGCGCGCAACCGGCGAGTCCTCGCCGACCAGATGCAGGGCATCCGGGAAGCGGCGCACGACCGCCTCCTGGATCTCGACGTGCCGCGCGAACACGACTAGCGCTTCGCCTGAGGCGAGGAAATCGTGGATCCAGCTCAGGGCCGCGGCCAGCTTGCCGCGGGCGGCCAGGCGCTGAAGCGTGGTCAGCTGGGCGAGGCGCTCGGCGCGCAGTGTCGCCGCGATCCGGGCATCGAGCTCGCTCAAGTCCAGGGGCTGTGTGCGCAGCCAGTCGATCACATCGTCCTCGGCCAGCCGGTACTCCGGCTCGTTGGTCAGCGCGACGGGAACGACGACCTGTCGCTTGGCCGGCAGCTGGGGCAGGACCTCCGACTTCAGCCGCCGCACGAAGCAGTGGCGGCGCAGATGCCAGTGCAGCCGCTCCTCGCTGCGCTCTCCTTCGAACATGCGCGAGAAGCTCGCTCCCGAACCGAAGTCCGAAAGCCGCCCGATCACCCGGAGCTGGGCGATCAGCTCGTCGGCGTGATTCAGCACCGGCGTGCCGGTCAGCGCCAGGCGCAGCCCGTCGTCCGCCACCGTCTCGGCCAGCCGGCGCACCGCCTGCGTGCGCTTGGCCTGGGGGTTCTTCACGTAGTGGGACTCGTCGGCGATCAGCGCCCGCGGCCGGCGAACAGCCAGGGCCGCGCGCTGGGCCGCGACGATCTCGTAGTTCAGCACCGTGATGTCGGCCCGCACCGGTGCGGCGCTGCGGCCGCTTAGCACCGCCAGCGAGCGGTGGGGCAGCCACTTGGCCGC
>Ga0335074_10010036_pt1 | contig 13235 bp, 20 predicted proteins | sample Lox_Sample_23_FD_206715 | JGI IMG/M metagenome (GOLD analysis project Ga0335074, IMG submission 206715) | Soil microbial communities from Loxahatchee National Wildlife Refuge, Florida, United States - Lox_Sample_2.3 | ecosystem: Environmental > Terrestrial > Soil > Wetlands | place: USA...
TCGCGAGACGCGCCCCCTGAGCAAGCTGAAGCGGTGGAACCTGGAAGAGATCGTGCGCCGCTCCTCGCTGGGACAGATTGAAGAGCTGGAAGCGCCGCAGGTTGCCGGCTGAGGCAGCAGAACTGAGGAGAAGAGACCATGGCAGTGCAAATGAGAACCATGCTCGCGGTGGCCGATAACTCGGGCGCGCGCAAGCTGCAGATGATTCTTCCTCTGGGCGGCGGGCTGGGCAAAAAGGCTACGCTCGGCGACGTCATCACCGCAGCGGTCAAGGAGGCTTCGCCCGACGGCACCGTGAAGAAGGGCAAGGTCGTGAAGGCAGTTATTGTGCGCACGCGCAAGGAGTATCGCCGGCGCGACGGCACCTACATTCGCTTCGACGAGAATGCGGCGGTGGTCATTGACGATGCGCATGAGCCAGTAGGCACGCGTGTGTTTGGACCGGTGGCCCGCGAGTTGCGCGAGAAGAAGTTTTTGAAGATTGCGTCTCTGGCACCAGAGGTGGTTTAGGGAGTTCGTAGTTCACAGTTCTTAGTTCGCAGTAGCGAACGGTGCAGAGAACGGTGACTATGAACTAAGAACCGTGAACTGAGAGAGAGTTATGCCAAGTTTGAGTATTCACCGCAACGATACGGTGCAGGTGCTGACGGGGTCGGACCGCGGCAAGCAGCAGCGAGTCCTCCGCGTCTTCCCCGATGAGGGGAAGATTCTGGTGGAGCACGTTCGCGTGGTCAAGAAGACGGTTTCGTCCAAGCGTGGGCAGAACACCAGGGGCGGCATCGCGGAGCATGAAGCGCCCATCGACGTTTCCAACGTGGCGCTGGTTTGTCCCAACTGCGGGCCTGCCCGCATCGGGTTCAAGAAGGATGGCGACACGCGCGTGCGCGTGTGCAAGAAGTGCGGGTCGGAACTGCCGACCAAGAAGTAACGGAAGCCGGCAGTTGGCAGCTAACAGCTGACAGAAAGCCGGCACGGTTTGAAACTGTCCGCTGCCAGCGGTTGGCTGTCAGCTAAATTGAGCACCTCCCGTACCGGTACACGATCGCCGCGGCGATCACTCCGACCTCCGGGAGAAAGGAACAAGAGCAATGGCGGCAAGGTTGAGAGAGAAGTACAACAAGGAAATCAAGCAGGCGCTGCAGAAGGAACTGGGGCTGGAAAACCCCATGGCTGTGCCCAAGCTGGAGAAGATCGTCCTGAACATGGGCCTGGGCGAGGCCACGCAGAACAACAAGCTGCTCGACCCGCTGGTCGCAGATCTCACGGCGATTGCCGGCCAGAAGCCGGTGACCACAAAGGCCAAGAAGTCGATTGCGGCATTCAAGGTGCGTGCGGGGATGTCGATCGGCGCCATGGTGACGCTGCGCAGCGACCGGGCATACGAGTTCCTGGATCGCCTGATTTCGACTGCGCTGCCGCGCGTGCGCGATTTCCGCGGCGTGTCGACCAAGAGCTTTGACGGTCGCGGCAACTACACCCTAGGCCTGCGCGATCAGCTCATCTTTCCGGAGATCGATTACTCCAAGGTGGAGAAGCTGAAGGGCATGAATATCACCATTGTGACCACGGCCAAGGACGACAACTCGGCGCGTGCGCTGTTGCGGCACTTTGGCATGCCGTTCCGGCAGGGGGCATAAAAATAGTTCACAGTTCATAGTTCGCAGTTGCGAACCAAAACAACGGGAACTGTGAACTACGAACTAAGAACTGTGAACTGTTTTTGAGGATTTATGGCAACCACTGCAAAACGAGTGAAGGACGCGCGGAAGCCGAAGTTCAGCTCCCGCAAGCACAACCGGTGCAAGCTCTGCGGGCGCCCACGCGGTTATCTGCGCAAGTTCGGCGTATGCCGTCTGTGCTTCCGCTCCCTGGCGCTGAAAGGCGAGATCCCGGGCGTAGTTAAGTCGAGCTGGTAAGAAAGCCGGTTGTCAGTGATCTGTTTTCAGTTGTCAGTTTAAGGAGTAATGAGACTGGCGACGGTGAGGGTTTAGAGGCTGAAGACTGGGACCTGACGACTGACAACTGTAGTAACCATTCTCGCTGGTTTCCGCCGCGGCGGACGAACGGGGAATGAAGGAGAAGGAATGAGTCTGACCGATCCTGTAGCAGATTTTCTGGCGCGCATCCGCAATGCAATCCGGGCGCGCCATCAGAAGCTGGATGTGCCGGCTTCCAAGCTGAAGACCGAGATTGCCCGCATTCTCAAGGAAGAGGGCTACATCTCGAACTACAAGACCCAGGACGAGGATGGGAAGCTGGTGCTGCGCGTGTACCTCAAGTACGGCGGCTCAGAGTCGGCCATCCGCGATCTGGCGCGCATTTCGCGTCCCGGCTGCCGTGTCTACATCGGCCGCGATGAGATCAAGCGCGTTCAGGGCGGGCTGGGCATTTCCATCATGACCACTCCCAAGGGCGTCATGACCGGCCGCCAGGCTCGCCGCGAAGGCGTAGGTGGCGAAGTGCTTTGCGAAGTGTGGTAGTTGAAAAGCTGACAGCGAACAGCTGACAGCTGACAGTAGAACGGAAGACTGTTAGCTGTGAGCTGCAAGCTGTTAGCTATCAGGCCTCCGGCCCGACCCGGCTGCAGTGGAACGAAGGCGTTGGAACTGATCACGGAACACTGATCACTGACAACTGTTCTTCGGGACTCGCAAGCCAACAAAGGATTGATTCGATGTCGCGTATTGGAAAGAAGCCGATCCCGCTGCCTACGGGGGTCAAGTACAAAGTGGAGGGCAACACGGTCCTCGTCGAAGGCCCCAAGGGCAAGGTCTCCGCGCTGGTCGCCGAGGGAATCTCGCTCGAGACCAAGGACGGCCACCTGCATGTGAACCGCTCCGACGACAGGTTTGCCGCCTATCATGGCCTGACCCGCGCACTGGTGTTCAACGCGGTGCACGGTGTCACGCAGGGCTGGAAGAAAGAGCTGGACATCGTCGGCATCGGCTACCGCGCCGAGATGAAGGGCAAGGGCACGGTGGTCTTCACCCTGGGCTACTCGCACCCGATCGAGTTTCCCCTGCCTTCCGGTATCGAAGTGGCGATCGACCCCAAGCAAACTCACCTCACCATCACCGGCATCGACCGGCAGAAGGTAGGCCAGGTTGCGGCTGACATGCGCGCGTTGCGCAAGCCGGATCCGTACAAGAACAAGGGCGTTCGCTACTCCGACGAGAAGCTCAAGAAGAAGGCCGGCAAGACCGGAGCAAAGTAGTACTTAGTTCACAGCTCATAGTTCACAGTTACTTGCTGGGAACTGCGAACTAAGAACTGTGAACTGAAAAACCCGAACGGCGTCGCAAGGCGGCTCCGCTGATAGGAAGAGACAGAGATGATTACGCAGACCAAACGCAACGAAATTCGCGAGCGCATTCACGAGCGCATCCGCCGCAAGCTTTCGGGCAGCGCAGAGCGGCCGCGGCTGAATGTGTACCGCTCCGGGAACCACATTTACGCACAGGTCATCGACGACCAGGCCGGTGTGACGGTCGCCTCCGCTTCGACCATCAAGATGAAGTCGGGCGGCAATATCGCCGCAGCCAAAGAGATCGGCAAGGCAATCGCGGAGCGCGCCAAGGAAAAGGGCGTGAAGAAGGTGGTGTTCGATCGCGGCGGCTATCTGTATCACGGCCGCGTGAAGGCGCTGGCCGATGCGGCCCGCGAAGCGGGACTGGAATTCTAAGAGCAGGGAACAGGGATCAGGTTTCAGGGATCAACGAAATCGCTGAAATGGGGTACTAATAACTGAACCCTGAGCCCTGGACACCTGAAACCTGAATCGAGAGAGCAATGACGACATTGAAAAAGAAACTCGATGCCAACCAGTACAACCTGAAGGATCAGGTGGTGGCCATCAACCGCGTTACCAAGGTGGTCAAGGGCGGCAAGAACATGTCCTTCGCCGCGCTGGTCGTGGTCGGCGACGCTGGTTCCGGCGTGGTGGGGTATGGTTCGGGCAAGGCAAAAGAGGTCCCGCAGGCCATTCGCAAGGGGATCGAGAGCGCCAAGAAGAATCTGGTCAAGGTCAACCTGACGGAGACGACCATTCCGCACCAGGTCCTCGGCCGTTTCGGTTCCGGACAGGTGCTGCTCAAGCCCGCGCCGGAAGGCACCGGCGTTATCGCCGGCGGCGCCGTGCGCGCGGTCATGACCTCGGCTGGCGTCCAGAACGTGCTCACCAAGAGCCTTGGCACCGCCAACCCGCACAACGTCATCAAGGCGACGTTCGACGCGCTGACCCAGCTCCGCGACAGGGCCGAAGTGGCCACCACGCGCGGCAAGCAGGTGGAGGATCTCTAAGCCATGGCCGGAAACAAGAAGATTCGCATTCAGTATTACCGCTCGGCCATCGCCACACCGGTCAAGCACAAGCTGGTGGTCAAAGGCTTGGGCTTTACCCGCCTCAATCAGATCGTCGAGCGCGAAGACACTCCGTCTGTGCGCGGCATGGTCAAAGCTATTCCGCACCTGGTGCGGATTGTCGAAAACTAGTTCAAAGTTCTTAGTTCACAGTTCACAGTCATACGCAAACTGTGAACTACGAACTGTGAACTGCGAACTCCCACAAACGCGAGTCGTCCCGACCTAGTCGGAACGGCGCTATAGCGAGGAACACAATGGCAAAGAATCTATCCAATCTGCGCGCGCCGAAGAAGGCGAACACGGGGCGCAAGCGTGTCGGCCGCGGTATGGGCTCCGGCATGGGCAAGACCTCGACCCGCGGCCATAAGGGCCAGGGCTCCCGTTCGGGCTCCAGCCTGATGCGCGGTTTTGAAGGCGGCCAGATGCCGCTGCATCGCCGTCTGCCCAAGCGCGGCTTCACCAACATCTTTCGCACGGAGTACACCGTGGTCAACCTGGATCGTATCGCCGAGCTCGAAGGCGTCAAGGAGATCGGTCTGGACGATTACACCAGGCTTGGCCTGGCCTCCAGCAAGAAGGCGCTCATCAAGATCCTGGGCTCCGGCGAGCTGACCGCGGCCATCACCATCCACGCCCACAAGTTCTCTAAGTCGGCGCAGGAGAAAATTGAAAAGGCTGGCGGCAAGGCCATCTCCCCGGCGGAAAAGCCGGCTGCGTCCAAGGCGTAATGTGCTGCGTGCCCGGTTGGCCTGCGTAGTTGCTCAGCTTTGCATCGAAACCCGGGCAAACCGCACTGCCGGACGCGACAAGGGAACCGGCTCCCGCGTAAGATGGATGCACACGCCTACATGGGGCGCCCGGACGCCTAGAGGATCACTCCGACATGGTTGAGAAGTTTCTAAACATATTTCGCATCCCCGACCTGCGCAAGCGGGTCCTGTTCACCCTCGGCATTCTGGCCGTTTACCGCCTGGGCGCGTGGATTTACACGCCCGGCACGAACACCGCTCTCATCGAGCGCATGTTTGACCAGCAGGGGGGCTCTGCGCTTGGGCTCATGAACCTCTTCGGGGGCGGTACCCTGCGCCGCATGACCATCTTCGCGCTGGGCATCATGCCGTACATCACGGCGTCCATCATCTTCCAGCTCCTCACCGTGGTCTATGAGCCCCTCGCCCGCATTCAGAAGGAAGGCGAGCTGGGCCGGCGTAAGATCACCCAGTGGACCCGCTACATGACGGTCGTCCTCGGCGTGCTCCAGTCCATCGGCATCGCGCTCATTCTCACCCGCCAGGGCATGGTGCTGCGTCCGGGCCTTGCGTTCGACGTGATGACCGTGCTCACCCTCACCGCCGGCACTACATTCATCATGTGGCTGGGCGAGCAGATCACTGATCGCGGCATCGGCAACGGCATGAGCCTGCTGATCTTCGCCGGCATCGTCGCCGGATTGCCCCGAGGTGTTGAGGAGCTGGTGCAAAAGGTTCAGAGCAATGCCTGGGGAACCTTCACCTTCCTCTTTGTCATCTTCATGCTCGTCGGCATGATCGCCGTGGTCGCGTTTATCGTCTTTGTGGAACGCGCCGAGCGGCGCATCCCTATCCAGAGCGCTCGGCGCATCGTGGGCCGGCGCATGATGGGCGGACAGTCCAGCCATCTGCCGCTGAAGGTCAACTCCGGTGGCGTCATGCCCATCATCTTTGCCAGTTCCATCCTCTCGGCGCCGCTGCTGTTCGCTCAGGCTGACTGGATCCAGAATCCCACCACCGCGTTCGGCCGCGGCATCCTGACCATGATTCAAGCCCTCGCGCCCGGCTACCCCTGGTACGTCCTCCTGAACATGGTGGGCATCGTCTTCTTCGCCTATTTCTACGTCTCCATCGTGATGAAGCCCGACGACATCGCCGACAACTTCCGCAAGTCGGGTTCGTTCATCCCCGGCATCCGGCCCGGCAAGCGCACCTCCGACTTCATCAACGACATCCTCACCCGCATCACGCTCGTGGGCGCGCTCTATCTTTGCCTGATTCAGCTTGTGCCGACGTTCATGATGTCCGGCCTCCGCTTCGATAAACTCTGGCTCGTCGGCCATGTCTTCGAGAACCTACCCAACTGGATGACCCACGGCCTCAACGTCAACTTCTACTTTGGCGGCACTTCGTTGCTCATCGTGGTCGGCGTGGCAATGGACACCATCAATCAAGTAGAATCGCAGCTCATCATGCGGCACTATGAGGGCTTTTCCCCGCGCTCCGGTCGTGTTCGCGGAAGGAAAACCTGGTAATGTCTTCGTTGATTTCTGAAGTTATGGATGGCCGGGATACAGGATCAAGAATCCTTCCCGGCCCGATTCTTCTGCTAGGAGCGCCCGGCGTAGGCAAAGGTACTCAGGCCAAAGAGCTGATGAAGCTCTGGAGTATTCCCCAGATCTCCACCGGCGATATTCTGCGCGCCAACGTGGCTCAGGGAACCGAGCTGGGCAAGTCCGCCAGGCAGATCATGGACAGAGGCGAACTGGTCCCCGACTCCCTGGTCAACGAGATGGTCGCGGTCCGCCTGCAGCAGCCCGACACAAAACGCGGCTACATTCTCGATGGTTACCCCCGCACCCTGAATCAGGCCGGATGGCTGGATGGGCGCCTCGCTGGCCAACCTCAATGCCTGCCGCTGGTTGCGGTCAGTATCCAGGTGGACTATAATGAATTATTGCGCCGCATTACGGGGCGCAGGCTTTGCCCTGTCTGCCAGACCATCTACAACATCTACGTGAAGCCGCCCCGCGTGGAAGGTCTTTGCGATGTAGAAGGTGCGGCTCTGGTCCAGCGGCCTGACGATACCGAGGAGGTCTTCGCGGAGCGCATGCGCGCCTATTCCGCGCAGACCGCACCCGTCGTCGAGCACTACCGGGACCTGGGTCGATTCGCCGAAGTGGATGGCAACCGGCCCATTGAGGTAGTGGCTGCCGGAATTATTGCTGCCGTCGAGCGACTGCGCTCCATGTAGTGCAGGCTCTCGCGGCAGGTTTGCGCGTTTTGAAGAACCAGTTCGCAGTTCACGGTTCGTAGTTCTCAGTTTCGACGAGAAATCTCCGAACCAGCCAACTGAGAACTGTGAACTATGAACTGAGAACTGAAATCGTGGCCGTCGTACTCAAGTCAACCCGGGAGATCGAGAAGATGCAGCGCGCGGGCAAGGTAGTCCGTGAGGTGCTCGAGTTGGTGCGTAGCCAGGTCAAACCTGGCGCCACTACCCTCGACCTGGAAAAGACGGCCGAGAAGCGCATTGCCGAACTGGGTGCCAGGCCGGCGTTCAAGGGCTACCACGGGTATCCGTGTGTGCTTTGCACTTCGGTCAACAGCGAAGTCGTTCACGGCATCCCATCTGCGAAGCGGGTGCTGAAGGAAGGCGACATCGTCTCGGTGGATTGCGGTGCAATCGTCGATGGCTATTATGGCGATGCCGCCATCACGGTGCCCGTGGGCCAGAAGATTGACCCCAGGACGGCGCATCTGCTGCGCGTCACTGAGGCCTCGCTGAAGTCCGGCATCGCCGCGGTCAAGCCCGGCGCCACTCTGGGCGATATCGGCGCCGCGGTGCAGTCGGTGGTGGAAGCGGAAGGTTTTTCGGTAGTACGCGATTTTGTCGGGCACGGCATCGGTTCCAACATGCACGAAGATCCGCAGGTGCCCAACTTTGGAGAGGCCGGCCACGGCATGAAGCTCAAAGCCGGTATGGTCATCGCCATCGAGCCCATGGTGAACGCCGGCAAGCCCGAAGTCCGCGTCCTCAAGGATGGCTGGACGGCGGTCACCGACGATGGAAGCATGAGTGCTCATTTCGAGCACACGGTGGCGGTTACCGACACCGGAGCCAGAATTTTGACCGAATAATCGGTCCTCAACACGGGAGCGCCGCAAGCGCACCCAGAAGCGGAAAACGGTTTGTCCAAGGAAGATGCGATTGAGGTAATGGCAACGGTCATCGAGACCCTGCCCAACGCCATGTTCAAGGTCAAGCTCGAGAACGATCACGAGGTCCTGACCCACGTCTCCGGCCGGATGCGCAAGAACTTCATCCGCATCCTCCCCGGCGACCGCGTGGCCGTCGAGCTCAGCCCCTACGACCTCAATCGCGGACGCATCGTGTACCGCTACAAATAGGCCAGTAGCCGAGAGCCTGTAGCTTCGGTTTTTGGCTACGGGCTACAGGCTAAAGGCTCAAAGAAACGCCCCGCGTCGTCAACAAGGATGCGCGGAGAAGGGTAACAAAATGAAGGTCCGTGCATCGGTAAAAAAGATTTGCGTCAAGTGCAAGGTCATCAACCGCCGCGGGGTGGTTCGCGTGATCTGCGAGAACGCAAAGCACAAGCAGCGCCAGGGCTAATTCAGCCTGGCAAGAATCGGAACCTCCAAGTGCAGGGAACAGGGAAATAGGGAGTAGAAAGCAAGAGCAAGAACATATCGGTTTTGTTTTCTACTCCCTACTCCCTGCCTTTCAGGGGCTAGTTAGCCGGAGTTAAGGCTTGCGATGAACCCCGGAGGATCTCCGAGTTTAACTCGTGCGAGCCGGCGCTTTGCCGGAGGCACACAACAGAGCGAGAGAGCAGGGACCAGGGGCAGGAATCAGTAAGGCCCAGGGCCAAGCTGATCACTGACCACTGATCACTGACCACTGAAAAGGAATCCGCATGGCACGTATTGCTGGCGTCGATCTGCCCCGCAACAAGCAGGCTCGGATCGCGCTCACTTACATCTACGGCATCGGCGATCCTCGCGCGCTCAGCATCCTGGAGAAGGCCAACGTCGATGGCTTCAAGAAAGTCCAGGACCTCAGCGAAGAAGAGGTTAACCATATCCGCCAGGTCATCGAGGACGAGGGTGACGTCGAGGGCGATCTCCGCAAGGACGTCCAGATGCACATCAAGCGCCTCATTGACATCCAGAGCTATCGTGGCAGCCGGCATCGCCGTTCGCTGCCGGTGCGCGGGCAGCGCACCCACACCAACGCCCGCACCCGCAAGGGGCCCCGTAAGGGCACCGTGGCCAACAAGAAGAAAGCGACGGCGAAGACCTAATGGCTGAACAGAAAAAGGCTGCCACCGGAAAGACCGGCAAGGGCAAGAAGTTCAAGAAGCGCGAGCGCAAGAATGTGCCCTACGGCGTCTGTTACATTCAGGCCTCGTTCAACAACACCATTGTCACCATCACTGACCAGATGGGCAACACCCTGAGCTGGAAGAGCTCGGGCTCGCTCGGATTCCGCGGTTCGCGCAAGGGCACGCCCTTTGCGGCTCAGCAGGCAGCGTCCAACGCCGCCGGCATGGCTCGCGATCACGGCTTGCGCTCCGTCGATGTCCGCGTCGCTGGGCCCGGCTCCGGCCGCGAGTCCGCCATCCGCGCTCTCGCTGCCGCCGGCATCGAGGTCAAGTCCATCCGCGACGTTACGCCGGTGCCGCACAACGGCTGCCGCCCGCCGAAGCGCCGCAGAGTGTAAGAACGAGTTCACAGTTCTTAGTTCTTAGTTCGTAGTTCAAAGCAGCGATGCTTACGAACGAACCGAATTGTGAACTACGAACTGTGAACTATGAACTGAATAACCGGGCCGGGACGACCTGCGTATCGTCGCACGTAAACCGGCCGACATCCGAAGTCAGGAGAAAAAATGGCTCGTTATACCGGAGCAGTCTGCCGCCTTTGCCGTCGCGAAGGCACCAAGCTCTTCTTGAAGGGCGCCAAGTGTCACTCCGATCGTTGCCCGATCGAGAAGCGCAACTTCCCTCCCGGCCAGCACGGCAAAGACCGCAAAGCCAAGATCGTCGGCTACGGCCTCCAGCTGCACGAGAAGCAGAAGGCCAAGCGCATGTACTTCACCCTCGAAGGTCAGTTCCGCGAGTACTACGAGAAGGCCAACCGTGCCACCGGCGTTACCGGCGAACTGCTCATCCAGCAGCTTGAGCGCCGTCTCGACAACGTCGCCTACCGCCTCGGCTTTGCCATCTCGCGCCGCCAGGCCCGCCAGGTCGTGCGCCACGGCCACGTCCAGGTCAACGGCAAGAAGGTCAACATTCCCTCCTACCAGGTCAGCGTCGGCGACGAGATCTCCGTCCGCGAAGGCGCCAAGAAACTCGTTGTCGTCGAGCAGGGCGTCCAGTACGCGGCGCAGAACCCTGTCCCCACCTGGCTCGAGGTCAACTTTGAAAACATGTCCGGGCGCGTGCTCCATTTGCCCAAGCGCCAGGACGTCAACCTGCCGATCAACGAACAGTTGATCGTCGAACTGTACTCGAAGTAACAGCCTTAAGCCTGTAGCCAGTAGCCTGTAGCTCGCGCAATCGGAGCTACCGGCTACAAGCTACCGGCTACTGGCTGCATTTCAACCTAAGGAGAACTTGCGCGGCCGCCGCAAAATGCATCGCGACGTACCCGCCGCGCGGGAAAAGAGACGAATATGCTTTGGAGAGGATTCCAGAAACCCAAGCGTCTGGCAGTCGATGCCGAGACACTCACTGAAACCTACGGCAAGTTCAGCGCCCAGCCCTTTGAGCGCGGCTTCGGCACCACCATCGGCAACGCCCTGCGCCGCACCCTTCTCAGCTCCATTGAAGGCGCCGCCGTCACCGCCGTCCGCATTGAAGGCGTACTGCACGAGTTCCAGTCCATCGCCGGCGTGGTGGAAGACGCCACCGACATCATCCTCAACCTCAAGCAGATCCCCTTCAAGCTCGCTGGCGACGGCCCCAAGGCCCTCTACCTGCGCGCCGATCAGCCCGGCATCGTCACCTCCGGCATGATTGAAGCCGACGGCGACGTCGAGATCCTCGACAAGGGCATCTACATCGCCACCGTCAGCGAAGGCGGCAAGCTCGAGATGGAGATGCGCCTCAAGCGTGGCCGCGGCTATGTCTCCGCCGACAAGAACTTCGACGGCGACCTCGGCCTGGGCTTCATCCCCGTGGACTCCGTGCACTCGCCCGTGCGCCGCGTCAACTACACCGTCGACGCCGCTCGCCTCGGACAGATCACCGACTATGACAAGCTCACCATGGAAGTGTGGACCAACGGAGCCGTGCTGCCCGCCGATTCCATCGGCCTCGCCGCCAAGCTCCTCAAGGACCACATGAACATCTTCATCAACTTCGAGGAGGAGATTGAACCGGGCGTCCAGGGCGAAGCCGGACCTGTCATCCGCAACGACAATCTCAATCGTTCCGTCGAAGAGCTCGAGCTGAGCGTCCGCAGCTACAACTGCCTCAAGAACGCCAATATCCAGACCATCGGCGAGCTCGTCCAGAAGACCGAAGCCGAAATGCTCAAGACCAAGAACTTCGGCCGCAAGAGCCTGAACGAGATCAAAGAAATCCTCGCGCAGATGGGCCTCAGCCTGGGCATGAAGATCGATGAACAGGGCAACGCCGTCCCCGGACCCACCAGCATTCCACCGGCCGCCGCGCTTGCCGCCAGCTACAACGCACGTTATGACGACGAAGACGAGCCGCTGGATTCCGTCGACCTCCAGCTGCCCACCGAAACAGAGAACTTCTAAAAGCAGCTACTAGCTGCTAGCCTCTAGCTTTGCATGCCGGAAGTCCGGCGAGAGCTGAGGCACGCAGCTAGAAGCGAAGCAGAGACACTGAAGGAAGAAAGTAACTAGCTCATAGCATCTCGTGCAAAAGCGGGCAATCAGCGCCGCCCAGTGGAGCTAGAAGCTAGAAGCTAGAAGCTAGGAGCTAACAATGCGCCATCGCAATGCAGGATTCAAACTCGGACGCAACACCAGCCATCGCCGTGCTCTTCTGCGCAACCTGGTCACGTCCGTCATCGAGCGCGACCGCGTCGAGACCACCGTGGCCAAGGCCAAGGCCGTCCGCCCCCACGTCGAGAAGATGATCACCCTGGGCAAGAAAGGCGATCTCCACGCTCGCCGTCAGGCCTTCGCTTTCCTCCAGACCGACGAGGCCGTCACCCGCCTCTTTGAGACCGTCGCGCCCCGCTACGGCGACCGCAACGGCGGCTATCTCCGCATCGTCCGCACCGGCTTCCAGCGCGGCGACGGCGCCGAGAAGGCCTTCATCGAGCTGCTCGGAGCCGAAAAGGAACTCGAAGCCAAGCGCCAGAAGCGCGACGCTGTCAAGGCGGAAAAGCGTAAGAAGCTCGAAGAAGAGCTCGAAGCCGCCAAGAAGGAAGAAGGCGAAGCATCCGAAGGCGGCGAAGAAGCAGCCTAGGTCGACTTCCCCGCGTGCCCTTGGTCAAGATGGGGTGCCCCATCCAACGCGCACCGTTGGGTAGGAACCGAGAAGGCGGCGGGTATGGGCTTAGGCCCGTACATTCTCCGCCCGCTCTGATCCAAAAACGAAACGGGCGTCCGCGCCAGCGGATGCCCGTTTCGTTTGCTCTCGCTGGAGTATTCTGAATCTTTTCAGAAGAGAAGGGGAATCGATGACCACACCTGCCCCGCCTGAATCCCTGGCACAACTCCTCGAAGGAATCGACGCCGCTTCCCTCTGCGACGCAAACAAACGCCTGCGCGTCCTCGATCCCTCCATCAGGCCCGTCGGCAGCGCAACCCATTTCGTCGGCAGAGCGCGCATTGTCAGAGTCGAGGACGACTTTCTCCCAGTCCTCGAAGCGCTCACAAAAACAAGCGAAAGGGAAGTCCTTGTCATCGCCGGCGGCGGCCGCAAGCAGGCCTTCGCAGGAGAGCTGTTGATACACGAAGCGGCCCGGCGAAAACTGGCTGGGATCATTATCGACGGCGGCTGCCGCGACATCGCATCCGTGGCGAAAGCGGGCATGCCCGTTTTTGCGAAATGGCATATGCCAATGGCGGGCACCGCGAAGAAACCCGTTTCTCATGCGGACGAAGAGCAAATCCCG
>Ga0335074_10010037_pt1 | contig 13235 bp, 13 predicted proteins | sample Lox_Sample_23_FD_206715 | JGI IMG/M metagenome (GOLD analysis project Ga0335074, IMG submission 206715) | Soil microbial communities from Loxahatchee National Wildlife Refuge, Florida, United States - Lox_Sample_2.3 | ecosystem: Environmental > Terrestrial > Soil > Wetlands | place: USA...
TCGGTCATGTCGCCCGCGGCGGCGAACGGACCCTCGTGGTCGACCCCATCGACGGGAGCCACAACGCGCTCCGGGGGCAGCCGATCTTCACCGTGTCGCTCGCGCTCGGGCGGACCGACCTCGGTGGGGTCGACGCCGCGCTCGTGCGGGACCTGCACCACGGGACGACCTGGTGGGCGACCCGCGGCGGTGGTGCCTACTGCGACGGCCGGCCGATCCGCACGCGCCGATGGGACCCCCGCACGGAGATGCTGATGGTGAACCTCGGCCGGCACGCGACCGAGCGGGCGACACGGCTTGCGGGAAAGGTTCGCCGCGTGCGCTCGTTCGGCTGCGCATCCCAGGAGATCGTGCTGGTCGCGCAGGGGAGCGCCGACGGCTACTTCTTCGAGAACACCCCCGACGGCCGCAATCTTCGGGCGACGGACATCGCGGCCGCCTACCGCATCCTGCTCGAAGCGGGCGGCGGGATGACCGACGCCGCCGGGGTACCGCTCGAGACGTTCCCCCTGAAACTCGAGCGCCGCACGAGCGTCCTCGCCTGGGGCGACGGCGGTTTCCGCACCGGGGCGCTGGGGGGGTACCTCTGAGGATCGGCGTCACGGCCCATATGGGCAAGCCCAAGGCCGGCGACCTTGCGAGCGAACTGCTCCGGCAAGTGGGCGACCGCGCGGAGGTGATCCTCTCCGACGAGGTCGCCTCCGTGGACCGGGCCCGCCCGCACGCCCCGATCGAGCAGCTTCGCTGCGACGTGCTGGTCGCCATCGGGGGTGACGGGACGTTCCTCCACGCGCTCCGCCGCTCGAACGTCCCGCTCCTCCCCATCAACGCCGGCACGGTCGGGGTCCTCGCCGAGGTGGAGGCGCGCCGCCCCAAGGAGTTCGAAGCGGCGATCGACCGGCTCCTTTCGGGGTTCTACTTCCTCGAGGATCGGATGAAACTCGCCGCCCAGGTCGGTGAACGCCCGCTCGCCGACGCCACGAACGAGTTCGTCGTGCACTCCAGCGCCGTGGCGAAGATGGGTGTTTTCGAGCTGGCGTTCGACGGCCACGTCGCGGGCCGGTTGCGAGCGGACGGATTGATCGTAGCGAGCCCGACCGGGTCGACCGCCTACTCGTTGAGTTCGCGAGGACCGATCGTCGACAGTTCCATTGACGCCCTCGTCGTCACCGCGATCGCGCCGTTCCGGACCGACCCGCGCGCGCTGGTCCTCGAGCCAATGCGGACCGTCCGGCTTCGGCCGGTCGAGGCGTCGCCCGGGGCGGTCGTGGTCGCGGACGGCGAAGAGGAGCACCGGCTCTCGCCGTCCACCCCGGTGACGATCTATCGGTCCCCGCGGCGCGCGGTGCTGGTCCGATTCGGGTCGCGATTCTTCCAGCGGCTCCGGGGAAAGCGGATCCTCCCCTGGTCCGAGGAGTTCGCCGAGGAGGGGCCGACGTTTGCCGATCTTCCGCCCCCAACGTAAGCGACCGCCGGGCGCCGCCAAGCTCGGTGACACGCCGACGGCCATCACGCGACGGGCGCTCGAGAGCGCCCTCGCGAGCGCCCGCTCCTCCTACCCCAACGAGTTCGGCGGGGTGCTGCGCGCCGACCCTCCCGGCGTGATCAGCGAACTCCTGCTGCTTCCCGGAACGACCGCGGGTCGACGCCACGCCAACTTCCAGTTGTGGATGCTCCACGCGGACATCTCGGTCGCCGGGACCGTCCACTCCCACCCTTCGGGCGCCCTCCGGCCGTCGGACGCGGACCTCCGCCTGTTCCGCAGCTGGGGGCGACGCCACCTGATCCTCGGCCACCCGTACACCCCGGGAATGTGGCGCGCCTACGACGGGAACGGGCGCGAGACGACGCTCAAGGTCGTCGAGACACCGCGCGGGGCGTACGATGCGCCGCCGTCGCGGTACGGCGCGACGCCCCCGCGGGTCGCGACCCCTCGAGCGGCGAGCGTCGACGCCGAGTTCCTCGACGACGAAGCGTGAGCCCCGGGCTCACTCGCGGACCGGGATCGTCGGCACCGGCAACCGGTCGGGGTACCGGTTCGGGTCCGCCATTTCGCGTCCCTGACGGACCGCCGGGCTGTAGAGGCCGTTCATTTTCGCGACCCCCTCGAGGAAGTTGATGAACCCGCGGAACGCGCTGCGGTAGAGCCGCGTGTGGTTCCCTTCCCAGTCGAAGAAGTCGTTCAGCAGGCCGCGCGATTGGCGGAGGCCGTGCGTGAGCGCGCGCTTCAGGAGCTCCTCCTGGAGCGGGGAGAGGCGGTCGCGCCGGAACCAGTCCCGAGACTTGAGGTGCCCCAGCGGGACGAAGAACATCGGGACGAGGATCGCCTTGAAGTCCCACAGGTCGTCGATGAGGTCGATCGTCTTGGCGACGTCGTCCTCCGTCTCCTGGGGCAGGCCGACGATGAACGTGCACGCCGGATACACCTTGTTGTCGTTCATCAGGCCGGCGGCCTGGACAACGAGCTCGGGCCACTGGGACGCCTTGAACGGTGCGACCTTGCCCGGCATCGCGGCGGTGATCATCCGGGGCGAGCCGGTCTCCACGCCGACCTCGACGCCCCACCAGTCCTGCTTCTCGTCGAGGAGGACCTCGCCGCACTTCTGGAGGAGCTTCGGTTTCGTCATCAGCGACGCGATCGCCACGTGGCTCCATCCGACCTGCGCGTAGTACTTCTTCGCGAGCTTCAGGAGCGGGATCAGCTTCTCCTCGTGGGGCATGACGTTCGGGCTGCCGTAGAAGTAGACGTCGTCGGAGTGCAGGAGTCCCTTCTTGACCCCGATCTTTGCGTTGACCTTGAGCTCCTCCTCGATCTTGTCGAGGGGGTACCAGCGCGTCGGGCGGGTCGTCACGGAGCAGAACGAGCATCCGCGGCAGCATCCCCGGCCGATCTCGATGAGGCCGTTGACGCTCGGGAACCGGATCGAGGAGATCTGCTCGACCTTGGGCGCCTCCTTCGCGCTCATCACGACGTGCGGGGGCAGGAACTCGTCGTGAAGGGCCTTCTGGACGATCTCGCGCACGAAGATGTCGCTCTCGCCTTCGACGACGGTGTCGATGCCGCCGATCGAGTCGAGGAACTCCTGGATGAACGGAAGCTTCATCCGCGTCGCCGGGGAGAGCTGCCAGGCGCACGGCCCGCCCGCGATGATCTTGAGACCCTGCTTCCGGGCCTCGACGACCGCGGGTTGGCTGAGCATCCGCTTGAAGTTCACCGAGTTGAGCGGCTCCTTTTTCATCACGCCGCCGAACGTCGAGCTGGGCGGGTTGAGGCCGAAGTAGTCGTGGCCCGACACGAGGAGCACCTTCGCCTGGCCCGGCATGTAGCGATCCAGGTAGGACGGGTGGACGATCCGGGCATCGAACCCCGCATCCATGAGCGACGCTTCGATCTTCCGCATCCCATACGGGGCCTGCTGCGGATATCCGTTCTCGTCGACCTTCATGGTCGGGTAGAACATCTTCTGGTACACCGCTTCGGGGAAGACGTAGGCCGGGGTGGTCGTGCCGAACCCCAGGAATTCCTTCCCGTGGTGATTGCTCATCATCGTCCAATCGCAGGTGATCACAACTTCCGGCATGGAGCCTCCCTTGAACGGTAGCCAATTCGGCTGCGTCGGGGACCACCGCCCCCCCTTTTTAGGGTTGCGAAGCGCCGGTCGCGACAGTTCACTGGGTAAACTGCTGGCCCGCGGGAGAGTTCACTCGAAGTCGGCCTCGTCGTCGTCGCGGGGGAGCACGCCGTCGAGCGACTCGCTGCTCTCCTCGCTGCTTTCGGAGCCGTCCCCCGTCTCCCGGAACGCCGGGTCCCGTTGGAGGAGATGGATCCGGACGCAGTCCCGATGAGCCGGACTTCCGTTCCAGGAACTCGTCTCGTCCGGAGCCCCGAGCGGTTCCTTGCAGAGCGTACAGATCTCGGGGGGCGGGCTGATCCACGAGATACGGCGGGCTGGCGCGTTCATGGCCGTAGGTACCGATGGGCGTCCCCGTCCTTTAGTTTTCGGCAACCACGGTACCTGCCTGACGCGGCGTCCCAAGCTCCATAACCCGGTCCGGCCGTTCGGGTCGCGGCGATGGACGCGCTGACCGAGATCCGCAAGCGCCGGCTCGCGCTGGGCATTTCGCTCGGCGAACTCGCGCGGGCCGTCGGGCGGAGCGACGCGACCCTGTCCCGGATCGAGCGGGGTCGCATTCGGCCCTCGTACGAGCTCGTTCAGCAGATCCTCGGCTTCCTGGAGCAGCAGGAGGCGTTCGCGGCCCCTCGGCTGACGGTGGCCGACGTCATGAACCGTTCCCTCGTGACCGTCGAGTCGTCCGCTACCCTTGCCACGGCGGCCCAGCGGCTCGAGGGCGGGGCGTTCTCCCAGCTGCCCGTCGTCGACGGAGGCCGGGTGGTCGGCTCGCTTTCCGAGTCGGCCCTCCTCCGCGCGCTCGCCCAGCCGACCTCGCGACGCGCCCGCGTGGGGGACGTGATGGAAGTCGCGTACCCGGTCGTCGATCCGAGCTTCCCCGCCGACCTCCTCCCGGGCCTGCTGGGGCGGTACTCGGCCGTTCTCGTCTCCCGGCGCGGCGAGCTGCAGGGGATCGCCACCAAGGCCGATCTGATCCGCGGGCTCCGGGGGACGCCCCTGCGGCGGCGCGCCGAGGGCTAGCGGCGCCGGTTCGACGTTCGGGCGGCGGCGAGCACCGATTCGACCGCGAGCTCCGCCGCGCGCATTCCCAAGCGATCGGCGAGCTCGCCCGGGCGGCGCTCCCGGGGTCGAGCGCGCCGCGCCGTGGCGGCCGCAAAGACGACATCGCCGTCCGTCGAGCTGTGGAACGGGCGAATCGCCGACGCGAGGCCGGTGTGCACCATCGCCGCGACGCGCCCGAGCGTCGGCCGGTCGACATCGGCTTCCGTGACCACGATCGCGAGGGTCGTCGAGGTGGATCGTAACGGATGCAGTCGGCCGCTGTCGGGTGGAACGATACCGCCGCGAGGTCCGCGCGCGCCGGCGACCCACCGACCGCTCGCCGGGTCTCGGACCGCGCCGACGGCGTTCACCGCGACCAGCGCCCCGAGCGCGCCGGTGCTAGCGTCCCGGCTCCCGACCGAGCCGACCCCCCCGCGCATCCCCCACTTCCGGCCGCGGTACTTGCCCACGGTGGCCCCCGCGCCCGCTCCGAATCGCCCCGATCGCACCGGGGCCCGGTCGGCCCGCCGCGCCGCTTCGTACCCGAGTGGCAGGTAGTCGGGGATCGGCCCAGCCTCGCTCGGAAGGTCGAACAGGGCCGCGCCCGAGATCTGCGCGATCGGATTCGGGTTCCGAAACACTCCGGAACCCCCGCCGGTCTCGAGGATGCGCGTGCGAACGCCGCGGGCGGCGTCCAGACCGTAGAGGCTCCCTCCGGCGAAGAAGAGCGCCCATCGTCGGCCGAACGTCGCATCGAGCGAGAGCGATGCGGTGTCGTAGGTGGCCGACGCACCTCCGCGAACGTCCACGACCGTAGCGGCGGGTGTGTCGAACAGGACGACCGAGACACCGCTCGTTCCGTCGGGGGTTTCGACCTGGCCGACGCGTACGCCGGGAACGAGCGTCAGCGTCCGGGCGGGCGTCGGCACGGGGGCTCCAAGCGCTCCCGGGTTAAGCCGTGGTGGGGTTCGTGTTAGTGAAGCGGGGCACTTTATCTACGGAGCGCCTTCGAGAAACCCGATGGCCAAGTCAGCGCCCGACCCCACGAAGTCGGAGGAGGGCCCGGAAGGATTTCGGGTCGCACGCGGAACTCCGCCCGGTCGCCACCCGCTGCTCGATGTGTTCCCGGGCCTCGACGCCCTCCCCCTGGCCAAGCGGCTCGAGCCGAACGCTCGGAAGCGGGCGAGGCTGTTCCGCGCAACCTGCGTCGAGGTCGTCGACCAGGACATGTGGATGTACGTCGCGCCGTCCGAAGTGCCTGAGATCTCCCGCGGGCGGTGGAAGCCCGTCGTCTCGCCCGACACGGACTGCATCGTGGTGGGCAAGGCGCACCTCGACGAGAGCCCGCCGTTGATGCTGTTCATGGACATCTATCACGAGCTCTGCCACGTTCGCCAGCGTCAGGGCGGCGCCAACCTCTGGGAACCGGGCGTGAGCTACGTCAAGCGATGGACCGAGATCGAGGCGTACCGGCTCGTCATCGAGGAGGCCCGGGCGCTCGGGGTCTCGGACGATTTCCTCCGCGAGTACCTCAAGGTCGAGTGGATCTCCGAAAAGGAACACCGCGAGCTGCTCGCCGAGCTGAACGTTCCGGCCCGATAGATCGGGGCCCGAGCGCCGGTCCTCGGGGCCCGGCGCCTGCCGAAGGAACGCCGCCTTTATCCTCCGACCCCCAGAATCGTCGCGTTACCCCGGGGTTCCCGTCGCTCGTCTATGGACATCAAGGCGAAGGCGAACATTCGACCGTCGTCGAGCGACCTTTGGTTCCTCGCGTACCTTCCGCTCGCGATCTCGGACGGGATCGCCGCGCCGCTGATCCCGCTGCTCGCCCTCCAGAAATTCTCGGCGTCGGCGTTCGCGGTCACGATCATCATCGCGGCGTCGGCGATGAGCCAGGTCCCGTTCACGATCCTCTGGGGCAACCTGTCGGACCGGGTCGCCCACCGGAAGTACTTCCTGGTGGGTTCGTTCGTCGCGACCGGACTGTCGATCGTCGCGATCGCGCTCGCGACGAACATCCTGACGTATTTCTGGCTCAACATCGTGGAGGGGCTCGCCTCCGCCGCGAGCGCGCCGATCGGGACGATGCTGCTCCTCGAGACGCGCCACAAGCGCTGGTGGCCGACGGACATCGGTCTGTTCGGTCTCATCTCCGGGCTCGGCACGACCGTCGGGCTCGGTCTGGGGTTCATCTGGCTGTTCGTCGTCGGCGTCAACCAGAATGTCATCCACGGGATGACGGCCCTGCTCATCCTGGCGGGGATCCTCGCGCTCCTCTCCGCCGGGATCGCCTGGGCCTGGATCGAGGAACCCCTGGGGCGGCTGGAGCGCCGGACCGTGGCCGACCTGCTCCACCTGCAGCGGGGCGTGACCGAGCGAGTCCGCCAGATCAAGACCCGCGTCGTCGGCGTGATCGACCTTACCCGGTCGAGCGCCGAGCGGCTGCCCGCGAAGGAGTACCTGTTCCTTGCCGCGCTCGGCGTCATGAGCGTCGGGTTCGACATCTTCTACGGGCCGTTCCCCGTCTTCCTCTGGCAGGACGCCCGCTTCACCGACGCGGGGGTCTTCATCGTCTACCTCGGCGCCGCCGCGGCCTCGACCGCGCTCTTCTTCCACTCCGGCAAGGCCGTCGACAACCACTCGCCCAAGGGCGTCTTCCTCGAATCGCTCGGCGCCCGCGTGGCGCTGATGCTGTTATTCCTGTGGGGCCCGCTCTACATCCTGTTCGGCCTCGGGAGCCCCGCGCTGCTCGCATGGCTCACGGTGCTGAACGCACTACTCGGGGTCAGTTGGGCGTTCATTTCGACGGCGAGCACGCTGTTCCTGGTCCGCCTGGTCGGACGCTCGGCGCGGGGCCGGGCGCTGGGGCTGTACAGTGCCGTGGCGGGCGCCGGCGGCCTCCTGGGCACGCTCCTCGGGGGCTGGCTCTACGCCACCTACGGGGTCCACCTCGCCTACTCGATCGCCGCTTTCACGGTCGTCGTCGGCGGGATCCTGCTGCTCCCCATCCCGTACCACATCTTCCAGGTGCCCAAGCCATCGACCCATCGGGCCCCCCTCGCTCGGAGCACTCGCGCCACGGTGCCGCGCCCGCCCCGTCCGCCCCCCCGAGAGTTCCGGTAGGCGCGTCTCAGGCCGAGTAGAACATTTCCCACGCGAGCGTCCGGATGACGTATCCGAGCGCGAGATTCGCGAGGAACGGCTCGAGCTCGGGCGGATACTGGTCGACCTTGCAGGAGCGGAACCCGCACTGGCCGACCGCCATCGGTTCGGTGCCCCGGAGGACCACGAACCGCCCGGTCAACCGCTCGTTGATCGTGTACTTCACGCCGCGGTACTCGATCGTCATCGGCCCGAGGGCGCTCGAGACCGTCTTCCAGCTCTGACCCCCGACGTGGATGCGGATCTCATCGTTCTTCCTCGAGTAGGCGACCGTCGAGTGCACTTCGTTCGATTGCGGGGGCACGTAGGTGTGATACTCCGTGGAGAACAGGGCGGCGATCTTGCTGCCGATCCCTTCCTGCTCGGATTGCACCGGACGGCAGTTCCAGGTGGTGTCGCCGACCTTGATCTCCACGACGTTCTTGAGGATTCGAGCCGTCGCCTCAATCATCGGGCGTCTTCCGGCGGACGACCCCTCTCGTATTAATCATGGCCCGAGTCGGCCGTTCCGTGTTGGATAACCGCTGGTCGCCGCCGCCGGGCGAACAGCGCATCGGGCTCGGATTCTACGCCACGTCCGCGCCGGGGGTGGCGGGGCGGCTCAAGCTGTCCCCCGAGGAGTTCCGTGTCACGGAGATCTCGAGCTACCCGCTCCCGGACCCGGAAGGGCTGTTTGTCGTTCTGCGGGTCTCGAGCCGGGACTGGGAGCAGCACGAACTCGCCTCGGCGATCGGCCGTCGGGTCGGTGTCCCGCCGCACGCGGTGAAGTGGGCCGGCACGAAGGACCGGCGGGCCGTCGCGGAGCGGCTCTTCTCGTACCGCGGTGCACTCCCGGAGGGAGGCCTCGGACTGCGGGACGTCACCGTACTCGACGCCTACCGGGCGCGCGACGGTCTGGTGCTCGGCCACCACTACGGGAACGCGTTCGACCTCACCGTGGGGGAGCTCCCCCTTGGGATCGCCGAGGTCGTCGAGGCGTACCGCGCCGTCGAGTCGGAGCTGCGCCGCACCGGGGGATGCCCGAACTTCTTCGGCCCCCAGCGGTTCGGGGAAGTACGGCCCATCACCCAGGAGGTCGGGCGATGGGTCGTACGGGGCGATATCGCACGAGCCGTCGAGGTGTACCTGGTCGACCGTCCGGGCGACGGGGTTCCCGGCGCCGGCGATGCGGCACGGCGCTCGTACGCCGAACACCACGACCCGGTCCGCGCGCTGCGCGAGTTTCCCCGAGAGTACCGCTTCGAGCGAACACTCCTCGAATCGCTCGCCCGGGGCCAATCTCCGGAACGCGCCTTCCACGCCCTCTCCCGGGACCTCCGAACGCTGTTCGTGCACGCCTTTCAGGCGCTGATCTTCAACCGGTGGCTCGTCGCGCGCCACGGAGCGGGCCTTCCGTTGGACCGACCGGTGGAAGGCGACCAGATCGTGCGCCTCGCTCGCGACGGTACCGTACGGGGCCCCGAATCCGTCCCCGTGGGTGCGGACAATCTTCGGGAATGTTCCGAGCTGGTCGACCGGGGCCGCGCCCGGGTCGCCGGGCCGCTCGTGGGGTACGGCACCCCGTCCGAACCGGGGGTTCCCGGAGTGCTCCTCGAGGGCGTGCTCCGGGACGAGGGAGTGGACCGGCCGATGTTCCAGACGCCGCGGACACCCGAAGTCGCAAGCCGCGGCGCGTGGCGTGCGATCGTCGTGCCCACTCCGCCGATCGCGATCTCGGCAGAATCGGCGAGCGTCCGCTTCCGGTTCGCGATGCCGAAAGGCGCGTATGCGACGGTGCTGCTGCGCGAGTTTCTCAAGTCGGGCGCCTCTCTGGCGGCGAAGTAGCACCGTTCCAAGCGAGCCTACTAATACCACGCGACCGGGTCGAACGCCCGGGAATCTCCTCTTCGATGGCGACCGAGTCTCCGCGTCCTTTCGTCCTGCCGAACGCCGCATCGCGGTCCTTGCGACCGCCCGAACTGCTCGACGCAACGCCGCGCGTTCCGACCGGAGTTCCGGATTTCGACTTCCTGACCGGCGGATTGCCCGCGGGCTCCGTCGTGCTGCTGTTCGGCGCCGCCGGCGCCGGCCACCTGGAATTTGCGCTCACGTCGGCGGTCCACCTGATGCTGCGGTACGACGACCCCCACATGCACGAGTTCTACCTCGGGAACGCAAAGGGGCCGTTCGTCTTCCCGGTGTCGGTCGACTACGTGAGCACGAGCCGCTCGCGGGAGCAGGTGATGGGGGAGCTCCGGGGCGCGTTCGACGGGACCTATCCGGGCGTCCTCGGACGCCACCTCACCTTCCACGACCTCTCGCCCGCCTACTTCGCCGACACTCCGGTGCCCGCGGCGTGGTCCTCCGTCGCGTCCGGGCTCTTGTCGGGCGCCCCGGCCCGCACCGGAGGCGACGAGGGACCGCTGCCGGCCCTCGCGGACGCGATGGACCACCTGGGAGACAATCACCTCGTGATCGTCGATTCGATCACCGACCTCCTCGTGCGCCGCGAGATCGACGCGACCGACGTGCTGACGCTCGTGAAGGGCCTTCGGCGTCGCGCGAAGGAGTGGGGAGGGCTCGTCTACCTCCTCCTCTCCGAAGGGGTGGCGCCGCCATCGACCGAGCAGGCGGTCGTCGACTCCGTCGACGGCGTCCTCCACTTCCACTGGGTCTCGAGCTCGACCCATTCTCACCGCCAGCGGGCGATGCTGATCGAGAAGTTCATGCCGCTCCTCGCTCGGCTCCCGAGCGAGCAGCAGGGCCGGTTCGTGATCCGAGTGAGCGGGAAGGGCGGGTTGGTGACGACCCAGTATGAGCGGATCTGAGAGCGCGCGACCGAAGGTCCCGACGGGCATCGGCGGGCTCGACGAGATGTTGGGCGGCGGGTTTCCCGCCGGCCATGTCGTGCTCGTCAACGGGTTGCCCGGCACCGGGAAAACCTGCTTCGGTCTGCAGTTCCTGCTGGCCGGGGCGGCCAAGGGCGAGAAGGGCGTCTTCCTCTCCCTCGAGGAGGACATACCCCAACTGCTCGACAGCGCGCGCCAGTTCCGATGGCCCGTCGACGCCGCGGTCGAGCAGGGGACGCTCAAGGTTGTCCGGCTCGACCCGCGCGAGACCCGCCAAAGCCTCCACCGTGTCCAGGGGGAACTGGGGAAGGAGCTGACCACCCTCGGGGCCCAACGGATCGTGGTCGACTCCGTGTCGCTCCTGAACATGCTGAGCGATGACGAACCGAGCCGGCGCGCGACCCTCTTCGCGCTCGCCGGCGCCTGCCGGCAGACCGGCGCCACTACCGTCCTCACCTGCGAGGCGGACCCGCTCCACCCCGACGTCAGCCGGGACGGTCTCTCCGAATACGTCTCGGACGGGGTCGTCCTCCTCGGATACAGTGCCCTCGCGGACGGACACCGCGTGGGCTTGTCGTTGCGGGTGCTGAAGATGCGGCGGACGCCGCACGCGCGCACGGTGCAGCCGTACACGATCGGGCCCTCCGGGCTCGTCGTCGACTCGAAGGCGGTCGACTTCGGTTCCGGCTAGAGCGCGCGCGAGCGCAACGGCCAAGCCTGCCGACGGGTTGGAGTCGCTCGAGCGCCATGCGCTGGACGGTCTACGTTGACCTCGACGCGTACTACGTGTCGGTCGAGCTGCGGGAGCGACCCGAGCTCGTGGGCCAGCCCGTGATCGTCGGTCCGCCGCCGGCCGAGGGACCGACCCGGGGCGTCGTGCTCTCGGCGAGCTACGAGGCCCGGGCGTTCGGAGTCCACAGCGCCCAACCGGCCGGCCAGGCCGCGCGGCTCTGTCCGACCGCCGTCTGGATACGCCCGGACCACTCGAAGTATGGCCGGGTCGCCGAGGAAGTGCGGACGTTGCTGCACCGGTTCTCCCCCGAGGTGCTGCCGTTCAGCATCGACGAGGCGGCGGTCCGCGTCGACCTCCCAACGCCCCAGGAGGCCGAAGGGCTCGCCCGACGGATCCAGGGCGCCCTTCGGAGCGACCTCGGACTTCCCGCCTCGATCGGGGTGGCGCGGACCCGGGCCGTCGCCAAGATCGCGACCGACCGAGCCAAGCCGGCCGGGGTCGTCGTGGTGCCTCCGGAGACGGAGGCAGCGTTCCTCGCCCCGCTGCCGGTACGTGCCATTCCGGGCGTTGGCCCGAAGACCGAGGAACTGTTCCGGGCGGCGGGCGTCCTTACGATCGGGCAGCTCGCGACCCGGAAGCCCTCGGAGCTTGCGCGGAAGGTCGGCGGCTACGCGCGGGAGTGGGTGGCGCTCGCGCGGGGCGAGGGCCGCGACGCGGTCGAGGCGGACCCGGGGCCCCGGTCGCGCTCGACCGATCGGACGTTCGCGCGCGACATCGACTCGTGGGAGGAGATCGAGCCCCGGGTTCGTGAGCTCGCGACCGACCTCGCGGCCAGCCTGGAGAAGGAGGGACTTCGATTTGCGACGGTGGGCGTCGCGTTTCGTTGGACCGACTTCACCCGATCCCAGCGCAGTCGTACCCTCGGAGCGATGCACGAGGGGGCCGAGTCGATCGCGACGTCCGCGGTCCGGTTGGCGCGCGAGCTCTGGGACGCGGAGCGCGCGGCCCGTCGACGCGCCGTGCGGACCCTCACGGTCCGGACCGAACGGTTGGCCGAGCGGCGCCAACGTCAATCGTCTCTCGAGACCTACGCGCCCGACGGGACCCCGCCGATGGGGTCCCCCGCGGGGAGGTGAGCGAGGGGTGTCGGAGTTCCGCCGCGACCCGTTCACCGGTCACTGGCGCCTGTTCGCCGAAGGGAGGTCGGCTCGGCCGAACGAGTACGGGGGCGCCCCCGCCGGGGACGCCGGTGTGGCGACGTGTCCGTTCTGCGAAGGGCGGGAGTCGTCCACTCCTCCGGAATTCGCCGCGGTCCGCCCGACGGGCGGCCCGCCGGACGGCCCCGGTTGGGTCGTTCGCTCGTTCCCGAACAAGTTTCCGACGCTCGAACCTGTCGAGCGCCCACCCGACGTTGCGTCCGACCCGTTCTTCGAACGGGCGGTCGGGGCGGGGCGGCACGAAGTGATCGTGATGTCACCGGCCCACGCGACGCCGTTCTCGATGCTGCCTCCGGCGCAGCTCCGCCTCCTGTTGCGATTCTTCCGGGACCGCGTACGGGCCGTGGGAGCGGTCCCGAACGTCCGGACGATGATCTTGCTCGAGAACAAGGGGCCGGAATCCGGGGGCACTCTTCCGCATCCCCATGCCCAGCTGCTCGCGAGCGCGGTCATCCCCGACCGAGTTCGGGAGGAGTCCGAGGCGTTCGCCGCGGGTCCCGCCGGCTGCGCGCTCGAGCGGGTCCTGAGCCACGAGCTCGGCGCGGGGGATCGGGTCGTGTTCCAGGACGACACGTGGGTCGCGTTCGCCCCGTTCGCCTCGGAGCATCCGTTCGAACTGTGG
>Ga0335074_10010038_pt1 | contig 13235 bp, 9 predicted proteins | sample Lox_Sample_23_FD_206715 | JGI IMG/M metagenome (GOLD analysis project Ga0335074, IMG submission 206715) | Soil microbial communities from Loxahatchee National Wildlife Refuge, Florida, United States - Lox_Sample_2.3 | ecosystem: Environmental > Terrestrial > Soil > Wetlands | place: USA: Florida...
CAGTGCGGGTTTCAACGACAACGGCATCCTTGAGCGCGAACCGCTTCTGGAGCGATTCCTCGACATCGGAGAAGATGCCCGGGGGCGCAGCCACGCTAATACGCACGATGTTGGCTTCACGCGCGCGTTGCAGAAGGCGCGACACCGTCGACTGATGGATGCAGAGGCGCTCGGTGATCTCTTTCTGCCGCATGCCCTGGTCGTAATACATACGCGCGACCTTCGCCATGAGGCGGACTTCGTCCAAATTAGGCATACTCACGATTCTGTCACAGAGTTGGTGCGGTTAGAGTTCGGTACCATTGTGGTGGTAGATTTGCCAGCCAAGATAGTTCCCGAGCGCGTCGGCGACGGAAGAGGCCACATGCGCTGAGGTCATCGCGGCGTGGTGCTCGAACCCGCGAAGACAGATGGTGCGCATGAGCGGCTGCAGGCGCGGTACATGCACAACGGCGCGGGTTCCGAAGGTATCGAGAGGATCGTCGGTAAAGCTGCCTTCGCCGACGTAGGCGCGGAGGATCCCACTGACGTCATCTGTACTGACGCGCCCGAAGGTCACCGGCCCGGCTGGGGTTCGGCCGGCGAGCGCGCCAACGGTATTGGCCTCGCCGAGCACCGTACCCAGGATGGGAGCCGTGCCGATACGGATATCAGGAAGGAAGTCTTTTGCCCAGTTGCCACAGTGAAAGAAGACGCATTTGTCACGGTCTTTGCCGTAGTTATTGTTCCAGTCGACCAAGGCGCTGGGGCGGCCCGAGGCGAGTTGCAGGGCATACATGGAGACGACTCCTGCGATGTCGACTTCGCAGGCGGAGGGCAGCATCTGCTCCGACATCATGCTCATGATGGTGCAGACGTTGATGCCATAGTTCTGCTGGAGCGAGCTCCAGCACTGGATAGCGGTCGCGGTGAGACCGAGGTCCTTCATCCAGTTCTCGACAACAATGGCAAACCTGGCCATGCGCTGCAAAGCGTCAAGGGGCGCGGCCGATGCGTCGGCATAGGCGCGGATACGGTCGATCTGTTCCTTTACGCGGGGATCGTCGTTTCCAATTCGCGCGGCCGCGCCGAAGACCTCGGAGAGGTCGATAGTATTTACGGAGATGCCCGCGGTTTCCAGAAGCTTCTCGCTAAAGCGCGTGGTGTTGAAGGCATTGGGACGCGCCCCCACGGCTCCCAGCCGCACACGGCGCATGCCACGAACTACACGGCATGTCGCCACGAACTGGAGCAGGTCCTGGCGGAACTCCGGTGAGAGGATGGCCGAGGTGTGCTCGGTCGTGAGGGAGTAGGCAAAGCCATATTGGCGAAGGTTGTTGCAGGCCGATATCTTGCCGCAGAACGCGTCCCGCCGGCGTTCCAGGCCAAAGGCATCGAGGTCGTCCGGACAGGCCTGCACCAGGATGGGCAAGCGCAGCTCAGAGAGTCGCAGGGCGTCGGCGATTCCCTTCTCGTCGCCGAAGTTCGGCAAGCAGACGAGGACGCCGGAGAGCGTGGTGCGATGCTGCGCGAAGAGCTCGCCACACTTTACGGCATCGGTCCATGTCTCGACGGCGCCGAGTTTGGTCTGTGCGTCGGTGAGCCAGATGGGATCAATCTCGAGTTCGGCGCAGAGTTTGGTGAGGTCGCGGCGTGCCTCCGCGATCAGCGCATCCGGGAAGAAGTTGCGATTGCCGAGTATGACACCGAGGGAGATCGACATAATGTGCTACCTGATCTTTGCGAAGTTGACGAAGTCGTCGACGTTGGCATGGGTAACCAAGTCGCAAGGGATGATCTGAAGTTCAGGCTCGCCCGTGCTGCCGGTCCTCAGAAAGCGATTGAGTTCATCGACGGCACGGTATGCGATGAGCAGCGCGGGTTGCAACTCGGTCGCGCTCATCTCGCCGGCGCGGATGGCAGCGAGCGCATCGGGCGAGCCGTCGAACCCTGTGATGATGATATGTGTGCGGCCGGAGGCTCGTAAGGCGGCAACTGCTCCAAGCGCCATGGTATCGTTGCCCGCAATGATACCGCGAAGGTCGGCGTTTGATTGCAGGATGATCTCGGTCTTTGAGAAGGCCTCCGACTGCGACCAGTTCGCGGATTGCGCTGAGACCAGATGCAGCTCGGGAAGGCGATCAAGCACGGTATGAAAGCCGCGGGTACGGACTTGGGCGTTGGTGTCGGACTCTATGCCCAGCAACTCGGCGTAGTCTCCGCCGGTAGGGCCAATATCACGGGCAAATTCGGACGCTACCATCCGCGCCCCTTGCGCATTGTCCGCAATGATTTGCGCCTTGGCTATGCCGGTCGCATCGATATCGCGGTCGATGAGGAAGCATGGCACGCCTGCGCGAGTGGCGCGGCGAACGGCTGATATGGAGGCATCGCGACCAGCATTGTCGAGCACGATCGCAGCGGCGCCCGATGCGATGGCGGCGTCGACCAGATTGTCCTGCATGTAGGCGTCGTCGTCATGGGAGTCGACACGGACGCGATAGCCGAGCGACCGGGCGCGGGCAGAGGCCGCATCGGCTTCGGCCTTGAAGAATGGATTGTCTTGTGAAGGGATGATGATGGCGATGAGTGGTCTGCGATGGCTGCGGGTGCAACCAATTACCGACAGCAGCACTGCTGCCGCGATAGGAATACAGAGCAGACGCGATGGGCTCATATCATCTCCGATCGCGAGCGCATGAGGAACGGCAGCAGCCGAGTCTGCAGACGTGACTGGAATTGGTCGACAGCAACGGCAAGCACGATGACCAGGCCTTTGACAACGATCTGCCAGAACTCCGAGACGCCGAGCATCACAAGGCCATCAGCGAGCACGCCGATTACACACGCGCCGAGCAAGGAGCCGCTGACAGAGCCCCGGCCACCCATGAGCGATGTTCCACCAAGCACGATGGCCGCAATCGCATTGAGCTCAAAACTCCCACCCGTAGCTGGATGCGCGGATTCAAGTTCGGAGGCGATGATAAGGCCGACCAAGCCCGCACACGCGGCGGAGAGGAGATACGTTACGAACTTGACGCGAGGAACACGAATGCCCGCCAGCCGTGCCGCCCGCTCGTTGCCGCCGACGGCGTAAACATGACGTCCGAAGGGCGTCTTCGCCGCGATGACGGCGAAGACGGCAAAGATCATAAGCATGAGTAACACCGGGGCAGGCACATGCAGTAAGCGTCCCTGACCGAGCACAGCGAAGCCGGAGACGCTCGTAGACAATTTCCCAGCAAGATTCGGGAAGGTTCTGCCGTTGGAGCAAAGCAGCGCGGCGCCGCGCGCGATGTACAGTGTACCAAGTGTTGCGATGAAAGAAGCAACACCGGCTTTGCTGACAAGCCAGCCGTTGATTGCGCCGACAGCGAGGCTGACAAGCAGCGCAGCCAAAACTCCGTCCGCGATGTCCATGACGCCCACTCCGCCGCCGTGGGCGAAGGCTTGGGTCAAAACATACCCTGCGACCATGCCGCTGAGACCGGCGACGGAGCCAACGGATAGATCGATGCCTCCGGTGAGCACGACGAAAGTCATACCGATGGCCAGGATGGCAAAGATGGCAATGTGTTTGGAGAGGATGGAAATATTGTTGACGGTAAGGAAGTCCGGAGACAGAATGGCGAACGCGACGATTAGCGCCAGCAGAACAAGCAACGCGCGCGCGCGCAGGGCTATCAGAATCAAGCGGACGGAAGAGCTTGCGAACCGATCTTGCTGGGAGAGGAGTCTGCCGATTGAGTTCATGACACGGCGACCTCTCCTTGCGACAGTTCGGCCGCGTTAATGATGGAGGGGCTCGCGGCGGCGAAGAGCGCGTGTTCCTGAATGGCTGCGCCGACGAGTTCGGTAGTGACGCGGCCTCGGCAAAGCACCAGCGCACGATCGGCCAGGGACCGGGTTTCTTCAAACTCGGTTGAAGTGAAGACAATGCTGAGACCTTCGTCCGCGAGTTCGCGCAGCAGCGCATATATTTCTGCTTTGGCGCTGGCGTCCACGCCGCGCGTAGGTTCGTCGAGTAGAAGAACTTTAGGTGAACGCAGAAGACAGCGTGCCAACAGCACCTTCTGTTGATTTCCGCCCGAGAGCGCGGTAACTGGAATTTCAATATCGCGAACCGCAATCCGGAGTTTACGAATGAGTTCATAGACGCGCTCTGCCTCCTTCGAGCGCGACAGCCAAGGCGTGCCAGCAGCAGCGAGTGCGATGTTTTCGCGCACGCTCAATTCAGGAACTAGTCCGTCGCGCTGACGGTCCTCCGGTACTACCACAATTCCCGCGGCTACCGTCTCCGCAACGGAGTGCATCGACAGCGCAATGCCATTGAGACGTACATCTCCAGAGATTGGTATTCGTCCGCCTGCTAACGATTCGAGCAGCTCCGTGCGGCCTGAGCCAAGTAGCCCATAGATGCCAAGGATCTCGCTTCTATGCAGATCGAATGCGATGTTGTGCAACGGTTGTTGGACGACATCGCCATGCGCGGTCCCTGGTAATGAGAGATTGCGCACCTGCAGAACGACAGGCTGGTCCTGCCGGTATTTCCGTGGCGTGGACTGACGAGCCGAATGACCCGACATTGTCTGCACAATCCAGTCGCGCGATACTTCGCCACGCACGGCGTCGCCGATCACACGGCCGGAACGCAACACTGTAAAGTGGTCGCCGAGATGCATTAGCTCGTCAAGCCGATGCGATATGTAGACGACGGTATTGCCGCTCTTAAGTATGTCTTCGATGACGGCAAAAAGAGTCTTGGTCTCAGTGGGTGAAAGGGCTGAGGAAGGTTCGTCGAAGAGAATCAATTCACAACGATGAGCAAGAGCACGGGCGACTTCGAGGACTTGGCGAAGGCCAAGGGACAGCTGAGCAGCAGATGTTTTGACGGCGAGAGGATGATGCAGGCGTTGCAGCGTAGAGGATGTCTGCATGTCCTCGCGCCCTCGATCGACCAGGCAGTGAAGTGACGTGAGTTCGCGGCCGGCAAAGATGTTGTCACTGAGGTTCAAATTGGGCAGTACGGAAAGTTCCTGATGAACGATGGAGATACCGTGCGCAGCAGCATCTCGCGGCGACTCGATTCGGATGGGTTGACCATGCATCAAAATTTCGCCGCTATCGGGCGCCTCTGCGCCGCAAAGTATGCGCATGAGTGTCGACTTACCTGCTCCATTCTCGCCGATGAGAACGTTCACGCAGCCGCGGTAGGCGCGAAACGTGACGTCATCGAGCGCCAGATTGCCAGGGTAGCGCTTAACGATGTGGCGCGCTTCGAGAAGGATTTCGGATGGTGAAGAATTCACACGTCCTCCGCTGTCAATGTCCGGCGGACGGCTGTCTTCCAGTGCGAGCGCGACAACGCTCGTGTGGAGGCATCCATGCGTGGGGAGAAGCGTTCCGGGATTGCCGAGGCGGAGTACGGAGTGGCTATTGATGGCCACCAATCGAGAGCAATTCCGCCAAGCCACGCCGCACCCAGAGCTGAGAGTTCCTCAGCCTTCGAGCGCAGCACGTCGCAATTGAGAATGTCTGCCTGGAACTGCATGAGTCCTGCGTTACGCGTTGCGCCTCCGTCAGCGCAGATTTCGTCGAAATGTACCCCGGTGCTCTGCTTGAGCAACTCGAAAACGTCAGCAACCTGATGTGCAATAGCTTCGACGGCGGCCCGAGCAACGTGCGCCACACGATGGTGTGGGCCCAAGTTGAATATAGCGCCGCGGGCGGATGCGTCCCAATAGGGTGCGCCGAGACCGGCCATGGCTGGAACGAACACGACACCGTCAGAGTCTTCGACGCTCTCGGATAAAGCGACGATACCTTCGACCGCGCGCGGCAGGCCGAAAAACTCGCCGAGCCAGCGGATGCAGGCACCGGCCATCACAATGTTGCCTTCGAGCGCGTAATAGACTTGTCCTGGTGTGGACCAGGCGACTGTGCGGGCCAGCCCGGTGCTGCACGCTGGTAGCGTTTCAACGCGCACCATGAGCGACGAACCGGTTCCATAGGTGGCTTTTATTCTTCCGCCGCCATTCGCGACAAGCGCGGCATGCGAATCGCCGACCACCGCGACGATGGGAAGACCCTTGAGGGGCGTGGTGGAATCGCAGATGCCTGCCACTCCCATGGATGGAACAAGCTGAGCGAGCGCTGCGCGGGGAATGTCGAAGAGTTGCAACAACTCATCGTCCCACTCCAGGCTTTCGAGATGGAGCAGGCCAGTGCGCGAGGCGTTGCTGTGGTCCGTGACATGGGCAGAGCCCCCGCAGAGCTTGTGAATTAGCCACGAGTCGATGGTGCCAAGCCGGAGACGATCCTTCCCGGCGAGCGCTCGCAATGCGGGTGCGGCTTCGCTCTCTTCCAGCATCCAGCGCCACTTTGTGGCCGTGAGCAGAGGGTCCAGCGGCAAGCCGGCTTTACGACGCACTAGATCGGCGCCGCCAGCGAGCTTGCTGCATACTCCCGCGGAACGGCGGCATTGCCAACTGATGGCATTGCCAAGCGCTTGGCCCGTAACCCGGTCCCATGCCACTGCAGTCTCGCGCTGATTGGTGACCGCCACGCCGGCGATCTTCAGTCCGGAGTCCCGACAGAATGCGAGGCACTGGCGGACGACCTCTTCAACGGAGGCCCAGACCGCTTCGGGCGATTGCTCCAGCCACTCAAGGCGCATGCGCGACATGGGCACAGTCGCTGAGACTGCGAATAGACACGCGCCGGTCGATCCAACGCACAAACCCTTAGTGTTTGTAGTGCCCTGATCGATGGCAAGAATCGCGTCACCGGTCAAATGAAGAGAACCTCTCACGCCATGCTGCGGCCGGTACTCAGGAGATCGAGCGCCGCTTCTTCAATGCCCTTCGCGGTCAGTCCGAAATGCTCGAGCAAGAACTCGGCGGTGCCGGTGGGAGCGAAATTATCGGGCACGCCAAGGATACGCATTGGCGCGCAGTGACAGGTAGCAAGGACTTCTGCAACTGCGCCACCAAGACCACCCAGACGAAAACCTTCTTCCACAGTAACGATACCGCGTGTTTCACGAGCGGCCGCGAGGATGGCCTCATTATCGAGCGGTTTGATGGAACTGAGATTCAGCACACGTGCCTCGATTCCCTGCACCGCGAGAGACTCGGCCGCAGCCAGCGCACGGCTCACCATGACGCCGCTAGCCAGCAAGGCGACGTCGCTTCCGAGGCGAAGGACTTGTGCACGGCCAGGAATAAAGGGCTGGTTTGCCGGTGTCACGTCCGGCACAGGCATCCGGCTGACACGCACGAAAACAGGTCCGTCGTGCCGGGCGGCGAAGCGGATTGCAGAGGCTGTTTCGTTCGCATCGGCAGGCACGATGACGTACAAATTCGGAAGGATGCGGGTCCATGCGATATCTTCGATCGAGTGATGCGTGGGGCCGAGGGCGCCGTACGCCATCCCTGAGGACATGCCGCACAACTTAACGTTCGTGCGCGAGTAGGCGAGGTCGACTTTGAGCTGCTCCATGGCCCGCGCGGTGAGGAAACAGGAGGCGCCGCTGACAAATGGGATCAAGCCGGAGCTAGCCAAGCCAGCGCCGATGCCCAGCATGTTCTGTTCAGCGATACCGACGTTGATGAATCGATCTGGGAACTTTGCCTTGAACTCCTTCAACTTAGTGGACGAGACCGAATCGTTGACGACAGCACAAATGAGGGGGTCGAGGGATGCAAGGTCAAGCAGCGTGCTCGCGAAGGCATCACGGCAATCCGACAGCAACTTCCCGCCATGCTCTTGTGTCTGTGCTCCGAGGCTCCCGGGACCGGTGCTTACCATATCAGCTCCACCCCAAGTTCGGCCGACGCCTGACGAAGCTGCTCGGCCGTTGGTACGCCATGATGCCATGCTGGCTCGTTCTCTGCAAAACTGACACCTTTGCCCTTGATTGTGTGACAGATGATGCAGGAAGGCTTTCCGGGCTGGAACGGAAGACGTCTGAAGACGTCGAGGAGCGTGGCTATGTTATGGCCGTCGACCTCCTCGACGGCGAAACCGAAGGCACTCCATTTTGCCGCCAGCGGGTTCATGCGGATCGTCTTCTCTGTGAAGTCTCCCTGTTGCAAGCCGTTACGATCGACGATGACAGTCAGACTATCGATCTCATAGTGTTGTGCGCTCATCGCTGCCTCCCAGTTCGAACCCTCCTGCAGCTCGCCGTCACCGGTTAGCACGAAGGTCTTCCATGACTCGCCTCTCATGCGCGCGGCCAGAGCACAACCCACGGCAATAGGGAGCCCGTGACCGAGAGGGCCGGTGTTGGCCTCGACTCCCGGCAGCTTGTTGCGATCGGGATGGCCGTTGAGCCGGGAAAGCGGATCCATGAAGGTGCGCAGCTCAGCGAAAGGAAGAAAGCCGCGCAAGGCAAGAACGGAATAGAGCGCCGCAGCACAGTGGCCCTTTGACAGGATGAAGCGGTCGCGCTGCGGCCATTGAGCTTCCTCTGCCCTGTGCTGAAGGATCGGCGCGCCGTAAAGCACCGCGAGGATGTCGGCTGCGGAAAGGTCGCCACCTGTATGACCCAGCTGCGCGTGATGCGTCATAGTCATAGCACAGAGTCGGATCTGATTGGCCAGGCTTCTCAACTCCTCGGGGAGATGAGCGCGCGCTGTAGGCTCGTCTGAAGAACGTTCCGTCGAGCTACTCTGCGACGTCATGATGGCTTCCCGTTGTCATATTTATGCAGTATAGTATTTATTTGACTGCAAACCAGCATACAGCAGATTGATCGCATTTTTGAATCGAGTAGAAAAGAAGACCAGGACTGCCGATCTCAACACCGTAAGCAATGACGGTCGAACACCTGCATAATGCGTAAGGAAAGAGTACAGAGCGAACAGGCATGAATCGACGGCAGATGCTGAAAATAAGCTCGGCCGCAGCAGCGGCGCCGCCCTTCAGGTCGGCGCTGCTACATGCGGAACCAGCCGCAGAGCACACTGCACAATGGGATGTATACGAGATTACCCTGCGCGGGCCGGCTGATAGCAACCCCTTCTCCAGCAAAACCGTTGGCGCGCGGTTCACTCTTGGACACCGGATGATCGATGTGGCGGGGTTCTATGACGGCGATGGGACATATCGCATCCGCTTCATGCCAGATACCCCGGGACGATGGACATGGGAGAGCACCGGAAACCACCCGGCACTGCGTGGACACTCCGGCGCGATACTCTGCATCGCTGCGAGAGATGGCGTGCATGGACCGGTGAGCGTGGCGCATGATTTCCATTTTCAGTATGCCGATGGTACGCCATTCTTCCCATTCGGAACGACGTGCTACGCATGTGCCTTTATGGGAGACCCGTGGGAGCAAGAGACGATGGATACGCTGCGAACTACAGGCTTCAACAAGGTACGTCTGTGCCTCCTTCCTAAGCCGCTCGGTCACGAGATCTTTGCGCTACCGTTTATGAAGAATCCTGATGGGAGAAATGACTATTCGCGGCTGAACCCTATGTACTTTCAGCATGTTGAAAGGCGTATAGGCGATCTTATGCGGATGAACATTCAGGCCGACGTTATCCTTTTCCATCCTTACGATGAGTGGGGTTATAGGTCCATGCCGGCGGAGGCGAATGATCTCTACCTGCGCTATGCCGTCGCGCGGCTGGCAGCGTATCGCAACGTATGGTGGTCGGTGGCAAACGAATATGATTTGATCAAGTCAAAGACGACCAAGGACTGGGATCACTACTTTCATGTGATACAGGAATGTGACCCGTACAGCCGCCTGCGCTCTATTCATCACAGTAAGGTCCAGTACGACAACAGCAAGCCATGGGTAACTCATGCCAGTCTGCAGGAGTACGACTTCAGCAAGGCGGCGGAGTATCGAGCTGCATGGAGCAAACCGATCATCTGGGACGAGATTCAGTACGAGGGCAACATCGCCCGGCGCTGGGGCAATCTCTCCCCGGAAGAGATGACGCGGAGGTTCTGGGTGGCGGTAGTCTCAGGAACCTATGCAACGCATGGAGAGACCTATATTACGCCGCCAGGCGTGCCCGTGTGGTCCAACGGCGGAAGACTAATGGGCAGCAGTCCACCACGTATTGCGTTTCTGCGCTCCTTGATCGAGAAGATTACGAAGATTGGTATCAATGAGTATGACGGCTCCTATTACCTCTCTGGCGGCGAGCCGAACGAGCTATATCTCTTCTACTTCGATGGACACTCGATCAGTGAATATGATTTCCCTCTTCCTCCGGGGATTGATTTCAAGGCGACGCTGATCGATCCGTGGGCAATGACCACCGCAGAGGTGCCAACCTTGGCACGGCGCCGCGAGAAGATGGCGAATGAAGTAGGGGACACAAATGCACCACCGACCTCAAGTCATATGAAGCTGAGCGGAAAGCCTTACATGGCTATTCTGTTCCGGAAGGTATAGGAGAGACTATCGCTCGGCTGGCTGCGATTCAGCCAGCGGTGGATCATGACGGGCCTCGAGACGTTCAGCCTCTGCGGCTGTGATCTTAAGAAAGCTGCCGTGCTTGCAGTGGTCGGGAAAGCTGATGCCGTCGTCTATATTTTCCCAGCGAATCCAATCGCGGCTCTGCACGCCTTCATATCGTGCCCGCGGAGCACGATAATGATCGTAGAAGACCACGTACTCATCTCCAATATGCAACACTGAGGGACCCTCTGACCATGACTCGGTGATCGGGCCCCCGGCGGGCGTCCACGGACCCTCGACGGTGGGCCCAGTGGCGTAGCGGATCTGGTAGCGCAGCGGATCGCGCGTCTGGTCTTTATAGACGAGGTAGTGCTTGTCAGCATCATTGAGCATGGTCGCGTCGATCACCTCATAGCCTGGATCGAAGAAGATTCTCGGCCTGCTGAACTCTTTGAAGTCGTTTGTATTCGTGGCCCAGACGCGATTGCCTCCCGGCTCACTTGTGGAGGAGCTCGACCAGAAGAGCGTCCATTGCTGCTGACGAGGGTCCCAGTCGGTCTCAGGCGCCCAGACATTGCGTGTATCCGGAAAGGCCTGCATGACGGGAATCTCGCTCTGCGCTCCCCAGTGCAATAAATCGTCGGACTCTGCGTGGCCGAGGCTCTTGCCGTGCCAGTTCCATGTCCATACCATCTCGAAGTGTCCGTCGGGACCGCGGGTAAGAAAGACATCTCGCATCAGTTCGCCGGGGTACTCCGGCTTCACCCATGGCTGGCCATCGTTGAGCGTCTGGTAGTGATAGCCATCGCGGCTAAGCGCGAAATAAATGCCTTGATCGCCCGGCTCCTTAAAGTAGGCGAACAGGTATTGATCTTGCGCGAGGAGCGCTATACAGCTCAATAAGAGGAGCAGAGCGAGCGCACAGAGAAATCGCAACCTCATGGCTGCTCCATCTCAGGCTGTTTCGCAATCTGTGTCGTCTTGGAGACACGCAATATGTTCGGAACACTGGTGCTGAGCAATCGCTTGCCCCGCCACTTCGAAGTTGCGACGATCTTGCCTTCGGCGTTGTAGATGGTCCAGGTCCAACTGCCATCGGCGGCATAGCTCTTCTCCCATTTCAGGCTGCCGTCTTTACGGCGAAATGTCTCCAGACCTATCTTTTGTCCGAGGTGAAACTGCGCGCGCCACATGGGCTTGCCACTGGCGTAGAAGAACTCCTCGGGACCATCGAGAAGAATGCGGCCATCGTCTGCGCGTGCGCTGCTCCATCTGGCTTGGACGCGGCCGTTCGCGTATCGTTCCGTGTGATGCTGGAGAGCTGTGAATGTCTCGGCTGGTGGAGAGATACCGGCTTTCGGGTCGAGAACCCATGCCTCATTGAGTTCGATCTCGTAGTCAGGCTTATTCTTGGACGTCACTACATGGATGATGCCATTGGCTCCCTGGGTTGCTGTTGTGTAGCCGACCGTGAGAATCTGAGCGGGCAGCCGCTTCATCATCCATGTCTTGCCGTCATCGTCGCTCAGCGCAACGTAGCTGCCATCTTTGTGGACATGCTTTTGATGGTTCGGGTTGTAATCCGCCACGAAGAAAAGGCGGCCGCTCTTGAGGCGAATCACGCTGGGACGCTCTCCGCTGGCCAGCGGATCGAACGGCGTCTTCTGCTTCTGCCAGGTCTCGCCACCGTCGCGGCTGATGGCCAGCGGCATGCGACCGTCAATGTTTGAGTTCTTGCCACCGAATGCGAGGATGCTGCCATCACGACCCATCACGATAGTGGTGTGACGGCCGCCCGTGCGGCCACCCGTGTCGTACCAGGTCTTGCCGTCGTCATGCGATCCCCAAACAGCCGAGATGGAGCCATTGCCCGCGGCGTCCTTTCCGATAGAGTCGGTCGGCAGCAGAATGGTTCGATCGCCAGTGCGCACGACGCTGTTAATGGGCTGCGGGACATACGCGCCGATGTGTCCGTTGAAGCGCGGGAAATGCATCGCGCTCCAGCTCGCGCCGTTGTTGCGCGAGGTAGTAAAGACGAAGGGCCACGCACCAATGAGGCGCGGCGTTCCCCAAAAGAGCCAGACGCGGCCGTTGTCGTTCCAGATCACAGGTGCGGCTGCGGCAGAATCGGCAAAGTATGGCCAGGGCTCGGGCATGTCCCATGTTTCGCAACCAGACCTGCGACGCATGATCAGGATCGTCTGGTCGGGGTCGTCCTCACGATCGGGCGTGTTGTAATAGGCCGCGAGCATATCGCCGTTGGGCATCTCCTGGATCGCAGTGTTGTGATATGCAATGCCCAGACCACGCGCGAGTCCTAACTTCCAACCAACATCGGGCATGGAACGATCGCCGATATCGGGAAACATTTCGTACAGACGCATGAACGGCTTTGCAGGATCAGGCCCATCGGCGATGCGGTCCGGCACCTGCTTTACAGCGGTTTCAAAAAAATAGTCGAACGGTAGGGTGGAGGGCCCATCAGGCATCGCTGCCTGCACGACGCGGAAGCCGATATTGCCTCGCGGCGATGCAAAGGACGGCGCCATACTGGCTCGGTTGGCAGGCCGCTCAAAGTAAGGTGCTCTGGCTGGATACTCCTCGCCAGGTGTGGTCTTACGATAGTCAAGACCTCCGCCGCGGACGACGCGTGCCCATCCGCTCGATGCACCTCTGGGATCGGTCTCGGTTTGAGCGCTGTAGGGACCATACCAATCAAGCGTCCACTCTGGACGACCCACGCCGAGGTTGCGAAGCCCCCACGCATTGGGCTGGTCGACGGCAAGTGGAGCATCGCTGTTGCCAAAGAGCTTCGTCCCGCCGGCGC
>Ga0335074_10010039_pt1 | contig 13234 bp, 7 predicted proteins | sample Lox_Sample_23_FD_206715 | JGI IMG/M metagenome (GOLD analysis project Ga0335074, IMG submission 206715) | Soil microbial communities from Loxahatchee National Wildlife Refuge, Florida, United States - Lox_Sample_2.3 | ecosystem: Environmental > Terrestrial > Soil > Wetlands | place: USA: Florida...
CTTCCGATCTGAGACCGAATCGCATCTGCGCGAGAGCAACTCGTGGGATTCGCGGCCGAACCGAGTGCGGCTTTCGATTGCGGAGACGATCTGCGAATCGGCTGCACACGCTGCCGAAGACCTGGACGTGAGCGCGATCGCGGTCTTCACGGAAAGCGGAACGACGGCGCGCCAGCTCTCCAAATACCGGCCGAGGCCACCGATCTTTGCCCTCTCCAGCATCGATGCGGTGATCCACCGGATGGGGCTGTTGTGGGGGGTGCACCCCATCAAGTGTCCCAAGCTGCAGACGGCGGAGCAGATGGTGGACCAGGCGGAGAGCGCTCTGGAACAGGGCGGTTTCGTTAAGCCGAAGGAAATTGTGGGCATTGTGGCGGGAACCCAGACGCGGTCCGGGTCGACCAACTTCCTGCGGCTGCACGTTCTGGGCGACCGGCTGGCGGACACCACCGCGGCCCTGCGCAAGGCAAAACCGGCCTCCCGCGGGCCTGCTGGACGCAAAGGCGCGGCGAAGAAGACCGGCAACCGGTAGAGAGGCCAAGCCGGGAAGCTCTTCTTCCCGGCTTTGTTGCCCCCGAGGACCAAAGCGGCGGCGGAGCGCCGGGCGCTTCCTGTTGCTACGGTTACGGACAATTCCGGCAACGGTTTTGGCCGGAGTCCGCTCCAAGCAACAGACGACGGGGCGGAATTCGCCCTGACGAGGCGCCGGTTGCCCGGATTCCGGTTTCCCCTGGCGAAGTGGTTCTTGAAATTTAGGGAAAACAGGGCCATGCTGTTGGAATCCTGGCTGCACGCGCTGAAGGGGGCCTTATGCAGAGGTCCAGGTCCGCCGGCCGCATTCTTCCGCCGATCCAGTACTGCGCCGTCCTGGCGCTGATGTTCCCGCTGGGCGCGCGAGCCCAGGTATTTATCGTGCAGGCGCAGCACATCAGCCCGCATTACGCGCATTTCCAGCCGACCGATGTGAAGCTTCCGGCCGAACCGATGACGACCATCGGCCGGGAGCAACTGATTCGCTTTCTGCAGTCGGAGCAGGGGTTTGCCATGCGGCCGTTGCCGGTCGCGGTGCTGACGCTGCGCGCGAACGGCGGCATGGAGCCCACGGGAGACAAGTACATCGAGGAATTGCAGACCAAGGGAACCGCGGCCACGCCGGGCCAGCGCGTGCAGATCACCGACGTCAAATTCCACGGCGACCGCATCATCATGGACCTGAACAACGGGCCGTACCACCGGCATCGCTTTCTCCGCCACGTCTCCATCGGGATGGATCCGTACGATGACGAGAACCCGATGATGATGGACCCGGCGCCAACAGGTTCGAGGATCGTGCTGATCTTCCCGTCGCGCATTCCCGATGTGACGGGGGAGGAAGTGGAGCAATTGCTGAAGCCGATGATCGACTTCGGCGTGCGCTCGCCGGCGGAGGCTTACGCCGAAACACTGCCTGATTTTCTGCGCAAGGCAATCCTCGAGCATCGGGTGCTGGTCGGGATGGACCGGCAAATGGTGCTGTACGCCAAAGGCGAGCCGGATCATAAGGACCAGGAACAGAAGGACGGCAAGTCCTTCGTGATCTGGATGTACGGGCAGGCCCCGGACCCGGTGGAGTTCGTCCGTTTCGACGGCGAATTTGTTGCCCGCGTGGAAATCGGGAAAGTGGGCGAACCGCTGTCGGTGCAAAGCGAAAACCAGATGGGAGATTTCTGGGGCAAACAGCCGCCGGCGCAGATGCAGAACGTTCACATGGTGCAACTGGGCGATCAGAGCGCGCACGATGCCGCCGAGGAGAACGCTCCGGCCGCTACGCCGACGCTGCTCAAACCGGGCGAAAAACCGCCGGCGGCCGACAGCAGCACCCAGGTGATGAAGCCCGTGCAGTTCCCGCCGGGGATGCAGCGGCCAGGCGACCCTGGGTACACGCCGCCCGCACCGGGATCGACGACGGCCGGGCAAGCGCAGCCGACTTCGTCGACTGGGAAGCCGGCAACATCGACCACCGGACAGCCGGCAAGCGGCGCAACGCAAAGCGCCCAGGCGGCCGCGGCCGGCAAGACGGGCAGTGCGAGCGGGACTTCCGCCAGCAAACAGCAGACGACAACGAATCCTCCGGCAACCGCGCCGCAGCAATTCGTTTCCTCGTCGGCGGGCTGAAAAGCGGGAAGCTAACGGACGGGTAGGTGCAAAGCGGTCAGCTTACAACCGGGGGAGCTGAGGGATGGTCAGCTGGGCCCACCCTGTCGCGATGAAACCGCGACAAGGGTGGGGCACCCGCTGCTGTTGGTCGGTAGCCCGTAACCCGAAGCCGGTAGCCCGTATCCCCCACCCGGGACTGGGCCGGTAACTCTTCACATAGGGAAGCGGAAGGGTCGGGGCATGGAAGAAGCCTATTTTGACCCTTTCATCCCCTGGGAGGTTGCTGATTCTGTGGGATCGACGGTCGAACATCCCCTTGACGAGTCGAGCAACATAGAGATCGCGGCGGCCGGAGATCACGGAGCGGGGATCCGACTGAGGTCTTTTCAGCGGAGAATCCAGCGGAGAAAAAACTTTGAAGGCCTCAACGCTGCAACTACCTGATTTGGCCTGCCTTCCAGGGTAATACCCTGCGGGTATTACCCTCCGTCCAAGGTTGACTTCTCTCGCGGGGGTGACTCTGCTCCTGGATGAGAAAGAGCGCGCAAAAAAAAGTTTCTTTGAGGGCCTCTCCCGCAAGTACCTGAAGACGCAAGGCATGCAGGGTAATACCCTGCGGGTATTACCCCTCGGTCTGTCAGGGCGGACGCCCCGAGGATTGCCCCGCAGCCAGGATGAGAAAGAGCGAGCCGGTTTCTCCCTGAGGAGAAATGGAAAAGGGATCGCGAAGTGCGATCCCTTTCCATTTTTGAGGATGGCAGGACGCAGGAATTGGGTCAAGAGAAATGCGCGGTGCGCAGTTACGGAAGTCAGGCGTGCGACCAGGGTAGACCAAAAGTGAAAATGCTCCAGCCTGCTCCGGGCTCCTGACTTGCGGGTGACCGACGGCATGTGGCGGCGGCATTTTGCGCATCCTATCGCTGCGAGGCTTGGGGATGGCGGGTCCGAACGGAACAAAGCTGCTGTCGCGGCTTTTTGTATTGATCACGGCCGTCGTGGTCATTGCGGCGCTTTACCTGGCCAAGGTCGTTTTCCTGCCGCTGGCGTTCGCGATCCTGTTTGCATTTCTGCTGGCTCCCCTGGTGAGCCGGCTGGAACGGCTTCGATTGCCGCGCGCGCTGGCCGTCACTCTGGTGATTGCAGGATTTGCGGCCCTGCTGGGGTGCGTCGGCTGGCTGATCGGATCGCAACTGATCCAGATGGCGGGCGATCTGCCGAACTATCAGGCGAATATCGACCGCAAGCTCGCGCTGGTTCACGATCACCACAACACGGCATTCAGCCGTGCTGAAGACGAGATGCAGCGGCTGGACAACCGTCTGGAGCAGATGGCCGCGAGCAGCGACGGGGATCAGGGAGCTGCTGACAATCCCGGTGGCTCGCAGCCCATTCGGGTGAGAGATGTATCGCGGTCACAAGGCCGCCTGTACCAGGTGGGCGGAATTCTCGATCCGCTGGTCACCGCATTCCTCACGGCGGTTTTCACCTTTTTCGTTCTGCTGCGCAGGGAGGATCTGCGCAATCGGCTGATCGGGCTGACGGGGCGCGGCCACGTCAACGTGACCACGCTGGCCATGATGGATGCGAGCACGCGCATCAGCCGGTATTTCCTGTTGCAGCTGACGGTCAACGTGACCTATGGGGCTTTGGTTGCGCTCGCTCTATATCTCATCGGGGTGCCACACTTTCTTCTTTTCGGCACCCTCGCCTCGATTCTGCGCTTCATTCCGTATATTGGGGCTCCGATTGCCGCCCTGCTGCCCAGCGCGCTGGCTTTAGTTGTCTTTCCCGGATGGACGCACGGGCTGCTGGTGATGGCGGTATTTTTTTGCCTGGAGGTGCTGACCGCGAATTTCGCCGAACCGCACCTCTATGGCAGGCAGACGGGACTCTCGTCGCTCGCGATCCTGGTGGCTGCGGCGTTCTGGACTTTGATCTGGGGGCCAGTCGGACTGGTGCTCTCGGTGCCGCTGACGGTGTGTCTGGTGGTGGTCGGCAGCCACGTGCCGAACTTCGAATTCCTCGCGGTGATGCTGGGGGATCAGCCTCCGATACCGCCATCGGCCCAGTTGTTTCAGCGGCTGCTGGCGCGCGATGAGCGCGAGGCGAGCGAGATTCTGGAGACGTATTTGCAGGACCACACGCTGGCTCAGGCGTATGACGACGTCGTGATTCCTGCGCTGACGATGGCGGAGCGAAACCGGCACCAGCAGGACCTGACTGAGGAAGCCGAGCGGTTCATCTACCAGACCCTGCGGGAACTCATCCTGGATTTGGGAGACCAGCCGGAACCGGAGACGGGATCGGCGGAAGAGACGCCGGCCGCAGCGCCGATCAGGGTGCTCTGCGCTCCGGTGCGGGACGAGGCCGACGATCTCGCGGGCATCATGCTGGCGCAGTTGCTGCAGGGCGCCGGTTTTGAGGCGAAGGCGATTCCGGTGGAGCGCGACAGCCGCGTGGGCGCGATTGCAGCGGCTGAGCACCGGGACATCCTGTTTCTGTCCGGGCTGCCTCCTTTCGCGCGCGGTCGCTCGCGAAGGGTTTACAACACGGTGCGCTCCCGCTATCCGAAGCTGCGGATCATGATCGGACTGTGGAATTACCGGGACGATCAGGCTCAGGCGGCGCAGCAGATCAGCCACGATGAGGTGAACGTGGCAGCCACGACGCTGGCCCAGGCGGTCGCGCAGGTGCAGGCGGCTGTGGCGCAACCAGAGGCGGACCAAACTGCCGAACCGCGCTCTGCGTGAGAGCCGCGCCCGCTGAGCCGCGGCGGAGGGTCCGCCAAGACGTCAGATGGATGTCGGTGGTTGTGCGGCGGCGGGACGGAACCACTGGCGAGCCGGGGGGCGGAAGAGAATCCAGACAAAGAGGACGAGAAACGCGCTGTGGGCGATCAGCTTGCGCGGTTCATGGATGGTGATGGCGACGTGGAAGGCGATCCAGAGGAGAGCCAGCCAGCGCGCCCAGTTGTGGCCGCGGAGCAGGAAGATTCCGATGACGACGGCCAGGAATTCTGTGACTTCGACCCAGATGGCATCCGGCTGATGGGCGATCAGTCCGTGAAAGTGAGCGGCGAAGCCGATGGCGCCCACCGCGAGATAGAGGCAGGCGAGCAGGGTGATGGAGAGTGGGCGGCGCATATGCGGGATCAGGGTACAGGGTTCAGGGTGTAGCGTGTAGCCTACAGGAAGGCCGCGGGCGCAATCGTCTCGCTAGGTTGACGCATATTTCCTTACTTTTCATGGGGATTAACATGATGTTCAAACTGGCCCAGTACGGTGGTACGAGCCATTGCGGCCTGAGGGAAAGGGAAGCAGGATAGAGGGATGGGTGTCGGGATTGAAGTGAACAATCTGAATGCGTGGTACGGGTCGAACCACACGCTCCAGGACATCACGCTGCACATCCAGGCCAACGAAGCGACGGCGCTGATTGGGCCGTCGGGGTGCGGGAAGTCGACGTTTGTGCGGTGCCTGAACCGGATGCACGAGACGAACCCGATCGCGCGGGTGACGGGCGAAGTGAAGGTGGGCGGGGAAGACATCTACGGGGGGAAATCGGCGGTGGAGATACGGCGGCAGATTGGGATGGTATTCCAGCGGCCGAATCCGTTTCCGACGATGACGATTTACGACAACGTGGCTTCAGGGCTGAAGCTGAATGGATTCCGGAACAAGCGGGCGCTGGACGAGATTGTGGAGCGCGCGCTGAAGTATGCCGCGCTGTGGGACGAGGTGAAGGACGATCTGAAGAAGAAGTCGGGCGCGAGCTTGTCGGGTGGGCAGCAGCAGCGGCTGTGCATTGCGCGGGCGCTGGCGGTGGATCCGGAGGTGCTGCTAATGGATGAGCCGGCGTCGGCGCTGGATCCGGTGTCGACGTCGAAGATTGAGGATTTGATTTTCGAACTGAAAACTCAGTACACGATCGTGATCGTGACGCACAACATGCAGCAGGCGGCGCGCGTGGCGGAGCGGACGGGGTTCTTCCTGAACGGAAGGCTTATCGAATTCGATTCAACGCACAAAATATTCACGAATCCCAGCGACAAGCGGACGGAAGATTACATTACGGGCAGGTTCGGATGACGAGAATCCGCTTTCAGCAAAACCTGGACGATCTGAAAGAGAAGCTGCTGGTGATGGCGGGCATGGCCGAGCAGTCGATCCAGCGGGCCGTGGAAGCGTACCGGGTGCGGGATCTCTCGATCTGCGATCTGGTGGATCGCGGCGAGATGGCGATCAATCGGCTGGAGCGGGAGATCGACCAGATGGCGCTGGATCTGCTGGCGATGGAGCAGCCCATGGCCATCGATCTGCGCTTCATCCTGTCGGTGATCAAGATCAACGCGGACCTGGAGCGAGTGGGCGACTCGGCGCGGGCGATCAGCGACCGGGTGCGCGACCTGCAGGCCTTTCCCGCGGCGGAACTGCCGATCGATATTCCGAGGATGGCGAATCTGGCAGGGGGCATGGTGCGCAAGGCGCTGCAGGCGTTCATTGAAGGCAACGCGGAGATGGCAGAAACCGTGCTGAAGATGGACGACAGCGTGGACAAGCTGAACGGAACTGCGCATGCGGCGCTGCTGAATTTAATGAAGAAGGAGCCGGCGGTGGCGCCGCAGGCTCTGAACGCGCTGATGATTTCGCGCGCGCTGGAGCGGGTGGCTGACCATGCGACGAACATCGCCGAAGATGTGATTTTCTGGGTGCGCGGCGCGGATGTGCGGCACCACATGGGACCCGCGACCGGAGAACAGGCCGCCGGTCAGACTTCGCCGGGATCCCAGTAATCCAAAGCGGCAATGGCTGAGTAATACAAGCCGAGGCGCAACGGCGCCGCGGAGCCGTGGAGAGCGCGCAGGGCTTGAGCATAGGCCAGAAGCTGCGGCGCGTAGAGGGAACGCTGCGAGCGGAGAAAGGCCTCTCGATCCGCCGCGGGGGATACGCCGGTTTTGTAATCGATGATCCACCAGCAATCGGAGCCCTGAGCAAGAGGCGCCGGACCTGCCTGGAAGACGCGATCCGCGCGGAGGGTGCGGAGGCGGGCGCCGGAGGAGCCGGGCGAACCAGTCGAGCCGGTCCAGGAGACTTCATCCTGAGCGCCGGGATGGGGCGCGAGAATCCACTGACAAACGGGATCGCCTGCGCAGGCGAGGAGCAGATTTGCAACCGCAGCGGTTGCAGATTTGAGAGCGTCGCCCTGGAGAGCGAAGGCGCGGAGGAGCGAGGCGGCGCTGCGGCGCAGCTGGGGCATGCTGAGCTGGGCGAGCTGGGGACCGAAGCGCTGCAGCAACTCGTGGACCACGGAGCCGACGGCGCGGGCCTGGCGAGAGCCTTGCGGGCGGCGGAATTCCAGAGGGGCGGAGACGCCGGAGCCGACAGGAACGGTGGGAAGAGCATCGGGAGCGAGCAGCGGCTCATAGCTGGCGGGAAGGCGGCGCGGTGCTGGGGCGACGGCGGGTTCTGCGACAGCGGCCAGGGAGGGAAGAACCGCCGGCTCAGGAAAGCGCAGCACACGCGAGGCGGCCTGCGCCGCGGGTTCGCGGAGAACGGCTTCGAATTCCTCGTGCAGAGCCGGCCATGCGGCAGCCAGCAGGCTTCCGGCGTGCGCGGGCCTGATGCCGCTGGCTGAGACGACCGCGGCGCCGAGCAGATGCAGCTCGCGGCGTGCGCGGGTGCAAGCGACATAAAAAAGCCGCTTGCGCTCCTCATCGAAACGAATCTGACGCTGACGGCGAACCCATTTGTAGAGAGGGTCAGTGTCCTCGCTGTGGAGGCCGATGGGCGCGACGAGGAATTCGGTTTCGGCGGAATCGTAGGGACTAACGCGCTCCAGCGAACAAACGAGTTGTTTCTCGTCGGCGGCAGGCTTGCGGTCGAGTCCGGGAACGACGACGACATCGAAGCCAAGACCTTTGGCCTTGTGAATCGTCATGAGCTGGATGCCGCAGCGTTCGCTCACGGCGGGATCGGGCTGGGCGAAGAGGCGGTCCAGTTCGGCGTCGAAGGCGGGGGTCAGCGGAGCGGATCCGTCGGGGGTGACGGCATCGAGGAGGGAGAAGAAGACCTGGGCGTTTTCGTAGCCGGCGGAATCGACGCAGGCGGGACCGCCGAGGGTGCGCCAGGTGCGTTCGATCCAGGAGGAGAAGGAGGGCGATTCGGAGAGGCGCCAGCGTAGGTCGAGAGCGCGGTCGAGGATCTCGGCGGTGCGGGCCAGGCGGCGCAGGCCGTCAGCGGAAAGCTGGGATGCATTGCGGCCGATGAGCTCGCGAACGGAGAGGCGGCGGCAGTCGGGGTCGTCGGAGCCGGTGAGGCGGTGCAGGTCGGCGAGAGTGAGACCGCACCAGGGAGCGCGGAGCACGGCGAGCCACGCAATGCGGTCCATGGGATGGAGAAGAGCGCGGGTGAGGGCGCGGAGATCGAGGATCTCCTGACGCTCGGCGAGGGGATCGATTTCGACGGCGCGGAAAGGGATCGCGGCCTGGCGGAGGAGGGCGACGATTTCGGCGAGGTGGGCACGGGCGCGGACGAGGATAGCGACGCGATACTCGGCGCCCGTGTCGCGGGCGTGGGCGATGTTGGGCAGATGCTGCTCGAGAATCGAGAGGACCTGGCGGCCCTCCTGCTGGCGAGCGGCGCGGCTTTCCTGCGGGGTGGGGCGCTGCGCGGGGCTGCCGAGGATCTGCGGATAGACGTGCAGCGATTTGCCGGTCAGGGCTGTGGCGGATGCGGTGGCCGGAGAGAACCTGACGGCGGCGGAGCCGCGGGGGGGAGTCTCGGCGGCGATGGCGGCAAAAAAATCATTCAGTGGATCGGTGAGACCGGCATGGGAGCGGAAGTTGACGCTGAGCTGCACGGGGCGGCAATGGACGCGATTCTCGGCGGGCCCGATGCCGTGGTCCCGAACGTGGGTGAAGAGCTCGACCTCGGCCTGGCGAAACATGTAGATGGACTGCATGGGATCGCCGACGAGGAAGACGGAGCGATGCTCGCCGGTTTCCCAGGCGGAGAGCAGGGCGGTGACGAGCTCATGCTGGCGGCGGGAGGTGTCCTGAAATTCATCGATGAGGAGATGGCGCACGCCGCCGGCGAGATCGAGGACGCGCTCAGGATCTTTGCGCAGAAGACCGAGGGCAATCAGCGAGATTTCAGTGAAGTCGACGGCGTTCTGTTCGGCGAAGACGATGCGGAGCTCGGCGATGGCGTGGCGGAGCACGGTGAGGAAGTGACGCAGAGAGGTCCATTGCTCCGCCGAGTAGGACGCAGGAGGCAGTTTACGCACGGCACAGAGGGCGTCGAGGAGGCGCGGCATCTGGCGGAGGTGCGCGAGGATGAAGAGCATGTCGTCCTTGCGCTGTTTGGTGTCGGGCCGATTGCGATCATTGGGAAAACCCTCGCGCGCGGTGACGGTCCTGCGCCAGTCGTTCTCTCCGGTCAGGAGGAGATGGCAGAGGCAGCGCCAGTGCTCGACGGACATGTTGGGCGAGAAGGCCTGGACGCCGGCGAGCAGCGATACATTGTCGTTGCCCTCGGCGCAGGCGTGGTGGGCGAGGCCGAGCAAGCGTTTGAGGACCAGCGGTTCCACATCAATGAGCCGCCAGAGCTCGCCGAGGACGCGGCCGGTTTCGCGGCGGAATGGTTCCTCAAGATGGGTGCGCGCGGTTTCCCAGTCCGTTTCAGACATTTCGCCGGAAAGCGGGAAGGCGTGCTGCCACTGATCGCGCGTTCTGAGCATATCGGCGAGGAGCGATTCGCAGTCGGTGAGCCGATTGTCGCGGAGGTCGAGAAAATGCGCGAGCGCCTGGTCGAGGAGGGGGTCGGAGCCGCCGAGACGCTCGAGGGTGCGGCGAGCGGCGAGGGCATAGAGCGGGTGGGCGTGCTCGGTGGGCTGCAGGAGACCGCCCAGGCCGGCCAGCAACGGGCGGTTGTGCGCGATGCGCAGGGAGAGCGAGTCGATGGTCTCGATGGAGAGGCGCTGCGGCTGTTCGAGGATGCGCCAGCCGCGGCGTTCGGCGTGTTCGAGGGCTTCGCGGGCCAAAGCCATGCGAGGCCGCTCGTCGGGAGAGAACGGCAGTTTACGCGCTGCCTTCTCGAGATCTTCGAGAATGCGCCCGCGCATCTCCGCGGTGGCGGCGCGGGTGAAGGTGATGGCCAGGATTTCTTCCGGCTCGTCGACAATGGCGAGCAAGGCGAGGAAGCGGCGGGTGAGCAGATCGGTTTTGCCGGATCCGGCGGGCGCCTGCACAATGACGGATTCGCGAAGATCGAGGGCCGCGGCGCGCGCCTCAGCGTCGGCGGGAAGGAAGAGATCAGACACTGGCGTCCTCCTCGTCTTCGTCGTCTGCGACGGGGAGAAGGAGCTCGGCTTTGCGGCAGAGGGCGGGCAGCGGGCAGGTTCGGCAGACTTCGGGCTCGCGGGGAGCGACGGCCGCTTCGCCCTGGAGAAACTCCTGCGCCAAGGCGTGCAGAGCGCGGGACCATTCGTCGCGCATCGCCGGCGTGAACGGATCGCTGACCAGCTTTCTTGGGGGTTTGAGATCGGCGAAAAGCTGGGCGCGGGCGTCGCGGATGCGGCCGTCGAAGCCCGTTTCGCCGGCCTGGATTTTTGCGAACAGCACTCCGCTGAGATTCTCCACCTTGCCGGCAACAGCATAGAGAGGGAGCTGCGGTTCATCGGGGCGTTCGCCGCTCCACGCCGCGGGCGAGATGCGGCCGGTCTTATAGTCGATGACGAGGCGCGAGCCGTCGGGCAGGCGATCGATGCGGTCGGCACGCAAGTCGAGGAGAAGATCGCCGACGCGCACGCCGGTGAGTCTGCGCTCGGTTGCTTCGACGGTGAAGGGCAGCCGCTCGGCTTCGCAGGCGAGCCATTCCTCCAGGCGGACGCGGAGCCGGCGCTTCTCGGCGGCGCGGTATGCCTCTTCCCAGGCGCCGGAGGGCTGCGCCAAATCGCGGAAGGCCGCGTCGATGTGGCGGTCGAGAAGCGCGGGGATTTCCCCGGCAGCACGAGCGGCGAGGAGTTCGTCGCTGGTGTGGAGACTCTGGGAGAAGAGCCGCTCCAGCACTTTGTGCAGCAGCGCGCCGCGCTCGGCGGGCGAGAATCCCCAGTCGGCGGCTTCGAGCGGAGCGGCGGCGAGGCGCCTGGTGGCGAAGGACTGGAAGGGGCAAGCGGCCTGGCGCTTGAGAATCTCCGCGCCGCCAGCAGGGCGCTCGTTCGGCCAGGGCAGGAGGGCGTCGTCGGGGATGACGTCGAGCGATTCGCCACGGTGCGGGCCGGGCGCGGAGACTAGCGTGTCTGCGGGCTGGGGCCGCATATCGGCAAAAATCCCGGTCAACAGCGGCGAGGGGCGCAACTCAGCCTCGTCGTTGTGCTGCGCGTAACTGAAAACGACCTGAGGCGCGCTGCGGAGAAGGCGCGTGGTGACGGCGAGGGCGAGATCCCAGTCAGTTTGCGGCGAAGCGTGCGGCATGCCGTAGCGGCGCTGGAGGCTGGGCGGCAGGAGCGGATGGGGGCGTCGCGCCGCAGGCCAGCGCGCATCGTCGGCGGAAAGGAACCAGATGGCGTCGAAGGATTGCCCGGCGGATTCGAGCGGTCCCAGGATCTGGATGGGAGCGTCGGACGACTCGGGAGCGAAGATGGCTTCGCGCGCGTGGAGGTCGAGCAAGTTGAGGAATTCAGGGAAGGACAGCGTGGAGCCATCGAAGTCGAGCAGAGCGATCTCATCGAGGAAATGCTGCCATCGGTCGAGAGCCTGAAACTGCACGGAGTCAGAGGGGCGCTCGCCGGGCCAGCCGATGGATTCGAGGAGAAGGGGGATGAGCTCGGTCCAGGCCGAGGGCGCGCGGGTCTGATCGAGAACACGGTTGGCTTCGACTGCCTGGACAAAGGCATCGAGACGGCGGGCCAAAGATGGCAACGCGCGGGCGTCGCTGAGCGATTCGCGGAGGCTCGCGAGAGAGCGCTCGGGGACAAGGACGCCGGCCTCGCGGCGGATCGCGTCGCGGCGGGCGAGCTCGAGGTGATGCGTTGCGGAGTCGGCGACGAATCCGGAGAGCAGGAGCCAGGAGATTTCCTCGTTGGGGAGGGGGCGCGCGATCCAGCGCAGGAGCAGGAGCGCGGCGCGCACACCGGGAACCTCGGCCAGGGGCTGGCCGAGCGAGAATTCGAATGGCAGCGCGGCGGATGGGCGGCGAATGTCGTCGGCAGAGGGCAGAAGCGTGCGGCGAAACGCGCGCTCGATCTCGCCGCGCGAGGAGGCGATGTCAGGCGAGATGATGGCGAGGCGCGCGTGTGGCTGCTCGAGGAGAATTTGACGGGCCCAGGCGGCGCAGGCAGCGATCTCCTCGCGGTGATCGCCGGCGGCGAACCAGGAGCGCCTGGGGTCGAGAGGCTCGGGGAGATGCTCGGCGATGGAAGTGCCGCGTGCGCGAAGCGAATCGAGGAATTCGGTTTGCGCGGGCGTGAAGCGGTCGAAGCCGACCAGGTAAAGGGGGGACGGCAGGGGCAAGCTCTCGGCGGGGGCTTCGCGGAGGCGCGATTCGAGGAGGGAGGCGCTGAGCCATCCCTGCGCCGCACATTCGCGCTCGAACTCCTGAGCCCAGCGGCGGAAGCGCTCGCTGTCGGGGGTTTCCCAGGAATGGCGGCGGGCGGCATGAGCGCCGAAGGCGGAGAGCAGCGACCAGGCCTCGGCCGCCAGCGCGGCCATGGATTCAGGAGAAAGAACCTGTCCGGCGTCTTTCTGTTGCACGCGGGCCCAGAGACGGCGCTCCTGGAGCGGAGACAGGAGCAGCGGAACATCGGGGACAGCGAACGCGTAGCTGTGCCAGAGAGAGCGCAGCCAGGAATCCCAGTCGAAGATTGCGGCGGAGGGCCAGACCTGGCGGCCAGCGGCGCGCTGCTGGCGGGCGTGGTGGAGGCGCAAGGCGCGCGCCGCGCGGGGGCTGGCTGCCACCACGATGGCTCCGCGGGCGAGGGCATCCATGACCGCGGCGAATTGGTTTGCCGGAGATGCGGATTCAGCAGCCCCCACCCATCTGTTCGCCGGAGGGTCTGGTTGATTCGCAATCTGGCCCGGAAAAGTCATCGGCAGGAGCGA
>Ga0335074_10010042_pt1 | contig 13234 bp, 10 predicted proteins | sample Lox_Sample_23_FD_206715 | JGI IMG/M metagenome (GOLD analysis project Ga0335074, IMG submission 206715) | Soil microbial communities from Loxahatchee National Wildlife Refuge, Florida, United States - Lox_Sample_2.3 | ecosystem: Environmental > Terrestrial > Soil > Wetlands | place: USA...
TCTCACGACCATTGCGCCCTCCTTGCCGAAACCGGCGCGGGCCAGACGAGCCTGAAACCGGGCCGCGCGCCAGTGAAACTCTGGTCAGGTCGGGTTCGAGACCCGACGCCGCCATGCAGCGCGGGGGTCAAGCGGGTGAGCGTCCGGACACTCCGGGCGATGCCTAGGCCGCCGCGGCCTTCTTGTTGGCGTCGCCACCGCTCAACGCCGCATCGAGCGCCGCCATCAGGCGATCCGGCTTGATGGGCTTTTCAACCACCGATCCCATTCCGGCCGCCACGTACTCGTTGACCTGTTCCGCATCGGCGTTGGCCGTCAGGGCGATGATCGGGACCCGGCCGGCGGGCGGCGGCAGCTTGCGGATCTCCCTGGTGGCGGAGACGCCGTCCATCCGCGGCATCTTGATGTCCATCAGGATCACGTCGAAGCGCCCGGCCTTGGCCGCCTCGACCGCCTCGACGCCGTCCACCACCGACTCCGTCGAGCAGTCGAACATTTCGCAGAGCGCCTCCACCACCATGCGGTTGGTGGCGTTGTCGTCGACGACCAGGATGTGCGCCGCGCGGTGCGTCGTGGCGGTCACCACCTGCTGCGACTCGGCGCCCTCGTCGGCGGCGACCTCGACCGGGATCTCGAAGGCGACGACAGCGCCTCGACCGGCGTTGGCCTTGGCTTCGATGACGCCGGCCATGGCCGCGATGGAGCGCTCGGCGAGCCTCAGGCGCAATTGCATGCCGCGTCCGCCGGCGACGGCGACGACGCCGCCGTCGAACATGGCGGCCAGATAGTCGGCGCTGTAGGCCGCGCCGTTGTCGCGCACGCGCCCAGCCAGCACCACGCCCGCGCCCTGCCCGGCGCGCACCTGCAAGGTCGCTTCGATCACGCCGCGCGCCGCGTGCGAAAGGGCGTGGTCGATCAGCGAGTCGAACACCTGCATCAGACGATCGCCATCGACGACCGCCGCGCAGTCCGGCGCGCCGTCGTAGGCGACCAGCAGCGTCGCGCCGGCCAATTCGGCCTTGCCGCGCCAGCGCGCCTCGATGTCGTCCATGAGCGCCTGAAGCCGGCGCGGCGACGCCGCAATCTGCAACTGCTCGGTTTCAGCCATCTGCAGTTCCGCGGCGACGCCCAGCAGCGACAACGCGGCGCCCGAAGCCTCCGCGATGGTGTCGAGGTAGGCCGACGCGCCCTCCGGCAATCGAACGCGCCGGAGGCTCTCCACCGCGGCGAGCGCGTCCCCGATGGGAGCGCGGACTTCCGCGTCGATGGTCTCCAACAGGATCGAGGGGCGCGGCGCCGCTCCAAGGGCCGGAAGCAGGCGCGCCAGATCGCTAACGCCCGCGTAGGCGCCGTTCTCGACGACCACGAAACCGCCGAGCAGGGACGACGGGCGAGAAACCTTGGCCGCGATGACGAAGGGACCGACTTCCTCGCTCGCCTCGACCACGAGGGGGTCGACTTCGGCCGCATCGAGCACGCCTCGGCTCGTCGCGCCCGGCGCCTCCATGCGAGCCAGGAACACGTCGCGCGATAGCAGGCCCACCGGGCGTGTCCCCTCGACGACCGCGAGGGCGCGACAGTCGGGATCGCGAATGAAGACGGCCAGGGCGGCTTCGCACAGGCTGTCGGCGGAGAGCGCCGGGCGCCGGTCGATCGTATCGCCGAGAAAATGCATGGCGCGGTGGGTACCCTAATCTGCCGCACACCATGGGCCGGGGCGCTTGCGAAGAGGTTAAGCGTCTTGCGACCTGTCGACTCGAATAACCAACTTCCGGTTGGGTCGGGCCGCCAAGGCCCCGCCCTCAGCGGCCCGTCGGGATGTCCTTGAACGCCACATCCTTGTCCACCCGCACGTCCTGCGGCAAGCCCAACACCCGTTCGGCGATGATGTTGCGCATGATCTCGTCGGTGCCGCCGGCGATACGCATGCCGGGCGCGCTCATCAGGGTCTGCTGGAACATCGCCGACAGCGGCGCGAGCGACGGGTCGGAAATGATGCCGAACTGGTCTTCCAGCTCCACCGCGGTGTTGGCCACATCCTGCATCAAGGGCGCGGTGACCAGTTTTCCGATCGAGGCTTCCGGCCCCGGCGTCTGGCCCCGCGACAGCGCCGTCTGGGTGCGCAGGCGCGTGTACTTCAGGCCCTCGGCGCGAACGTACCAATCGGCCACCTTCTCGCGCAGCGCCGCGTCCTTGATGCCGGAGCCGGCCAGCGTCGCCACTGAAGAGGCGAGCTCCATCACCTGCCGGTGATAGCCCGAGCCGCCGCCGATCGAGTTGCGCTCGTTCATCAGCGTGACCAGCGAGACCCGCCAGCCGTCTCCGATCGCGCCGATTCGCTGCGAGTCCTTCACCCGCAGGTCGGTGAAATAGACTTCGTTGAAGCCCGACGCGCCCGACATCTGGTGGATCGGACGCACATCGATGGCCGGGTCGTGCATATCGACCCAGAACATGGTGAGGCCCTTGTGCTTAGGAACATCCGGGTCGGTGCGGCAGATGAGAATGCCGAAGTCGGAGTAGTGGGCGCCCGACGTCCACACCTTCTGGCCGTTGATGATCCAGTCGCCGGAGCCGTCGCTCGCCCGCACCGCCCTGGTCCGCGACCCGGCCACGTCCGAGCCGCCGGAGGGCTCGGAGAACAGCTGGCACCAGATCTCCTCGCCGCGCATCGCCGGCCCGACGAAGCGCTGTTTGTCCGCCTCGGCGCCGCAGGTCATGATCGTGGGCAGACACATGCCGAGCCCGATGGTGAACGGGTTCCCGGGCGTATCGAAGCGCGCCTCCTCCTGGTTGAAGATCTGCTGCTGCCAGTTGGCGCCGCCGACGCCGCCCCATTCCTTGGGCCAGGTGATGCAGGAGTAACCGGCGGCCGCCTTCTTCGTCTGCCAGGCCTTCGCGGCCGCGAGGCCGTGCGCATCCTCGTCGCCGATCATGCCGCCGCTGCTCGACTTCGGGGCGTTCTTCTCGAGCCAGGCCCGGGCTTCGGCGCGGTAGGCGGTTTCCTCGGGGGTGTCGTTGAAGTCCATGATCGTCCTTTCGGCGTCAGGCCGCGTTGCGACGTTCAAGTTGGGAGACCAGACGCTCTTTCCACGCCTTGGCCCCGCCTGCGACCAGGTTCAGCTGCTGGGCGCGGCGGTAGAAGAGGTGGCAGTCCATCTGCCAGGTGAAGCCGATGCCGCCGTGGGTCTGCAGGTTCTCCTTGGCGGCGTACCAGTAGGCCTGGCAGGCCGAGACTCGCGCCGCGGCCGCCGCCAGCGGCAGCTCCGAGGCGCCGGTGTCGAGCGCCCAGGCCCCGTAGTAGGCGTTGGAGCGGGCGAGCTCGTTGTTGACGTACATGTCGGCCAGCTTGTGCTTGATCGCCTGGTAGCTGGCGATCGGACGGCCGAAGGCGTAGCGGCCCATGGCGTAGTCCTTGGCCATCTCCAGCGCCCGGTCGGCGCCGCCGACCTGCTCGAAAGCCAGCAGCACCGCCGCCCGCTCCAGCAGGCTCTCGGCCAGCGCCAGGCCCTCGCCGGCCTCGCCGAGCCGCTCCGCCGCCGCGCCATTGAAGGTCAGCTTCGCGACGCCGCGCGTCGGATCCAGCGTCTGCAGCGTGTCCCGCGTGACGCCGCCAGCATGCAGATCGACCAGGAACAGGCTCAGCCGTCCCCCCTCGCGCGCCAGCACCACGGCGGCGTCGGCGACATCGCCGTCGGTCACCGGCAGCTTGGTCCCGCTGAGCTTGCCGCCCTCGACCCGCGCCTGCACCTGCGCCTCGGTCAGCGGACCGGGCTTCTCGACGCCGGCGAAGCAGCCGATCGCCTCGCCCGCGGCGATCTTCGGCAGCCAAGCCTGCTTCTGCGCCTCGGACCCCGCCAGCAGCAACGCCTCGGTGAGGAAATAGGCGGTCGACGCGAAGGGGATCGGCGCAAGCGCCCGGCCCAGCTCTTCGGCGATCACGCACAGCTCCAGCCGCCCGAGCCCGAGCCCGCCGTAGGTCTCGGGGATCGCCGTCCCGAGCCAGCCCTGCGCGCCGACCTCCTTCCAGAGCGCCTCGTCGTAAGAGCGCGTCGGATCGTCCAGGACCGCCCGGACCTTCGACGTCGGGCACCGCGCCTCGAGAAACTTGCGCGCCTCGGACTTCAGGAACTTCTGATCGTCGGAGAAGTCGAAGTTCATCGTTCCGCCCTGCCAGGTTTCTAATCGTTCGGATCACCATACCCGCCTTTCGCGGCCTTGAAAGATTGACCGAGCGTCAAGGATTTCGGGGTCTGATGGGACCCTAACCAAAGGGTGGGGTGCAGACGCGATGGCCAAGGCGGTCTTCCAGCGCAATCAGCGAGTTTGGGTCGAGAGCGTCGGCGCCTGGGCGATCGTCGAGAAGATCGAGCCGGTCTGGGCCAAGGGCTTCGAGGAGCCTGTCCGCGTCAGCTACGATGTCGGGCTCGGCCGCCCGTTCGCGGCCCACGAGCTCCGCGCCGAAGAACCCGTGGAGGACCAAGGCGTCGAAGCCGGCCCTGGCTGGCGGCTGATGCGCGCCCGCAACAAGTGGCAGTCGCCGGAAGAAGCCGCGCAGCATCCCTATCCCGGCACCTATCCGGTGGTGGTGACCGACACCGCCGACTGGGGCGGCTGGCGGGTGCCCGGCGCCGAATACGATCGCGACCCTCGCAAGATCGAATTCCAGGCCAGGCTCATCGCCTCGGCGCCGGCCCTGCGCGCCTTGGCCCGCGCGATCCTCGCCATGGTCGCCGAAGCGCCTGACGATGCGCCTCCCGCGGTGCAGGACCTCGCCCGCAAAGCGGTGGCGATCGAACGCTACCTGATGGAAGTCCCAGCGACGACCCCTCCGCAAGACGCCGCGCAGTCCGCGGCCTAGCCGCCACCTGGCTTCGTCGCCCAGGGGCGCCGTTGTGGCGGACAGGCCCCGGCGCTAGAGGCTAGGAATGCGCACCGACACCCCGCAGCCGATCAAGCTGGCCGACTATCGGCCGCCCGACTACCTCGTCGACGAGGTCCACCTCGACGTCTCGCTGGCGCCGAACGCCACGCGGGTGAAGGCCCGGCTCGCGGTGCGCCGCAACGGCGATCACGCGGATCCGCTGCGGTTCAATGGCGAACGCCTGAAGCCGATCGCCGTCGCCCTCGACGGGCGCGCGCTCGGACCGGACGAGCACGCCATCGACGCCGAATTCCTCACCATCGCCGCGCCGCCGGCGGCCTTCACGCTGGAGACCGAGGTCGAGATCGACCCGGACAACAACAAGGCGCTGGAGGGTCTCTACATGTCCGCCGGACGCTTCTGCACCCAGTGCGAGGCCGAAGGCTTCCGCAAGATCACCTGGTTTCCCGACCGGCCCGACGTGCTGGCGAAGTTCACGGTGCGGATCGAGGGCGACAAGGCGTTCCCGCGCCTGCTCTCCAATGGCAACCTCGTCGCGGCCGGCGACCTGCCGGCCGGACGCCACTACGCGGTCTGGACCGATCCTTTCCCCAAGCCCTGCTATCTGTTCGCCCTGGTGGCCGGCGAACTCGACGTGCTCGAGGACAGCTTCGTCACCGCCAGCGGCCGCAAGGTCGAGCTGAAGATCTACGTCGATCCTGGCATGGCCCCTCGCGCCGCTTATGCGATGGACAGTCTGAAGCGGGCGATGAAGTGGGACGAGGAGACCTACGGGCGCGAGTACGACCTCGACCTGTTCATGATCGTCGCCGTGCGCGACTTCAACTTCGGGGCCATGGAGAACAAGGGCCTCAACATCTTCAACTCGTCGCTGTTGCTGGCCGACCCCGAGACCGCGACCGACCTCGACTACGAGCGCATCGAAGGCGTCGTCGCCCACGAGTACTTCCACAACTGGACCGGCGATCGGGTCACCTGCCGCGACTGGTTCCAACTCTGCCTGAAGGAGGGCCTGACGGTCTTCCGTGATCAGAGCTTCTCCGCCGACATGCGCGGACACGCGGTGCAGCGGATCAAGGAGGTGCGGACGCTGCGCGCTCGGCAGTTCTCGGAAGACGCTGGACCGCTCGCGCATCCGGTCCGCCCGTCGAGCTACATCAAGATCGACAACTTCTACACCGCGACCATCTACGAGAAGGGCGCGGAGATCGTCCGTATGCTGAATATCATAGTCGGTGCGGAAATCTTCCGAGCCGGCATGGACCTCTATTTCGAGCGCTTCGACGGCACGGCGACGACCATGGAGGCCTTCCTCCAGTGTTTCGCCGAAGCGTCCGGGCGCGATCTCTCAGCCTTTTTCGGCTGGTACGAGCAGGCCGGCACGCCCCGCGTGTCCCTGCAATCCAGCTACGACGCCGAGAAAAAGGCGCTGCGGCTGGTCCTGGAGCAGTCGACCGCGCCCACGCCCGGCCAGCCGGACAAGGCGGCGTTGCCGATTCCGATCGAGATCGGCCTGCTCGACGAGGACGGACGGCCGCTCCGGGACACCGAACTCGTGCTGCTGGATTCGCCTTCGCGCACAATCACCCTGGAGAACGTGGACCGACCGCCCATCGTCTCGGCGCTGCGTGGGTTTTCCGCGCCGGTGAACCTGACGACCGACGGGCGGCCGAAGGACGCCTACACGCTGCTGGCTGCCGACCCCGACCTGTTCAATCGCTGGGAGGCCGGCCAGACTTTGGCCCGTGACCTGATCCTGGCGCGCTGCGCCGGTCATCCCGACGAGGTCGGCGAGGAACGCTACGCCGAGGCGCTGGAGCGGGCCCTCCGCGATCAGTCGGCCGATCCTGCGTTCAAGGCGCTGCTGCTCGCTCTGCCCAGCGAGACCGACCTGGCCGTCGTTTCCGCTCCGGCGGACCCGGCGGCGATCCATGCGGCCCGCGAGGCCCTGCGGGAGCGCATGGCGGCGCACCTCGGCGAGGAGTTGCGCGAGACCCATGCCCGCCTGCAGGAGTCGGGCGAGTTTTCCTCGGACGCGGCGGCGGCGGGACGGCGGGCGCTGCGCAACGCCGCGATCACGTTGCTCGCCGCCGACCCCAACCCCCGCAACCGGGAACGTGCCGAGGCTCACTTCCGAGGCGCCGGCAACATGACCGACGCCATCGGCGGGTTGACCGCCTTGATGCTGATCGGCGGCGGCGGCTTCGAGCGGGCGCTCGCCGCCTTCTACGACCGCTGGAAGGCGGAGCCCCTCGTCATCGACAAATGGTTCGCGCTGCAGGCGCAGGACCCGTCGGAGGGCGCGCTGGGTCGCGTGCTCGGGCTCACCGCCCACCCCGACTTCGACGCCAAGACGCCGAACCGCCTGCGCGCCCTGGTGGCGACTTTCGCCGGCGCCAATCCCGCCCGGTTCCACGATCCCAGCGGCGCCGGCTACCGCTTCCTCGCCGACCAGGCGCTCATGGTCGACACCTTCAACCCCAATATCGCGGCGCGGTTGATCGAACCGCTGGGTCAATGGGAGAGATTCGCGCCAGAGTTGGCGCGGCTGATGCGGGCGGAACTCGAGCGCATCACTCAATCTTCGGGCTTGTCGAAGAACGTCTTTGAGATAGCCTCGAAGGCGTTGGGCTGATTTGCTTGCCAGGACCCACTCTCGAGAGGCGAAAGGCGATTGTCGGCAAGTCTCGAAAAAATCCGCTTCTTGGTCGTGGACGACAACGCCCACATGGTCAACATCGTCAAGACCATCCTGCGGGGCTTCGGCGCCGAGCACGTGATGGAGGCGAAGGGAGCGCAAGAGGCGTTCCAGCGACTCAAGAACGATCCCGTCGACATCGTCCTGCTCGACTATCTGATGGGCGACCAGGACGGCCTGGAGTTTCTGAAGAAACTTCGCAACGAGGACGAGAGTCCCGCGCCCTACGTGCCGGTGATCATGCTTACGGCGCACTCCGACCGGGCCCGGGTGGAGGCGGCGCGCGACGCCGGCGCGACCGAGTTCTGCGCCAAGCCGATCACGGCGGCCGAGATGCTGCGCAAGATCGGCCAGGTGATCGACCATCCGCGCGCCTTCGTGAGAGCGCCGAAATACTTCGGGCCCGACCGGCGACGGCGCGATCGGGACGGCTTCCGGGGCGAGGATCGCCGGCGAGACCGCGACACCGAGTCCGACCCGCCAGGCGAGGGATGACGCTTCGTTCGCCGCCAAGTAGGATTCCGGCTCTAAACTGACTCGCGAACTGACTCGCGCCCTTGCAGGGAGGGCCGGGGACGGAGCTGACGGCTTTGGCGAAGGAATGGGGCGGCGAGACGGCGCCCCGGTTCACGCGTGGCGCGGGACCGGTGTCGGCGCCGCGCCCGACGCCCATCCGCGGCCGGGCCGCCACGCTGGCGATCCTCGCCGCGCTGATCGTCCTGGCGGTCGACACCGGCGTCGCGGCGATCCACATGCGCTCGGCCCCCGGCAGCACTTCGGCCGGCGTTCTGTTCGCGCCGATGGTCGCCGCGGCCGTGCTGGCGGTCCTGCTGGTCGTGCAGGGCCTGCACGCCGACGAGGCCGCCCATGCCCTGGCCGACTCCGAGGAACGCTTCCGTCTCGCGGTGGAGGCGGCGCGCTGTGGGATCTGGGAGTGGGACCTCGCGGTCGGGCAGCTCTATATGTCCGACATCACCGGGGTGATGCTGGGTTGGGGCGGCGGCGGAGCGGCCGACACGGAAGCGGTGATGGAGCACGTGGCCGCCGAGCACCGCGAGCGATTGCGCCAGGCCCTGACCTCGGCCGCCGCCCATGGCGCGTTCGACGTGTCGTTCCGGGCGACGCGTCCCGAAGGCGGCTCGGTCTGGATCGCGGCCCGCGGCCAGGCGTCCGGACCTCGCGGCGAAAGAGGCGGCTTCTCCCGCATCGTCGGCGTCGCGCTGGACGTGACCGAAGAGCGCGTGGCGCAGGTGCGCGCGCAGGCCGCCGAGGCGCGACTGCACGGCGCCATCGAGAGCGTGCCCGAGGCCTTCGTGCTCTGGGATCGTCACGGCCGACTGGTGCTTTGCAACCAGCATTTCCGCACCTTCTTCGCCATCGAACCCAGGGCGCTGAAGCCGGGCGCCTCGCGCGCCATCGTCGAGCGGCTGATGCGGCAGGCGATCCGCCAGGAGCGCGCCGCCGGCGATTCCGGGCGGGACGCCGAGCTGAACGACGGCCGGTGGGTGACCATCGCCGAGCGCCGCACCGCGGACGGCGGCTTCGTGGTCACCTGCGTCGATGTCACGGGCCTGAAGAACCAGGAGGAGATCCGCCGGCTCAACGAGGAGCGTCTGGAGCGCGCCCGAGAGGAAGCTGCGGAGCTGGCCCAGAAATACGCCGCCGAGAAGGTGCGGGCCGAGGCCGCGAGCCGGGCCAAGAGCGAGTTCCTGGCCAACATGAGCCACGAACTGCGCACGCCCCTCAACGCCATCAATGGCTTCTCCGAGATGATGACCGCGGAAATCTACGGCCCGCTCGGCGACCCCCGCTACAAGGGCTACGCGCAGGACATCCTCAACTCCGGCCAGCACCTGCTCGCGCTGATCAATGACGTGCTCGACATGTCGAAGATCGAGGCGGGCAAGATGAACCTCCGCTTCGAGCCGCTGCGCCTCGACGAACTGGCCGAGGACGCCATCCGCCTGATCCGCAACCGGGCGGAGACGGCCGGTCTCACGGTGGCGATCGACCTTCCGGCGCTGCCCGACGTCGAGGGCGACTACCGGGCGCTGAAACAGGTGCTGCTCAATCTGCTCTCCAACGCGGTGAAGTTCACCCCACGCGGCGGCCAGATTTCCGTTCACGCCGAGACCCGCCGCGACATGATGGGTGATCGGGTGCGCATGAGCGTCTCGGACACCGGGATCGGCATCGCCGCCCAGGATCTCGCGCGCCTCGCCCGGCCGTTCGAACAGATCGAGAGCCAGCAGTCGAAGACCCAGCAAGGCACGGGGCTCGGCCTGGCGCTGTCAAAGGCGCTCGTCGAGATGCACGGCGGCGTGGTGGAGATCGAGAGCGAACCCGGCCACGGCACCATCGTCAGTTTCGTGCTGCCGGTCCGCCAGGAGATCACCGACAGCCACGGCCGCAGCTTCGCGGCTTAGTTGTCGGGGTCGGGCGCCCGACCCCCGAGGGGAAGGGTTCGATTTCGGGTCCGGTCCCGGCACTCACCGAGGTCTCTTTCCGTCAGCCGCCCGCGGCGTTGGTCGCGCCTGGACGGGGCGCGGCGGACGTTGGCGGCGGCGTGAGGGCCCGGCGCATCCCGGCGGCGAAGGCGGCGCGGTCGGCCGGCGGCAGCCTCAGGACATAGTCGACCAGCTTCTCCTCGACCGTGGCGCGGATGCCAGTGTCGATCTGGCGGCTCTGCGCAAGCTTGGCCTTGATTGCGACCGGGTCGGATTTCGGATCGCCCAGGGCGCTCCAGGCGTCGAGGCGAAGGGCGCGGCTGCGGCCGACATCGGCGACCACCGCGGCGCGGATCTGGTGCAGCGTCAGGCGGAAGTCGTGGCGGTCCGGCTGGGGCAAGCTCGCCGTGGCGGCCATCAGCGCGCCGGGACGGACGCCGGCGTACTCACGCGCCATCGAGCTGCCGAGAGCGATGACCCCGGCGCCCGCGCCGATCAGGAAGAGGTTGAGCGCCACCGAGGCGATAAGTCCGCCGACGAGCCACCGCGATCCCATCAGCCGTTCACCAAATCGTCGGTCGGATCGGCGAGCATGCCAATGTCGTCCGAACTACTGGCGGGCGGGCCCTCGATCAGCCGCGTGACGCTGGCGGGCGCGAAGGAGAACCCCGCGGCGGCGCCCGCCACAGCGGACGCGGCGAGGCCCAGCCCCAGACCGAGGGTGGCGAGCCAGCGCCAAGTCCGGGCGATGGCCCGGGCTCGCGGCGCGATATCGATGACGCGCTGGCGCAGCGCCGGCGACGGCTCGACGATGTAGGCTTCGAGCTGGGCCTCGAGCGAGCGTTCGGTCTCCAGGATGGCCCCGGCGAGGTCGCGGTTCGCCTCGGTGAACGTCTGCGCGGCGTCGCGCTCGGCCGGCGGCCACCCGCGCAGGTCCGCCCCATAAGCCTCGGCGAGCGCCCGGAAACGATCTTCAGTCATCGAACCAACCCTCGCACAATCAGTCGGAACTCGCCAAATCCGCCAGCGCTTGTCGAAGCGCCCGCCGGCCCCGCGACAACAGGCTCTCCAGCGCCTCGACCGACACCTTCATCAGCTCGGCCGCCTCGATGTTGCCGAGATCCTGATAATGGCAGAGCACGATCGCCTCGCGCTGGCGCGGGGGCAACGCTTGCAGCGCGGCGTTCACCCGGCGCCCCACGTCGGCGGCCAGAAGGCCGCGATCCGGCGCCGGGCCCGGATCCGGCGCGTCGGGCGGCTCCGCGGTCGGGCGCTCGCGGCGCCGGCGGAGCCGGTCGTAGCAGAGATTGAGCGTCACCCGGTGCAGCCAGGTGTCGAACTTGGCGGCGCCTGGCCGCCAGCGCTCCGCGTAGCGCCAGACCTTGAAGAAGGTTTCCTGCGCCACGTCCTCGGCCTCCGCCGGATCGCCGAGCATGCGTTCGGCAAGCGCCAGCACACGTCGCAGTTTGCGGGCGACCAGCGCCTGCACGGCGGCCGCATCGCCCCGACCGGCCCGCCGCACCAGCTCGTCGTCCGTCTCGCTCTCGCCCGAGGTCAAAGCGCGCCTCGTCCACGCGACGCTCCCATGCCATCCGCCTTGCCGGCGTTCGACCACGCCTTGGCGCCTTTCAGCGCCGGTTCAACGCGGGACGCGGGTGGTTCCGTCGCGGTCATGCCGAAGCCAGCAAAGTGTCGAAGGCTCGGTGCGCGGCGCGGCGACGTTGGACCAGCAGGACGCGCAGCGCCCGCAGGTCGCGAACCGCGGCGGCGCGGGCCAGCAGTGCCCGCAGCGCCTTCGGCTCGTGCTCCGGCTCGCTTCCCTCCGGCAGGGCGATCTTGAGAATCTGCGACAGATCCTGCTGGAGCCGCCACGCCTCGGAGAGCTCGGACAACAGTTCGCCCGGCGCCGAGCCCTCCAGCGCCGACAGAGCGGCCGCCGTGTTCTGCCGCAACGGTCCGCCGTCGGCGGCATGGGCCAGCTGCAGAAACTGCGCGGCGAACTCGATGTCGACCAGCCCGCCCTCGCTGAGCTTCAGGTCCCAGAACCCGGAGGGCGGGCGCTCGCGCGCCATCAGCCGACGCATGGCGATCACGTCCGCGGCGGTCTGGCGCGGGTTCCTGGGCAGACGCAGCTTGGCTTCGATCAGCGCGGCCGCGCGACAGGCGAATTCGGGCGAGCTCGACCACACGAGCCGCGCCCGGGTCAGGGCCAGATACTCCCAGGTCTCGGCCTCGGCGGGGTAGTAGGCGTCGAACGCGGCGAGGCTCACCGCGACCGGGCCCTGCGTGCCCGAGGGTCGCAGCTGCATGTCGACGTCATACAGCTCGCCCTCGCCCGTCGGCGCGGAGAGCGCGGTGATCAGGCGGCCCGTGAAGCGGGCGTAGAAGGTTTCGGCCGCCCATCCCTTCTCTGACGAGACGGCGTCGGGGGCCGCCGGCGCGTAGAGCGTCATCAAGTCGAGGTCCGAGGCGGCGGTCATCTCCCGCGAGCCGCACTTGCCGAGCGCGACGACCGCGACGTCGCCGGGAAACGCCCCAGCCTGGCGCTCGATCTCCGCCAGCGCCGCACTCGCCAGGCTGCCGATGCAGGCGTCGGCGAGCTCGGCGAACGCGGCGCCGGCATCGGCGGCGCCCGCCGTCCCCGCCAGCACCTGCAGTCCGATCTGGAAGGCCCGCTCGCGGCGCAGGCGCCGCGCCGCGTCCATCGCCGCCTCGAATCCGTGGGCGCCGCTCGGCGTCGCGGACACCGGCTCCAGCGGTTCCAGGGGCGAGAAGAACGAACGGTCGAGCAACGCGTCGAGCGCGGCGGGTTGCCGCGCCAACATCCGGGCGAACGCCGGGGCGATCGCCATCACCCGCACGATCAGCTCCAACAGCTTCGGCTGGGCGAGGAACAGCGCCTGCACCTGCGCGCCCATGGCGAGCGCCGAGAAAAAGTCGCCGAACCGGGCGAACGCCGCGTCGGGCGCGCCGGTGGCGGCCGCGGCGTCGAGCAGCCGCGGCGCCAGCCGCGTGAAGAGCTCGCGCCCCCGCTCCGTGCGCGTCGCGGCGATCCGGCCATGATGCCAGGCCCGCACGGTGGCGGCGACCGCGCGGGCGTCCGAAAAGCCCATGCGGCGCAGGGTGGCCAATGTCTCCGGATCGTCCTCGACGCCGGTGAACACCAGGCTGCCGAAGCGCGACGACAGAGGCTCCTCTCCCGCG
>Ga0335074_10010043_pt1 | contig 13233 bp, 12 predicted proteins | sample Lox_Sample_23_FD_206715 | JGI IMG/M metagenome (GOLD analysis project Ga0335074, IMG submission 206715) | Soil microbial communities from Loxahatchee National Wildlife Refuge, Florida, United States - Lox_Sample_2.3 | ecosystem: Environmental > Terrestrial > Soil > Wetlands | place: USA...
ACCATGCAGGCAGCCCATCAGGCCGCGAGACACTCCCGATGAGGAAACCAGCAACTGGAGAGCCGTGTGCGGGAGAACCGCACGCACGGTTCGGAGGGCGGGGAGGGCGACCTTCCCGACCCCTATCGTGCAGGTGCCGGCGGTGATTCGGGGTCGTAAGCTGTGAACCATCATCCGCTGCGCGATTCCGTCGCGCTCGTCACCGGCGCCAGCCGTGGCATTGGCGCGGCGACGGCGATAGCGCTCGCGCGCCTCGGCGCCCATGTCGTGCTGATCGCCCGCACGCAGGGCGGTCTGGAAGACACCGACGACGCCATCCGCGCCGCCGGCGGTTCAGCCACGCTGCTGCCGCTCGATTTAAAGGAAGGCGAGCAGGTGGATGCAATCGGGCCCAGCCTGTATCAGCGATTCGGGCGGCTGGACGTGATGGTGCATTGCGCCGGTGCGCTCGGACGCCTGACTCCCGTCGCGCATATCATGCCAAATGACTGGGCCGATGCGGTAGGCGTGAACCTGACCGCGACATGGCGACTGATCCGAAGCTGCGATCCACTGCTGCGCAATGCGCCGGCGGGGCGCGCGGTGTCCGTCACCGACGCTCGGGCGCGTGCGCCGCTCGCGTACTGGGGCACGTACGGCGCGACGAAGGCCGGCATGGAGCATCTGGTGCTAACCTGGGCTGACGAACTGCGCAAGACGAGGGTGCGCGTCAATTTGGCCGACCCTGGCGTGGTGCGGACGCGGCTGCGTTACTTGGCGTTTCCCGGCGAGAATCCCGACCGATTGCCCGCTCCCGAGGACGTCGCGCCGGCCCTGGCCGCTCTGTGTCTGCCCAGCGAGACGCGCCACGGCGAAGTGATCCGGGTCGCAGCCTTACCACCAAAGGAGACGTGACCCGCCACTGTGGCCCGCGGCGACCCAGGGACCGGAACTGCCCGCCATGGTTACGCGTTGGCTCGCCGGTACAAACCGAATGCGAAAGGCCAATGCAATGAAATTGATGCTGCTTCCGGTTGCGATGGTAATGGCGGCAGGCTTGGTGCTTGCGCCGATGCATGCCCAGGCGGCGGGATGTGCAAAGGGGGCCGTGGTCGGCGGCGTTGCTGGACATGTCGCGGGGCATCATAGCGTGCTCGGCGCCGGGGCAGGCTGCGTGATCGGCCATCACGAGGCGAGCAAAAAGCAGGAGCGCTCGCAGCAGGCGAACGCCGATACAAACCGCAAAAAGTAGTGCGGCGCAGATAGGTCCCGGCGGCGGGGCAGGCCGCTGCCCTCGCCGGACGCCTGCATCGCGCAAGCGTTGCGCCGAGCTCCCTCGCGTGCGCCTGGGTGGTGCCAGCATGCGCACCGACTGTTACCCACGCTTAAGCTTTGGTTTACCTTCGGCCCGTAAGATCGCTGCGCTCTTTCCTTGGAGGAGGCGAGCATGAGCATCGCAGGTGTATCGTTCTCGGTGTTTTCCGCCGCGGCCAGCCAAGCGCAGAATCAGTCGACACAGCAGACGCAAAGCGTGACGACCGGTCAGACCGGATCGGCGGCGCAGACCGCGACGGCTCAGCCGTCCGGGCGGGCACACCATCACCACCACCACGGCGGCGGCGAGACCGGATCTCAAGGGGTAGCCACGGCGCAGGCTTCCGGTTCGGCCGGCACACTCAATACCATCGCTTGATCAGGATCGCCTTTGCCTGCGCCAACCCCGGGTGCTGCGCCGCGGCCGGGGCCCGGCTTGGCGGCGTCCGATAATCCTGCCCCTGGTACCTTCGAGGCAATCTACGCCGCGCTCGACAACTGCTCGCGACCGGTGATTGGTCCCGCGCAGCCCCGCCTCCTGACGATCCCCATTCATGACGACAACGGCGCGGTAGCCGGCGGGCTATGGGGTTACACCCTGTTCGGTTGGCTGCACGTCCAAATGTTGTTCGTGCCGGAATGCCTGCGAAATCGCGGTGTTGGCGCGGCCCTGATGGCAGCGGCGGAGCAGGAGGCGCGCGCCCGCGGCTGCCACGGGGCCCATGTCGATACATTCAGTTTTCAGGCGGTGCGCTTTTATCAGAAGCTCGGTTTTATTCAGTTCGGCGCACTCGACAATTGTCCGCCGGGACACGCCCGCTTGTTCTTTTGCAAGCGCTTCAATCTGACAAAGCAATGAATCCGGGCCGCAGACACGACGACAAGGTCCAGGCGCAAAATCGCGCAGCCCGCGAAGGGCAACCTGGGAGGACATCGTATTGCAACCCGCGAAAATCGCGGAGATCGCGTCAACCGGCGAGCGGCGCTCGCGTCAGACGCTGCACACCAGCGTCCCCGGCGACCAGCGCAAGATCGGCCATGCCGATAAACAGCCCGCTTTCCACCACGCCAACCACATGCGACAGCGCTTGTTCCAATGTAGCGGCGTCGGCGATCGGGCCGAACCCGCAATCCAGGATCAGATTGCCCCCGTCGGTGTGGAACGGTTGTCCCGTGCCGTCGCGCCGCAATACCGGATTGGCACCCAGCCTCGTCAGCCGGTCCGCGGTGGTTTGCCACCCGAATGGGACCACCTCGACCGGCACCGGCACGCCGGTTCCCAGCCCGTCCACCAGCTTCATGCTATCGGCAACGATCACCAGCCGCTCGCTCGCCGCGGCAACAATTTTTTCGCGCAGCAAAGCGCCGCCCAATCCCTTGATCAGATCGAGCGAGCCACGCGCAATCTCATCCGCCCCGTCTATGGTCAGCGCGATGCGGTGATGCTCCTCCAGCGTTCCCAGCCGAATTCCCCCTGCCTGCGCCTGCTTCGCGCTGCGTTCCGACGTGGGAATGCCGGTGATACGCAACCCCTGGCGCACCCGTTCGGCAAGCACGTCGATCGCGAAGGCGGCGGTCGATCCGGTGCCGAGGCCCACGACCATGCCGTCCTGCACCAATTCCACCGCGGCTTCGGCGGCGACGCGCTTTTGATCGTCCCGGCTCATGATTCGTCTCCCCTGACTATGGAGCGATCGGCGCGCGTCGCACGGAACACACGCAGCCAGTTGCCGGCGCACACCTTCGCCACCTCATCCTCCATCATGCCTCGGTCCCGCAAAGCCGCGGCGATTTCCCAATGGCGGGAAAAATCCGGCAATTCGGTTTTGGCCGCACCAGCGGGCAGATCGGTGCCGATGCCGACATGGTCGATGCCGACCGTGTCGATCAAACGGAACAGGTGGCGGATCAGCCCAGGCAGCTTTTCGGTCCAAAGCACGGCGATCCACGCGCCGATCACGCCGCCCGTCTCCACAACCATGCGTGCATAGTCGGGGCTGATGTAGCGCAGATGGTCACCGTCCGGATGGCCCGGCTCCTTCAGGTTGGCATGAGAGCAGAGGATCGGCCTTGTGGTGACCGCGGCAACACCTTTGACAGTCGCTTCGGAGCAATGCGCGACATCCACGATAACGCCAAGGCGGTTCATGCGGTGCACCGTCTCGGCACCGAAACGCGTCAGCCCGCCATGCACAGGGGGCGCCGTTTGGATGTCGCCGGTTTCGTTGACCAAATAATGCGTGAGCTGCACGCTGCGCACGCCGCGCGCCGCCATCGCGTCCAGCCGATCGAGGTCTCCCTCCAGGAAATCGCAGCCTTCTACCCCAAGCACCAGGGCCGGATCATCGGCACGGATTTCTTCTGGCTCACGCGCGATACGGACGCCAGTCGCTTCGAAACTGGAGAGGTAGTCTTCCACCGCCGCGAGGCATTCCCCGGGTTCCGGATCGCGCACCTTCTCCAGCCGCCTGGTTTCGGGGTTGCGCCGGATCATTGGCAGATCGGCGATGGCGGACACCACAGCCGCCGCCATACCACCTGGCGCCATGGTGGCGAGGACCGAGCGATCGACTGGGCCGGTGCGATTCGGGCGGCCGGCATGGGTATGCATGTCGATAATCATGGGGCGCACGGCGAGCCGTCGGTTGCGACCGATAGATACCCCGGACAGCTTGCCACCGCCACCGTGCCCAGGCGTCGATGAGAAGGACGGATCCAAGTCGGACGTGAAGACGCAATTCCCGGCTCAGCCAAACCTTTCCGCGGAAGAAACCGACCCGTGGCAGGCGCCGTCCCCTCCGCAGCGCGTTGTCACCACAGAATGGAAGATAGTGAAGTAATGACGCCTTTCGCTGGGCTCACGGAACACAAAAATCGCCGCGCAGTGAGCCGACAATACCCGCCGAGGCCTCACCGAACGCCGCTCGGCCAAAGCACGACCCGCAGCGTCTGCAACAGGATCACCAGGTCGAACAGAATTGAAAAATTCTTCACATAGTACAGATCGTAGCTAAGCTTCGAGCGTGCATCGTCCACGGAAGCGCCATACGGGTAATTCACCTGCGCCCAGCCGGTAAGCCCCGCCTTCACCATGTGGCGCTCATTATACAGCGGGATCTGCCGTGCCAGCTCGACGGTGAACACCGGCCGCTCCGGTCGCGGCCCGACGAACGACATCTCGCCGCACAGCACGTTCACAAGCTGCGGCAGCTCGTCGATGCGCGTGCGGCGCAAGAAGCCACCGATCTTTGTGATCCTTGAATCCTGCTGCGCCGCCCACACTGCCCCGCCCGCCTCGGAATCGGTCCGCATCGTGCGCAGCTTCAGGATACGGAATACCCGGCCGCCCTGCGTGACCCGCTCCTGGCGGTACAACACCGGTCCAGCCCCTTCCCAGCGGATGGCCATCATGGCAGCCACCGTCACCGGTGCGGTCGCCACCAGCAGGGACGAACTGATCACGATGTCGAACACTCGTTTCAGGAAACGGTCGATCGCGCTGAACTGGAAGCCATCAGAAAACAGCAGCCACCCCAGTTCCATCCGCTTCAAATCGACGCGCCGGATTTCTTGCTCCACGAAGCTCAGATACTGCACCACGGGGAAGCCGGCAGTCTTGCAGGCGAGCAATTCCTCCAGGTCCATCCCGCGCCGTTCATCGGGGGCGATGACAATCTGGTCAGCGCCGAGCTTCCGTGCTGCCTGCAACACGGCAAACGTCGCCGGCCGCAGAACGCGAGCGCCCGGAGCATCGGTCAGCCGCGAGTCCGTTTGCCCCAGAACGTCATGGTGCAGGAAGGCGATATCGTAGCTCAGATTGCCGCCTTCCTTGGATAGCATATGCAGCAGGTCCCAGGCGCGGCGGCCGGCGCCCACGACCAGCAGGCGGCGGCGCAACATCTGGCGGCGCACCATTACCTTCACGAGCATACGCGCATGGTAAGCGGTGGCGGTGAAGCAGAGGCTGGCGAACGCCAGCTCGAACATCTGATCGCGCCCGTCAGGCTGCAGGAACAGCGCTGGATCAAGTGCCCCTAGCGTGATGGAAAACAGCAGGGTGAGGGCCGCGCCCATGCCCACGACCAGCGGTACGCGCGACAGCGACATGCCGGTGTGCAGCAGCGCGTCGCGGCGATACAGGCCCATCGCATAGAGCAACAGCAGATCGCAGGCCGGATACAGGATGGCGCGCACGTCCATCGGTAGCGCCAGACGAGGAAGAACGCCGGCATGCGCGTTCCAAAGCAGAAGCGGCCAAAGGATGGCGACGAAGGCGGCGTCCAGCGCAAACAGGACGCCGCCCGTGGGCAGCAGAGACAGGGTCAGCAAACGGCGCCCGGGCGCATCCCGCAGCTCGGACGTCGTGTTCGGGGCAAATTCCCCTCTGTCGAGCTTGGCGGACACCTCGTCTGTTGCCGGCCCGGCAGCCGGGGCACCAGGGAAGGGGCCAAACCCTGCTCCAGCGGCAGCAACCGATCCCTTATGTAATGGCACGCCCAGCGCGTCCGGCGCCACTGCCGATCCCGAAGCCATGACGCGCGCTGTCATCCAGCCAATCCCGTACCCGCCTGACGGTATATCTTAATTGCCTCTGGTTAACCAAAAGTTTTAACCTGCGGGCTCCCCCAATCTCGGGGTCGCCCAGTCCGGGGGGGTCGATTGTCCGTGGTTCGGAGACCGCTCGCCGGCCGGTGACGCGGCGTGGCGATGGTCCTCAATGCGCCAGGATGAGCTTCATCAGTGCTCCGCCGTCCCGGTGGTGGGCGGCTCGGCAGCCAGGCTGTCGGCAGCGGCGGGCATGATCGGCGACGCTTCGTCTATGGCCGGTGGCGGCAGCGTCCCGGCGGTATCCTGCCATCCGCCCCCCAGCGCCGTGTACAACGCCACCACGTCGTCGGTCAGCGCCATGTCGGCCTGCACCAGCGACTGCCGCGCGGTCGTCAGGGTGGTTTCCGCGTTCAGCACCTGGATGAAATCCTCGACGCCATGCGCGTAGCGGTCGCGCGCCAGATCGAGCGTGATCTGCCCGGATTGCACCGTCTCGGCCAGCTTGTCCCGTGCAGCGCGGTCGGTGCGGTAGGCGACCAGCGCATCCTCCACCTCGCGCAAGGCGGTCAGCACGGTATTCCGGTAGTTCAGCGCGGCCTCCACCGTCTGCGCCCGCGCCAGCCGCAGATTCGCGGTCAGCCGCCCGCCTTGGAACACCGGTATCGAGATGCTCGGCCCAAACGCATAGTAGCTGCTCGCCCAGTTGGTCAGGTAGCTGGCATCGAATGCGCGCAGCCCGAAATCACCGGTCAGCGAAACGGAGGGATAGAAGCTCGCGACCGCCACGCCGATATTGGCGGTGGCGGCGTGCAGCCGCGCCTCCGCCTGCCGGATGTCCGGCCGCCGCCGCGCCAGCGTGGACGGCACCCCGATCGCAATCACCGGTGGGGGAGCCGGCAGCGGCGCGGGCGTGGACAGCACCGCATCGAGCGCGCCCGGCGGCTGTCCTGTCAGCACACTGAGCCGGTTCATCGCCTCTTTCTCCTGCTGCTCGAAGCCCGGTAGCAGGTGTTCCTCGTTGGAGAGCTGAGTGCGCGCTTGCTCCACATCGAGCATCGACGTCAGGCCCTGGCTCTGGCGCTGTTCGGTCAGGTTCAGCGCATCCCGCGCAGTTGCGATGTTGACTTGCTGGCTCGCACGCAGCGCCTGGGCGCCGCGTAGTGCGACATAGGCCTCCCCCACCTGGCTTTCCAACATGACCAGTGCATCGTTGGTCGCGTCAACCTGCGCTTGCGTCTGCGCCTTGGCCTGCTCCACCGAGCGACGAATGCGGCCAAACAGATCCAACTCCCAGGACGCATTCATGCCGTAATTGTAAAAATTGACCGGTGCCGAGAACGCGTTCAACGTATTGTTCAGCGACGAACTTGCTTCTGTCCCCAGGCCCGGGCTCAGGCTATTCAGTGGGGAATTCGGGCTCGCGAGCGAGTTTACCTGGCCAAACACGCCCGTAGATTCGAATATCCCTTTCAGTCCGAGCTGGTCGCGCGTGTAGCTGCCGCTGGCACCGAGGCTTGGCAGTCCGGCGGCACGGGCGGCCACCTCGCCCTGGACGGCTTCCGCCACACGCACCACGGCCTGCTGCAGATCAAGGTTGCCGGCAATCGCCTTCTGCATCAGCGCTGTCAGAGTTGGGTCGTCGAACCGGTTCCACCACAGCGGATCGGGATTGCTGCTTTCAGTCACCCTCGCGGTGGGACCCGTCATTCGGGCCGAGCTGTCGTGCCAATTGGCGGTCGCGGGCGGCTGAGGCGGCTTGAAGTTAGGTCCGACCGTGCAGGCAGCGAGGGCCACCAGCGTCCCTATCCCCGCAAGAGGCCATCGCGTGCACATCGGTCAGTGCATTCCTCCACTCGCCCGCGGCTTTGCGTTGGACATCAGCAATGCCGTCGGAATCATGACGAATGACATGCATGCGGTGATGAAGAACACGTCCATATAAGACAACACCGCCACCTGCCCGCGCAGAATCTGGTTGATGTAACCGGGCGCCATGTGCAGCGCCTGTGCGAAGCTGTAGCCGGTGTTGACCATTGCCTGCGTCACCTGTTGCAGCAGCACATTGTAAGGCTGATTTGTCGCCGTGAGGTTGGAGACCAGGCCAAGCTGGTTTACCTGCTGATAGTTCACGACGACCGCGTTGGAAACCGAGATTCCGATGCCGCCGAAGACATTGCGCGACATGTTGAACAGCGCCGCTGCATCGCCATTCAGCCGCTGCGGCAGGGTGGCGTAGGCGATTGTGCTGATCGGCACAAACAGCAGCGCGAGGCCCGCGGTCTGTGCTGCGCGCAGAATGGCGAGATGCCGGAAATCGAGGTCCGGGACCAGATTGCGCGAATAGAGTAAGGCGCAGCCCAGGGCGAGACCCCCGGCAGCGATCAGGTATTTGGCCGGCATAAAATTCAGGACCCGGCCGACGATCGGGATCAGGAATATCAGCAGCAAAGCGCCCGGCGCCAGCACCAGCCCCGCCAGGAATGACGTATAGCCAAGTTGCTCCTGCGCGAATTCGGGTATCAGCACGGCGCTGGCGTACAGCACGCAACCCATCATCGCGATCTGCAGCGAGCCCAGGGCGAAATTACGATTACAGAACACTCGCAGATCCACGATCGGATAACGCGCGTAATACAGGTGGACGATGCCGAACAGGAACCCAACGGCGGAGCATAGGAACATGATGCTGATGAATTGCGAGCCAAGCCAGTCGTAGTCCTCACCGCGATCGCAGGCGATCTCAAGGCAGCCCAGCGCCAGCGCAATGAAGCCGGTGCCAATGTAGTCGAACGGCGGTGCGGTTCGCCGTTCGCGCAGGACGTGCGGTGGATCTTCCAACAGATGGGCCACGGCGAGAAAGGTGACTATGCCCACCGGAACGTTGACCAGAAAAATCCAATGCCACGAATAGGTGTCGGTCAGATAGCCGCCCAGCACCGGGCCGGTCACCGGCGCGATGATGATCGCAATCGCCGTCAGTGAAAATGCCGCGCTGCGCTTCTCGGGCGGGAAATAATCGAGGATGATCGCCTGCTGCGTTGGTTGCAGCCCGCCGCCAAAGAAGCCTTGCAGCGCGCGGAACACCAAAATCTGCCAGAAGCTGATGGAGATACCGCAGGCGAGAGACGTCACGGTGAAACCGCCGATGCAGATCAGGAAATAGTTCTTGCGCCCCAGCCGCCGCCCCAGCGCCCCCGACAGCGTCAGCACGATGCCGTTGGCGACGAGGTAGGTCGTCAGCGCCCAGGCGCTTTCGTCGTAACTGACCGACAGGCTGCCGGCGATGTGCGGCAGCGAAACGTTGACGATGGTGGTGTCCAACACCTCCATGAACGCGCCGAGCGTCACAGCCACGGCAACCAGCCAGCGATTCGCATGCGGCTGCCACGGCTGCCCCGGCGTGCCGCTCATCGCACCTTCACGGTCGGCTCGACCGACAGGCCGAGCGGCATTTCGTGCATGTCCTGAAGGCCGCTGTCGATGTCGATCTTCACCGGCACGCGGCGCACGATCTTGACGAAATTGCCGGTGGCATTCTCCGCGGGGAAAGCCGAGAAGCGCGCGCCGCTGCCGGCCTGGATGCTGTCCACATGGCCCCGCAGACGCAGTTTCGGATAGGCATCCACGTCGATGGTAACCTGTTGGCCCCGGCGAATACGGGCGAGCTGGTTCTCCTTGAAATTCGCCACGACCCAGGCCTGCGGCGTGACGATATAGAACACCTGCTGCCCGGCCTGCACGAAGCTGCCCTTGTCCACATTGCGTTGTGTGATCCAGCCATCCTCTGGCGCGCGAATATCCGTGTAGGACAGGTTCACCTGCGCTTGCTCAAGGTTGGCCTGCGCCTGCGCGACCTGCGCCTGGCGCTCGTTGACGCTGTCTTCCGCCGCCTGGACGGTCTGGTTTACCAGACCTGCAATCCGTACCTGCGCCTCAGCCGACGTGACTGCGGCGGTCTGTGACTTGAGCTGCGTGTTCGCCTGGTCGATGCTTTGCTGCGTGGTGGCCTGCGGGCTGACCGCATGCTGGCGGTGATACTCCCGCTGTGCGTTCACCTGGTTGGCTTGCGCCTGCGTCAGTTGCGCCTGCGCCTGGTCCAGCGTGGCCGGCGCGCGCACGCGGGTCATCTCCAGATCAACTTTGGCGCTGGCAAGCTGGTATTGCGCAAGCTGTAAATTGGCGCGCGCCTGGTCCACCGCCGCGACGTATTCGCGCGGATCGATCGTCAGCAGCAGCTGGCCGGCCTTTACATAGGTATTGTCGTTGATATTCAGTTGCGTGACATAGCCGGAGATCTTCGGGGCGATGGAAACCGCATTGCCCTCGGTATAGGCATCGTCGGTGGTTTCCAGCCCTGCCGTCTGCAGCCAATAGGTGATGCCGGCGATCCCCGCGATGATCAGGACGAGGACCAGGATGACCAGCGGCCAACGGCTCTTGCGGCGGCCTCCATCATGGATTCCGTCCTCGTCGCGCGTATCGTCCCGGTCGCGTTCGCGTGACTCGCGGAAGCGCCGGTCCTCGTCACGCGCGCGAGCCGGCGGGCGTTCAAGATGCTCGGCACGCTGGCGCTCACTGCGCGGTGCGTGCGTGCGAAGGTCCACATCGTCATCGGCGGTTTCGCTCAATTTGTTTGCCTCCTCCCGGGGAGAAACGGTCCATGCCGCATGCAACGCCCCTCAGTGAGCGCGGTTGGCTTGTTGCGGCATTACGGGCCGCACCGCGTCCCAACCGGCCGGCGCGGGGAGATTGGAAGGAAATCCGCTCCGCTTCGTGTGTCGGCCACGAATAGCTTGGCTTTTATGGCACCAATCCGCGCGGGGGGGACATGGCGTGCCGCCGCCAATTTTGCGTGATGCTCATGCGATCCCCGGCCGGCGTTCAGATTTCGTTCAACGCCGGCGGGGCTTCAAACCTGCGCGTGTCCCGGGAAACGCAGCGGTCCTGGTTAGAACCGCTCCACCCAGGGCCGCAGCTCCACTTCCCAGGTCCAGGCGCTGCGTGGCTGGTTGGCCACCTGCCAATAGGTCTCCGCGATCGCATCCGGATCGAGGAAACTGTCTGGCTTGTCGGCCGGATCAGGCCGCGTGGTGCTGCGGATACCGCCGTCAATGACGAAGTGCGCGACATGGATGCCAAGCGGGGCCAGTTCGCGTGCCATGCTTTGCGCCAGCCCGCGCAGGGCGAACTTGCCCATGGCGAATGGCGCGGAATGCACATAGCCTTTCACGCTCGCCGACGCGCCCGTGAACAGGATGGCGCCCGTGCCGCGAGGCAGCATGTGGCGTGCGGCCTGTTGCCCCACCAGGAAACCGCCAAAGGCCGACACGGCGATGGCGCGCGCGACCGCGTCCGGCTCCAGTTCAGCGATCGGGCCGCGCGCCCGTGCACTGGCATTGTAAACGACGATATCGGGCACGCCGGTCGTGGATACCACCACCTCGAACAGGGCAGCGACTTCCTCCGGCTCCGCGGCTTCACAGGCAAAAGTGACGGCGGCGGTTTCGTCCGCCAGCTTCGAGAGCCTATCCGGGTTGCGCGATGCCAGAGCCACTTGCAGGCCATGTTTGGCAAACAGCCGCGCAAGGGAGGCGGAGAGGCCGCTGCCAGCGCCGACGATCAGGGCGGATTTCATGTCCATCTCCAATTCTAAACCTCTCCCACGAAGTGGGAGAGGTCGAGACGCGCAGCGTCGAGGATGAGGGTGATCGGGTCGGCACAGACCTTTCTTCCTGCCCTCCCCATAAGCCCTCCGTCCTGACGCGCCTCGACCTCTCCCGCGCCGCAGGAGAGACTATTGTTCACGCATGTCTGCCGCCCCTGTCCATCTCGCCGGCGAGCGCCTGATGCTCGATCCAGCCGGTGCACTGCACTGGCCCGCCACCAGCACGCTCGTCGTCTCGGACCTGCATCTGGAGAAAGGCTCGTCCTTCGCCCGCAAAGGCATGCTGCTGCCGCCCTGGGACACACATGCCACGCTCGATCGTCTGGCGCTGCTACTGCGCCGCTACCAGCCACGCATCGTCGTCGCGTTGGGCGATTCCTTCCACGACAGCGGCGGGGCCGGCCGCCTGCCCGCTGGCGAGACCGCGCGGCTGAAGGCCATGACGGAGGCGCACCGCTTCATCTGGGTTCAGGGCAACCACGATCCCGAGCCGCCCGTGGGCATCGTCGGCGACAAGGTCGCCGAGTTCGCGACCGCCCGCCTCGTGTTCCGCCACAATGCAGTTGCCGGCGCCACCGGCGAAATCAGCGGCCATTACCACCCGAAGGCGAGTGTCGCGGCGCGTGGCGGCATGGTGTCGCGCCCATGTTTCGTCGCGGACGCGCGCCGCATCATGCTGCCGGCGTTCGGCGCCTATGCCGGCGGCCTGGACGTGCGCGACCCGGCGATAGCACGCCTCTTCCCGCGCGGCGCGCGCGTGTTCCTGCTCGGCAAGGATCGGCTGTACAGCTTCGCCCTCGGGAAGGATGCGCACAGCCTGACGGGATAGTCCCGACAGCGAGGCGCTTTCCCGCTACAGACGAAGCAGGCACACTGTGTTGGCGCCAAACCGAACGAGTGGCGCTGACCGAAGGGGAGACGTGACTCGATGACGAAGCTTTCGCGCCGGGTGCTGTTGGGCAGCATCGCGGCCTCGCCGCTGGCCATGCCGGGCATCATCCGCGCCCAGAGCACTTCCAAGCCCATCCGCATCGGCCTGCTGTCCGATATGAGCGGTCCGTATCGCGACGTCGGCGGTCCGGGCAATCATGTCGCGACGGAATTGGCGATCGAGGACATCGGCGGCTCGGTGCTCGGCCGGCCCGTTGAGATTCTGCAGGCCGACGACCAGAACAAGCCGGATGTCGCCGCGGCATTGGCGCGGCAATGGGCCGACGACGGCGTGGACGTGCTGGCCGATGGTGCTGCCTCGTCATCCGGCCTTGCGGTGCAGCAGATCGCACGCGAGAAAAAGAAGATCTATCTGATCACCGGCCCGGCGACATCCGATATGACCGGGAAGCAATGCTCGCCGTACGGCATCCATTTCTCCTACGATACCTATGCGCTTGCGCATGGCACCGGCGGTGCGCTGACCAAGGCCGGCGGCAAGACATGGTTCTTCATCACTGCCGACTACGCCTTCGGCTACGCACTGGAACGCGACACCATCGCCGCGGTGGAAGCCGCCGGCGGCAAGGTGCTGGGCAAGGTCCGCGCGCCATTGGGGACCGCGGACTTCTCCAGCTACCTGATCCAGGCCAAATCATCCGGTGCCGACGTGATCGGCTATGCCAATGCCGGCACCGACTTGCAGAACTGCATCAAGCAGGCGGCCGAGTTTGGCCTCGCCGGCGGAAAGACCAAGGAAGCGACACTGCTAATGCAGATCAGCGACGTCAATTCGA
>Ga0335074_10010044_pt1 | contig 13232 bp, 8 predicted proteins | sample Lox_Sample_23_FD_206715 | JGI IMG/M metagenome (GOLD analysis project Ga0335074, IMG submission 206715) | Soil microbial communities from Loxahatchee National Wildlife Refuge, Florida, United States - Lox_Sample_2.3 | ecosystem: Environmental > Terrestrial > Soil > Wetlands | place: USA: Florida...
ACATGGACACGGCGGCGCGGGTGCTGGCGCTGGCTCAGCAGACGGCCGACCAGGCGATCGCCGACGCGCGGCGCGAGGCCGACGAGACGCTCGGGCGCGCCAGGCGCGAGGCCGACGACATCCTCACCAAGGCCCGCCGCCAGTCCGAGCAGATCACCAGCGACGCCCGGGCCCGCGCCGAGAGCCTGGAACGGGACGCCCAGGAGCGGCATCGTCAGGCCATGGGCTCGCTCGTCCAGTCGCGCGAAGAGCTCGAGCGGCGGGTCGACGACCTGCGCGCGTTCGAGCGTGAGTACCGCAGCAGGCTCAAGGCTTACCTCGAGGGCCAGCTGCGGGACCTCGAGGCGGGCGCGGCCGACAGCGGCGTCTTCCCTGCGGTGGCCACCGGGCCGCAGTCGCCGGTGACCGCGGGCATGGGCCGCATGGATGTCCGCAACGGCGGCCAGTCGGCCGTGACCGGGTCCTACCCGGCGCCGGAGCCGGTCAGCCACGGTGGATTCCACCCTGCGGACTCCGCGCAGCACGACCGCCGCTAGATCGCTAGACGCACGTCCCAGCCCGGGCCGCCCATGGCGGCCCGGGCTGGCATAGTCCGGTAACTGCCCGTGGAGCTTTGCCCGTGATCCGGTTCGGTGCCGTCCTCACGGTCGTCCTTGTGGCCATGGGGCTGCTCGCCGGGGGGGTTCTGACCAACAGTCTGCTCCTGGTCTATCTGGCCATTGGTGTGGCCGCGCTGTCCGCCGTGATGCTTGCCGCCGGACTCGTGATCTGGCGGGGAGACATCTTCGGCGAGGCGTCGGCCCGGCGCCCTGCAGCGCCAGAGGGTCTGGCCACCGGAACCGCCGGGATGGCTAGCCCGGTCGGCACCGCCCCCACGCCGATGGGCACGACCCCGGTTCCGCCGGGCCGGATGCCGGCCGACCAGACGCCGTCCGTGGCGCTCGGCCAGTCCACGCTGCTGGTGGGTGGTAGCAGTTCGACGGTCGGCCGCGATGGCCCGGTTGCCCCACCGCCTCCCGCACCCCCATGGCGGGACCTGCCCGGGCCCGAGAATCTGCGCGAGCCAGAACGCCGCCCCGAGCCCGAACGCCGGCGCGAGTCTGGACGCCGGCGCGAGCCCGAACGGTACGAGCCAGAGCGCCGCCCCGAGCCCGGACGCCGGCGCGAGCCCGATGTCCTATCCGGACCGCCGCGTCTGCCTGGACCGGACGTCCCGTCCGGTCCGCCGCGCCTGCCTGAGCCCGACGTCCCGTCCGGGCGGCCGCGCCTGCCTGAGCCCGACGTCCCGTCCGGTCCGCCGCGCCTGCCTGAGCCACGTCGGCTGCCTGAGGCCGAGCGCCGGTCCGAGCCCGAGCGGCTGGATGAGCCGGAGCGGCGGTCCGAGCCTGAGCGCCGATCCGCGCCGGAAGATCTGCGCGGGGAACGGCGGCCTCGGCCGGAACGCCCCGCCGAACCGGCCGCGCCCGAGCCGTCCCAGGTCGAACCGGCCGTCGAGGCCGAAGCCGACGTTGCACAGCACGGCGCCGCCGAGCCGGAACCGGACGTCGCCCCGCAAGCCCCGGCCGGGCCGCCCGCCGAGGCCGAGCCCGCCGACGACGACGACGAGCAGGCCGCTGGTGGCGGAGGCGACGCGGCCGGCCCGGCCACCGAGGTCACCATCGTGCCCGGCATCGCCAGGTATCACCGCGGCGAGTGCATCCTGATCCGGTTCCTCGGCCCCGAGGATCTGGAGACCATGACCAGGCAAGCGGCCGAGGACGCCGGGTGCGTGCCGTGCAAGGCCTGCCGCCCCGAGCAGCAACTCACCGACGCCTGATCGCTCTGCGGCCATTTCCAACCCGCCTGCTCGGGCGTTCCACGACCGGACGGGTCTGCATGTACGCGGCGTTGGGCTAGATGCCGTCCATGCGACGGAGCCAGAAGACCAGGCCGAGGTCTGCCTCGACGTGCTCGCGCGCATCGGGATCCGTCCCGCCGTCCAGCCTCGGGCCGTAGTCGACCGCCAGCACCTCCGCGCTGATCAGGGCCCCGTGCTCGGTGAGGGCAGCGGCCAGCTCAGGGTCGGCCGTGCTCCAGCGCAGCGAAACACGGTCGCTGACGTCCAGGCCGTCGCTCTTGCGCGCGTCCTGCACCAGCCGGACGACCTCGCGGGCGAGACCCTCGCGGCGCAGTTCCGGGGTGATGGCGATCTCGAGCGCGACCGTCTCGCCGTCTCCGGACGCCACCGCCCAGCCGGACCGCGGGACCTGGGTCACGATGACGTCGTCGGGACCGAGGCTCACCAGCGCCCCGTCGACCTCGACCGATGCCTTGCCCCCGGAGCGCAGCTCGGCGGCCAGCGCCGCGGCGTCGGCGGCCTCGATGGCCTTGGCCACGGCCGGGGTTCCCTTGCCGAAGCGCCCGCCGAGCGCGCGGTAGCTGGGCTTCACAGTGAAGTCCACAAGGCCTTCCGGCACGGCCGCGAGGGTGTCGAGCACATGGACGTTGAGCTCGTCGGCGACCTGGGCGGCCAGGTCGCCGTGCAGGTCGTCGAAGCCCGCCGCGCCGATGAGCGCGCGTGCCAACGGCTGGCGGACCCGGACGACGGCGGCGGCGCGCGCCGAGCGGCCGAGTTCGACCAGGCGGCGGGCGAGCGCCATCTGCCCGGACAGGTCCTCGTCGATCAGGCTCTGATCTGCCACGGGCCACGACGCCAGGTGCACCGAGTCGGGCGAGCCCTCGGCGCGCAGCACGCCCCAGACGTACTCGGTCAGGAAAGGGGTGATCGGCGCCATCAGCCTGGTCAGCGTCTCCAGGCATTCGCGAAGCGTGGCGAAGGCCGCCGCGCCGTCGGGCGTTCCGGGCCCCTCCCAGAACCGCCGCCTTGAACGGCGGACGTACCAGTTGGACATGTCGTCGATGAACCCCGCGATGCGGCGGCCCGCCGCTGCCGAGTCAAATCCCTCGAAGGCGGCCGTGACGTCCCGCACCAGCGTGTGCAGCTCGCTGAGCAGCCACCGGTCGAGAACCGGCCGCTCCGCGGCTGGCGGCGCCTCGGCCACCCGCTCGGCGGCGGCGGGCAAACCCTGCGCCGCGGCCGCGTTCGCGTACAGGACCAGAAACGACACCGTGTTCCAGTACGTGAGCAGGATCTTGCGGACGATCTCCTCGAGCGTGGCGTGCCCCACCCGGCGGGTGGACCACGGCGAGCCCGACGCCGCGAAGAACCAGCGCAGTGCGTCGGCGCCGTGGTCGTTCATCAGCGGGATCGGCTCCAGGACGTTGCCCAGGTGCTTACTCATCTTGCGGCCCTGCTCGTCGATGACCAGGCCGAGGCAGACGACGTTCTCGTACGAGTTGCGGCCGAAGACCAGCGTGCTGACCGCCATCAGCGAGTAGAACCAGCCGCGGGTCTGGTCGATCGCCTCGCAGATGAACTGCGCGGGGAACGAACGCTCGAATTTGTCCTCGTTGCGCAGCGGCGCTCCGTGCCGCGCGAACGGCATCGACCCCGAGTCGTACCAGGCGTCGATCACCTCGGGCACCCGGCGTGCTTCGCCGCCGCACTCCCGGCACGTGATCACGACCTGGTCCACGTACGGCCGGTGCGGGTCAAGCGTGGTGAGGTCGTGGCCGGCCAGCTCGGACAGCTCGGCGAGTGAGCCGACGCAGGTCAGGTGGTCTTGCCCGCACACCCACAGCGGCAGCGGCGTGCCCCAGTACCTGGTCCGGGACAGCGCCCAGTCCACGTTGTTGCGCAGCCACTCGCCGTACCGGCCGTGCTTGATCGTCGGCGGCTGCCAGTTGGTCTGCTCGTTCTCGGCGAGCAGCTTGTCCTTGATCGCCGTCGTGCGGATGAACCACGACGGCAGCGCGTAGTACATCAGCGGCGTGTGGCAACGCCAGCAGTGCGGGTAGCTGTGCTCGTGCAGGTGGGACCGGAACAGCAGACCCCGGTCATCGAGGTCGCTGATCAGCGTCGGGTCGGCGTCCTTGAAGAACATGCCGCCAACCAGCGGCACGGTGTCCTCAAAGTGACCGTCGCTGCGGATCGGGTTGACCACCGGCAGTCCGTGGGCGCGCCCGGCCGCCATGTCCTCCGCGCCGAACGCGGGAGCCAGGTGGACGAGCCCGGTGCCGTCCTCGGTGGTCACGAACGGGCCAGTGACGACCACGTGCGCGTTGGGCACGCGCACCAGGTCGAACGGTGGCTTGTAGGTGGCCCCGGCGAGCTCGGACCCGCGGATCCTGGCCAGCACGTGCCAGCCCTCGCCGAGCACCCGGCCGAACAGGGAATCGGCGACGACCACGCGGTCGCCGTCACCGGATTTCCGGGCGATCGCGTACGTCTCGTCGGGGTGAACCGCGACCGCGGTGTTCGAGACCAGCGTCCACGGTGTGGTCGTCCAGACCAGCAAGTCCGCGCCGTTGAGCTGTGGATTCGCCCCCTCGGGGAGGGTAGCCAGCGGGAAGCGAACGGTGACCGACGGATCCGACACGGTCCGGTAGACGTCCGGCTGACCCATCTCGTGGTCGGACAGCGGGGTCTCGCAGCGGGGGCAGTACGGGGTGATCCGGTAGTCCCGGATCAGCAGCCCCTCATCGAAGATGACCTTGAGGGACCACCAGACCGACTCGATGAAGTCCGGGTCCATGGTGCGGTAGGCGTGCTGGAGGTCGACCCAGTAGCCCATCCGCTCGGTGAGCGCCTCGAACGCGTCCACGTGGCGCAGCACCGACTCCCGGCACCTCGCGTTGAACTCGGCGATGCCGTAAGCCTCGATCTCCTTCTTCCCTGACACGCCGAGTTCCTGCTCGACGGCGACCTCCACCGGCAGGCCGTGGCAGTCCCAGCCACCCTGCCGTGGCACATGGAAGCCCTGCATGGTCTTGAACCGCGGGAACAGGTCCTTGAACACCCGCGCCTCGACGTGGTGCACGCCCGGCATGCCGTTCGCCGTCGGTGGACCCTCGTAGAACGTCCATGGTTCCGCCGAAGACGTCTGTTCCAAAGACCGCTCGAACACGCGGCCGTCGCGCCAGCGGGTGAGGATCTCTTGCTCGATCGCCGGCAGGTTGACCACCGTCGGCAGTTCGGGAAATGGCAGCGTCGCGGCCCGGGCGTTCTCGGGCGCGGCGGACTCTGAGGCAGCGGTGGGCTGGCTGGTGCCTGCCTGGCTTTCGTCTGGGCGCGGCATGGTGGGCGGCTCTCCCGGGTTATCGCGTTCGCCAGGTCCCCGGATCGCGGAGTCCTGCCGGTGCGGCTTCGCCGGAGGGACGAGGCTCGCCGGCGGCTGCCCCGCGGTACCACCCTCCTTGGCCGCGACCGGTGCCTGCCGGCCCGTTGCGCGACCCTCTCGGTTTGGTTCTGCTGCCGGCTCTACCAGGCGCCGTGAAGCGAGGCGCCGTTCTTCCGGCGGCTCTGGGGTGATCTGGTCCGCTGCGCGTATCCCCGGGCTCGCACCATCCCCGGTCGCTCCTGGCCGCCGCAGCGGCAGCTGTCCCCTTCGGCGCCGTGCAGGATGCCAGGATATCCGATGCCCGGGTGATTTCCGTATCCGTTAACCCGCCTGTCGTCCGCTCGCCCACGGGGCCGGTCTTCCCCTGGGCCGTCGGCGGGCTTGTTTGCGATTGCCCCCGGTAAGCACTTATTCTCTCGTGACTGCCCGCTGCGAAGATCATTACCTAGTTGCACCGAGGGAGGCCGGAAATGACCGCTGCCGCGCGTTCGGGCGCTGCCGCTCTTCCGGTGCGGCAGGGGGAACGGCGCTGGACCGAGGCCGAGCTGGCGAAGGTGCGCAACACACTCGCCGCTGAGGCCGCGGAGCTGCGTGCCGACATCGAGCGGTCCGAATCTGGCATCGCCTCCCGGCTGGGCGACGCGGTCGGTGACGCCGGGGATGACCAGGCCGACGTGGGGGCGAAGACGTTCGAGCGCGAGCATGAGCTGGCGCTCACCCACAACGCGCGCGAGCTCCTGATGCAGACCGAGCAGGCCATCGCCAGAATTGACGACGGCACGTACGGCACCTGCGGCTCGTGCGGGGAGCCGATCGGCAAGGCGCGGCTCCAGGCGTTCCCGCGCGCGGTGCTGTGCGTATCCTGCAAGCAGCGCGAGGAGCGCCGCTGACCGGCTCCGCGGCCGACGGCCCTGACCGGCCGCCCGAGGAGCCCCCGCCGATGGATGGACAGCCGATGGACGGACCGCTGCTGGATGCCCCGCAGCCCGATCCTCCGCGGGAGGGTGCCCCGCGGCAGGACGCGCCGCGGCTGGGCGTCTCCCGGCCTGGCACCTCCCGGCCTGGGACCTCCCGGCTCCCCATTGTGCTTGGCGTGGCGCTGTTCGTGCTCGCGGCGGACATCGTTTCGAAGGTGATCGTTGTCGCCACCCTTTCGGACCGGCACTGCCTGGTCGGCAGCTACGTTCCGTCCCCGCCGCCGGTCCGGCTGCTGGGCGGGGTGCTCACGCTCTGCGAGTCGCGCAACCCCGGGGCGGCGTTCGGCATCGGCGGGACGTCGACGACGATCGTGTTCACCGCGATCGCCGTCGGTGTGATCATTTTCATCGTCCGCACATCCCGGCAGATATACAGCCTGCCCTGGGCGATCGCGCTCGGCCTGCTGCTCGGCGGCGCAACGGGCAATCTGACCGACCGGATCTTCCGCTCTCCCGGCCCGCTGCGCGGATGGGTGGTGGACTGGATCCAGCTGCCGCACTGGCCGGTGTTCAACCTCGCCGACTCGTCGATAACCTGTGGCGCCGTGCTCATGGTCCTGCTCGCGGCGCAGGGACGCCGGCTGGACGGGTCCCGGCACACCCCCGGCGGCGGCCGCGGATGAGCCCGTCCGGCCAGCGCCGGGTGCCTGTTCCCGAAGGGCTTGACGGAGAGCGCCTGGATGCCGCGCTCGCCCGGCTGTTCGGCCTGTCCCGCGCCAGGGCGGCCGAGCTGATCGGCGACGGGTCGGTGCTCGTGAACGGGCGCCCGGCGGCCAAGTCGGAGCGAGTCCCAGCGGGGGAGTGGCTGGACGTCACGCTGCCGCCCCCGGTGACCGTGCAGTCCCGTCCGGAGCCTGTGCCCGGCCTGGTCGTCGTCTACGAGGACGACGACATCGTGGTCGTGGACAAACCGCCGGGCGTCGCGGCTCATCCCACGCCGGGCTGGGATGGCCCGACCGTGCTGCAAGGACTGCTCGCCGCCGGCCACACGATCGCCACCAGCGGGGCGGCCGAGCGCCAGGGCATCGTGCACCGGCTCGACGCCAACACGTCGGGGCTGATGGTGGTGGCCAAGAGCGAGCGCGCGTACAGCGCGCTGAAGCGGGCGTTCCGCGACCGTGAGGTCGACAAGATCTACCACGCGCTGGTGCAAGGTCACCCGGATCCGCTGCGTGGCACGGTGGACGCGCCGATCGCCAGGCATCCGTCCGGCGACGGCAGGTTCGCCGTGGTCGCCGGCGGCCGCCCGTCCGTCACGCACTACGACACCCTCGAGGCGTTCCGGGCCGCCAGCCTGATCGAGGTCGTTCTGGAGACCGGGCGCACTCATCAGATCCGGGTGCACATGGCCGCGATCCGGCACCCCTGCGTCGGCGACCGGCTGTACGGTGCCGACCCGGTGCTGGCCGCGCGGCTCGGCCTGACCCGGCAGTGGCTGCACGCGGTCCGGTTGGGATTCGCCCATCCTGCGGATGGTCACCGGGTCGAGTTCACCAGCGAGTACTCGCCGGACCTGTCCCTCGCGCTTGACCTGCTTCGTGACGAGTCATGACCCCGGGCCAGCCTGGCGAAGCTGCCCGAGGGTCCAGCCCCGCCCGGCCGGGTCGAGCGGCCGGGTGACGGCCCCGAAGATCTCCGCGGCCCGCCGGTACGACATCCGGGCCCGGCCGGTGAACGGGCAGACGTCGGCGCGCGCGGCCCGTGCCGGGGCCTTCCGGTCGGTCAGGAACACCGGCCCAGCGCTCCTGCCGGCGAGCAGCAGCCGGAGCAGGTCCCCGGTGTTGTCCCGCCAGTGGATCCAGAGCTGGCCGGGGTGCCCCGGCCTGCCGGCCGGCGCGCGGTCGTGCGCCAGGTCCAGGCGCCCGGCGTCGAGGCCGAGCACGTCGTCGACGTGCGCGGCGGAGTCGTAGAGCAGCCGCCAGAACGCGTGCTCACGCAGCGTGGCCCGCACCCGGAACAGCTCGGCGACCTGGCCGCTGGTCAGCGCGGGCACCGGCGGCGCCTGGCCGGGCAGGTGCCGCAGCCCGGCGGTCGGATCCCCGGCGATCCACCCCTGGTCCTGCCACCAGGCGACCGCGCCGCGCAGCGCGGACAGTTCCCGGTTGACCGTGCGGGTGTCGGTCTGCGTGCCGCGCTCGGCCAGCGCCGTGGCCAGTCTCGTCCCGGCGTGCGTGCTGTCCAGCAGCGCGAGCGGCACGACCGGGGGCGCGGCCCCCCGTCGCCCGGTGCCGTACGGCGCCTGCCGCCCTACCAGGGCCCACGCCCAGCTCGTCAGTGAGATCCGGTAGACCCGGCGGGACGCCGCGCCGAGCGAGGACTCGGCGAGGTACCGGTCCACCGCCACCGCGTATTCCACCGGCACGGCGCTGCGCCGGGGTCCCGGCGGCGTCCCCGGCCGCTGCGCGATCGCCGTCTCACGGCGTGGGCGCATGGCGGGCCTCCGTTCCGGCTGCCGCGGTTAACACGGCCGATCGGCGACTTCAGCATAACGCGTGACGGCGCGCACATTTACTGCGGTAAGTATGCGCAGTAAATGAATCGGCTGACGGCGCCCAAAGGAAATTACAATTTGCATGAACGGAATGCATTCGAATCCAGCTCGTCCCTTGTGGCGGCGGCCACAAGGGAACTGGTGAGGCGCCGGCGCGGCGAGGTTGAGCGGGCGCGCTAGCCGAGCGCGCGGCGGAAGCGGTCGCGCAGGTCGGTCAGACGCTCGGCCGGCTCGTTCGCGAACACTAGCCGGAGGTATTCGGAGCCGCTGGGGCCCCAGCCGTCCATCGGGGTGGCAGCGACCTTGCCCCGGTGCAGCAGCAGCCGCGAGGCCTCCCCGGGGGTCAGCCCGAGCTGCCCGGTGCCGATCAGCAGCGACCAGCCACCGTCGGGGCGGACGACCGGGTAGCCGTCCAGCTGATCGAGGATGACCGCGCATCGTTGCTGCCAGGTCGCTGTGGCGGCCGCCACGTCGGCGTCGGCGCCCGGGTCCGCGAGTGCCGCGGCGACCGCGGCCTGGGCGATCCCCACCTGGCACACCACGTTGGTCAGGCCGACCAGGTTGACGTCGGCGAGCACCGGCGCCGGGCCGACCACCCACCCGACCCGCCAGCCGATCATCCGTAGTTCCTTGGAAGCGGAGCCGACGCTGATCGTGCGGCCGGCCAGGCCCGGGTGGGTGGCCGGGTGGCTCGGCGGGCGCCCGTCGAACCGGATCCGCTCCATGGCCGCGTCGTAGATGAGCCAGGCCGGATGGTTTTCGAGCGCGGCCGCGAGGGCCGACCAGTGGCCGTCCCCGAGCACCAGCCCGGTGGGCATGGACGGGCCCATCATCAGCACCGCCGCCGTGGCCGGGCCGACGGCGGCGGCCAGGCGCTCCGGTTCCACGGTCCAGCCCGCGGCCGCGCCACCTCCGGTCACCGCGGCGGCGGGCACGAAGCGGGGAACGCCGCCGGCCAGCCTCACCCGGTTGACCAGGCCCGCGTAGATCGGGTCGGTGAGCACGACCTCCTGGCCGGGCTCGACGGTGGCCAGCAGCGCGTTGAGGATGCCGTTCAGGCCGCCGGCCACGATCACGCACTCCGCGCCCGGGTCGTACCGGCGGCCGGCCAGCCGGCCCACGTGGGCCGCTGCCGCCTCCCGCAGCGCCCGGTGCCCCTGGAACGGCAGGTAGCTGTTGGCGTCGTCGTCGTCAACGGCCGCGCGGGTCAGTTCGACGGCCGCACGCGGCGGCCGCAGGTCGGTGTCCAAGTTCTCCAGGCGCAGGATGTCCGGGTCACCCGCGGCGTCGGCCGCGTCACCGACCACGTCCACGCCGATGCCCGGAATGTCGCGCAGCCGCGAGACTGTCATCCGCTGCCCCCTTTCTGCTGGCCGGACCTCTCCTCGGCGTAACGTTCAAGCGATACTTCCATATCACTATGCTGGTACGCATGGATGGTGCGCAAGCGGCGGGGCGGAACATACGCCGGCTCAGAACCGCGGCCGGCCTGTCCCTGGCCGACCTGGCAGCCGCCGCGGACGTCAGCAAGACCACCCTGCACGGCCTCGAGCAGGGAGAGGGCAACCCGACGCTGAGCACGCTGTGGGCGCTGGCCACCGCGCTCGGCGTGTCGCTCGGCGAACTGCTGGAGCCGCCGCCGCCCCAGCCGGTCGCCGTGGTCCGCGCGGACGCGGGGCCGCGGGCCGACGGCGAGGCGGTGCACGCCCGGCTGCTGCACCGGATAGCGGTGCGGGGCAGCGTCGAGGTTTTCGCGGTCGAGGTGGACGCCGCCACGCAGGCTTCGCTGCCGCATCTCCCCGGCGTGGCGGAGTGCCTGGTGGTGACCGCCGGCGCGATCCGCACCGGGCCGAGCGACGCGCCGGTGGACCTGGCCGAGGGAGATTCGGTGCATTTCGGGGCGGCGGGCCCGCACCTGTACCAGGGGCTGGCAGCGCGCAACACCGCCGTGCTGCTCATGCTGCACCCCACCGCGGTGACATAGGCCGCGAGCCATAGCAGAGGTGCCGAGACGGCGCGCCGTACCACCCGCGCCATGGACGAGTCAGATAGGCTCGAAGAGCCGGACCGGAGCGCGCGCCGGCGGCGGCCACATCGGCCGTTGCCGCTGGTGCGACGTGGCGGTCACTTCCCCCGGCCCTTCACTTGCGCCCTGCCTGGGGCGTCGTGACGCATGCCCGAAGGAGGCAGTTACTTTCATGACGGCAGCCGCGGCGGGCAGGGCAAACAGGGGCACGGCAAACACCGACGGGTTCGTTCACCTGCACGTGCACACCGAGTACTCGATGCTCGACGGCGCGGCGCGGCTGAAGGACATGTTCGCCGAGTGTGAGCGTGGCGGGATGCAGGCCATCGCGATCACCGACCACGGCAACGTGTACGGCGCCTACGACTTCTATACCAAGGCACGCGCGGCCGGCATCAAGCCGATCATCGGCATCGAGGCGTACGTCGCTCCCGAGCACCGCAGCCACAAGCAGCCGGTCCGCTGGGGAACCCCGGCGCAGAAGGACGACGACGTGTCCGGCGCCGGTGCGTACACGCACATGACGCTCATCGCCGAGACCACGGAGGGCATGCACAACCTGTTCCGGCTGGCGTCGCTGTCCTCGCTCGAGGGCTACTTCCGCAAGCCGCGGATGGACCGCGAGCTGCTTGCCCAGTACGCCAAGGGGATCATCGCCACCACCGGCTGCCCCGGCGGCGAGGTGCAGACCCGGCTGCGGCTCGGCCAGGAGCGCCAGGCCATGGAGGCGGCCGCCGCGTTCCGCGACATCTTCGGGCCGGACAACTTCTTCGTCGAGCTCATGGACCACAACCTGAGCGTCGAGCTGCGGTCCCGGGAGGGGCTGCGCAAGATCGCGAAGGATCTCTCGCTGCCGTTCCTGGCCACCAACGACCTGCACTACGCGCGCGAGGCGGACGCCTCCGCGCACGAGGCGCTGCTGTGCGTGCAGACCGGCACGAACCTCGCCGACCCGAACCGGTTCAAGTTCGAGGGCACCGGCTACTACGTGAAGTCGCCGCAGGAGATGCGCGGCATCAGCGCGGACGAGGCCTGGCTGACCGGGTGCGACAACACGCTGCTCGTCGCCGAGCGCGCGAACGTCGAGTTTTCCAAGTCGAACCTGATGCCGAAGTACCCGCTGCCCGACGGGGAGACCGAGGAGAGCTGGTTCCGCAAGGAGACCTGGCGGGGCATGGACCGCCGCTACCCGGACGGCTACGACGAGCAGCGCCGCACCCAGGCCGAGTACGAGATCGGCGTGATCGAGACCATGGGGTTCTGCGGCTACTTCCTCGTGGTCGCCGACTTCATCATGTGGGCGAAGCGGAACGGTATCCGGGTGGGACCCTGCCGCGGCTCGGCCGGCGGGTCGATCGTGTCCTACGCGCTCGGCATCACCGACCTCGACCCGATAGCCCACGGCCTGGTGTTCGAGCGGTTCCTCAACCCCGAGCGCGTGTCCATGCCCGACGTTGACGTGGACTTCGACGAACGCCGGCGCGGCGACGTCATCCGGTACGTCACCGAGAGGTACGGCGCCGACCGGGTCGCCCAGATCATCACGTACGGCACGATCAAGGCGAAGGCCGCGATCAAGGACGCCTCCCGGGTGCTCGGATTCCCTTACGCGCTCGGTGACCGGATCACCAAGGCGTTCCCGCCGCCGATCCTCGGCAAGGAAATGCCGCTGTCCGGCGTGTTCGAGCCGGACCACCCCCGGTACGGCGAGGCCAGCGAGATCCGCGGGCTGTACGAGGGCGAGCCCGAGGTCAAGCAAGTCATCGACGCCGCGCGCGGGCTCGAGGGGCTGATCCGCCAGCCGGGCGTGCACGCGGCCGGGGTGATCATGAGCTGCGAGCCGCTGCTCGACCACATCCCGGTGTGGAAGCGCGAGGCCGACGGCGCGGTGATCACGCAGTTCGACTACCCCTCGTGCGAGGACATCGGCCTGCTGAAGATGGACTTCCTCGGGCTGCGCAACCTCACGGTGATCGACGACGCGATCCGCGGCGTGAGGGAGAACCGCGGCATCGAGATCGACCTGGAGACGCTCGGCCTGGACGACAAGCCCACCTACGAGCTGCTGGCCCGCGGCGACACCCTGGGTGTGTTCCAGCTCGACGGCGGCCCGATGCGAGGGCTGCTGCGGGCCATGAAGACCGACAAGTTCGGCGACATCTCGGCGGTGATCGCGCTGTACCGGCCGGGCCCGATGGCGAGCGCCCCGGTCTACGCGGACCGCAAGACCGGGCGGGCGCCGGTGGTGCCGATCCACCCAGAGCTCGCGGAGCCGCTCGAGGACATCCTGGGCGAGAGTTACGGCCTCATGGTCTACCAGGAGGACGTGATGTTCGCCGCGCAGAAGCTTGCGGGGTACTCGCCCGGCAAGGCCGACCTGCTGCGGCGGGCCATGGGAAAGAAGAAGAAGGAGATCCTGGAGAAGGAGTACGAGCCGTTCGCGGCCGGCATGAAGGCCAACGGCTACTCCGACGGCGCGATCAAGACCATCTGGGACGTGATGGTGCCGTTCTCCGGCT
>Ga0335074_10010045_pt1 | contig 13231 bp, 14 predicted proteins | sample Lox_Sample_23_FD_206715 | JGI IMG/M metagenome (GOLD analysis project Ga0335074, IMG submission 206715) | Soil microbial communities from Loxahatchee National Wildlife Refuge, Florida, United States - Lox_Sample_2.3 | ecosystem: Environmental > Terrestrial > Soil > Wetlands | place: USA...
CTCGACCACCATCCGCGCCGGACGCGGCGGCCGGCGAGGCGCGGCCACATCTTCGCGCACCAGCACCTTGGTCTCGCCACGCAGGATCGGCCGCGCCTTCTCCTCGACCAGGAACAGCCCGCCATGCCCCTCGGTGTCCACATCCAGCGCGCCGAGGGCGATGAGCTGCCGGACCAGGCCGCGCCAGAACGGGGCCGGACGCGCCGCGCCAACGCCGAAGGTCGGCAGCGTCTCGTGCCGGTGGCGCAGCACCGCCTCGGTCGCCTCGCCGCGCAGCACAGCGACGATATGCAGCGCGCCGAACATCTGGCCGGTGCGGTACACCGCCGACAACACCTTCTGCGCCTCCACCGTGCCGTCGGCGGTGCTCGGCGGGGCGGTGCAGTTGTCGCAATGTCCGCACGGTGCGGGCAAATCTTCGCCGAAACACGCCAGCAGGGTGCGGGTGCGGCAATCGACCGTCTCGGTCAGTGCCACCATCGCCTCGAGCCTTGCGCGCATCACCCGCTTCTGTGCCTCGGGCGCAGTCGATTGCGCCAGCCAGTGGCGCGCCCGGGCGACGTCCTCGCCACCGTAAAGCAACAGCATCTCGGCCGGATCGCCGTCGCGGCCTGAGCGACCGATCTGCTGGTACCAGGCTTCGGGATTGTCCGGCATATCCAGGTGCACGACGAAGCGCACATCCGGGCGGTCGATCCCCATGCCAAAGGCGATCGTCGCCACGACCACCAATGGCTCCCCGGAGCGGAACCGCGCCAGCGCGGCCCGCTTGTGTTCCGGATCGAGCCCGGCATGGAACGCCACCGCCGGCCAGCCCTTGTCGCCCAGACGCGCCGCCGTCCGCTCCGTCTTGGCCCGCGACCCGCAATAGACAATGCCGCACTCACCCCGATGGCGCGACAAGAACTCCAGAAGCTGGCCGGTCTCGCTAAGCTTCGGCTCGGCCGTCAAACAAAGGTTCGGCCGGTGGAAGCTGGCGACGAACAGCTCCGCCGCCTCCATGCGCAGCGCGGATAGAATATCGGTGCGCGTGCGCGGATCGGCCGTGGCGGTCAGCGCCAGCCGCGGCACGCCGGGGAAACGCTCCGGCAGACAGGCGAGGCCACGGTACTCGGGACGGAACTCATGGCCCCATTGCGAGACGCAGTGCGCCTCGTCGATCGCTATCAGCGCCAGCCGAAGGCGTGCCAGGCGATCCAGCATCCCGTTTCCCAGCAGCCGCTCCGGCGATACGTAGAGCAGGTCCAGCCCGCCCTCGATCAGCTCGCGCGTGACGCTGCGCGCTTCGGCGGGATCGAGCTCGGAGTGCAGCGCCGCCGCGGCGACGCCAACCTGGCGCAGCGCCGCGACCTGATCGTCCATCAGCGCGATCAGCGGTGAGACCACGACCGCGGTGCCCCGCCGGCACAGCGCCGGCACTTGATAGCAGACGCTCTTGCCGCCGCCGGTCGGCATCAGTACCAGCGCGTCGCCGCCGTCCAGCACGTGGCGAACGACGGCTTCCTGTTGCCCGCGAAACCCGGGGAAGCCAAACACACGCCGCAGGACCTCGGCTGGGTCTGCCAGCCGGGTCGGGTCCGCCAGCACGGCAAAATCGTTCATCGGCTCAGTATGTATCGGTCAGTGTGTACCGAAGGTGACCGTGACCCGCCGGCTCTCCTGCGACGTGAGCGCGAACTGCACGGAGCCCTGGCCGGTCTCCGCGATTCGTTGTGCATCCACCCCATCCGCGGTGAGCTGATCCACGACGACCTGTGCTCGCAGCTCCGACAGCAAGATATTGGCCGCTCTGCTTCCTGTGGGATCGGCAGCGCCGACCACCTGCACGGTCCTATCGGGATGTGCTTTGGCCCAACCGGCCGCTTCGGCGATCACTGCCAATGCGGGATTATCGAAGGCGGCGGACCATTCCTGGAAATAGACAACGTAGGTCGGCGATTGCTGGGCGTAGGCAGTCCCAGCCAGGAGGCTGAGCAACAGCAGAACGGCCAATCGCATGCCCGAGTCCCTCTCGGCGTCGGAACTTCGCTGGTGTGCCGGCATGGCGGCGGGGCGTCAACGGGTTTTGCCGGGTCGACTTACAATGAATACGAAGTCCTGCTGCCTCGCCGGGATGGTCCGCCGAAATTGGCGCGAGCGGTGCGGGTGGAAAGGGCAATTCGACACGAAGGTCCCGAAGAACGCGAAGGTCACGAAGGAGTGGTCGAAGGCGACACGGGTTCGCCTTCAACTCGTCATGCAAGCAGGCATCCACGTGGCGGTACGCAGTTTGCGTGGTAGCGCAATGGATTCCCGCTTGCGCAGGAATGAGGGGAAAGCGTGGCGGCTGGATTGGCCCGTATTTTGGTGGGGAAGGGTTCATCGTGGAAATTCGCATCGACAGCCTGCTGGAAGGTGCCCAGCGAGCAACCGGCTCGATAGCCGTCATCGACGTGTTCCGGGCTTTCACGACCGCGGCGGTCGCGCTGGCGAACGGCGCGGCCGCGATCGTGATGGCAGGCACCGTCGAAGAGGCTCTGACGCTGCGCGAACGCGGCGTCGGGCAGGTCTGCATGGGTGAGGTGCGCGGTCGTGCACCGCCAGGGTTCGACTTTGGCAACTCGCCATTCGAGGTGTCGCAGGCCGATCTTCGCGGCAAGACGATCATCCAACGGACCAGTGCCGGCACGCAGGGGATTGTGGCTGCGCGCAACGCGGATTTCCTCTATGCAGCGTCGCTGGTGACCGCCTCGGCCACGGCGCATGCGTTGCTGTCCGGATCGCCCGCGCGGATCACGTTGGTAGCGATGGGCAACAGCGCCGTGCAACGCACCGACGAGGACGAGCTGTGCGCCATCCACCTGCGCAATCTCCTGGAGGGACGGCCGGGAGACGCCGACGCCATTCGCCGGGTGATCCTGGCCGGCGGGGAGATCGCGCATTTCTGCGATCCCCGGCGCCCGTACCATCCACGCGATCTGGAGATCGCGTTGGATATCGATCGCTACGATTTTGCGATCAGGGTGACAATGGAGGACAGCCGCCCAGTGGCTCGCGTCGAATCTCCCGTTGGTCAGATCCCCTCGGAGATCACCGTGCGGGTGAAATAGGAAAGAATGAGATCGGCGCCCGCGCGCTTAAACGCACCGAGCGTCTCGCGGACCACCTGGGCTTCGTCGATCGCGCCTGCGGCGGCGGCGAAGCGGATCATCGCGTATTCCCCGCTCACCTGATACGCGGCGATCGGCAGCAGCGTGCGATCGCGCAGGCGGGCGAGCACGTCGAGGTACGGCAGGCCCGGCTTCACCATCAGGATGTCGGCACCTTCTTCGGCATCCAGCAGCGACTCGCGCAGTGCCTCGCGGCCGTTCATCGGGTCCGACTGATAGGTCTTGCGATCGCCCTTCAGCTCGCAGCCCGCCGCGGCACGGAACGGGCCGTAGAAAGCCGAGGCGAATTTCGACGAATACGCCATGATTGGCGCATCCGGATGCCCGGCGACATCGAGCGCGCGGCGGATCGCTGTCACCTGTCCGTCCATCATGCCGGAGGGCGCCACCATGTCGGCGCCGGCCTCGACCGCGGTCACCGCCTGGCGTCCGAGATTCTCCAGCGTTGCGTCGTTCAGCACGGTGCCGCCTTCGAGCACGCCGCAATGTCCGTGGTCGGTGTATTCGCAGAAGCAGAGATCGGGGATCACCACCAGTTCCGGCGCGGCGCGCTTGGCGTGGCGGACCACCCGGGCGACCAGCCCGTCCGGGCGCCAGGCATCGCTGCCGGCGGGGTCCTTGTGATGCGAGACACCGAACAGCATGACGGATTTCACGCCATCTTTCGCCAACTGCTCGATCTCGCGCTCCAGCCGGCGTTCGGGGATGCGGTCCACGCCCGGCATGCTGGCCACAGGCAACGGTTCATCGATGCCTTCCTCGACGAAGATCGGCTGGATCAGGTCGTTGGGCGTCAGGACGGTTTCGCGTACCAGGTCGCGCAGCGCGGGGGATTGCCGGAGCCGGCGGAGGCGGGTGGCGGGGAAGCGGCCGACTTCCATTGTCGGGTACTCCATCGGGATACGCGATCTGTAAGGCTCGCGCGGGCTGAATCCAAGTGTCGGCGTCTGATATGAGCCGGCACGTGGATTTCTCGCCGGTTCATGTCATCGGCGCCTCCGGCCGCTCGGGTGCCGCGCTGTGCCGCAGCCTGAGCGCCGAGCGCGTCCGCTTCGTGCCCGTCGTGCGAGACGCAGGGAAATGGTTGGCGCTTGGGGTCGGCGTGTCGCCGCTGGTGGCTGATATCGGCGATGCTGCTGCGCTGCGCGCGGCGCTGCGGGGCGCGCGCCGGATCGCGTGCTGCGCGCATGCGAGCTTTGCCGGCGCGGTCCTGGCTGCCTCGCCGCCCGATGCGCGGTTCGTCTTCCTGGGCAGCACCCGGAAGTTCACGCGGTGGCTGGATGCGCACGGTACCGGGGTGATCGCGGGCGAGAGCGCGTTCCTGGCGTCCGGGCGTTCAGGTGTGATGCTGCATCCGACGATGATCTACGGCGCGGCCGGCGAGGACAACGTGCAGCGGCTTGCTGTTTGGCTGCGGCGGTTGCCGATTGTGCCGCTTCCCGGCGGCGGCCGGTCGCTGGTGCAGCCGATCCATCAGGACGATGTTGTCCGGTCGATCCGGGCGGCGCTGGATCGCGACTGGCTCGGGCCGAAATCGATGGTAATAGCCGGACCCGAGGCGGTTTCGTATGCAAACTTCGTATATGCGGTGGCTACCGCAGCGGGGGTGCGGCAGCCGCTGGTTGTGTCGGTTTCCGGGCGGCTGCTGATCGCGCTGGCGCCGTTGTCACTGGGGATCCGACGTCTCCCGAATATCCGCCCGGAGGAGGTGCGCCGCCTGCTTGAGGACAAGGCGTTCGATATAACAGAGATGCGGGAAGTGCTGGGGATCGAACCCATCCAACTGATAGAAGGGCTCCACCGTACTTTCGCCCAGCTGCCTTGTTAGTTGGGCCAGGAAGGACTGATGGCGGCAGGAACACGCTGGCATTCGGCCCGTTCGATTTGGGTCGGTATTTCCCCGATCGTTAGGTTTAATCTGCCGTCGCGGTCATTGTGGTGCTGAACCTACGCAATCAGAATCTGCCTCGGTAAGTCGAACTCGCGGATGACACGAGCGCAGAAGAAATGGGGCTGGCGAGAAGGTTGCAAATTGACTACTGGGGCTTCGAACCACAAATCGTGGTTCTCACTAGCCCGCCGTTGCTGAAACTCTCGCGTATCCACCCGGTCTATAGCGCCGCAACATATCAAATGAGGACGGTCCTCCGCTTTGAACTTCATCCAGAGTCTTATTAGCCTTTCGCGATCCGTACGGCGGGGGCGACCCTCAATGAAGTCGGCATCGATGTAGCCGTTCTTCATTTCAACTAAAGCCCAGAGTCCCTGCTCCTCTGATTCCTTTCCATTACCTTCGTAAACCAATCATGTCTACTTTCCAACTCCTTTCTGGCTCTGTTAGTTCGGTCGAACGCTCAGCCTCTATCCACTCGAGAATCTGCCAGCACGGTGTCTCCAGGGTGACGGCCCGGTTCTCGCCAATATCACGGAATATGAGACTACTGAGGAAATATTCGGGCATGGTTCCGGCTGGCAAGCCGCTTATTCGCATATATGCCCCGATCGCGTCAGCACCGGCACGGCAAAACCGGTCCATGAATAGGGTGAGTTCGTCCATGTTTGTTGTTCCCTCGGCTTCAAAGATGTTTGCACGAAATTATGACGACACATCAAATCGGGTCAAGAGCGGCCCGACACGGATTGGGCCTCCGGGCGCCGCGCTCAGCTGATCTCTCGCCCGCTCACATTATTAGTTTAGCTTTGTCCACTTGATTGCTTACGGAGGCCGCAAGCGGGGTGGGCGGAAGTATGGGAGTCGATCCATAGAGACACCGCACGAGATCGGCTCGCTCACGAGCAGCTTGCCGAGGTGGGATTTGATTGTCACCTCATTGCGCTGGCTGATCTGTTCGACAATCGCCGTCTGGTACCGGTCACTTGTATTCTCGACTAATGTCGTCCCAGGCTCTCGGCAGCTCGACCGCGAGGCAAGGCCAGCATATAGGCAGCGGCGAGTTCGATCAGCGGAAGAACACCACAGTCAACACCACGAACATCGGCACCAGCACCGTCGCCGCGATCGCCATGAAGCCGAAGAACCCAGGCATCCGCACGCCGCGATGCGCCGCCACGCCGCGCAGCATCATGTTCGGTGCATTGCCGATGTAGGTAAGTCCGCCGAAGAATACCGCCCCGGCCGAGAGCGCCGCCAACTCCCGCACCTGGCCCGGCTCGATGGAAGGCGGGTGCAACCCGGCCAGCTTGAAGAACACGAGATACGTCGGCGCATTGTCCAAAAACGCCGACAGAATGCCGGCCAGCCAGAAATAGGCCATCGGACGGGGATCGCCGGCCCCGTTCAATGTCAATCGAAGCACCCAGGCGAGCGGTCCATGCAGTCCGGCTTCGAGCATTCGCAGGACCGGCTCGATCGTGATGAAGATTGCCAGAAACAGCTTGCCGACTTCGATCATCGGCGCCCAGGCGAACTCGTTGGCTTGGCGAATTGCCCGCGGCGTGAACATCGCCGACAGGATTGTCACTGCCAGGAAGGCACCGATCGCCGCCAGCCGAGCGACCGCGACCGGTTGGCCGAACAGCGGGAGTTCACCCCCGGTCGCGGCGTTCTGGGCCAGCACGACCGCGCCGGTGAGCAGGATCAGCAGGGTGTTCCCCCATCCGCGGACGCGAAGCCGTTCCGCCGGCGGTGCCTCGCGTTCCCCGCGCGCCAGCCGGCGATCAATAAGATAGAATGCCGCCAGCAGCGCGCCGGCCAGCAGGAGCCAGGGTGCCAGCAGGTGCCGGGTCGTCCAGAAGAACGGCACTCCCTGCAAGAAGCCGATGTAGAGCGGGGGATTGCCAAGCGGGGTCAGCGCACCGCTGGCATTGGCAACCAGCACGATCACGAACACCACCAGATGGACCTTGCGCCGCCGGTGAGCGTTGGCGTGCAGCAGCGGGTTGATCAGCACCATCGCCGCGCCCGCTTGGCCCATCACCACGCCCAACGCCATCCCTGCCACCAGCATCATCGTGTTGCCGCCCGGCGTACCGGCCGGCCCGCCACGGATCAGGACGCCTCCTCCGGCGGCGTAGAGGGCGAACAGCAAGGTGACGAAGGGCAGGTATTCGATCAGCACCGCATGCCAGGCAGCTCCGGCCGCCACCGCCGGACCAGCCGCGACCGCCTGGGGCAGCAGCAACGAGACGATCCAGAATCCGGCCACCACTCCCACACGCCGGTGCCAGAACCGCGGCGCCACCGCCGGCAGCACCGCGATCGAGGCGAGCACGCCGAGAAACGGCGCAGCCCAGATCAGGCCAGGGGCTGCTATCTCGGCCGGTTGCATGCCGGAGACCCTGCAAGTAACGTCCGCCGCGCGCAACGGGGACCGCAGACGCATGGATATGTCCGGCGAACGGCGCATCCCGGCACCGCGTGAAATGGTGTGGGATGCGCTGAATGATCCAGAAGTCCTGAAGACCTGCATTCCCGGCTGCGAGAAGCTCGAAGCCCTGTCCGAGACCGAGCTGCAGGCCGTCGCCGCGGTGCGCATCGGCCCGATCGCGGCGCGCTTCAACGGCAAGGTCCACTTGTCCGATATCGACGCGCCGAACGGCTACACGATCAGCGGAGAAGGGCAGGGGGGTGTGGCCGGGTTCGCCAAGGGCGGCGCCAAGGTCCATCTGGCCGAGGAAGATCCGACCACCACGCAGCTCAGCTACGAGGTGCAGGCGCAGGTCGGGGGCAAGATCGCTCAGCTCGGCGCCCGGCTGATCGATTCCACCGCAAAGTCGATGGCGGACGCATTTTTCGACAACTTTACCAAGGAGCTGACGCAGAAGATGGGCCCAAGCGCCGAACGAGCTTTTCCCTCCGCGCCGGGGGAGGCGGCGATTCCGGTCAGCCCGGCCGCCGTGCCGCGCTCCTCCGTGAGCTGGTGGGCGCTGATCCCTCGCGAACCGATGGGCTATCCCTTGGTGGTATGGATCGGCGGCATCATTTGGATCTTGGTGTTCTTCCTGATCATCGGACCGCTGCTGTAGTGAATTCCCCTTCGTCTCGCCTGCCGGTTGCCGTCGGCGACACCGCCCGGTTGCTCGACGAGTATGGCTACATCGCCGACCGCGAGCTGGCGACCACGGTGCACCTGGCCCTCTCCATGCAGCGCCCGCTGTTCCTGGAGGGCGAGCCCGGTACCGGCAAGACGGAGATCGCCAAGGTCCTGGCCGCCGGGCTCGGGCGGCGGCTGGTGCGGCTGCAATGCTACGACGGCATGGACCTGGCAGCCGCCGCGTATGAGTGGGACCACGCCCGCCAGCTCATGGCCATCCGTTTGGCCGAGGCGGCGGGACAGACCGACCGGGACGAGCTGGCGCGCGACATTTATACGCGTGAGTTCCTGCAGGCCCGCCCACTACTATCCGCGATCGATCCCGGCCAACCGCCGGCAGTGCTGCTGATCGACGAACTGGATCGCGCCGACGAGCCCTTCGAGGCGTTCCTGCTGGAATTGCTGGCTGATTTCCAGATCAGCGTGCCGGAACTCGGGACCATCCGGGCGAAGACCTTGCCGGTGGTGGTGCTGACCTCGAACCGCACGCGTGAGGTGCACGACGCGATCCGCCGCCGCTGCCTGTACCATTGGGTCGATTACCCCGACGCGGCGCGGGAGCGGGCGATCCTGCATCGCAAGGCGCCGGAGGTGCCGGCCAGGCTGTCCGCCCAAGTAGTCGCGTTCGTGCAGCGGCTGCGGCACGAGGATCTGTTCAAGCTGCCGGGGGTGGCAGAAACGATCGACTGGGCCACCGCGCTACGGCACCTCAACCAGAATGAGCTGAGGCCGCAGACAGTGGATGAGACGCTCGGCGTGTTGCTGAAGTACCAGGACGACATTGCAAAGGTACGCGGCGCCGAAGCAGCTCGGCTGGTCGGGGAAGCGCAGCACGCCGCTGAGGCGGCATAGGGATCTCCCGTACTGGGCTGGACAGCGGCCGGGAACGTTATCATCTTTTGATAGCACCCGGGAGGCTCTTATGGGTCAGCTACTGGTCAGAGGTTTGGACGATCGCCTTATTCGGTGCCTGAAGGAACGCGCCGCGCGCCATGGCCGGTCGGTTGAGGCGGAACATCGAGCGATATTGGCGGCTGCACTCGGTTCTCCCGCCGAGACGTTTGCTGAACGGGCTGCGCGCCTCCGGGCAAGACTCCCCCCCAGCCTCCTCAACAGCACAGACCTGATCAGGGAGGATCGCGATCGCGACTATACCTATTATCCCGACGAACCGTGAGGGCACTGGTGATCGACGCCTCGGTGGCAGTGAAATGGGCGGTGCCGGAGCCGCTAACCAATGAGGCAAAGACGCTTTTGGACGGAGGAGAGATGTGCGCGCCGGCGCATTGGCAGGCAGAGGCCGTCAACGCGGTTTGGAAGCGCGTTCATCGCGGTCAGCTCTCTGTGGAGGATGCCAAGGAATGCGCCTCGGTCCTCGTTGTCGCCCCGGTGACGCCTGTTCCACTTGTGGCTCTCCTTGAGCCGGCCATGGATTTGGCCGTTAAACTGCGGATTTCGATCTATGACTCCCTTTATGTCGCACTCGCGGCTGAGCGACAGATCCCATTTGTCAGTGACGATCGGGAGCTTATGCGGCGTATGATGGCCGAGCCGATATTCGCGCGGCTCGCGTTACCCTTGGACAGGCTGCCCGGGAGTGGATAGCTCCACCCTCGCTGCCAACGTCATGCACTTCGCGCGACTGCTGCGGCGGTCCGGGCTGCCAGTGGGGCCGGCCGAAACGCTTGCGGCGCAACAGGCGCTCACTCGCGTCGATATCGGCAGTCGCACCGAGGCCCGGACCGCCCTGCGCGCCACGATGATCCATCGCCATGAGCATCAGGATGTGTTCGACTACGCGTTCGAGCTGTTCTGGCGCGATCCCACCATTGCCGAGCAGGCCGCGGCGATGGCCCTGCTCGAGGCGCAGAAGGAGATCAAGCGGGCGCGGCCGCCGCCGGCGGCCCGTCGTGTCGCCGAAGCCTTCGCGGCCCCTCGCCGGGACGAAGGCCGCGACAACGATGAGCCACCCAGCCTCGATGTCGCGATGACCGTCAGCGATCGCGAACGGCTGCAGCAGATGGATTTCGAGGCGATGAGCGCGGCGGAGATCGACGAGGCCAAGCGCGAGATCCGCCGGCTGACGCTCCCATTGGACGAGCGCCGGACGCGCCGCCGGCGGCCCGACCCGCTCGGCCCCAGTACCGACCTGCGCCGCACCATTCGCGCCAGCCTGCGCAGCGGCGGGGAGGTCGTGCAGATCGCGAAGGCACGCCGGATCTCGCGGCCACCGCCGCTGGTGGTGCTCTGCGACATTTCCGGCTCGATGGCGCGTTACGCACAGATCCTGCTGCATTTCCTGCACGCGGTGACCAACGACCGGGCCCGGGTGTCTGTGTTCCTGTTCGGCACACGGCTGTCCAACGTCACCCGCCAGCTTCGCCATCGCGACCCGGAGGTCGCGTTCCAGATGGTCGCGCACGCGGTGCCCGACTGGTCCGGCGGCACGCGGATCGGGGAGGCGCTGGCCACTTTCAACAAAGTCTGGGCCCGCCGCGTGCTGGGCCAGGGCGCAGTGGTGCTGCTGATCACCGACGGGCTGGACCGCGAAGGCGCCAGGGGCCTCGGCGAGAACATGGACCGGCTGCATCGCTCCTGCCGAAGGCTGATATGGCTCAACCCGCTGTTGCGCTGGGCGGGCTTCGAGGCGAAATCACAGGGGGCGAGGGCGATGCTGCCGCATGTCGACGAGTTCCGCCCGGTGCACAACTTGGCGAGCCTGCGAGCGCTCGTGGATCTGCTGTCGCGACCCGCGCCTCGCCGGCCGATGCTGGAAAGGATAGCTGCATGAGTACTGTTTCCCCTGGTTCATTGGGCGAGATCGAGGACGTGCTGAGCCAGGCCGCGCAATGGCGCGGTTCGGGTGAGGAGGTGGCGCTCGCCACCGTCACCGAGACATGGGGCAGCTCACCACGGCCGGCCGGCAGCCAGATGGCGGTGACCCGGTCGGGCAAGATGGCGGGCTCGGTCTCGGGCGGGTGCATTGAGGGTGCGGTCGCGGATGCGGCCATCCGCACGCTGGACAGCGGGGCGCCGCAGCTTCTCGATTTCGGCGTGACCAACGAGCGTGCCTGGGAGGTCGGGCTGGCCTGCGGTGGCAAGGTAAAGGTGTTCGTGGAGCGACTGGCGTGACGCCCGAGCTACTGGCGACTTTGACTCGGGCGCGGCAGGACGGGCGGCCTGTCGTGATGGCGACTCGGCTGGCGGACGGCGCGCAGTGCCTGCTGCCCGATTCCGCGGAGCCGGCGGAGCTTAATCATGCGGCGGAACGGGCGCTGGCCGACGACCGCAGCCAGACCGTCCGGATCGGCGAAGCCGATTGGTTCCTGCATGCTTACAACCCGCCGTTGCGGTTGATCGTGGTGGGGGCGGTGCATATCGCACAGGGGCTGGTCCCGTTCGCCTCCCAGGTCGGTTTCGCGGTGACCGTGGTCGATCCGCGGCGGTCGTTTGCGTCGGACGAGCGGTTTCCGGACGTCGTGGTTCGCACCGATTGGCCGGACGAGGCAATGGATGCGCTGCGGCCCGACTCGCGCACCGCGGTCATTACGTTGACACACGACCCGAAGCTCGACGATCCGGCGCTGGATCGGGCGTTGAAATCGCCGGCCTTCCATATTGGCGCGCTGGGGTCGCGGCGGACCCATGCGGCGCGGCTCAAGCGGCTGCGCGAGCTGGGCCATGACGAAGCGGCGCTGGCCCGTATCAAGGGACCGGTCGGGCTCGATATTGGGGCGGTGACCGCGCCGGAGATCGCTCTGTCTATTGTGGCCGAGCTGGTGGCCGCTCGACGAGGGGCGCTGGTGCGGCCGGCGGAGAAAGAGAAGCAGGCGGCATGAAATTCGGCCCGGTCCCGCTGGAGCAGGCGCGCGGCGCAATCATCGCGCATTCCCAGCGGGTCGGGGAGCGGATGATCCGCAAGGGCTCGGTGCTGGACGAGGCAGCGTTGGCGGCGCTGCGCGAGGCTGGGCGCGCCGAGGTGATCGCGGCACAGCTCGAGCTTGGCGATGTACCCGAGGACGTTGCCGCCGATCGGCTTGCGCAGCCACTGGTCTCGCCATTGCTGTCCCGCTCGCGTGCTGCCACCGGGCGGGTCAACCTGGCCGCCGATGTGCCGGGCCTGCTGCGTGTCGATGCGGCGAAGGTCGACCGCATCAACGCGGTCGATGAGGCGCTGACGCTGGGCACGCTGGCCGACTACGCAGTGGTTGCGGCGAAGGACCTTGTCGCGACGATCAAGGTGATTCCGTTCGCCGTGCCGGGCGCGGTGTTGTCGGTGGCGGAGGCGATCGCCCGGCAGGGCGGTCCGGCACTGAACCTGTTTCCGTTCCGGGCATTGAAGGTCGGGCTGGTGGCGACCGAGCTGCCGGGGCTCAAGGAGACCACGACCGAGAAGACGATCGCGGTGACAGAAGGGCGGGTCAACCAACTCACCGGCACGCTGCTGCCGCCGCTACGCACGGCGCACGAGGAGGCTGCGGTGGCGCAGGCGCTGGAGGCGCTGGTGAAGCAGGGCGTTGATCTGCTGCTGGTGGTCGGCGCGTCGGCGGTGCTCGATCGGCGCGATGTCGGGCCTGCGGGGATCGTGCGGGCCGGCGGCGAGATCCTGCATTTCGGCATGCCGGTCGATCCGGGCAACCTGATCTGCCTCGGGCGTATCGGTGAGCGGCCGGCGCTGGTGCTGCCCGGCTGCGCGCGCAGTCCGCGTCCGAACGGCATCGATCTGATACTGCCTCGGCTGTTCGCCGGACTGTCGATCGGGCCGGCGGACTTCATGCGCCTGGGCGTCGGCGGCCTGCTGAAGGAGACCGACGCGCGGCCCCTGCCGCGCGAGAAGGCGCCGATGGAGACGCGCACCGGTCCCGCCCCGCGCAGCGCGCCAACCGTTGCGGCGGTGGTGCTGGCGGCCGGCCGCTCGCGCCGCATGGCGCCGCACAACAAGCTGCTGATCGCGGATCGGACGGGCAAGTCGATGATTGCCCGGGTGGTCGATAATGTGCTGTCCAGCAAGGCACGGCCGATTTTGGT
>Ga0335074_10010047_pt1 | contig 13230 bp, 10 predicted proteins | sample Lox_Sample_23_FD_206715 | JGI IMG/M metagenome (GOLD analysis project Ga0335074, IMG submission 206715) | Soil microbial communities from Loxahatchee National Wildlife Refuge, Florida, United States - Lox_Sample_2.3 | ecosystem: Environmental > Terrestrial > Soil > Wetlands | place: USA...
ATCGAGCAGGTGCGCGCCAATGAAGCGGCGGCGCGGATTTTCTGGCCGCTGGGCAATACCAAACTCGAAAAGCGCCTCGGCCTGATCCAGGCGCCGACGCTCCTGCTCTGGGGTGCGCAGGACCGCATCATGCCGCGCAGCTACGCGGACCGGCTGGCCAAGGGGATTGCGGGCGAGACCGAAATCCGGGTGATCGAAGGCGCCGGCCACCTGGCGGAATTCGACAAGCCGGCAGAGGTGGCGCACGCCATCTTGGAGTTCATCAAGTAGCGGTCGTCATGGCCTGGCTTGATCCGGCCGACCGCGCGCAGCCAATCGTGTCGCCTTGCAACGGCACGCGGGCAGATGGCCGGGTCAAGCGCGGCCATGACGAAGGACTAAGGAGAGCCACATGCCCCTAGACCTTGATGTAATGCTGGTGCTGGACATGATCCGCATGGCGGGCCGGCCACCGTTCGAGACTCTGACGCCGGATGAAGCCCGCGCCGCCTATGCGAACAGTCGCAAGGTGCTGCAGCCGCCGCCGGAAGACGTGGCTGACGTGCGCGACCTTGCAACGCCCGGCCCGGTATCCGACATTCCGTTGCGGCTGTACCGCGGCCGCGGAACCACGGCGGACGAAACGCTTCCCGTGCTGGTCTATTACCATGGCGGCGGGTGGCTGCTGGGGGATCTCGATTCGCACGACGGCGTGTGCCGGCGCTTCGCCAATGCGGCGCGCTGCTGCGTGATATCGGTCGATTACCGCATGGCGCCGGAACACAAATTCCCTGCCTGCGTGGACGATTGCGCCGCGGCGACACGCTGGGTGGCGGCTCAGGCGCACGCGCTGCGCATCGATCCCGAGCGCATCGCGGTGGGCGGCGACTCCGCCGGCGGCAACCTGGCCGCGGTGATGGCGCTGCTGTCGCGCGACGGCGCCTTGCCGCCGCTGGCGTTCCAATTGCTGATCTATCCCGCCACCGACATGATGATGACCACCGTGTCGTCGCAGGCTATCGGCGACGGCGTGCCGCTGACATCCAGGACCATGCGGTGGTTCATCGACCACTACATGCGCAACGCCGCGGATGCGCGCGACTGGCGCGCCTCGCCGCTGCGTGCGGCGGATCTGTCCGGCACGGCGCAGGCCCTGGTGCTGACCTGCACGCATGACCCGCTATGCGACGAAGGCATCGCGTACGCGCAGCGGCTGGAGCGCGACGGCGTGCGGGTGACGCACGTGCATTTCTCCGATCAGATCCACGGTTTCGTCAGCATGGGCCGCATCATCCGCGCGTCCGACGTGGCGATCGACATGATGGCGGCGGTACTGAAGAAGGTGCTGTGGCCTCCGAGCCGGCCGGAGTAGTTCGTCGTCATAGCGTCGTTGCGAGGCGCGCAGCGGCGAGGCTATCTCGGTCGACCGCACGCACGGACGATGCGGGCACTGCTGCGAACGGGAATGCTCCGTCGGGTCGTTCCTCGCAATGACAGAGGGGCGTCTCGCAATGACAGAGGCGGCCGCCTACGCCAGGCGCGCCAGAAACCCCTCGATCGCCGCAATAAACCCGCTGGTGTTCTGCCCATGCACATTGTGTCCGCAGTCCGGCACCGTCACCAGTTGCCCCTGCGGCAGTGCGTCGCGGAACCGTTCCGCCGCCTCCGCTGCCAGAATGCGCGAGTTCGCCCCACGCACCAGCAACACCGGCAGCGCAAAACGCCGCGCATCATCCAGCGTGATGTTTTCCAGCGGCCCGGTGCCGCGCACCAGCCCCAGCCGCCGCGGCGTCGCATCGCATTTGCTGATGTATTTTCCGTCCGCCCGCTGCAGCATGTTGTAGCGCACCGTGCGTTCGATATGCGCGCGCGACCGATACGGATCATATTTCCGCACGCTCTCGACAAACTGCTCCAGCCCATCGAACTCCTGATTGGCCTGCACGAAACCTGCGATCACCTCGCGCCCGCGATCCGACAGTTCCGGCCCCACATCCACCACCACCAGGGCACGCAACAGCGACGGATTGCGCCGCGTCAGCAGCAGCGCATTGCGACCGCCCATGGAATGGCCCATCAAGATCGGCCGCTGCAAGCCCAGCGCACCGATGAACGCCTCGGCGTCGCGCGACATCGCGTCGTTGGTGTACTCGGCATCGCGCGGCCATTCGCTGTCGCCATGTCCGCGCTGGTCCAGGGCGAAGACATGGTAGCGCTGTGCCAAATAGAGGCTCACCAGGTCCCAGGAATGCGCCGACTGGTGCCCGCCATGCAGCAGCACGATTGGTGGGGCTTCCGGCGCGCCCCATTCCAGGAAATGAAAGCGCAATTGCCGCAGCACGATGTTGCGCGAGCAATACGGCGTCGCGGCCGCATGCGGAATGCCGAGATCGGCCGCACTGGTCAGCAACGAACGAAACTCCTCCGCAGCGGCAAGGTCCAGCGGCGCGGTGGTCTCGGCAAACTCGTTCAGATACATGGGTCGCCTTCATGTTCCGTCGCTGCGAGGAGCGATGCGCCGCGGCGATCTGCTCCTGCCAAGGGGAGTTTGCGGCACTGACGTTCGCTTCGCAACAACGGGACGAAGAAAATCGTTGTGTACCGACCCGATCGCCCTCACCCTCGACGCTTCGCGTCTCGATTTCTCCCGCGCCCGCGAAAAGCGCGCGCGGGAGAGGTTTATCAGCGCAGAGTCTGTTGCGATGGGCTCAGACGCGCCGGCAGGCGCAGCACCAGCAGCAGCGTCACGACCGACATGCCCACCGCCAGCCAATACGCGTTGTGCAGCCCCTCCGAGATCAGGTCCACCAGCCGCACCCGCATCGCCTCCGTCAGCATGTCGCGCGAGCCCGGCTCCAGCAGCTTGTTCACCATCGTCACCGCCTGTGGCGCGCGGTGCTGGATCGTCGCGTTCAACACCGCGCCGAACGACGCGGCCCCCAAAGCCTGCCCTATGAATCGCAAGAACAGACAGGAGGACGTGGCAGCGCCGCGCTGGCGCCACGGCACCGCCGCCTGGATCGAGACAATGAACGCCGTGTTGCACAGTCCCATGCCGATGCCCATCACCAGTGACCCGGCGCTGGCCCAGGGCACGCCACGTTCCGGCGTCATCGTCACCAGGATCAGGCTGCCAGCCAACAGTGACAATGCCCCCAGCGTGGCCGCGAGGCGGTAGGTGGTACGCACCATCAACCGCCCGCCAAAAATGCTGGCGAAGGCCCAGGTCACCGACATGCATCCCAGCACCAGGCCGCCGATCAGCGGGCTGCGGCCCAGCGCGCCTTGCACGTAGGTCGGCAGGAAGGCCGACACGCCCATCATCACCGCGCCCGCAAGGCCGCCGCCCAGGCTGCCGATGACGATCACGCGGTCGCGCCAAAGTTCCAGCGGCAGCATCGGTTCCGGCGCGCGTGCCTCGTGCAGCATCAGCGCCACCAATCCCGCCACGCCGATCGTGCCCGCGGTCCACGCGATTGCCGCGGGCAGGAAGCTGCCCTGCACCAGCACCAGCATCAGCGCGCCGATCGCCAGCATCATCAGCAGCGAGCCGAGATAGTCCACCTTGTGCGAGCGGCGCTCCACGTTCTCTTGCATAAACAATGAGATCATCAGGATGGCGGCGGCACCGATCGGGATGTTCACCCAGAACACGGTGCGCCAGCCGACATGCTCCACCAGGAACGCGCCGAGCGACGGGCCGGTGACGGCCGCGACGCCGAACACCGAGGAGATCAGCCCCTGCACGCGCGCACGCTCGGAAGGCGTATAGATGTCGCCGCAGATCGTCATCGCGATCGGCTGCACGCCGCCGGCGCCGAGGCCCTGCAAGGCGCGGAACGCGACCAGCCACACCATGTTGGGCGCGAAGCCGGACAGCGTGGAGCCGAGCAAGAACAGACCGGCGCCGAGATGGAAGACGGACTTGCGGCCGTAGATATCGGCGAGCCGGCCATAGATCGGGATGCTGATCGCGGTGGTCAGCAGGTAGACCGCGAACACCCATGAGAACAGTTTGAAGCCGCCGAGATCGGCGATGATGGTGGGCATGGCGGTGGCGACGATGGTGCTTTCCACCGCGGCCATGAAGGTGGCCATGATGCACGCGGCCAACACAAGCGACCGCCGCGCCGCGACCTGCGGCATCGGGATGGCTTGGGCGGCTGCTTGGACGTTTCGTTGGCCGGCGGTTGCTCGCCGCGCGGCGTGGAGGTCGGCAGGCATGTTGCTTTCCTGTCACCTGCCCCTGCGCAAGGCAACCGGCGCCGGACGCGACCCTGCTCTGCTGCCGGAATGGCGGCCCAAGCCTGTTGTATGTCCCAGGGCGGCGGGGCCGGAGCTTCCGACGGCGCGCTGGTATGTCCCGAGAAGGCCGCTCCGCCTCGGGCGTCGCGAAGTCGTCCAGCTACAGACATTCCGCACCAGGCTCCTTGATGAGCCGCAGCACCAAGGTGGTCTTTCCAGACAACGGAAGACCGTCAATGGCAACCATCAGAGGTTTCTTCTTGAAGCCAACGAGAGCGACAACATTCGTCGAATGTGAGCATTGGTTTCCCAGCAACGATGCACACGACGTGGCGGTAGTCCGCTCCCGCTCGAATCCAGCCCCTATCGGTATTTGCCGGCAATCGCCAGCGGCCGTAACCGCGAGCGCGCCGCGCTTCGTGCAGCCTCGGTCACCGAGAGAAGCTCCAATTGGTCGCTGTCCCCCACCGGCGTCAGCGCCAGGTCGCGATAGCCGCGCGCCGCGGAGTCCCGCTTCAACCTGTGGCGCACCATCAGCAGGCGCGCCGCCATCACCGCCATGTGCACGTGCTTCACCAGCAGGTCGGCCGCATAGGCCGGCCAGAAGCGCCAGGCCGGAACGATCGGCAAGCCGGGGCGGCGTTCGGTGCGCACCTTGCGGCGCAGATAGCCCCCTTCCAGCGGGTGCGTATGCTCTACCAGGCTGAGGCTCCAGAAGCTCAGCAGCATGGTCACCATCTTGCCGAGCGAGATCCGCGTCGCCGCCGCACGGCGCAGCAACGTTCTCATATGCTCGTACGTGTAGTAGCCGCGCCACGCCGCCCAGTAAATCTGCTCCCACTCGTCCCGCGACATCGTTGCGTGGCCGGTCACGACATGGAACGTGTCGTAGCGGTTGAGGTCGGCATCCATCGCGACCCCTGCCAGTGCCAGCTTCTGATGGTCCTCCGATCCCGGCAGCGGAGTCAGAACGAAGAACTCCAGGAAATCGATCGGCAGTTCGCGCTGGATGATACGGATGTCGCGCATCACCGTCGCCGGAGTGTCCGCCGGGAAGCCGATGATATAGCCGGCCCAGATCACCGCGCGGATGGCCTTCCAGGCCAGCAGCATGTCACGATATTCGGCGATGCGGTTCTGCTTCTTCTTCGCTGCGAGCAAGCTGTCCGGATTGATCGACTCAAGTCCGATGAACACGCGCACCACGCCGGCGCGCCCGGCCTTCTCGATGAAGCGCGGAATGCGGTGGCACAGCGTGTCTACCTGGATGTCAGCTTGATGCCGAACCCGCATTGCTCGCGCAGCGCGATCAGCCGATCGAAGATCGGTTCCCAGTCCTTGTTGCGTGCGAAATTATCGTCGGTGATGAAGAAGCTGTGCACGCCCTGCGCGGCATTATGCCGCACGATCGCCTCCACGTCGTCGGGAGTGCGCCGGCGGGAGATACGGCCTTGGACATTGATGATGGTGCAGAAGCTGCACTGGAACGGGCAGCCGCGCCCGGCATCGAACGTGGTCATGAACCCGGCCGTGCGGCTGATCCGATCGACGGGCAAACGGGGAATCGGCACGCCGGCCAGGTTGGGCAGCGCGGCCATGTGGTTATACACCGACCGCAGCGTGCCGGCGTGCGCGTCGCGCAGCAGGTCCTCCAGCCCGTCTTCCGCCTCGCCCGCATAGAGCGCGATGCCGAGATCCGTCGCCTCCTGCAATTCCGGCGTGATGCCCGGCAGCATGGCCAATGTACCCGAGACATGGAACCCGCCGATCGCGACATCAATGCCCAGCCGCCGAAACCGGCGCGCGAGATCCATCGCGCGCGGATACTGATTGGACTGGACGCCGACCATTCCCACCAGTCCACCGCCGGCCCGCGCAATGTCGTGGGCGATGCGCTCCGGCCGAATGCGGGTATTGGTCTCGTCATAGGCATCGACGACGATCGCGGTGTCAGCGCCAAGCACCTGCCGCGCCGCGCAATCCAATGCCAGCCCGTACACCGCGGCCAGGCTGTTGGAGGGCATCGACGAGCGGAACCACTGAATGACATAGCCGTCGTCATCGTAATGCGACGGCTTGATCAATACGAGACGGAACCGGCCGCGCGGGTAGGTGGCGACTATGGCAATGATCCCCCGACGGTCGCGCTACGGAGACAACCACGAAGTGAACAATTTTTGCAACCCGCCAGAGCCGCCGGTCCATTTTCCGGCGGTTGGCGCCATTACCTTATAGCCGCTCAAGGTCGCGAGTTGTCGTTCGGCAAGGGTTACCCCGCCGCATCCTCCTGTGCTGACTCTTCAGCCGGACCCCGCAGTGATCCGCGCCGCCGCCGCCGGGGCTGCCCCGTTCAGTTCGGCATCGATCGCCTCGAACGTCCGTCCGCTCGTCTCGATGCCAATGAACCAGAACGCCACCGCCCCCAGCACATACCAGAACGCGAAGTAGTTGAACCCCGGAACCAGCGCGTCGAGCGTTGCCTTCGGTGCGACGAAATTCGACGACCCGGCGATCAATGCCAACCCGGCCGGCCCGATGAACTTGCCCAGGTTGCCGACCCCGTAGACCAGCCCCATGCCGCTGCCACGCAGCCGCTGCGGCCACAGTTCTCCCATGTACGGCCCGACGATCGAGTAATTCCCGCTGCCGAAGAAATTCTGCAGGATGATCATCACCACGAACAGCGAAACGCCGCCGATGAATGCGCTGTGCAGGTAGCCGGCGAGCGACATGAACAACGCCGACAACAGACAGGTCAGCAAGCCGGACCCGCGGCGGCCCAACGCGTCGGAGATCCAAGAACAGAAGAAGCGGCCGGCGATCGCCGAGATGCTGACCCAGATGGCGATCCTGGACGCCTCCGGCGGCGTGATCCGCAGCACCATCACGAACAGCGTCACCATCCACAACGCCAGCGCCACGCCGCCGGTCTGGGTCAGGCCGGTCAGGCAACCGGCGACGATGCTGCGCGGATATTTGAATATCTCGAGCCAGCGCGTGTGTTCCACGATCGGTGCCACGCTCGGCAGCGGGATCGTTGCCGGATCGACCTGCAAGGCCCAGGCGACCGACCGGCGCGCCTCCTCCATGCGGCCCATGCGCATCAGCCAATGCGGCGATTCCGGAACCCAGGCGCGGATGCACAGTGTCAGCGCGGCGGGCAGCAGCCCGCACGCAAACAGACCGCGCCAGCCGATGTAGGGAGTTGCGAAGCCGCCCAGCAGAGCGCCCAGCAGCACGCCGGCCGGCAGCATCGTCGTGGTCAGCCCGGTGAGCCAGCCGCGCTTGTACGCAGGCACGAATTCCTGCACCATCGTGATGTCGACCGAATAGAGCCCGGTCACGCCAAGCCCGACGACCAGGCGGCAGATCGCCAGGTAGACCCACGCCCCGTTCGGACACACCGCCATTGCGCCGGTGGCAACCGAGAAGTTGAGCACGGTCGCGATCATCACCTTGCGGCGGCCGATCTTGTCGGCCAGCCAGCCATAGAACAGCGAGCCGAAGGGCGCGCTGATGCCGGAGGCGAGCAGGATCATGCCGGACTGGCCGTAGGTCAGGTGCCAGCCTTTGACGATGAAGGCCAGCACGAAGCCGATCAGGAAAAAGTCGAAGAAGTCCAGCATGTCGCCGAGCGTCGCGGCGATGACGATCTTCCACTGATTGATGGTCAGCTTCCTTTGCCGGTCGAGCAATTCGAGCATGGCGGTACCTCCCTGTGAGCCGCCTGCCTGGCGGCGATCAGTCCGCTTGGCCTGTCGTTAGTGGACGTTATTTATTCTATCTTATCCGTGCCGACAGTGCACGGGCGGCCGGTGGACCGGTCGTCAGGGGCAGCCGCTTTGGGCCTTCAAGCGGCCGCATCCATCCGCCGCAACGGAACGGTAAACCGGGAGCCAATCGGCACGCAATGGCGGAAACCGGGTTGGCCTGCGGGAGGGGAAGCGGACGCGATCCGTTCTAATACCAACCCGCTGAATGACCGACGTACGCGGCTGCGCTCCCCATGCGGGCGGCAGCCACGAGTCAGCCATTTGGCGGTCTGGTATAAGCCGGGCTCACCGAAGCTGCGGACGCCGGCACCGTCGCCGGGGTCTTGATGAGAAGGGTCACGAGCGAGGCGAGCACATACGATGCAATCATCGACAGAAACGCCGCCTCGAAACCGAAGCGGTTGACCAGCAGGCCCAGGACCGCCGCCCATGCGGCACCGGCCGCGTAGGTCAGCACGTAAAACACGGCGAAAGCCGCGTCCCGGTTCTCGCGCCTGGCATGATCCGACAGGAAGGTCTGCATGAGCGGGCTTTCGTTATAGACGGTGAAGCCGAGCAGAAGCAGCGCCCAGACAACGCCCGGCATCGTGCTGCCCACAAGGATGAGGGCGAGCGTGGCGACCGAGGCTCCCATAAGCGACCCGACGATTAGCGGCTTGCGCCCGAAACGGTCGGAGAGATGGCCGGCGAGGATCGGGCCGACGACGCTGCCCACCATCATGACGGTGAAAAGAGCGCTCGTCGTCAGCATGTCGTAGTGCAGCCCCTGTGAAAGATAGAGCGGCACGTAGACCATCACGATGCCCAGGCCGCGGCCGCCGGCGGCAACGGAGCATGCCAGGATAACGAGTCGGATTCCGCGGTCGCGCAGTGGCGCCAGGTAGTCGAGCCGCTCTCCGGAGTGCTTCGCTTCCGCTGTTGCAACCCGGATCGGTTTGCGATCGTCCCTGACGAAAAATGCGGCGATCAGGCCGAAGGCGAGGCCAGGCAGCATCAGGGCAAAGAGCGACATGTGCCAGCCGAAACGCGTAATGAGGTAGCCGGCGATGATTGGCGTTATAACGCTGCCGACATTGCCACCCGAGAAATGAATCGAAAACGCGCGTCCGCGGCGCTCCGGTTCGTACCAGTCCGACATCAGCGAATTGGCCAATGGGTGCTGCGCACTGCTCGCGATACGCCCGAATATCATCGCGCCGCCGAACTGGGCGAAGGTCTGCGCCAGCGCCATGAATCCGAGCGACAGGCCCATGCCGACGCCGCCGAGACCAATGATGGTGCGCCGGCGAAGGTAACGGCTGGTCCAGGCATGCGCGCCCTGACACAGGCCGTTGACAAGATTGGCAATGCCGAGGAGAGCGCCCAGCGTAGCGTAATTGAACCCGAGAGCCGCCATGGCGTAAGGGAAGATAAGCGGCTGGATCGCCACGACCGCATGTTGCTCGGCATGTGTCGCGCTGATGATCGCGAGGCTCACCCAGCGTGACCGGCGTGTTTGGCTGGCGCTCGGTTTTGCGAGGGTGACTTCGCCGGCCGTCATGGTCATCGCGTTCCTTCCACCATTGCACCTGGTTAACCGATCGCTGGCCCTTCTGCCGATGTTCGGCATCGAGGCCGCGCAGTCGCCGGTGATTGACTATGAATATACGTTGCGGGGAAGACCTCCGTCGAGCCAGGGCTTGACGATCTTCCTGCGCAACCATGCGGGCGGATCGGTGCCGGAACAAGCGTTCGCGCGTGCTCAAGATCGCGCCCGTCACAAGCCCCGGCAACCAACAGCACCGCCACTCGCCAACCCGCCGGTGGCTACCGTGCTGCTGTCGCCACGCGTGCGATGGTCAGCACGATCCGCCACGCGGCACGCAGGCTGCCGGACAAAGACCCGGCCACCTTCGAACTGCCGCCGGCGCGGCAGCGATAGGGCACCGGGATTTCCAGAATACGCAGCCCGGCGCGCGCGGCCTTCATCTGCATCTCGATGTTCCAGCCATAGGTGGTTTCGCGCAGGTCCAGCGCTTGCAGGGCATCGCGGCGGATGGCGCGGAAGGCGCACATGTCGGAGTAGTGCACGCCGTAGAGCACCGACATGATCGCACCGGCGAGGCGGCCGGCCAGCACCTGGTGCCAGCTCATGGAACCCGGCTCGCGCTCCCCGCACACCCGTGAGCCGATGACGAAGTCGTGCGTGCCGGCGGCGATCGGTGCGACCAGCAGATGCGCCAGGTCGGCGCGATCGGCGCCGTCGCCGTCGAGGAACAAGACGATGTCGCAGGCGGGCTCGGCAGCAGCAGCGCCTGCGGCGCAGGCCCGGCCGTAGCCGCGTTCTGTCAGCGAAACCACGCGGGCACCGGCGGCGCGGGCGATGTCCGGCGTGCCGTCGCGGCTGGCGCTGTCGGCGACGATGACGTCGCCCACGAGGTCGCGGGGCAGGGATGCGATGACGGCCGCGATGGTGGCCGCTTCGTTCAGGGTGGGGATGATGGCGGCGGCCCTTAACCTCTCCCGCGCTTCGCGCGGGGTTGAGCCGCGAAGCGGATCGACGCGAGGCGCGCAGCGACGAGGGTGAGGGTGATCGGGTCGGTACACGGCATTCTTCCTGCCCTCCCGATCGCCCTCACCCTCGATGCTTCGCATCTCGACCTCTCCCGCTACCGCGGGAGAGGTTTTGAAGGCGGGCGCGGTTGTCAGAGGCTCCATCGCAACCCGCAATTCTGGCACGGCTTCATCGGCGTATCGCTGACCAGCGTGCGGCGCAGATGCTGATAGGCCGGGCCGTTCCAGATCTCGCGCAGCGTCTGCTGCGTCGCGTCGCCGAGCGTGTAGGTTTCGTATCCCCGCGCGGAGAACGGTGCGATGCAGCACGGCAGGGCGCGGCCATGCGCGGTGAAATACATCAGCGACCATGGCCGGCGGCAGGTGGACCAGGGCTGCGCCGGCGTCTGCTGCCGCAAGCTGAGCCCCGGTTCGGTGGCACCCGACGCATCGAGCGTGATGCCCAGCGCGTCCGCCACGTCAGCCGCTTCGGCAATCGCCTTGCCCTCGCGTTCGCGCACTTGCTCGAACAAGGACGATTCCGGGCGGGCGAGTCCGTAACCCGCTTCGTCGAAGACCAGCCGCTGCAGGTGCACCTCCTTCACCCCCATCGTGTCGGCAAGGCGCACGAAGGCCGGCAATTGGTCGACCGTTTCCTGCAAGCCGGTCAGCCACAGCGACACGCGCGGCGCCGTCAAGCCCTGCTCGCGTTGCAGCGCGGTGAAGGATTGCACGTTGCGCACGATGCGGTCGAAAAAGTTCTTGCCCCGCACGGCGAGGAACGATTTCGCATCCGCCGCGTCCAGCGACACGCGCAGTTCGTCCAGGCCGGTGTCGATCAGCTCGCGGTGCTTCTTCGGTGCCAGCAGCGTGCCGTTGGTGTTGAACAACACGTAAACGCCGCGGTCTTTCAAATAGCGGATCATGCGCGGCAGCGCCTTCACCAGCATCGGCTCGCCGACGCCATGCAGCACCACGCGGGCGATGTCGGGCACCTGATCGACGATGCGCCGGAACAACTCCCAGCTCATGTCGGCCGGCGGTTCGAGTTCCTCGAAAGTGCGCGGGCAGGTTTCGCACAGCAGGTTGCAGCGATTGGTGACCTCCAGATAGAGGCACACCGGCATCGCGTCCGCGACCTGGTCCTGGTGCTCGACCGCCTCGAAATATCGGCGCGGGTCCTTCAGTACAGTGGCGGTCATCAGAGGCTCCTTCGACGGGCACGGCGACAATCAAGCACGGCAAGCAGCGCGGGTGGTACATAGACCAGGGAGGCAAGCGACAGGTAAGCGACGGGATCGTGCGACAGCAGCGGTGCCGCGATCAGCAGCCAGTTCACGCTGGCGAGCGGCGCCAGGCAGTTGAGCGGGGCCAGCCAGGCAAAATACCACGGATAATGCGGCGAAATGGCGACCAGCAGCACCGCGCCGAGGATTGCCGCCTGCCGCGCCTGCCCCACGGCGCGGGCGCCTGGATCGGTTGGCAAGGGCGAAGCGAAGACGAACCACGCCGACAACGCCGCCAGTACGGCAAGTACAACCGCAGCGTAGGCGACCGCGGCCCAGGCAGGCAGAGGCACGACGCGGTCGATCGCTTCCAACAAGAAAATACCGCCGCCGTGCGCAAGGTGCTCTTCGTGAACATAACCGCCAAGGAAGCCGAAAACCCGCGTCCCGACACCGATATAGGGCGCATAGAATGCAATGACGGCCAGCACGAACACCGTCGGCATTCGCCAGTCCCAGGGGCGCCAGAACGCCGACAGTACCACGCCAGGCAGGAACTTCGTCAGCGTTGCGGCCGCCAGCACCATACCCGTCCGCGCCGCGCCGCCATACGCCGCGCACAGCAGCGCCAGTGCCAGCAAGCCCGATGCGGCGGCATCGATATGGCCGTTGCCGGCAAACTCCCATACCGGCAGCGGCAGCCAGGCGTAGATCAGCACCTGCGTGCGGTCGCGTCCGGCCAGCGTCAGCAGGCGCAGCAGCACGACGATGGCCAGCAGATCGAACGCCGCCATCAGAGCCTTCATGCCGTAGACACCGGGCGCGAAGCGGCCAGCCAGTGCAAACAGCACTTCGGCGGTGGGTGGATAAATGGTCGGGGCGTAGTCGGCGCGGTTGATGTTGGGAAACACCGCCTGGTCGCGCAGGAACGCAAGCTGCGGCGCATCGGGCAGATAACGGTAAGGGTTGATGTCGGCGCGCTGCACGCGGCCATCCCAGACGTAGCGGTAGATGTCGGTCGACAGCAGCGGCGGCGCCGCGAGGGTCATCGCCCGCATCGCCACGGCGGCGGCAAGAACGAGCCAGACCATGCGGGGCGGAAACGCGGTGCGCCGCACCAGCGCCACGGCAGCGAGCCACACCAGGCCGGCCAGGCATTGCGTTGCGGCGAAAAGCTGCGAGCGGGGAATGGGGGCCAGAGGAAGCCCGCGCCACATCAGGATGAACAGACCGAGTGCAACGAGCAGAACGAGCGTGACGCCCAGCGCAGCGAGAAGGAACGTGGGTGGGCAGTGAAATTCCCGCTCCCGTTGCGGGCTTGGGGCGTGGAACGCGCCAAGGCCAGCGGGAGGGGCTATCGCCGATCGCACGATCTCTGCCCCCTAACCTTGGGTCGTTCCACGCCCCAAGGCCGCAAGGGGAGGAATCCTTTGTCCCCTCTGCATCAACTGCTCGCTCTGGTCCCGCTCCACGCT
>Ga0335074_10010049_pt1 | contig 13229 bp, 10 predicted proteins | sample Lox_Sample_23_FD_206715 | JGI IMG/M metagenome (GOLD analysis project Ga0335074, IMG submission 206715) | Soil microbial communities from Loxahatchee National Wildlife Refuge, Florida, United States - Lox_Sample_2.3 | ecosystem: Environmental > Terrestrial > Soil > Wetlands | place: USA...
AAGGCCGCGGCGGTTGAACTGGAGCGGGCGGTCAAGGCCGGTCATAAGGGCGGGTGGGTCGTGCAGTTTACGATGAACCGCAAGCCGCATGGCCATCCAGATAATGACGTCTTGTTCGCGAAGGCGCAGGAACTCGATGTGCCGATCGGAATTCATGTCTCGCTCGAACCGCAATGGTGCTGGCCGGGCCGGTATGACAAGGAATACGTGCGCAAGCAGCCCTGGTTTCTAAATGTGACGGCATCGGACGCCATCCGCCACGCGCTTGCGAGCTTTATGCAGTACGGGACGTTCGACAAGTTCCCGCAGCTCAAGCTGGTGATACTGGAGGTAGGCGCAGGCTGGATTCAGTATTGGCTGGATCGAATGGACGCGGTCTATGACAGCGTGATGGGGCGCAGCGTGCCGTTAAAAGAGAAGCCTAGTTTCTACTTCAATCGCAACGTGTGGGTATCGGCGGATCCTGACGAGAAGTCGTTGCCGGCGATGGTTGAGCTGTGCGGAAGCGACCGGTTTTTCTGGGCCACCGACTTTCCTCATCCGGACCATACCGGGAGCTATATTGAGGCAATCGAGGAGTTTGGCGGAAAGATCTCGGATGCGCAGGATCGGCGGAACGTGCTCGGGGACAATGTGCGGCGGGTATACCACATAGATGGCTGATATCAATTGAGTCTGTATCTGATACCTACCGAGTAATCGAATAGCTATCAGATACTAGTCACATCAATAAAAACTCTGAAATTTCGGCTGGCGCAAAGGCACACGGGAGCCGACGGGGAAGTTATGAAAATCGGATTGATGCATGTCACGCCTAACGCCACGGCGGATCCCGCGATCGTCGCCAGGCGCGCCGAAGAGATGGGCTTTGAATCATACTGGGTGGGAGATCACACGATCATACCGGTTCAATCGAGCGTCAAATACGGGGGTGGTAGCAAGGCCGATGGCAGCGAGCCGGATTATCTGTGGCAGTTGCCTGACCCGCTAATCGCCTTGGCGCGTGCGGGAGCTACGACCAGCAAGATTAAGCTGGGAACTGGGATCGTGCTGGTGCCGGAACGGAATCCGATTCTGACGGCGAAGCAGATCGCGACGCTTGATGACGCCTGTGGGGGGCGTTTCCTCTTCGGAATCGGCGCCGGCTGGAATCCTGAGGAATCGATGATTCTGGGCGGTGATTTTGAGCATCGATGGAGCCAGGTGAAGGATTACATCGCAGCGATGAAGGTGCTGTGGCGGGAAGAAGTCTCGGAGTATCACGGCCGCTATATCAGCTTTCCAGCGGTGCGATGCTATCCGAAGCCCGCCAGTAAACCGAATCCGCCGGTCTTGATTGGCAGCATCAATAATCCACGGGCGCTCAAGCGCGTCGCGGAATGGGGCGATGGATGGGTTCCAGTCGTGAGTAGCGTCGACGAATTTGCGGACGGGGTAACGAAGATTAAGGCCATGGCCAAGGATTACGGCCGTGATGCGAACGCACTGGACTACACGGTTTTCGGGATCACTGGGCAATGGCAGTCAGCGGCCAAGATTCGAGAGTTTGAAAAGGCAGGAGCGAATCGGGTCGTGTTGTGGCTCGGCGATGGCGATTTGAAGGTCGTGTTGGGCGAGATGGAAAGGTTGGCAAAAGCAGTAATGTAAGTGCGCCGGAAATTAGAGAAATGAAAGGCCTTGCTGGATGGCGAGGCCTTTTCATTTGTTATTGGGGAAATCTATCCACCAAGAGGCTGCTCGCAGCGAAAGCTGGTCGTCTCCAAGCACGAAGCCGAGCAACGCCGGGCCGTACCCGGCGTCGGCGAAACTCAGGGGGCGGTCACGGTGGTCGTGGTCGAAGTGCCCGGCGCCGGTGCTGGCACTACTACACTGGATGAAGTGCTCGGGACCGGCTGAACGACGACCGGCTGAGCAGGTTGGCTAGTTTCGGTGCACGAGAAGCAGCCGCTGGTCATCACACATGCGCCAAATGCCATCAGAAAGATGAAGGTTCTTTGATTAAACACGCCCATGAATCATTAATGACTCGTTTAGTGCTAGGGATTCAATGAAATTTTTTGTGGTATTTCACCTCGGTCAATCACCTCAGTCTACGCGTTCGGCACTCGTTCAGTGAACCAATGCCATTCTTTCGAGTTGGCTGGAGGATGGAATAGTGAAAGTGCTACGTTCCATAAGATAAAGCGCGGCACGCGATCGGTTTGGCGGAGAAAGCCTTGGCAGAAGAATTGGCCGCCCAGCCGAACTGCCGCTAGTCGAGGCAAGGAGTCATAAAGCATGTTGTTTGTGATTATCGGTCATGACGGTCCGCAAGGAGCTGCGTTGCGGCCCTCGGTTCGTCCGGCTCACCTGGAGAATCTTCGGCCGTTGGTCGAGCGAGGTAAAGTAATCGTCGGCGGTCCATTCACCGATAGCAGCGGCAGCCTGATCGTGGCTGACTTCGATAGCGAAGCCGCCGCGAGAGAGTTCGCCGCAAATGATCCCTATACCAAGCAGGGCGTGTTCGAACGGGTCGAAGTGAAACCGTTCCGTCAGGTAGTACCTTAGGGCGCGGCGAGAACGCGCCGGAACAACCTCATGACAAGTGCATTAGCCGGTCTCAAAATTCTCGAACTCGGCGACTTGGTCGCCGCCGCATACGCCACCAAACTAATGGCGGACACGGGCGCCGAGGTAATCAAACTAGAAAATCCCAAAGGCGACCGTGCCCGGTATCGTGGTCCATTCCCAGGACATATTCCGCATCCCGAAAAAAGCGGTTTATTTCTGTATCTGAATACCAACAAACTCGGGGCAACGCTGGATATCGGCAAGTCGGAGGGTTTTACGCTGCTGGAAAAGCTCGCTGCCGAGGCGGATGTGCTCGTGCATGACTTCGCACCGCCTGAGATGGATCGGCTCGGATTGAGTTATGAGCGATTGCGCAAAGTAAATCCGCGGCTGGTGATGACATCGATTACGCCGTTCGGCCTCACTGGACCGTGGCGTGATCGGCGGGCCGAGGAGTTGACGACCTGGTCCGCAGGCGGACTGATTGTGTTGAATGGTGGCGGCTCGGCGCATCCGGAGATGCCGCCACTGAAAACCTTCGGTAGCCAGTCGGGCTTTCAGGGCGGCGTGCATGCTGCGACGGCGACAATGGGCGCGGTGCTGGCGCAGGCGCGCGACGGCGAGGGACAGCATATTGACGTGTCAATTCAGGAAGTGTTGGCGTCGCAATTAGAGCTGACTTTCGAATATTGGCCCTACATGAAGATGATCGCGACACGGCTAGGACGGAAGCCGATCCAGCCGATGGAAGCGCTGGAATGCAAGGACGGCTGGATTTATGCGTGTTGCGTCGAAGAGCATCAGTGGCGCGGCGTCGTCGAAACAATGGGCAATCCGGACTGGGCAAACGAAGAAATCTTCAGCGATCGCTTCAAGCGGGCGGAGAATTGGGAAGCGCTGGAGCTTTTTTTGAAAGAATATCTCAGTGAGCATACGGTGCTCGAAGTATATAAGGCGGTGCAGCAGCGGCGAGTACCGTTTGCGCCAGTCTCGACGATGGGTGATCTGATTAACTCGGAACATCTGAAAGCTCGTGGCTTCTTCGTCGAGATCACGCAACCGCAAGCGGGGACGCACAAGTATCCAGGAGCACCGCTTAAATACGGCGCGACACCATGGGCGATTCGATTACCAGCGCCAGTGCTCGGGCAGCATAATGAAGAGATCTACGGCCGGCGGCTCGGACTGCCGCAGGAAAAGATCGCGGAACTCAAACAGGCCGGAGTGATCTAGTGGTAAAGCCGCCTCTCGATGGAATTAGGATTGCGGACTTCACCTGGGTTTGGGCAGGGCCGTACTGCACACTGCAGCTCGCCCATCTAGGGGCCGACGTAATCAAAATCGAAACCAGGACGCGTCCTTGCGTGACAAGGGTACTGCCTCCGTGGCCGGATGGAAAACCAGGAGGCATGAACCGCTCAGGCTACTTCAATCAATACAGTCAGGGTAAGCGTTCAATCACGCTCAATTTCAAGGAGCCGGCGGCACAAGAGATTGCGCGAAAAATAATTGCTCAAAGCGATGTTGTGATTAACAACTTCGCGCGTGGCGTAATCGAGAAAATGGGCTTCGGCTATGACGCGGTTAAGCGAATCAGGCCGGATATCATTATGATCTCGCTATCCGGCTATGGCGACACCGGGCCTTATGCTGACTATATAGCTTATGGCCCGGCGCAGGTTCCCCTATCGGGACTATCATCGCTGACGGGCTATCGTGGCTGGCCACCGATGCATTCCGGTTTCAGTTATGCCGATCCGAACGCTGGAATCCACGGAGCATTCGCCATACTCACTGCGTTGTACCACCGCAACAAGACTGGCGAAGGACAGTATATCGATATGAGCCAGTGGGAATGCGCGATGACTCTTCTGCCCGAAGGTATTCTGGAATATACGATGAACGGCGCCGAGCCAGAGCGTATAGGCAATGAGGATCTGCAGATGGCTCCGCATGGCATTTACAAATGTCTCGACCGGCCCGAGAAAGTCGCCGGAAATACAATCGATCAGTTTGTCGCTGTCGTGGCGGCAGACGATGCTGAATGGGGAAGGCTGGCAAAGGCGATCGGGCGTCCGGAACTAGCCACTGATCCACGTTTCGCAGCGCTGGCAGCGCGAAAGGCCAATGAGGCGGAACTGGATAAGATGATCGGCGAGTGGACCACCTCAAAGCGTGCCGCCGAGGTCGCGGATACACTACAGGCGGCAGCCGTGGCGGCGGCGGTGGTCGCGGATAATCGATTCCTTGCCGACGAAGACCCGCATATCAATCAGCGCGGATATTTCGCCGAACTCGAGCATCCAGAGGTGGGCGTCAAAAAGCATTGCGGCATACCGTGGAAGATGAGCCGCACGGAATGTGCGGTGCGCGCGCCTGCGCCATGTATCGGGCAGCACACTGAAGAAATCTTGACGCAGCTGCTAGGGTATGGCCATGAAGAAATTGAGCAACTGAGGGCACTGGGTGCGCTCGAATAGCCATTCGCAGAAATTAAGTAACTTGAAATTATTTGGCCGAGCCAAGTGAGTCGTCGTCTAATTCGTAACGTCATCAAGACTAGCTTTCAACCCGATTATCAAACTATCCGCGGAGGACCGGATAATGGCTGAACCGAAACTATTGCTGGACGGACAGATGTTTCTGGAAGGACCACGTTGGCATGACGGCAAGCTATGGTTCTCAGATATGCATGCCCATCAGGTAAAGACAGTTGATTTGAATGGCCACAGCGAGGTTGTCGCTGAAGTAGCGGCATGGCCGTCAGGGCTGGGATGGCTGACAGACGGGCGGCTGCTGATCGTCTCCATGACTAATCGGCGCTTACTCAGACTCGACGCAGACGGATTGAAGGTTCATGCGGATTTGAGCGGGCTCGCGTCGTTCTACTGCAATGATATGGTGAGCGATACGAAAGGCCGAGCCTATGTCGGTAACTTTGGTTATAACTTGTTCACCAATGAGGCGAAGAAGCCGGCGGAGCTGGTGCTCGTGAATCCCGATGGGTCGGCACGGGTGGCGGCCGACGGACTCGATTTTCCCAACGGTACCGTAATCACGGCTGACGGGAAGACACTGATAGTAGCAGAGTCGATGGGCGGGCGGCTGACGGCGTTCACCGTGAAGGATGATGGCTCACTGACTAATCGAAGACTATTCGCGGACCTCGAGAAGGCGACGCCGGACGGAATCGCGATTGATGCGGAGAATGCCGTTTGGGTCGCGTCGCCGTTCACGCACGAATTAATTCGAGTCAAAGATGGCGGCGAAGTAACCGAGCGTATCAAGTTCGATTCGATGCCTATCGCGTGCGCGCTCGGCGGTACAGGACGGCGGACGCTCTTTATTCTGACCTCTGACAGCGTTGATCCTGACGAATGCCGGGGGAAAAAAAGCGCAAAGATCCTGACGATGGAAGTGCCGGTGGCCGGAGCGGGCTGCCCATAAAGAACCGTTCAGAGCGCCGCGGCATTATAAACTGGGCGGCGCGGGATAGCTATCGCAAAAGTGCGGATGGAGCTTTCGTGGTTCGTGAAATCCTGCTTTGCTGTCGGCAGGTAATTCACAGATGAGCTCCACTACGATCAAGGCTATCAAAGCGCGCGAGATAATCGACTCGCGCGGAAATCCAACGGTCGAGGCCGACGTTCATTTGAGCGGCGGCGCCTGGGGGCGGGCGGCGGTACCGTCGGGAGCGTCGACTGGCGTGCATGAGGCGGTCGAACTAAGGGACGGCGATGCGAAACGCTTCGGCGGCAAGGGCGTGCTCAAAGCGGTTGCGAATGCGAATGGGCCGATCGCAGAACGGCTAAGCGGATTCGACGCGGCAAAGCAGGCAGACCTCGATCAGGCGATGATCGAGCTTGATGGCACCGAGAATAAATCGAAGCTCGGTGCGAACGCAATCCTGAGTGTATCACTCGCGGCGGCGCATGCTGCGGCGAACGCCGAGGGCCTCCCGCTCTATCGTTACTTGAATCCCGACGCACACGTGCTGCCGGTGCCGATGATGAACGTGATAAACGGCGGGAAGCATGCGGACTCCAGCGTGGATATGCAGGAGTACATGATCGTTCCGCACGGCGCACCAACTATCGCTGAGGCTGTGCGCATGGGAGCCGAGGTGTTCCATGCACTAGCTGCCGTGCTAAAGAAGCGCGGGCAAGCGACCAATGTCGGTGACGAGGGCGGCTTTGCTCCGAACCTTGGCAGCAACGAAGAGCCGATTCAGGTGCTGATGGAGGCGATCGTCAAAGCGGGGTATAAGCCTGGAGCGCAGGTGGCGATCGCGATGGATCCCGCGTCAAGTGAATTCTATGAAGGCGGCGCTTATGTATTCGCGCGTTCGGACAAGAAAGCACGCAGCGCAGCGGAGATGGTTCAATACTATAACGAGTTAGCGTCGCGCTATCCGATCGTCTCGCTTGAAGATGGCTTGGCCGAAGACGATTGGGACGGCTGGGCGCTGCTAACAAAGGAACTAGGTTCGCGCATCCAACTGGTTGGAGATGACCTGTTCGTTACTAACCCGGCGCGGCTCAAGCGCGGTATCGAAGAGGCAACCGCAAATTCTATCCTGATCAAGGTCAATCAGATCGGAACCTTAACCGAAACGTTGAAGGCGATCGAAGTCGCGAACAGCGCGGGCTACACTTCGGTATTTTCCCATCGGTCGGGCGAGACCGAAGATACGACGATTGCCGACCTGGCGGTGGCGACAGGCGTAGGACAGATCAAGACAGGATCAATAAGCCGCAGTGAGCGTGTAGCAAAATATAATCGGCTAATACGGATCGGCGAGGAATTAGGTGGCCGCGCAGTCTATCCCGGCAAGAGCGTGTTCAAGGCTCATGCGGGAGGCGCGCGATGAGCCGTCCGCCAGTCGCTGCATTGATCATTTTCGACGGCTGGGGGTTGCGCTCAGCGACGGAAGCCAACGCGATCCGGAAGGCGCGCACGCCGGTAATGGATCGGCTGTGGGCGACGCAAGCGCATAGCGCAATCGACGCTTCGGGCGAGGCGGTAGGGCTGCCGCCGGGAATCATGGGCAATTCGGAAGTCGGCCATCTGACTATCGGAACCGGCCGGGTGAACTATCAGGACCTGATGCGTATAACGAAGGCGATCGAGACCGGAGCGTTTTTCAGAAACGATGCGCTGGTGAGCCTGATGCGCAAACTGGTGCAGAGTGGCAACACATTACATCTATGGGGACTATTGTCGGACGGAAGCGTACATAGTCATATCGAGCATCTGCTGGCGTTGATCGAAATGGGAGTGCGTGGAGGCGTGGCAGATATCGCGGTGCATGCGGTACTGGACGGACGCGACAAGCCGCCGCGATCAGCGCTGCCGTTTATCGAGCAGGTCGACGCAAAGCTCAGGGAAGTCGGGCGCGGCCGCATTGCGACGGTAACGGGACGTTACTATACGATGGATCGCGACAAGCGCTGGGATCGCGTTGAACGTGGCTGGCGTGCGATGGTCCTGGGCGAAGGGCAACGCAGCAGCAGTGCGCGCGCAGTCGTCGAAGCGGCATACGCGAAGGATCAGACGGACGAATTCGTCGAACCGCACGTGATTGGCGTGCCGCGTCCTATGCGCGATGGCGACGGTGTCGTTTGCTACAACTTCCGCGCCGACCGCGCACGTGAGATGACGGAGGCGCTGACATCGGCGGATTTCAAGGGCTTTGAGCGGCCGCACTTTCCGCAAATCCATTATGTATGCATGACTGAGTATGAACGGCGGCTAAACCTGCCTTTGGCATTTCCGCCCGAAGAGATCCATAACATGCTGGCGGAGGTCTTCGCGCGCGAGGGACTGCGCAATCTGAGAATTGCGGAAACCGAGAAATATGCGCACGTCACTTATTTTCTCAATGGTGGAGTGGAAAAGCCGTTTCCGCTCGAGGAACGCATACTCATTCCGTCATCGAAAGTAGCTACTTATGATCTTGAGCCAACGATGCAGGCAGTGGCTATTGCACGGCGCGCGGCGGAAGCGATCAGCGAGCACAAATTCGGCGTAGTCGTAATGAATTTTGCCAACCCGGATATGGTGGGCCATACCGGGCACATGGAGGCGACGGTCACAGCGGTCGAAGAATCCGATAAGGCGCTGGGAATCGTGTTGGATGCGATAGACCAAGCGGGTGGCGTGGCATTGATTACCGCCGATCATGGCAATGCTGAATTCATGGCGGACCCGGCGACCGGTCAACCTCATACGGCACACACAACGAATCCGGTGCCACTGATAATCTACGATCAGCGCTTCAAGGGCAGCCTTGCCGATGGAGGCACGCTAGGTGATGTCGCGCCGACCTTTCTCGCGATGCTGGAAATCGCCAAGCCGGCAGAAATGACGGGCCACGACCTGCGCCAAGCATCGCCGCGTTAGCTGAGGCCGCCACTGCACCGGCAGCAACGCGGGTGAAAATCGACCCTTAGGCTTGTAGAATGGTGCGGGCTTCAGCTGGCGTTGCGACGTCGTGGCCCATCGCGCGAATCACGCCGGCGGCACGCTCGACGATTTGCGGATTACCCAGTTGGCCGTCGTGCGCGTACTGATAGTCCTCGAGGCCGACGCGGACATGACCGCCGAGACTAACGATCAATGGGACGAGCGGCAGATTATCGCCACCGAGGGTAGCCACGAACCAGTTGGCGCGAACGTCCTTGATCATATCGAGATAGGCTTCGAGGCTTTTCAGCGTTGGAGGCAGGCCGAAAGGCAGCTCAGGTCCTCCGAAGTAAAACTTCAGAAGCAGAGGCTCGGTGAGAATGCCCTGGTCAAGAAAAACCATGGCGGCACGCAGAAAACTCGGATCGAAAATCTGAAGGGTCGGGCGGAGGCCGAGTTCGCGCGAGTTCTCTAGAAAGTAGCGAATGGTCTCGTAAGAATTCTGATAGACCGATTTTTCACCGTGAGTCTTCTTCGAGGCTGGATCGTAACTGACCAGATTAACCGAGCCCATGTCGCCGGCGCCAAGATCTGGCTTAGTGGCGGGATCCTTTGACAATTCGATGAAGTGGCTAAAGCGCGCGGCGGCATCGCCATCGCTGTTGAAGGTGGGCCACAGCAGCGGTTGGCATACGGCACGGGTGCGGCGATAAACCTCGGCGTAAGAAGGAACGTCGTGGGCCCACTTGCCGGTTTCGGGATTGCGGACATGAAAATGGATCAGAGCGGCGCCCGCTTTACAGGTAGCGATCGCGTCGGCAGCGATATCGGCCGGGCTATAGGCGATATTGGGGTTGAGCTTTTTCATCGCATTGCCGTTGATCGCGGCTTCAATCATCACTTTCGCCATGGTCACGCCCTCCATCCGGCCGAGACGATCCTGCGGACGCCTCGTTAACCCGAAGCATTAGCAGGAAGCGGCGCGAAAATACCAGCACCCGGAAATCGTCAGGGTGGAGGACGCCTTACGGCTATTTTAACGGGGCCTCGGCATTCAGGAGGTACTCATGACGCAAGACTAGATTGCGGGTAGTATCATGCAGATGGCCGTGCCGGTCCATCAACTTAGGTTGATTCGATCAGCGCAGTAAAACGAGGTGGGATAATGGCGTTTGCGGTGACAGATAATATAGTCAAGACCAAGCGGCACACGAGTTTCTATCTGGCATGTGGGGCGGAAGACGCACCGTTGATGATCTTCGTACACGGATGGCCGGAGTTGTCACTGAGCTGGCGTCATCAGTTACCCGCCTTTGCCGCGCTGGGATTTCGCGCGATCGCGCCGGATATGCGCGGCTATGGACGATCGAGCGTTTACCCGCGCCACGAAGATTATGCGCTCGAACAAAGCGTCGCTGACATGCTCGAACTGCTCGAAGCTCAAGGACGAGACAAGGCAATATGGATTGGGCATGACTGGGGCAGTCCGGTGGTATGGAGCATGGCAAGCCATCATCCGGAGAAATGTATTGGAATAGTCAATCTCTGCGTACCATACTTTGCGAAAGGCTTCTCCTTGAAAAATCTGGTCGCGCAGGTAGATCGTAAAATCTATCCCGAAGCCAAATATCCGGCCGGGCAATGGGAATATATGTGCTTCTACGAAGAGAACTTCGACAAGGCGCGGTCGTCGTTCGAAATGGATATACCGAAACTCGTCAAGTTGCTATTCAGAGCGGGCGGTCCGGAAGGCAAAGGCCAGCCCGCGATCACAGCAGGCGTACGCAACGATGGAGGCTGGTTTGGCGGGGCGACCGCGTTGCCGGACTTGCCGATCGACTCGGCAGTTCTCACGGAACAGGACCATCATACCTACACGTCGGCATTGATACGCAATGGATTCTTCGGGCCGGATTCCTGGTACATGAATCACGCGCGGAACTTGGAATTTGGATTGAAGGCGCTCAATGGCGGACGCCTGGAGATGCCGGTGCTGTTCCTGCATGCAGAATACGATTACGTATGCGAGACGATGGATTCACGATTGGCCGAGCCAATGCGGCGCGATTGTGCGAATCTCAGCGAGGTTATCGTGAAGTCGGGTCATTGGATGGCGCAGGAGAAGCCGGTATCGGTTAACGCAGCGATAGCACGATGGATGGCGACGCAGTTCCCTGATTTGTGGAGAATCTAGATAAATGGGCCGGCAAATTGATGCCGCGACAGGCATGGTAATGTCAGCCTAGTTGAAGATCGCCTTCAGGAACTCAATTAAACGTTGCGCATCGGCTGGGAGTGATCGATAGCCGAGATACCCGTCCGGCCGAATGACATAAGCGCATGACCCGGCGGCGTGATAGGCGCGATGCAGGGCCTCTTCGCGGTCCATAATGATCTGTCCATTCCAATCGGGGGCGTCAGGTAGATTTGCGGGTAACACAAGATACGTGACGGCGTTTCGGCTGAACTTTGAGTTGATCTGATTGGCGATCGAAGCAAGGTGCGTAAGTTCCGATTGATCAGCATGGGGGCCGGCGAAGAGCAGCAACTTGTGATCGTCGCCGCGTAACAATTCAAAGAAGCGGATTGAATTGCGATTACCTAGTGTCAATCCGCTCGCATCAGGGGCACGATCGCCAGCGCGAGGACCACTGCCGAGGGCCGTGATTGCCCGAAAGATGCCTTCGTGGTGCTCACCTACGATCGCGCTTCCTCGATAATTGACCGAGAGCTCGGACGTCGTACGCGGCATGAGGTTGCTGAACATCTCGGTCGACGACAGTAATGCGACAACGCGATTTCTGATTCCGATTGCAACGGGGTTTCTCAGTACCATGAAGCGCGTCATCGCGTCGGTGGATTTCAGAACGCTGCGGCCGACGGCATGGCGCTCGGCCGAGTAACTATCGAGCACGGCTGGTCGAACGACACCTTTAAGTGTCAGTGCAAGCTTCCAGGCAAGATTGTAGGCGTCTTGAAGGCCGGTGTTCATGCCTTGGCCACCGGCGGGCGAATGGATGTGGGCGGCATCGCCAGCGAGGAACACGCGCTTGACGCGATAGGAAGTGGCCTGGCGGCGGTGGATTTTGAAATAGGTCATCCACTTTGGATCATGCAGGCGAACGTCGCTGCCGCAGTGCTCATCGACTATCGCCTGCAACTCGGCAAGGGTTGGTTCACCATGGGCCGCAGCTGTGTTGACGTCGGCAATCAGCCGGTAGCGGCCACCTGTAATCGGAAAGAAAAAGAGCACGCCTTTTTCGCTCGCGAAACCGGAAATCTCGTCATCGGGCAAAGATGAGTTGACCATAGTGTCGGCCAGAGCGAATGATTCCTCGTATTCCAATCCTTCGAACGGAAGATTCAGTGAGTGACGAACGACGCTATGGGCACCGTCGCATCCGATGAGATATTCGGAACGGCAAGTCTCCGTGTGTCCGTCGGGGAGCCGCAAGCTTGCGGTAACGCCGTCTGCATCTTGAGTGAAGTCGATTAGCTCAATTGAGCGATCAATCGTAACGCCGAAATTTTCAAGATGCCTTGCGAGCAGCGATTCAGTATCGTGCTGCGGCAACATCAAGGCGAAATTGTAACGACTCTCGATGTGGTCGAAGGACAGGTGCGCGATGCGCTTGCCAGACGCGTAAAAGCTTGCGCCGTGAGCTTTAACACCAACTGCGAGAAATTGATCGGCGATTCCGATATTCTCGAAGATTTCGAGTGTACGCGCGTGAATCACAAGCGCTTTCGAAAGCGGAGAGATCTCTGGTGTCTTGTCGATGATGCGGCATCGGATACCGTGGCGCGCGAGTTCCAACGCCATCATGAGACCGGTCGGACCAGCGCCGACGACGAGGACTGGAACCTCGGCTGTTTGGAAATCGCTCATGGCTTTTTGAGTTCCGTGTAATTCTCCTCGGACAGATAGCGCGAAATCCGCCGAGACGCGAGTTGAATAGTCCGCTACTTCCGGAAATCGTTCAGCGTCTACGCGCCTGCACGGCTTCCGGTAGCGGTGACACAGTGCGCCTTCGGACAAAACCAAACGAATAAGAGAGCTCTAGACTCCGAGTTCACACTGTGTTATTCTTCACAGTCAGTCGATGTGAGGACTCAGTATGAAAGATCTAGGTAAGCTTCAGACGCTTGTTTGGACAAAGATAAAAGATGCAATAGGGAGCGGCGATAGTGCGTCGTTCCGCATTCTGGGCCAGATTGCGGATGAAATGGACCGCAAGCACGATGAGTGGCAGAGGTTGTTGGATAACGGAACC
>Ga0335074_10010050_pt1 | contig 13228 bp, 11 predicted proteins | sample Lox_Sample_23_FD_206715 | JGI IMG/M metagenome (GOLD analysis project Ga0335074, IMG submission 206715) | Soil microbial communities from Loxahatchee National Wildlife Refuge, Florida, United States - Lox_Sample_2.3 | ecosystem: Environmental > Terrestrial > Soil > Wetlands | place: USA...
CAGACGATCGACGCTGCCCTCGTCGATGGAGCGCGGCGGCACGCCTGGCGGCCGGCGTCTCCCGGCGACCGTGGCCCGGTCTGGGACGTGGTGCATGCCAGGATCGCCGATGAGGCGAACTACACGCCGAGTTTCTTTGTGCTGCTGATCTTCGCGGGCCTCATCGGTGCCTGCGGAATCCTGACGAACTCGCAGATCCTGATCGTCGGTGCGATGGTGGTGGGGCCTGAGTACAGCGCGATCATCTCGGTCGCGCTCGGCATCGAGCGCCATGACGGCCGGGCTGTCGCCCGCGGGCTGGTCGTGCTGCTGGCCGGGTTCGCCGCGGCAATCGCGGTCACGCTGGTGTTCGCGCTGTGCATCCGGGCCGCCGGTCATACGCCGAAGCTGTATCTCGCAGGTGTGCGGCCGGTCTCTGACCTGATCAACTCGCCCAACCTGTTCTCGGTTGTGGTCGCCGTGGTGGCCGCACTCGTCGGCGTCGTGTCACTGACCCTGGCGCGGGCGAGCACGCTCATCGGGGTCTTCATCTCGGTCACTACCATCCCGGCTGCCGCCGACATCGCAGTGTCGATCGCCTACGGAGGCTGGCGCGAGGCGCGCGGCTCCACGGTGCAGCTGCTACTGAACGTCGGGCTGCTCATCATCGCGGGCGCACTGGGGCTGCGCGGGCAGCGGCTCATCTGGCGCCGGTGGACAGCTAGCACAGTGGACAGTTAGCACAGCGGGCTGCTAGGCCAGCAGGCTGCCAGGCCAGGCCAGCAGACAGCTAGGCCAGCAGGCTGCTAGGCCAGGCCAGCAGACAGCTAGGCCAGCAGACAGCTAGCTGAGCTGCTCGAGCGCCTCATGCACAGCCCGGTGGAATGTCGGGTAGGCGTAGATCATTTCGGTGAGCCGCCGCAGCGGCACTGCGGCGTGCACGGCCAGGGTGAGCATGCTGAGTACCTCGCCGCCGACCGGCCCGGCAGAGGTGGCTCCGACGAGGACACCGCGATGGGCGTCGGCGACCAGCTTGATGAACCCGGCGTTCCCGGCCTTATGAATCCAGCCGCGGGCCGAGGCCGGGACCTGGCTGGTACCGGTCACGACGTTGCCGAGACGCTCCCTTGCCTCCGCAGCAGTCATGCCGACGCGGCCGATCTCCGGGTCGGTGAATGTGACTAGCGGCGTCGCGTGATACTCCGCCGGGTGGTGCGGCCGGCCAAGGATCGCGCTGACGGCTATCTCTGCCTGGTAGATCGAGATGTGCGTGTAGCCGCCGTGGCCAGTCACGTCGCCGATCGCCCAGACGCCGGGTGCCGCGCGCATCTGCTCGTCGACCGGAATGAACCGGGTGCTGTCGTCTAGGTCAAGGGCGCCGATTCCGAGACTCGGCAGGTTCGTCGCGCGGCCGGTGGCGACGAGTAGCCGCTGCGCACGGAGCTGGCTGCCGCCTGCCAGGGTGAGCGAGAAGCCGCTGGTGTCGTGGCTCACCGATTCGGCTCGGGCGCCAGTGCTAAGTGTGATGCCTTCGCCGTCGAAGACCTTGGCGAGGAGTTCGCCGGATTCGGGCTCCTCAGTCGGCAGCAGCCGGTCCGCCGCTTCCACAACTGTGACCTGTGCCCCGAAGCGGGCGAAAACCTGGGCGAGCTCCGCTCCGACCGGGCCGCCGCCGAGCACGGCCAGCGACTGCGGCACGTCGCGGGTCTCGACGATCTCGCGGTTGGTCCAGAACGGCGTGCCAGCCAGCCCGGGGATAGACGGGACGGCAGGCGCGGTGCCGGTGTTGATCACGATTCCGCGCCGGGCGCGAAGCACGTTGGCCCCGACGGTTACCTCAGCCGGTCCGGTGATCCGGCCGTGGCCACGGAACAGGGTGCCGCCAGCGCTGGTGAACCGGTCCGCGGCGACGGTGTCATCCCAGTTATCGGTTGCCTCGGCGCGGATCCGGTCCGCGACTAGCTCCCAGTCCGGAGAGACTGCCGATGCGCCAGCCATCGCCGGAATGCGACGTCCCTCGGTGAGCAGGTTCGCCGCCCTGATCATCATCTTCGTCGGGACGCAGCCCCAGTACGGGCACTCGCCGCCGACCAGCCGTGCCTCGACGCCGGCGACCGACAGACCGGATTTCGCCAGTTGCCGGGCGGCGTATTCCCCGCCTGGTCCCATGCCAAGGACGACAATGTCGAACTCATGCTCGCCCTGAGCCTCGGTCACGGTGGCCTCCCGCTTGGCGGTAACGAGCCCGCCGGTGCGCAACAACCGGCGGCGCGATGTGCCCACAAGCATGTTCCTGCGAATCTGCCGATGATTCGTCGCGGGGAGCCGGAAATCCCGGTTACGGCCACTGCGACGCCCGCCGCGGCGGCGCCAGCGGCCAGCCGCCGGCCGCGAGCCGGGCCCGGACCCTGGCGATGTCGGATTCGCTTGGCCGGGCGCGCGTGACGTCTTTGATGGCCGCGCGGATCGCCCCGGCCGAGTCCGGGTCGGTGCTGTGCTCCAGTTCGGCCGCGATGGACTTGACCTCGTCTGCAGTCAGCTGGCTGCCGAGCAGCGCGAACAGCGGGATGTAGTCGACGCTGGGGACTCCTTCCGGGTACCCGGCCCGCAGCCAGCCGACGATCTGTCTCAGGAACGAGGGCAATGCCATCCGCGGTAACTCCCGTCGTCTCGTCGAACGCTTGCGTTACTTCGCTCCGTGGCCGCTGATCACGATGATGTAGATGCCATAGCCGACCGCGGCCAGCACGACGGCGAAACAGACGGCGGCGATCGCGTTCCCGGCAGGGTTGCCCCCGACGAGTTCTTCGTCGGAGACCTTGACGTGCCCCTTCCCCGGCGTGCCCAGCGCGCGCAGCCCGAGCGCGAACAGAGCTGGCAGGCCCGCCCCGGCCAGCAGGCCGACAACGATGATCTCCCCGATGGCCCGCAGGCTGATCCAGCCGGTCACGGGGTCACGCCACCCGGTGCCGGGGCGACCGTGCCGGTCCATGCGGAGTTCACGTTCTTCTGGCTGACACTGGTGCGGCGTGATCGCCAGTAGATCGCCGCCGAGATGCCGATCAGGAGCACCAAGTCGACGAGTACCCCGGCCGTGCCACCGACTGCGTGCGCGATGAAGTAGCTGATAGCGCCCATGAGGCCGGCCGACGGCAGCGTGATGATCCACGCGACGCCCATCCGGCCGGCCACGTTCCAGCGCACCTGCGCGCCCTTCTTGCCGAGTCCGCAGCCGAGAATCGAGCCGGTAGCCACCTGCGTCGTGGACAGCGAGTAGCCGAAGTGCGTCGACAGCAAGATGACTGCGGCCGACGACGACTCAGCGGCGAAACCCTGGGGTGGCTCGATCTCGACCAGTCCCTTGCCGAGTGTCCTGATGACGCGCCAGCCACCGGCATACGTGCCGGACGCGATCGACAGGGCACAGAGCACTATTACCCACAGCGGTGTCGTGGCACCGGCGGCCAGCGTGCCATTGGATATCAGCGCCAGCGTGATGATTCCCATGGTCTTCTGCGCGTCGTTCGTGCCATGCGCGAGCGAGACCAGGGACGCGGAGCCGACCTGGCCGATCCGGAAGCCATGCCGCCGGCTGCCTTCGCGCATCGAACCGGCAATCCGGTAGACGAGGTAAGTGCCGATGGTGGCTACCAGTGCCGCGATGAACGGCGAGAGGACGGCGGGAATGATCACCTTCGACACCAGTCCCTGCCACTTCACCGCGTGCGAGCCGGCAGCCGCGAGCGTGGCGCCGATGACGCCGCCGATCAGCGCATGCGACGAACTGGACGGGATGCCGAAGAGCCAGGTGATCAGGTTCCAGATGATTGCCCCGGCGAGCCCGGCGAAGACCACTGTGAGCGTGACCAGGCCGGTGCTCACCAGGCCGTTCGCGATCGTGGCGGCGACGCTGAGCGATAGGAACGCGCCGACGAGGTTCAGCACGGCCGACAGCAAGACCGCTGTTCGCGGGCCGAGCGCGTGAGTGGCGATTGACGTCGCCATGGCGTTGGCGGTGTCGTGAAATCCGTTAGTGAAGTCGAAGGACAACCCGGTGATGACGACCAGAGCGAGAACTACGTCGTTGCTCACGAGTTGAGGCCTCTCGGTCCTAGTTCAGCTCATGGCCCGATGTTACGTAGCGTGAGACTTAGTTACTGAAAGCGACCCCTGTGGAGCGATCCCGGTTCCGGGCGATACTCGCGGGCGCTCCAGCGCGAGCCCGTCGTTGTCTCGCCTGGTTATCTGATCGGCGGCAGCTCTTACGCGGGCGGAATGCGGAATTCTCCCCCGTATGCGTTGGTAGCCGGAGCGTAGCACAACGGTCACGCACTGTCCTTTCACGGATTTTGGTCGCGCGAACCAGGACAAACCATCCCAGGTGGCGGACAAGATCCGTGATATGTGAGGGCAGACGACTTACGCCGTGCTCGGAAAGCCCCGCTCAACCTCAGTGACCTTGACGTGGTCCAAGCGCAGCGCTGCGGTGAGCTCCTCAAGCACCCGCCGTCCGTCGATGGCGCCGCAGCTGAACAGGTCGATCGCTATCAGGCTTTCTTCGGGCCAGGTGTGGATGCTCAGATGCGACTCGGCCAGGATCAGGACAAGAGTGATCGCGCCGTTCGGGAAGACGACGTGGCTGGTTTCCAGCACGTGGCCGCTGCCGGACTCGACGGCTGCGACAGCGAGCCGGGTCAGGGCGTCGACGTCGGCAACCGGCGAGGCAGGCGTGCATAGTGCGTCGAGCGCGTACAGGCGCTTAGCAGAGACGGCTTCGGAGCGCCGGAGGTCGGTGTAGCTGCTGGCCGCTTCCATACCCGGCATGATGTGCGAGGATACCGTACGGCCCGGTGGCCTGCGCGGACCCGTGGTACTCGGCCGGGCAGGCGGGCACTCCTGACGTCGCGCAGCTCACGCCCGCCAGGCTTGGTGACCACATAACAAATCCACCGACCGAAGTCACCAAACATTGAGGGCGTTCAGGCTCGCGGGCCGGCGGACGACCGATTGACGCGGTATGAGAAAACGTAACTGATGGATATGGACAAGGTCGTGGCGGAAGTCGCGGCGGCGGTCGGCCTGGCTGAGGGCGAATCGGGTATCCGTGACATCCTGGCAGCGTTGCTCGAGGCCGAACCTGTGGCCGTGCGCGAACTTGCCCGGCTGGCCGAACTCCCTGTGCCCATCGTCGCCGCGGCGTGCAACGAGCTGCGCAGGCACGGTGTCGTGGACACCCAGCGGCCAGTCCGGTTCACCGCGGCCGGACGATCGGCCGCGGCTGCTGCTGCCGGGCCGGTCGGCCTTCCCGTCAGCTGCGCCGAGTGTGACGGGCGGGGCGTGGTCATCCCGCCGGAGCTCGCCGGGCTAGCCGCGACATTGCAGCAGGCGGCAGACGGCGCGCCAGGAGCCAAGGCGGAGCTGGATCAGACGCACTGCACAGTGGCCACCAAGCTGAGCCGCGTGCTCAAGCTGCACGCGGCTCACGCGCTGGCCGGGCAACGGATCCTGCTGCTCGGCGATGACGACCTGATCTCAGTCGCCCTGGCGCAGTTCGCCGCATGGTCCGGCAGTCCCGGCTTGATTCCCCGGCTCACCGTGATCGACGCTGATCCGGACGTGCTGGACTGGATCGGCCAGCAGACAGCTGGCACTGGCGCGACCGTCGAGATTGTCTGCCACGACCTGCGCATGGCGCTGCCGGCTTCGCTGGCCGGCTCGTTCGACGTGGTACTGACCGACCCGCCGTACACCGTCGCCGGCGCGGAGCTCTTCCTCAGCCGCGCGGTGTCCGGGCTGGCAGACCAGCCGGGCCGGCACGTGTTCTTCTCCTTCGGCGCGCGGCGCCCCGACGAGACGCTGGCGGTGCAGCGCGCCATGGCCGAAATGGGCCTGGTCGTGCGCTCGGCGATCGCGGGCTTCAACTCCTACCTGGGCGCCGGTGTGCTGGCCGGCACGAGCAACTTGTACCACCTGCGAACGGTCGCAGGCGCGAGCCCGCTCATCGCGGGTGACTACGAGGGCCCGCTCTACACCGCCGACAACAGGGCAACGCCCACCCGGCCGTACCGCTGCGCGCAGTGCAAGGCGGTGCAACAGGTCGGGCCCGGCAGCCGGTGGCCGCAGATCGCCGCCCTGCAGGAGGCCGGCTGCCCGGAGTGCGGCGGGCGGACCTTCCGCCCCATGCCATTGGCACAGCGGCCGCTATCGCAGCGGCCGGCGCGTCCGGTGCCGCGATGAGCTCCAGTGCGGCCGCGCAGCCCGATCCGACTTACCTGGTCCGGCCTGCCACGCAGGACGACCTCGAAGCACTGGTCCGCTACGAGATCGAGATCGCGGTGATCTCGTTCGCGGACGAGGCCATCACAGACCCGGCGCTGCACCGCAAGCGGGTCTCCGGCGCGCTCGGCAAACCCGGCGAGACCACCCTGGTGGCCGCCGCGCGGCAGGAGCCCGGCGTCCCGCTCGGCTGGGCCTGGCTGTCAGCGCGCACCAACTCGCTGACCGGAGAGCGGTACGGCAACTTCCGGTCACTTGCGGTGTCGGACGTACCGGATCGCAGCCTTATCGCTGAGCTTCTGATGGCGGCCGTGCTCGCGGCGGCCGACGAGACCGGGATGACGCAGCTCACCGGCAAGGTCCACGCCGGCAACCTGGGCATGCGGGCGCTCTACCGGAAGTTCGGCTTCACCGCCACGCACCTGACGATGGAGCGCAAGGCGGATTCATGATCAAGTGCGTGGTCTGGGACATCGACAACACCCTGCTGACCGGCGTCTACCTGGAGTCCGGTGCGGACTTGCCGGGCGCAGACCCGGAGCTCGCGGGCGTGCTGCGCGAGTTGTCCGCGCGCGGCATCCTGAGCGCCATCGCCAGCCGTAATCCGCCGGCCGCGGCCGACTACGTGCAGCAGCTGACCGGCGCCGATTTCGCCGCCGTGGAGTGCGGCTGGGGCAGTAAGGCCGACGCGATCGCCCGGATCGCCGCCGGGCTGAGCCTGGCACCCGATGCCATGGCGTTCGTCGATGACGACATGCTGGAGCGAGCCGAGGTGGCCGCCGCGCTGCCTGACGTGCTCGTGCTGACGCCAGAGGACGCCGCGGAGACGCCAGGCTGGCCAGAGTTCAGCCCAGCCGTGATCACGGCCGAGGCACGCCGCCGTAGTCAGCTGTACGCCGAGCGCCGCCGCCGTCAGGCTGCCGCCAGCGAGTTCGGCGGCAGCCGGGACGACTTCCTGCGGCACGCCGGGACCCGGCTCACCATCGCGCCGGCCATGCCCGATGACCTGCCCAGGCTGCACGAGCTCTCGGTTCGCACTCACCAGCTCAACTCAGCGGGCGAACCGGTAACCGAGGCCGATCTCGCCCGCCTGCTCGCCTCGCCGGGCGACAGTGTGATCACCGTGCGGCTGGCAGACAACTTCGGCGACGACGGCCTGGTAGGTGCCGCGATTATGACCGGGAACGACGGGAGCAGCGGGCCGGATGTGCGCGTTCCCGCCCGGGTTCTGGTCGCCACAGTGCCGTTGATCATGATGTCGTGCCGGGCGCTCGGCCGGGGTGCACTGGACGCGCTGCTGGCCTGGCTGTGCCGGTCGGCCGCCGCCGACGGGGCTGCTGAGCTGCGGGTGCCATGCCTGGTCACCGAGCGCAACGTGCCGATGCGGCTGGCGCTGGCCGCGGCCGGGCTGCGGGCCGAGGCGGGCAGTGTCGCGCCCGATGGCCGCGCGGTCTTCGCCCGGCCGCTGACTGGTGAGCTGCCGGCGCTGCCGGACTGGGTGACCGTCAAGTGACCGGCGATCAAGTGACTGGCGATCAGGCGGCCGAGGTCGGTGCGGAACTGCGTGCGATGCTGGCGCGGGTCACAGGCCGGCCAGAGCTAGCTGGCGTGGCGGCCGGCACGCCGCTCTTCGGGGCCGGTGTCGGCCTTGATTCGCTGGCCGGCACGCTGCTGCTACGTCAGGTGCAGCGCCGCTATGGCGTGGACGTCGCCGCCGAGGACCTCAACCTGGATTCGCTGGAAACGCTCGGTACGCTGGCCACCTTCATCGCTGCTCGCATCTGATCGGCCTGACGCATAAAACGTAAACTTTTGTGCCTGTCAGGCCCCAAAGTCTTCGTGATCATGGTTTTGCAGCATCGGCCGCCGCCATCCGGCCGGCTTGCTCACGAAATAGCCGACCTGGGGCCCGGCGCGATGCCGGGCCCCAGGCTTGTGCTGCCAGCGAGATACCTCAGCCAGCCAGGTAGCGGTGCAGGAAGATCCTGGCGTCGGTGCGGGATACGTTGGCGAGGGTGCCGTGGACCAGCGCCGGGCCCAGGGCTGTGGTGCGGTTGTTGCCGGTGACGAACTGGTGCGCGCTCCAGCCGCTGGTGCCGAGGGTCTGGTAGCGGATGTAGAACCCGCCGGGGCCCTTGTAGGCGAGCAGCAGCGGACCGTCGCCGTGGATGTCGGCTGAGGCGACCGCCGGGCTGCCTGTTGTCTGCGCCAGGCCGTCGACGCCGTCGGCGTCAGGCACCGTGCTCGGCGGCGCCGACCAGGTCAGCGTCGCGTTGCCGTCCAGGCCCGAGCCGAAGGTGTCCGGGCTCGTGGCGTAGTAGATCGGCGCGACCGTCTTAGTGCCCTTCCAGAACACGTACACGGTGCCATTGCCGCCGGCGCCGAGGATCTCGGCGAGGGCCGGCTGCGCGCTGGTCTCACCGGTAGCCATGCCGCTGACCCAGGCCGACTTGACCTTCGTTGTGCCCCAGCTGAAGCCTCGCCCTGCGGTGCCGACCTCGGTGCCGATCTCGATGCGCACGTGCGAGTACGGGCCGCGATAGGCCACGATGACCCGCGGCTGCGTCGCGTTGGCCGGGAACAGTAGAGCCGGCGAGGCCGAGGTCTCGGAGTACTTACCGCCTGGCAAGACGTGCGGCGTGGTCCAGCTGATGCTGCCGTTGGCCTTGACCACGCCATCGGAGTACTTGATGGTGGACAGGCCGCCGGTCTTGCCGATCGACTTCCAGGCGACCAGCACCGCCTGCTTGCCCAGCTTCGTCGCGAACAGGGCGGCGGACGGCGAGGTGTTCGTGAAGGCACCGGGGATGACCTTGGTGGCGTGCCACGTCCCGTTCAGCCGGTATTTGTACTGGACCTTGTCGTCGGCCTGCCCCTTCCAGGCCAGGAAGGTGCCGACCTGACCGTTCACCTGGATCTGGGACAGGGCCGGGGTGGTGTTGGTGAAGGCGTGCGGGACCGCCGGGTTGTGCGGTGACCAGGCGGGCGTGGGCGCCGCCATGGCCGCACCGGCTGCGGCGAGAGCACAGACCGTGCCCGCCGCGGCCGCGACCGCGACCCTTGATTTCGAGCGGTGGAGCATCGTAGATCCTCGCGTTCTGGTCGACGAGCCTGCCGCAGGTGCGGAAGGCAACCCGAACGCTAGGCCCGCACAGTCGCTGTGCCTGCGTGAAAACCCTTGGACTTAGCTGGGTTTTTCCTGAGTGCTCCGGCTGACCGGGGCGCAGCCGCCGCATAGCCAGGCAACCTGCATGATTGTTCTCGTGGCGGTGACTCCTACCTTTCCCAGCCGGGAGACCCTGGACCGGCTGAGGTTCCGCCCGCTTGACGTCTTCGTCGGTGTTGCCGTCCTGCTGCTGATCTACGCAGTGGTGCGGGTGGGTGCCGGGGCACGGGCGCCGGTGCACCAGGCTTCGACGATCAGCCTCGACCCGTCGAACCTGCCTTACTACGCGGCACGCAGCCTGCTGCGGATGTTCATCGCGCTGTTCTTCGCCTACGCCTTCAGCCTCAGCTACGCGTACGTGGCGGCGCGCAGCAGGCGCTGGCGCCGGGTGCTGATCCCGGCACTGGACATCCTGCAATCCGTCCCTGTGCTGGGCTTCCTCGCCATCACTGTGACCTTCTTCGTCGCGCTCTTCCCCGGATCTGAGCTCGGGTTTGAATGCGCGGCGATATTCGCCGTATTCACGTCTCAAGCGTGGAATATTACGTTTTCCTTCTACCACTCGCTGATCAGCCAGCCTGGCGAGTTCGACGAGGCCAGCAAGCTGATGGGGCTGTCGCGGTGGAAGCGGTTCTGGACCGTGGACGTGCCCGGTGGCGCGATCGGGCTGGTCTGGAACGGGATGATGAGCTTCGGCGGCAGCTGGTTCTTCCTGACCGCATCCGAGCTGATCACGGTCAACGACCGTCGTTACACCCTGCCAGGGGTGGGCTCGTACGTCGGAGTTGCCGAGCGCGAGGGCAGGCTGGCCGACGTGGGGTGGGGCATCCTCACCATGATCATCATGATCCTGGTGGTCAATTTCTTCTTCTGGCGGCCGCTAGTCGCTTACGTGGACAAGTTCCGGGTCGAGCAGTCTGAGTCCGAGCTGAAGGCCAGATCGCTGGTGCTCGACGCGCTGCGCCGGTCCAGCTGGCCAGCCCTGCTCGGGCGGGGCAGGCGCGCGCTTGCCGAGCCGGTCAACGCTTTCATGGCACGGGCAACCGGTATCGAGGACCAGAGCCTGGCCAGCCGCGCATCCCGGCGGCGGGCCGCTGACCTGACGTTCGCGATCGTGGTCACCATCGCGCTCGGCTTCGGTCTCTACAGCATGCTGGCTTATATCTCGACCGGCAGTAATGGCCTGGCGATATTCGGGACCGCCTTCGCCGACGGCTTGCTGACGTTTCTCCGCGTTGTCGTGGTGGTGACCGTCGCGTCGCTGATCTGGGTGCCGGTCGGGGTCTGGATCGGCTTCAATCCGCGGGTCGCTCAGTTCATGCAGCCGATCGTTCAGATTCTCGCCAGCTTTCCGGCCAACTTCGTGTTCCCGTTCGCCATCGTCATCTTCATCGACCTCGGCATCAGCCTGAATTTCGGCGCCATCGCGCTGATGGCCCTGGGCACCCAGTGGTACGTCCTGTTCAATGTGATCGCCGGGGCGAGCGCCGTTCCGTCGGACCTGAAAGAAGCGATGGACAACCTGGGCGTAGGCGGATGGGACCGGTGGCGGAGGCTGGTGCTGCCCGCCATCTTCCCTGCCTACGTAACCGGCGCGATCACGGCAGCAGGCGGTGCCTGGAATGCCACGATCGTGGCCGAGATCGTCAGCTATAACCACCATCAGCTCGTCGCCAAGGGTCTTGGCAGCTTCATCGCCATGAACACCGGTCATCTGCCCGAACTGTTCGCCGGACTGCTGGTGATGGCCCTGTACGTCACCGGCCTGAACGTGCTGCTCTGGCGCCGGCTGTACACCATCGCCGAGACGAAATTCGCACTCGCATGACCGGCCCGTCGTCCTGGCCAACAGCGGTGACCGAGCCTGCCCAGGCCACGCCGCTGATCAGCGTGCGGTCGCTGTGCAAGTCATTCTCCGGGCCCGGCGGCCGGCCGCTGCCGGTTCTCAATGACATCAACCTGGACGTAGCCGAAGGTGAGTTCGTCGCCCTCCTCGGCCGCAGCGGGAGCGGCAAGTCCACGTTGCTGCGCTGCATTGCCGGGCTGATGGCACCGACCGAGGGCGAGGTGCTGTTCCGCGGCCAGCGGCTCACCGGCACGAACCGGGAGACCTCGATGGTCTTCCAGACCTTCGCGCTGATGCCCTGGCTGACCGTCCAGCAGAATGTCGAGCTCGGCCTCGAGGCACGCGGCGTACCGAGCGAGCAGCGTGCCGAGCGAGCGCTCCGCGCCATCGACATCGTCGGCCTGGATGGCTATGAGTCGGCTTACCCAAAGGAGCTGTCCGGCGGGATGCGGCAGCGCGTCGGCTTCGCCAGGGCCCTGGTGGTCGAGCCCGCCGCGCTCCTGATGGACGAGCCGTTCAGCGCCCTGGACGTGCTGACCTCGGAAAACCTCCGCGGTGAACTACTGGAGCTGTGGGAAGGTCACAAGTTCCCGACCAAGACCATCGTGATGGTCACGCACAACATCGAGGAGGCGGTGCTCCTCGCCGACCGGATCCTGGTGCTCGGCACCAACCCCGGCCGTATCAGGGCCGACATGCCCAACCCGCTGCCGCGGCCGCGCCGTCGCCGGACCCCTGACTTCGACGACCTGGTCGACCAGATCTACCGGATGATGACCAGACGGGCCGCAGCGGACGAACGACCCGCGGCCAAGCCGGCCGGCACGGTCGGCGACACTCCGCTACCCCAGGCCACGGTTGACGGCCTGTCCGGCCTCGCCGAGATCCTGGTTGCGCGTCACGGCGGCGCAGCTGACCTCGCCGACCTCGCCGACCGGCTCGGCCTGGAGGTGGACGACCTGCTGCCGCTGGTCGACGCCCTGGTGCTGCTGGGCTTCGCCGAGCTGCGCGACGACCGCCTCGAGCTAACCCCGAACGGGCGGGTATTTGCCGGCGCCAGCATCCAGGACTCCAAGGAGATCTTCGCTAGGGCGTCGCTTGATCACGCGCCGCTTGTCCGGACTATCTACCGCAGCTTGCGCGGGAGCATGGACAACGCGCTGCCGGCCGGATTCTTCACCGACATCCTGCGCACGAGTTTTGGCGAGGAGGAGGCGGCCCGGCAGCTTGACGTCGCGGTGAACTGGGGCCGGTACGCCGAGCTTTACGACTACGACGCGGCTCGCCGCGAGATCATGCGGGAAGAGCAGGGCATCGGCGCGACGCTCGCCGACGCGCCAGCCCCTGTCGCCAGGGGCACGCTGACGGCCTACCTCGGAGCCGCGCAAGGAGCTGGCACCACTTACACCATGCTCAAGGAAGGCCGAGCGCTGCGCGCCCAGGGCGAGGACGTCGTCGTCGGCCTCGTCGACTGCCGCGACCGCCCCCACACGGTCGAGGCACTCGGCGGGCTGGAGACCGTGCCGCCCGCCGACGGCGAGGTTGACCTGGCCGGACTGCTCGCCCGTAAGCCTGCCGTCGTGCTCATCGACGACCTCGGCCGGCACGCGGTACCGATCGAGGCGCTGCGCAGCGCGGGCATCGACGTCGTCAGCACTGCCGAAGTAGCCGACGTGCAACGGGTCGCGCCGGACGTGGAAGCGGTCACCGGGCGCCCGGCACCAGGCAGAATCACCGACGAGGTACTCGACGGTATTGACGCGCTGCAGTTCGTCGACTCCTCGCCCGAGGCCCTGCGCAAGCGGCTGCTGCATGGCAACATCTACCCGCCGGGCCAGATCGAGGCCGCGCTCGAGACAGAGTTCCAGCCCGCCCGGCTCGCCGCGCTACGCGAGATCGGGTTGCGGCTGGTGGCCGAGAGCGTCTCCGAGCCCGCCGAACCTCGCCAGCGCGGACCGCAG
>Ga0335074_10010051_pt1 | contig 13227 bp, 13 predicted proteins | sample Lox_Sample_23_FD_206715 | JGI IMG/M metagenome (GOLD analysis project Ga0335074, IMG submission 206715) | Soil microbial communities from Loxahatchee National Wildlife Refuge, Florida, United States - Lox_Sample_2.3 | ecosystem: Environmental > Terrestrial > Soil > Wetlands | place: USA...
ATCGGCGTGATCGATCAGAAGATAGAGAAAGATCCGCAAGGCAATTCGGTTTTAGCCGGCGAGTTGCAGAACCAGAGCGGCGAAACTGTGAATATTCCGCACGTGATCGCAAGCTTCTACGACAGCGACGGCCGCGTGATCTGGGTTTCCGACGGTTATGTCGATCGCGCGCTGGTTCCGTTGGGATCGGAACCATTCGCGGTCGAGATTCCGCGCTCGCTCGCCTCAAAGGTGCACAGCTTCCATGTCGTGGTCAATCACTACGATCTTAAAAATTCGTAGTTTATCCGGATTCTTCGGCGCGACACTAACGCTGGCGCTGGCGTGCCCTGTCGCAGCTCAGGAACTCAGCGTTCCGCATTCGCTTGCTGCCGGCAGCAACACGACGATTTCGACGACGGGCAACGGCAGCGCGAACTTCTATTTAGTCGGTCCGGGAGTTGCCAGCAAGAAGGAAGTAACGCTCGGCCAAGACATTCACCTAGCGCCCGACCAGCTTCGATACGCGGGCGCGTATGCCGCGATCGTGTGTGCTGCGACATGCAACCACGCCGAATTTTTTGTCACGGCGGCGAAGCCGGCCAGTCTGGCGTTTCTCGTGCATCCCTCGCGCGTGCCCGTGCGCCAGCCCGACGCAGTGAGCGGCGTCGTGCTGCCGTTCGACAATTTCGACAACCTGGTTCTGACGCCGACGGCCATCAATATCCAGGTAAAGGGCGCGAGCGAAACGCTGTTCTCGCGCGCCATTCCAACGCGCAACGGCGAGGCGTGGTTTCGCACCTCATCGGGAAACACCGCCGGACCGGTGCGCCTGGTAGCGACGGCCGGCGATCTCACGGCGCAGCGCGCACTGCAGCAGGTCGCGTCCGAGCCGTGCAATTTGCGCATCAAGGCGCAGCCAACTCCAAGGGGTATTGACGTGGAGACTGACCCGGTTCGCGATTGCGCGGGAAATCCCGTCTCCGATGGAACCATCGTGACGTTCACCGGATCGGGTCCGCAAGGAAAAATTTCAATCGACGCTCCTATCAAGGGCGACGTGGCGCGGGCGCGCATGAATGTTACCGGACCCGTGGTGCTGTCCGCCGCGTGCGGCGTCGCCATGGGCAACGAGTTGCGGATCGATCGCAAGCAGTGAGGTAGAGAGATGCAGTTCGCAGAGAAAACCCACCAACGGGCCCCGGGTCACGGACAAGAGATCATCCATGGAGGGCCGGAGACTATGTTTACTCGGTCGCTGATTTCGAAAGCGATGACATATTGTTTGTGGGTTGGTTCGTTGATCGTTCTGTTTTCATTGGCCGCGCCGGCCATTGGTCCGGATATCGCAGTGGAGCTCGACATCAGCAACGCCGGTCCACGCAAAATCGAGACCCAGACCGAGGGGCGCATTCTCGCCGATTATCGGCTGGCGTGGGCGGATATCGCGCAGGCGCTGAACTCGAACGACTCCGGTCCGGTGGAAGGAATTTTCACCGGTGCGGCCAAGGACTGGTTCGATCAAACCGTCGCCAGCCAGAGGCAATCGGGAATCACCACGCGGTATTCCAACCAGAGTCACAGGCTGCAAGCCGTGTTCTACGCGCCGGAAGGTGATCTGATCACGCTGCACGATACCGCACAATACGACCGCCAGGTGCTTGTCGACGGCAGGGTGATTCTTGAAGATCGCGGAATCCATCGCTATGTCGTGCTCATGACTCCGGGAGCGGATCGCTGGGTAATCCGCGAGTTGATCGAAGTTCAGAATTTCTGAGAGTTCCTCTGGCCGCGCGCGCTTTGTGTGCCGCCGCGCGTCCGCCCTACGGTCACATGACGCCAACCGCACCCGCGCGGCGGGGCATCCAACAAGAACTTAAGGATGACTCGTCATTGGAGAAGTGTCTTGGCCCGGGGATCCGTTGGTGTGACCACCGCGTGTTTTCTGTTGGTTGTCGGATGCGCGACGCGTCATCCGCTGACAAAATCGAGCCAGGCGCCGTCCGCCTATCCGCGGCTTCTCGCCGTCTATATGCCGTGGTTCGGCAATCACTCACACATGGATGTCGGTTACTCGAGTGATGATCCGGCGGTTTTGCGGCGGCAGATCAAGCAGGCTCGCGAGCGTGGCATCTATGCATTCGTGGTCGACTGGAACGGCGAGCGCAATCCGTATTCCGACCACAATTTTGCGCTCCTGCAGCAGCAGGCAAGCGAGAACCACTTTCACCTGGCGCTGCTGTACAACGAAGCCGAGGAAGATGACGGCGAGCAGGCCACCGATGACGCGCTCACTGCCTTCCAACACGCCTACGCGGCTTACATCGGGCCTCAGGCGCAGTTTCACGACGCCTATCTCACCTATGAAGGCCGGCCCATCATTTTCATTTTTCCGAAGAGCGGTCGCACCGATTGGAATCGCATCCGCCAGGAACTGAGCTCCTGGCAGGCTTCGCCGCTATTGATTTACAAAGATCAGCCGCCGGCGCAGTACGCGTCAGACTTCGCCGGTTCGTACGCCTGGGTGCAGCCCGGGCCACAAGGATGGAAGCCCGACGGCAGTAACTGGGGCGAAGCGTATTTGCAAAATTTCTATCGCACGATGAGTGAAAAATATCCTGACAAGATCGCCGTCGGCGGGGCATGGCCGGCATTCGACGATTCCCACGCCTCCTGGAGCCTGAATCGCCACATGGACGCACGCTGCGGCCAAACCTTCGAAGACACGCTCCAGCTTTATCACAAGTACTACGACGATTCCCGTCCGCTGCCATTCTTGCTCATTGAGACCTGGAACGACTACGAAGAAGGCACCGCCATCGAGAAAATGGACAGCATGACCGCCGCCTGCCGCAATCCCGGCGAGTCGCAGCAGACGCAAACCTCAAGCACGCGCTGACACGGCAACCGCGCCTTCGCGCCAGACATCCAAGTGGCGCTGCTGAGGAATCCGCATGAATCAGGATCCGGCGAATCAAGGTCTGAACTCCTCCACATGCTTCACTCTTCTTTCCCGGCTGGTCTTAGGGCGTGACGAAACCCTGACCGGAAGCTGGGACCGCTGGGACGACAATGTCGCAGAAATCTTGAGCCTGGCTCTCACGTTTGACGAAGCGGATTGGCACGCGCTGCAATCGCTGGCCAGTTCGCACCACGTCGTCTTGCGCGGCCTGCCTCGTTTGTTATCTTTGTCCATCGGAGAAGAACACGAAGCAATCGGCGCCGCGATTGACGCCGAGCGGGCGCGCATCAACCGGGCGCTGTCATTCCTTTCGCCGATTTGCGCGGCGCTGGAGCAGGCCGGCCCGGTCGTAGTGATTAAATCTCTCGATCACTGGCCTGACTTGGGCAGCGATCTCGACCTGTACACAAAGGCGCATGCCCGCGACGTGGTGTCGATCATGCGTAACCGCTTCCGCGCGCAACTCTCCAAACCGAGTTGGGGCGACCGAATGGCGAACAAGTGGAACTTTGAGGTTCCGGGCTTGCCCGAGCCGATCGAAGTGCACGTGCAACGGCTGGGACAAATGGGCGAGCAGCGCCTCATCGGCGATTCGCTGGTGGCACGGTCGGTCCCGATGCAATTCGGCGCCTACACGTTCCGCGTCCCTTCGCCGGAAGATCGCATGATCGTGAGCACATTGCAGCGGATGTTTCGGCATTTCTATATTCGGCTCTGCGATATCGTCGATGTGGCGCATTCGCTGGACCGGGGGGGCATCGACTTCGATTATCTGCGCTCGCTGGCCAAGATGAGCGGGCTCTGGCAAGGGCTTGCGACCTACTTGAAGATCGTTTCCGGTTACGTACGGCAATATCGCGGCAACGGCGTGCCCCTGCCGTCCTTTCTGCTCGCCGATGCGCGGTTTGGAAGTGAAAAAGTGCGGTTCGGAAAACAATTTCTTCGCATTCCTATCGTTCCCGATTCCGCCAGGTTTTATACCGCCGAACTAAAAGAGCTTTTCTGGAATGGGGAGATTCGCAATACTTTGCGGCTTGGACTGTTGCCGTTGCTGGCCACTGCGGCGGCCGTCGAATACAGAATTACCGGAACCGATAAGGGGATTTGGTAGAGACGCGCTCTCGTTGTCTTACTGGCTCTCTACAGCTTTCACCGGATTGTGGCTGTTTCTGCGGGTTCCTATGGTTCAGATATCGGGATTTATGTTAGGGGTTCTTGCACCTGGGGTGCCGATCCACGGGAGAAGGTGGGGTTTCAGTTGGTTCGGATTCTAGTGGTGGACGACAATCCGACAGTCCGCCATTACTTACGTGCCATCCTTGAGCAACAGTGTGCTTGGTGCGTCTCAGAAGCCAGGACGGGAGAGGAGGCGCTTTGCCGGGTGCAGGATTCGCCTCCGGACGTAGTGGTGTTGGATTTTCGCATGCCCGATTTGAACGGCTTGGAGGTGGCGCGCGAGATCGGACGCCAGCGCCCCGGAATTCCGATCCTAATGGTGACGGTTCACTTATCTGATCAGCTGAAAGCGGAAGCGAAAGCCGCAGGAATTCTCGGTTTTTGTGCGAAATCCGATATCGGATCGCTGGTCGAGGCCGTCGATGCCGTGCTGCGCCACGAAAGCTATTTTCGCGCTCCGGTTTCGGAAGATGGAATTGGATCTGAGCCATAGGTACAGGATTCCCTGTATTCAGTCTCGGGCGTAGCTTTGCAATTCTGGAACGCTTATTCTTGGGTAGGTTTTTTTAATGTCGAGTTCTGATTCGGTAGGTGTTGTCGAAAATCAGGGGGCCATGACTGTGATCACTCGGATCTTACTTGTCGATGATCACCCCATCGTACGAGAAGGTCTTCGAACAGTGTTGCAAAGGCGCGCGGGATGGGAAGTTGTCGGGGAAGCTTCCAACGGCGTGGAGGCTCTGGAGCAGGTCGAACGTCTTCAACCGGACGTGATGGTGCTCGACATCACCATGCCGCGGTTAAACGGATTGGAGGTCTGCCGGCTCGCCCGGCAGAAAACGCCCGCGACCGAGATTTTATTTGTGACCCAGCACGATTCGCCGCAGATGATGAAAGAAGCATTGAATGCCGGAGCCAAGGGCTACGTGGTGAAGTCCAATGCCGCGCGCGATCTCGTGCACGCCATTGAAGCGGTGAGTCAACATCGAACGTTTACCGCGATGACGCGCGCCGAGACCAGTTCATCCGACTCGACCGTGCGCCGTTCGTAGACGCCGAATCGTAAGGAGCAGCTACAGTTATGAAAACCCGAATTCTGCTAGCCGACGACCATGAAATCGTACGCCGCGGATTGTCCGCTCTTTTGCAAAGGCACGAGGGCTGGGAGATTTGCGGCGAGGCGATCGATGGACGCGAAGCCGTCGACAAGGCCAAGCAAATGAAGCCGGATGTCGTCATCATCGACATCGGCATGCCGAACCTGAACGGCCTCGATGCCACCCGGCGCATTTTGCAGCAGGATCCCAACGCCAGAGTGATCGTGCTTACCGTCACCGATGCCGATCAAGTGATTCGCGAGGCTCTCGATGCCGGCGCGCGCGGTTTCGTCCTGAAGTCGGACGCGGCTCGCGATCTGGTTTCCGCCATCGAAGCCTTGCAAGGCAAACGCATGTTCTTCACCCCCCGAGTCAATGAACTCCTGCTTGCAGGATTCCTCGAGAAAGGACAGATCATGTCGAGAAATCAACCCCCCATGCTGCCCACACTGACGGCCCGGGAACGCGAGATTACGCAATTGCTGGCCGAAGGTCGTAGTTCCAAAGAAGCCGCTTCGTTGCTGAATCTGAGCACCAAGACCGTCGAAACGCACCGCAGCAACATCATGCGCAAACTAAGTCTGCACTCGATTCGCGACCTGGTGGTTTACGCTATCAAGAACAAGATTATTCAGATCGACATGCCGCCGGAGAGCAGCGAATTAGCGGCGGCTGTTCCGGCTCAGCGAACCGATTCCCCGGTGTAGATTCCGCTTCGCGTTCGTACCTGAAGGTCGCCATATCCCGGAGCGTTGGCTACAACTTTGATCGGGTGGTAGTTCGCGCTCACATTCTGAATGCGAGGCGTGTACGCGATCACGTACTGGTTACGGATGTCATGCGCGAGTTGCTGTGTCGTGTCGCTGACTTGATCCAGGCTGGCAGGGAAATACGCGGCTCCGCCCGTAGCATCGGCAAGTTGCTGTAGTGCTTGCCGTTCCTGCGGCTCCTGGCCCGTGAGCCCAATCGCGTAGAGCGTTGGCCCGTTTTTCTGTTCCAGGACCTGCAATGTCTCCTGCAACGTATTCCGGCTCATATTGTCGTGACCGTCGGTGATCACGAGTAAGACCTTCTTGTCGAGCTTGAGATTATTCGTGAGATGCCGGGCAGAGGCGACAATCGCGTCATAGAGCGCCGTTGCCCCCTGGGTGGAAGTCTGGTTCAGCGCACGCTGCAGCAGGTTGATATTCGATGTGAAATCCTGATCCAGATAAGATTTGTCGCTGAAGTTTACGATGAAGACCTCATCGTCGGGATTGCTGGCGCGGATCAGATTCAAAACCGCCTGATTCACCTCGTTGCGTTTGTCGCGCATCGATCCGGAGTTGTCGACCACGATTCCCATCGCGACCGGCACGTCCTGCCGCCGGAATGAATCGATTTTTTGCGGTAGTCCATCCTCGAAAACCGCGAATGCGTTGCGCTCGAGATGGGCGGCCAGTTGTCCATGCTGGTCCACGACCGTTGCATGCAAGACGACTTCATCGACCTGCTTCTTGAAAACGAAAGTGCCCGCATCCTGGTCCGGCGTGATGTCGCTCGAGGGCTGAGCCTGATCGGGCGCGGCCTGAGACGTCTGCGGTTGTTTCGGGGTCGCGGGTGCCGCTTGCGGGCTGCTCTTCGTGGGAATCGCGGTAATGTTCGCCGGCACACTTTGCGTGGTGGAAGGGGCTGTGTTCGCTGGCGAACTTTGGCCCGCTGCGTCTATCGTTAGAAGCGCGGCACCGGCCACGACGATTGCTGCCTGCGCCATTCTTAGTCTCACTCGCCAGCCACTCTGGAACCGTTCCCTCCGCAACCCGAAGGCACCCATCCCTTATTCCTCCTTGGTCCTTTTGGATGCCGCCCGCGCTACGCATGCCAACGCAATTCCGCTAGTTCCGCCTGAGTGAGCAAAACCCCTAGGGGTTGCCTCGGTAGTGGCCTGCATCGAAATTACTTAAAACAACTGATTGCTGGTATCTGGGATTCATTCAATCCTGTAGGCGTGTTCCCGGCGGGTCCGACGCGCTTGGGGCAGTGAAAATTTTTCCTGCCCAGTCCAAAGAGGGTTCTGAGCCAAGCTCTTTTTGCACAACGGATTAGGGATTTGGCATTCTTTGTGCATCTCCTCGGGGATCATAGCTCACTGACTGTCCACTTAGATCTGTGCGTTTGTGGGGGTGCAGCATGAACACGCTTCGAATCTTGATTGCGGACGATCATGAAGTCGCCAGAAAAGGCATTCGTGCCCTGGTGGAAAGCCGTCCCGGATGGGAAGTCTGCGGCGAAGCCGCCGACGGTCGCGAGGCTGTGAAGGCCGCCATCCGCCTGAAACCCGATCTGGTCTTGCTCGATATTGGCATGCCCAGCCTGAATGGGCTGGATGCCACGCGCCAGATCCTCGCCGAATCGCCAGAGACTCGCGTCTTGATTCTGACCATGCACGACTCCGAACAGGTCGTGCGCGAGGTGCTGGCCGCCGGAGCTCGCGGATTCCTTTTGAAGTCCGATGCCGGACGGGACCTGGTCACTGCCGTTGAGGCCCTGCAAAATCGCCGCACATTCTTCACGACCAAAGTCGCGCAACTCGTGCTGGAGGGATATCTGCACCCGGGACCCGAGACCGAACCGCCATATCGGAGCGTCTTGACCCCGCGGGAGCGGGAAGTGATTCAACTTCTTGCCGAAGGAAAGACGACGAAGGAAGTGGCCACGACATTGAATTTGAGCGTCAAAACCGCGGAAACCCATCGCACGAATCTCATGCGCAAGCTCGATCTGCACTCGGTTGTCGATCTGACACTCTACGCTGTACGCAACGGAATCGTTCACGTCGCCTAAGCGGCCGAGCTCAGGAGGGGCAACCGATAGCATCCGCCCGGAATGCGACCGAACGTCGCGTCCGCAAACCTGAAATCGCGACCAAACGTCGTGTCGGAAGTCGCGACATCTGCCTACGCCGATTTGACGCACGCCCTTGAAAGTCGATGGAAACGCAGGACCATGTCCTGGGAACTTCAGCAGAAGCCAGAAGTTATCGCTGCTCGATAGTTAACACGTAAACCACGCCAGAGCTCTGATCCAGCTTTCCCCTGATTCGCACCGGCTTCCCCGTGAAAGCTCTCGCCGTTTCCTGATTCTCAACGCAGTAGTCGGCTCCGGCCCGTGCGAGAAACAGGTTCGAGCCTCGCGCTAGAATTGTTCCAGTCAGAATCTGGGTTGGCGATGTGGCCCGATACATCTCCGGAGAACTTACCGGAAGCGGGTGCGGTTTCTGTGTCTCCGTCCAGACGATCAGTTGTTTTCCAGGGAGAGAGTCCGGCGAAGGAGATTTCGGCTTCTGTGTGAAATCCTGCGCGAAGGCGCAGGCGGAGATAGCAACTACCGTCACTCCCATCCATGCGGCCATGCGAACACTTGTCCTTCTCATGACACATCTCCGAAAAGGACGAAGCAGCATACCTACGGAAAGTACAGGCGCACTGACTCCCCGCACTGCTAATGATCGAATACGCCCCTTCGAGCGCGTCGTCGATACGGCAACTTCCGTAGTAACTGGGGGGATTGGAGAGAATCGGCGGAGGCAAAATAAAATGGGGCGATCGTGAGGGCCTGAATGTTGGTCACGCCAACACTAACCCATGATCGCCCAATCCGTAACCCTTGCGGGTTCGCTGGAATCTTTCAAGACCAATCTATCGGACCCCAGGCAATACCAGAATACCGTGGATACCGTATTTACAGCCCGAAATCTCCCGAGCAGCCGTACTACACAACTCGCCGCGCAATCGCGCAAGTCCGGCCGGGGCCAAAGCCTGAACTCCCAAACACCGTTGACCGCACCTTTGCTCGCAATTTGCGATTGCTCACTTTGGCCGATAGGCGATATCTTGTCTTCCGAAACCCAACGTCTCCCGAAATCCAACCCATTCAAGGACATCCATGAGAAAAATCGCCTGGGCGGTATTTGCTGTCTCACTTTTTGGCATTCCATTGTCTGCCCAATCCGCTCCCAAAACCGTTGTTCTGCATGCCGGACACTTGTTTGACGTAAGAAACGGCAAGCTACTCTCCGATCAGACGATCGTGATTGAGAGCGGCAAGATCACAAGCGTGGGGCCATCTGCGCAAGCCAACGCACCCGCTGATGCGGAGCGCATCGATCTGCCGGGCGCGACCGTGTTGCCAGGATTGATCGACGCTCACACCCATCTCACCATGGATCCAAAGTTCGGATATGAGCGGCTGGCCATCTCCATTCCGCGTGAAGCCCTGATCGGCGCCAAGAACGCTCGGGTAACGCTCGCAGCCGGATTCACCACCGTGCGCAACGTCGGCGCCGATGGATTCACCGATGTCGCTTTGCGTGACGCCATCAATGCCGGAGATGTGCCCGGTCCAAGAATGCTGGTGAGCGGGCCGCTCATCGGCATCACCGGCGGACACTGCGATAACAACATGCTGCCCCCGGAATATCACGCTGTTGGAGATGGCGTGGCGGATGGAATTGCCGCGGTCCAGCACAAAGTCCGCGAAAACATTAAGTACGGAGCGGATCTCATCAAAATCTGCGCCACCGGCGGAGTGCTTTCGCTGGGCGATAATCCCCAGGCCTCGCAATTCACGCTGGAAGAGATGAAGGCGATCGTCGCCGATGCCCATCGCCTGGGCCGCAAAGTGGCCGCTCACGCCCACGGAGCCGAAGGTATCCGTTGGGCCGTCGAAGCGGGAGTCGATTCCATTGAGCATGGCTCCTACATCGACGATGCCGGCATCGCTCTGATGAAAGAGCACGGAACTTATCTGGTTCCCACGCTCTATCTCGGGGACTGGATGCTCGAGAACGCCGAGCAGACGCACATGCCGGCGCCTTTGCTTGCCAAAGCGCGAGAGGTAATTCCCGCGGCGCGAAAGAATATCGCGCACGCATTCGCTTCAGGCGTGAAGGTGGCCTTCGGAACCGATGCCGCCGTCTATCCGCATGGATTGAACGCTCACGAATTCGCCGTCATGGTCAAGCTCGGACTGACTCCGCTCCAGGCCATTCAGGCTTCGACTCTGAACGCTGCCGATCTGCTCGGTTGGTCGGGCAAGGTCGGAACCCTGGAACCCGGCGCTTGGGGAGACGTGATCGCCGTCGATGGCAATCCCGTGCAAGACGTCACCACGCTTGAGCGCGTGAAGTTCGTCATGAAAGGCGGCCAGGTGATTCGGAATGATTATGCGAAATGAGTCGCCGCTCCGACTGATTCTGTCTGATAGCGCCGGAAGCTCACAAAAGTATCCCAAAAAAGCATAAGGGGAGCCACGCAGCCCGGCTCCTCAGTCCCAGGCTGCGCTCCCCTGATGTTTGGCAAGCCCCTCCCCCGAGGCACTCGCCAGGTTGTCATTTATTTAGCGGAAAGGGCAGTGGAAACGTAATAGGGGAAATAATGTACTTGCTGTACGGCGCTCCCATTAGTCCCTTCGAGACTTTGCGGATCTCTGAAAGAAGGGCTCTGAAAACGGCCTTGAAAAGGCTATTGGAGAGAAATATCGGGAGACTCGATCCCATACTGCTGTCGCCGCCGCGCCTGCATCCCACGGGAAAGGCCAGCGATCCGCAAAGCGCGCTCCACGTTTGGTTTCGACTCATGGTTGCACCGTGATCGGCTTTCCTTCGTAGGTCACGACGCGATCAGGACTTTTTTCCGGCTCAATTCCCACTCCGTGCTTGTCTCGCGCGAAAACAATGCGGAACGTTCGGCTCTCGAGCATGCCGGGGAATTCGCCTTTGCGCGCGCCAACCGTCAGTGTGTGCGCCCCCTCGTCCCAATGAAACGGAATCGTCGCGTATTCGCCTTTTTCGTAGTTGTAGGTGTCGTTCTGATCTTCGTAGAGAGTGAAGTTGCCATCGGCCCCGCGATAGACGCGAACCTCGAGTGGATCGGCGGGTTTTTCGGTGGACCATTCGATCTCCGGTCCCATCGGTATGATGGAGCCCGCGCGCACATACAACGGCATGCGATCCAGAGGCGCCACAGCCGTGATCGTTTTCGCTCCTTCAATCTGCGCGTCGCTCCAAAAGTCGTACCATTTGCCCGCGGGAAGATATAGCCCGCGCGTGGTCGCGCCCGCATGCGTCACGGGATTCACCAGAATGGCAGGGCCGTACATAAATTGATCGCCGATATTCGCGGCTACCGGATCATCTCGAAAATCCATGACCAGCGGGCGCATCGGGGTATAGCTTTCGCTGGTGGTCATCCACGCCAGCGAGTATGTATAGGGCAACAGACGATAGCGCAGCGTGTCGTAAGCAACCAGAATCTTCTGCGCGTCGGGTCCGTACGACCACAATTCGTTGCCATCTGGATTCGCCCGCGTTCCGTGCACCCGAAAGATGGGATTGAACGCGCCCCACTCGAACCAGCGCACGAACAGCTCGCGAAACGCCGGATCGCTCGGGCTGCCGAAAACGAATCCGCCAATGTCAGTGGTCCAGTAGGGAATTCCCGAAAGTTCGAAATTCAATCCCGCGGGAATCTGGCGCCGAAACGTGAGCCAGTCCGAAACGATATCGCCCGACCAGGCCGTAACTGCGTTTCGCTGCGATCCCGCAAACGCCGAACGCGACAAGATAAAAACCCGCTTCTGATCCGACGCCTCACGCTGGCCCTTGTAGACTGCGCCGGTGTCGAGCAACGGAAAGTCGTTGACATAGCGATTGCCACTACCGGCATACAGTTTGTGGCCCAATTGAATATTTTCCTCCTGTCCTTCGGTCTCGGGCTCGGTCGTATCCATCCACCAGGCATCGAGGCCGATGCTGAACAGGCCTTTGTTCACTTGATCCCAATAGAATTTGCGCGCTTCCGGATTGGTTGCGTCGTACACCGCCATCCCGTCCATGTGATAGGGCGGTTTGGCGAATTTGAATTTGTCGATGAACCATCCTTGCTTGTCCATGTAGTCGTAATTCGCCGAGCCCGGCTCGAAAAACGGCCAGATGGAAATCATCAGATGAAAGTGGTCGGCGTGCAACTGATCGACCATGCCCTTGGGATCGGGATAATTCTTGTTGAAGACGAATTCGCCTTTACGAGTCCACCAGAACCAGTCCTGCACAATGTTGTCGGCGGGAATGTGCAGCTCGCGATATTTTGTCGCGACCGCCAGAATTTCTTCCTGCGATTTGTAGCGATTCTTGCACTGCCAGAATCCGTACGCCCATTTGCCGAACAGCGGCGCTTGTCCGGTCAACTCGCGATAGTCGGCGACAATTTTGTCGAGCTCCGGCCCGTAAAAGAAGTAATAGTCGACGGCATCGGCCACTTCCGAACTGATGTAGAGATAATTGGCGAAGCGATTATTGACGCGGCTGCGCGATTCATTGTTCCAGAAGATTCCATATCCTTTGCTCGAAACCAGCAGCGGAATGGAAATGTTCGAGTTGTCCTGTACGATGTCAACCGACTCGCCGCGATAATTCCACACGCCCGCCTGATGCTGGCCTAAACCATAGAGGCCCTCGTGCGACCCGTAAATGCTGAAGAAATCCTCGGCGTGATACGTCTGCTCGCCATTGACGGTTTCTGCGGTGAGCCAGCGGTTGGCATCTTGCACGAGTTGTTGGCCATTGAGTTCGCGATAGGCGATCGCGCCATCGAGTTTTGCAACCGTCACTTTCAGGCGCGCCGTCGTGATCGTGACGTCATCCGGCGTTTCCTGCATTGACCACTGCGGCGTTTCCCACGAGGTCTTGGTCACAACAAAATTCGGATGCTCGGAAAAATCCGAATTCGGCGCATAAACGACGTGAATGATGGAATCGCCGCAGATTTGCAGTTTCAGAAAACCGGTCTGCTGCGTCAGGATGACGGCGTCGGCTTGTTTCTGAACTGCCGTCACGGGGTTGCGCGGACGCCACTGCGCATTCGCAATCTGAAACGTCAACGACAAGAAAAAGAATGCAAGAACGGCAGAACGGAATTTGGGCATGAAGGGTCCTCGGGCGAGTTAATCGTACTCGCAACGGAAGCGCTTACAAAG
>Ga0335074_10010052_pt1 | contig 13227 bp, 9 predicted proteins | sample Lox_Sample_23_FD_206715 | JGI IMG/M metagenome (GOLD analysis project Ga0335074, IMG submission 206715) | Soil microbial communities from Loxahatchee National Wildlife Refuge, Florida, United States - Lox_Sample_2.3 | ecosystem: Environmental > Terrestrial > Soil > Wetlands | place: USA: Florida...
TCGCCGCCCGTATGATCGAGCACGAATTCGACTGCGCCCGTCGCGTGGCGCACGACGTTGCCGGCAAGTTCTCCCAGGACCAGTTCCGCGGTTTCCAAGCGCAGTTCCGACAGACCGAAGCCGACAAGGCGTGCGCGAAACTCGTGGCGCATTTGCGAAAGTCCCTCGGGATCCAAACTTGCGAAGATCCAGCGTTGCATGTTGCCCATACGCTGATCGCCGTGAATGCGCAAGGTCAGGATCGCCACGTCGTCGCGGGCTCCCTCCGCCAGCACGCGCTCTTGAATGAACGCTGCGGGATGCGCGACGCGATCGATCTGCGGATGCTCGAGCGTCGCGCGCAGCAAACGGATGCCCCCTTCGATGTCGTGTGACGACTCCACCAAGCCGTCGGTATAAAAGACCAAAAGATCGCCGTCGCCCACGTTGACGCTTCGCGCTTGGATCGACATCCGTTCGCGCAACCCGAGCGGCAGATCCACGAAAAGGAGTTCGTCGAGCCGTCCGTTCGCGCGGCGGATGAACGGTGGCAGATGCCCCGCGCTTGCGTACACCATCGTGCTTGCGATCGGGTCGATGACGCCGACGAACGCGGTAACGAAACGATCCGGGTCGTCCATGCGAAGCGCGCGGTCGGCGGAGTTGAGCATCAGCACCGGCTCCGCGTGGATCTGCGCGATGCCGCGAATGATCTGGCGCACGTTGCTCATCGTCACGGCAGCCTCGAGCCCGCTGCCGGCAACGTCGCCGATCGAGACGACGATACGGCCGTCAGCCAACGTGAATGCGTCGTACCAGTCGCCGCCGATTTGCGCCTCGCTCTTTCCCGGCACGTAGACGGCGTCCATGGCGATGCCGTCGATATGCGGCAGACGCCGCGGCAACGACGCGGCTTGAAGCGCCTCGGCGACACGGTGCTCACGCTGATAGAGCTGCGCGTTCTCGATGGCGTGCGTGCAGCGCCGCGCAACCTCCTCGAGAAACCTCACGTCGCCGTGCGCGTCCGAATGCTCCGGCCGCACGAACGAAATCGTGCCGATCGCCTTGCCTCGTACTTGCATCGGTATGACGATCGTCTCCGTTGCAACGCCGTCGTCGCGCTCGACGTAGCGTGCGGCCCGCGCGTTGCCATGCACGTGCGGGCGGATACGCGCGGCCGGTACCTCGGTCCGCGTGCCGTTATGCGCGAAAGCGCCCGTCCGTAATACGCCGTTGACCAGAAGGTCGACCTGGCACGACTCGGCTAGCAGCGGTACCGCCGAGTCGCAGATGTGCCGCAGCGTACGATCGAGTTCGAGCGAGCTGTTGACAATGCGGCCGAGCTCCGCGAGATAGGCTTGCTCCTGCGCCGCACGCTTCTGGTCGTGGATGTCGGTGCTGGTGCCGAACCAACGTACGATCTCCGCGCTGTCGTCGCGCATCGGCACGGCGCGCGTGAGGAACCAGCGGTAGCTTCCGTCGCCGCGCAGGAGGCGGTGCTGCATTTCGTAAGGTTCGCCCCACCGCAGTGATTGCTGCCACCCCTCGCGTGTCGCCGGCCAATCGTCGGGATGCACGAAACGCTCCCACACGTCGCCGGTGCACTCTTGCGCCGATAACCCCGTAAACGCCAGCATGGCGTGATTCGCGTAATCTTGTTCGCCCTGCGGTTTGGTCGACCAGACGAGCTCAGGAAGCGCCTCGGCAATAACGCGCAGCTGACGATCGCGAAGTTCCTGCGCCACACGTTGGTCGTGAATGTCCATCGCCGTACCGATCCGGTGAAAAGGCAACGACGCCGAACCGAAGTGGACCCAGCGCAGCAGATGCCAGCGATACATTCCATCGGAGCGGCGGCGCAGACGGAATTCCACCTCTGCCTCTTCGGCGCGCAGCGCGCGCATGAGGACCGGCAGATCGAGAGGATGCACGAGCGCGTTACGCTGTGCGATCGTCGAACCGGCCGGCAAACCCGTGTACGCCAGCCATGCCCGATTGACGAACGTCAAACGATCGTCGGGGTCGGTCGTCCACACCAGTAGCGGGAGCGCGTCGGCGAGATGCCGGAAGCGGTCGGCCGCGCTGTGCTCGGCGTCACCGCGATCGCAAACAGCGAGCCATTCGCGTGATTCTCCGGAGCGCTCGCGAACGGGCACGAGTGTCGCCGCGAAGCGTTCGTAGTCGCCGTGCGCAGACCGCAGGCGAAACGTTAGCTCGTACGGCAGTTCACCGGCGCAGCGCGTCTCGAGCTGTTCGAGAACGCCCATCAGGTCGTGCGGGTGCAGCGCGAGCTGCCACCGCGTGCCGAGCGCGTGCTCGGCGTGGAGCCCGGTGTAGACGGTCCAGGACGGATTCACGTAGCTACACGAACCGTCGGGCAGCATCACGAGCGCGATGCGACTCAGACTCTGCGCGAACGAACGCAGCGCCGGGGCTTCGTACTTTCCCGCCGCCTCGAAGGCCATGTGATTTTCCTACCCAGGGGCAAGCAAGCGCCAAACCCCTCGGGTGTCTCTTTATCCTCGCTTGCGGGCGTAGGCGCGCCGCACGGCGTCTTTGATCGCGGGCGTGCCCATGCCGTAATACTCGATAAGCTCGCTGGGGTCGCCGGATTGGCCGAAGCGATCCTGGACGCCGACGAACTCGATCGGCACCGGAGCCTTCGCCGCGAGCGTCTCGGCGACCGCTGAACCCATCCCGCCGTGGACTTGGTGTTCTTCAACCGTCACGACGGCACCGCACGCGCGGGCCGCGTCGACGATCGCCGCTTCATCCATCGGTTTGACGGTATGATTGTTGATCACCGTTGCTTGTATGCCGTCTTCGTGAGCGAGTTCATCTGCTGCGACCAGTGCATTGTAGACGAGAATACCGCAGGCGACGATCGCGACGTCGTTGCCTTCACGGAACGTCTGCGCTTTCCCGATTTCGAACGGCGTCGATTCCGTCGTAACGATGGGCGACTTTTCGCGCGCGAACCGCAAGTAGACCGGTCCGAAACGCTCGGAGAGCGCGATGGTCGCTTTCTTCGTCTGGATCGCGTCACATGGAACGACGACGGTCATGTGCGGGATCACGCGCATGATTGCGATGTCCTCGATTGCTTGATGGGTAGCGCCGTCGGGGCCGACCGAAACGCCGGCATGGGCGCCGGCGATTTTTACGTTGGTCTCGTTGAGCGCCATGATCGTGCGCACTTGCTCCCACGAGCGACCCGGATTGAACATCGCGTACGAGGCGATCCACGGAATCTTCCCGGTCGCTGCGAGGCCGCCGGCCAGCGCGACGAGCATCTGTTCCGCGACGCCGATCTCGAGATAACGATCGGGATGCGCCTTCTTGAAACCCTCCATGCGCGTCGATTCGGCAAGGTCGGCGCAGATTGCGAGGAGGTTGCGGTCGCGATTGCCCGCTTCGATCAAACCTTCGCCGAAGCCGTTGCGGGTCGGCACCGACTTGAGCGCGCCGTTGTTGCGATAATCCACGAGCGTGCTAGACATGGGCCAGCAGCCTCTCGTGCGCAGCCGCGAGTTCGGCGAGAGCTACGTCCGCCTGCTCTTTGTTCGGCGGCTTACCGTGCCAGGTATAATCGCCCTCCATGAAGCTCACGCCCTTTCCCGGTATGGTGTTGGCGATGATGACCTGTGGCTTTCCCTCGACCGCTTGCGCGCGCCGCACGGTCTCAATGAATTCGCCGATATCGTTGCCGTTGCAAGAAAAGACCTCCCAGTTGAACGCCCGGTACTTCTCGGCAAAGGGTTCCAGCGGCATGACTTCTTCGGTGCTTCCATCGATCTGGATGAAGTTCCGATCGACGATGACCATCAGGTTGTCGAGTTTGAACTTGGCGGCGGTCATCATCGCTTCCATGTGCAGACCGCATTGATGCTCGGCGTCGGAACACACGACGTAGACACGCCAATCCTTCCGGTCGAGTTTGGCGCTGAGCGCCATACCCGTCCCTTGTGCGAGTCCCTCACCGAGCGGGCCGGAGGTCGTCTCGACCGACGGCAGCTTCACGCGTTCGGGGTGTCCCTGCAGGCGCGTTCCGAACTTGCGCAGCGTCAGCAACTCGTCGAGCGGAAAGTAGCCGAAGTTCGCCATCGCCGAGTAGCGCACGGGCGCAATATGCCCGCACGAGAGGAGCAAGCGATCGCGATCCGGCCAATCCGGCCGTTGCGGATCGTGGCGCAAAATGAAGCCGTAGAGCGCGGTGAAGACGTCGGCCATGTCGAGCGACCCGGCGGAATGGCCGGATCCGGCGGCGAGCAGCGAGCGGATAATGCCCTGCCGCACGTCATTCGCCCGCAGTTCGAGCTCTCTGCGGCGCTGCGGAGTGAGGGTCTGCATAGGGCCGTTATACCAGGCGTTGCGCAGCGGTCCTCTCGCGATGACACTCCAAGCAAAGCGTCTCGAGGTTGTCGAGATGATGCAAGCAGCTCAAGACGCGATGCGCTCCGCCCGCGGCGACGATGTGATTGACCTCGAGCCGGTCCGTCGCGCGGCGCTTCCGATAGCGCGGATCGCTTCGCCCGAGCGGCTTGTGACCGCAGCGCGTGCACCGGTACTTGTCGCGTTTTTTCGCGACGCGCCGGGCGAGCGTCCACCAGTGATTGTTCCAGAACCCGTCGCTGCAGCGCTCGCTGCACCAGGTTTTGCGCCGGGCGGGCAGTGCAGCGCCGCACCAGCGGCATTCGCCGGCCGCACCCGTTGCGAGCCGGCAGGCGGCGATCAACTGACCAGAGCGATACGCGGGCTCGTTTCGATCCATTGGTTGAAGTCGATTGCGGTCATCGGCTGCGCGACCGCGAAACCCTGCATGTATTTCACGCCTGCCGCGCGGCATGCCGCACGGTCGTCGCTGGTCGCGACGCGGGTTGCAACGACGTCCCAACCGTAGACGCTCCCGAGCGCGACGATCGCGTCGAGCGCCCGGCCGCGCGCGCCACCCGACGGCAAGAGCGCGCGCGACGGCTTCACGAAGCGCACCGCGAGCGATTCGAGTGTCGGCAGATCGAGCTGAGTCTCTCCGAAGCCGTCCAGCCCGACATAGATGCCGCAGCGTTCCGCCGATTCCGCAAATCCCTGGTGCGCCTGAAAATCCGCCATGAACCGCTTGTAGTCGAGCTCGAGCGCGAGAATCGACGTGTCGCAACCGCTTGCATCGACCGAGCGCAGCAGGCTCGCGAGCATATCGTCGTTGACTTGTCCGATGTTGACGTGAATGCGCTGCACGCCCTGCGCGCGCCATTCGTTCGCGAATGCCAGCGCGCGACGCGTTACCCACGCATCGAGATGCTCGATCGACCGGCGTGCGCGAGCCGCCTCCATCGTGATGAACGCCGATTGCACGCCGTCTTGCGGGTGGAGCGAACGCAGCAAGGCTTCGGCGGCAACGACCGTTCCCGACTCGGTTTCGAAGATCGGCTGAAAGCACAAGAGGTACTCGCGAGCGTACGCTTCTTCGACCTCGGTCGCCAGCGGCGTCCAGTCCTCGGGCGAATCGCCCGGATTGAAGACGCAGTGCGACTCGCGCTGACGTTTGGCCTGATACATCGCGAGATCGGCGTGATGCAGCCAATCCTCGACGTCGACGGCGTGTTCGGGGTAGAACGCCACGCCGACGCTGAGCGAGACCGTCCCCGTACCGTGCACGATCTCCAGATCGCGCACGCCGTCGGCGAGACGCTTGGCCGCCGAAGTCGCCTCCTCGGCGCTGCGAACGACAGGCAGGATCACCGCAAACTCGTCGCCGCCGATACGGCCGACAAACTCATTGGCGCGCAATGCGTCGCGCAGCGTCGACGCGATCGCCTTGAGGACCATATCGCCGTGGGCATGACCGAAAGAATCATTGACGCCTTTGAAGCCGTTGAGATCGATGAAGAGCAACGCCGCGTGCGTGCCGTTGCGTTTCGCGGCGGAGATCGTTTCGCTCAAACGGTTCATCGTCGCCCAGCGGTCGGGAAGTGCCGTGACGTGATCCACGAGCGATCGCGACTCCACACCGTGGGCGCGCTGTCGCAAGAGCTGCGTAAAGACGTCGAGCAGCGTCTCGACGTCGGCTTCGAAGATGTCGCGTTTTAGACGCGTTTGGCGCTCGCCGAGCAGCAGAACCCACTCCCGGTCGCCGGTATAGAGCATTGCGCAGAGCGCGTCCCGAACGCCGGCCGCGGCGCGTAACCGCGCGGTCCCGTGCTCGTGGACCTCATGCTCGTCGCCCAGCTCGACTCGCGCTTCCAGCAGCGAAGGATCGGTGGAGAAGGCGCAGACCAACGCCTCGGCCTGCACCTCGTAGATGGCTGCAACCTCGGCCGCGGTGATCCTGGCGGCCTCTTGGAGCGCTTCGACGATGACCTGCGGCAGCTCGGTATCTAGGCGCTTGAGGAACGAGCGCATGAGCGCGAGGCGCGCACTCGCCTTCGACGGTGCCGTTTCATCGCCGCCAACAAAAGATTGAACGAGTCCAAAGATATCGTCCAACACCGGACTATGCTCTTTCGGCCTTTTTTGCGATCTTCATGTAGGCGCTACGTCAGCCACATGCCCTCCCTGCCGTAAGTAGTCATAAAGTCCCAAGCCGTCACCGGGTGGCCGAAGTGGAAGCCCTGCAGCTCGTGGCAGCCGATCGTCCGAAGAAAATCCGCTTGCTGGTGGGTTTCCACACCCTCCCCGACCACGTGCAGATGCAGCGAATCGGCCAGTGCTGCCACAGACCTGCAAATAGCCCGGCTGTACTTGTCGTTTTCAGCATCCTTGACGAAACCGCGATCGATCTTGATGCAGCTGACCGGATACGACTTGAGATACGAAAGCGTGTTGTAGCCGGTCCCGAAGTCGTCGATCGCGATCGAGACCCCGCGGTCACGGAGCTGCTCGAGCGTCGCAACCGCGCTCGGGATGTCTTCGATGAGGAGCTGCTCGGTTACTTCGAGCTGCAGCGCCGCCGGGTCCCAGCCTGAGCCCTGTAGCGCGTTCGAGACGTTGCCGATCAGCCGCGAGGACTGCACGTGCCTCGGCGAGACGTTGACGTTCAGCCGCACGTCGCGGTCCAGAGAGTCTCGAATCAGCACCGCGTCGCGGCACGCGCGATCGATCGCCCAACGCTCGATCTCGACCACGGCGTCGCTCTCCTCGGCAATGGTGAGGAAGACGTCGGGCGTGAGCAAGCCGAGGTCCGGATGCTGCCAGCGCAAGAGTGCTTCGGTGGCCGTGACGTTGTGCGACGTTGCGCAGATCAACGGCTGGTAATACATCGCAAATTCACGCCGGTCGATCGCCGCCGGGAGGTCGCGCGCGAGACGGCTGCGCACGCTCATCTTGCGCTCGAGCGCCGGGCCGTAGCGCACGAAGCCGCCGCGGGCCGCCGACTTTGCCGCACCCAGCGCCATGCCGGCGTTGCGAAAGAGCGCCTCGCCGCTTCCGTCTCGCGGAAAAACGGCAATCCCCATGGTCGCGCGCAGCATGTACTCGGCGTGTCCCACTTCGAACGGGGCGTCGAGCGCGTCGCGCAATTGCCCCAGAGACCGTTCGATCGCTGCGTCGCCGTCGGGACCGAACAGCACGCATGCGAATTCATCCGAACCGACGCGAGCGACGACATGCCCGTTCTCGTCGAGGAAGGCCAACCGTTCGGCGACCGCGCGCAACAAATGATCGCCGGTGGTTTGCCCGGCGATCTCATTGATCTGCGCGAAGCGATCGATATCGAAGAGCACGAGCGTCCCGCTCGCGCCCTCTTCGCATGCGCAACTCTCGAGCAGTTGAAGCAGCTGGCGACGATTCAGCAGTCCGGTGTGCGGGTCGTGCGTCGAGTAGAAGAGTAGGACACCGCGCAACGCGCGCAGCAAAGCGCCACTGGGTGGCTGCGCCTCCAATTCTCGGGTGCTCCCTTCGCCACAAGCAAGCGGCAGGACCGCAGCCGCTCACCCGAGCGGCCGCATCCTCTGTCGCGGTGGTTCTTAGTACCCTACCGCTGCGCCTGCCGGGTGACGCCGGTCGGTCCCACCTTCCAGGTCCCCCGTTTTCGGATCGACGACGATCGCTTGCGCCGACCCCCAAAAAGGAATCTCTTGAAAACGATACCCGGCGGCGCGGAGCTGCGCCATCGCCTCGCCCGCGAAAGCATGCGGCTCGTACTGAACCTCGTCGGGGAGCCACTGCATATGGATCCGCGGCGCATCGACGGCGGCCTGGGCGTTCATGCCGAAATCGAAGACGTTCAAGATCGTCTCGAGCACGATCGTGATGATGCGCGATCCGCCCGGACTGCCGGTCACCATCGCGAGCTTGCCGTCGCGCGTCACGATCGTCGGCGCCATCGACGAGAGCGGCCGCTTTCCCGGTTGAATGTCGTTGTCTTCACCTTGAACCAGACCGTACATATTCGGGACGCCCGGCTTCGAGGTGAAATCATCCATCTCATCGTTGAGCATGAAGCCCGTGTCGCCGGCCATGACGCCTGCGCCGAACCAGTCGTTGAGCGTGTAGGTGACGGCAACGGCATTGCCTTGCGCGTCGACGATCGAGTAGTGGGTCGTCTCGCCGTTCTCGTGCACCACGACCTTCAAGCCGGGCTTGACGAGCGAGGAGGGCGTCGCGCGCGCCGGGTCGATCTGCGCGCGCAGCCGCGCCGCGTACGCCGGGTCGAGCAGTTGCGCGATCGGATCGTTCACGAACGCCGGATCGCCGAGATAGGCGTTACGATCGGCGTACGCGCGGCGCTCGGCCTCGACGACGTAATGCGCTTCGCGCGCGCTGTGCCAACCCCACTGCGCCAGTGGATAGGGCGAAAGAATATTGAGAATTTCACACAGCGTCACGCCGCCGGAGCTCGGCGGGGGCGATGAGATCACGGTCAGCCCATGATATGTGCACTGCACGGGCTGCGATTCCCCCACCGTGTAGTCGCGAAAATCGCGCATCGTCAACAAACCGCCACCGGCGTCGCTCGCGGCGACGACCGCTCGCGCGATCGGCCCGCGATAGAACGCCTCGCTGCCGTCCCTCGCAATGAGCGAGAGCGTGTTGGCGAGGTTCGTTTGCACGATGCGCTCGCCGGCACGCGGAAGCGCGCCGTCGGACATCCAGATAGCTCGAATATTCGGCTGATTCTTCAGCGTGTAGGCGCCGCTGTACCCTTCGCTCGCCGCCCCCTTGAACGGAAGCAAATCGCCTTCTTGCAAGACGAAGCCGTCACGCGCGAGCGCGATCGCCGGCGCCATCACTCGCGCGCGAGGAAGCGTGCCGTACTCGCGCAGCGCCCGATCGAGTCCCATCACCGTGCCCGGCACGCCGATCGCGAGCCAGCCCTTACGCGAGCGCTCCGGCACGACGTTCCCTTTGCCGTCGAGATACATGTCGCGCGTCGCGCGTTCCGGCGCCTTCTCGCGAAAATCGATGAAGCGCTCGCGCCCGTTGTGCATGCGAATCAACATAAAGCCGCCGCCGCCGATGTTGCCGCAGCACGGATCGACGACGGCAAGCGCATAGCCGACCGCCACGGCGGCGTCGACGGCGTTCCCGCCGGCTTTGAGAACGTCGAGCCCGGCTTGCGAAGCCAAATGCTGTTCGGTAACAACCATCGCGTGCGGCGCCGTAACCAGGCTCAAGAGCGCGGCGAAGATGTAAGCGTGCATCAGGCGCCCTTTCGCGATGTAGAGGTAAAGATTTCCTGTGCTGCCGGGCATCGGGGCCGGGGAGATGCTACGATGGCCCCGATGAGCACCTCGTACATCGGCTCGGACGCCCTTACCCAGGCGATCACGCCGCTCACCATCCCGGGCTTTGACGTGCTCAATCCCTACAGCTACGCAGCCTCGACGGCCAATACGGCCTCGAACACCGTCGCGTCCGGTTCGACCTCCGGCTCCTCGAGCAGCGCGTCCTCGAGCGCGACCGGCCAGAACCCCTACCAGCAGGCAGTATCGAGCCTCGAGCAGTGGCAGTATCAGACGCTGGCGCAGGCGTTGACCGGCGACACCTCGGACGCGAGCGCCGCGCTCTACTCCTCGGCCGGCCTCAACGTCGACGCGTTCGCCAACCTGGCGTATCAGCTCCAGGAGCTCGGGGCGAGCGAGTCCGGCTCGACCGTCGATACCACCGCATAGTAACCGAGCCCCGATTTGGTGCTAGAATCGTCGCATGAACGTCGCGGCGATTCATCACGTCCCAGCACAAACACACACGGAGACGGTCCAAACGCCACCCGGGCCGCAGGCGCAGGGCGTCCAGCTGACGACCGATCCCAAGCCCCCGCAGACCGGCGCCAACCCCCCGGCGCAGGCCAAGAACGTGGCCTTTGCCACGACCCACCAACGCACGGGAAGCCGCGTCGACCAGACGCGGTGAGCCGGGCACAGGTAGGCTTCCGGCGCTTCGCGAACCAAGCCCGGTTCATTTAAAAGAGCAAAAAGCAAGAAAACTAGGAGTTATTGTGCCCGAATCCGTGACCTTAGAGGTCGGCGGGCGCACGATGGTCATTGAGACCGGCGAACTCGCGAAGCAAGCCAACGGCTCCGCGCTGGTTCGTTACGGCGAACAAGATGTCGTGCTCTGCGCCGTCACCGCCTCCGAAAAACCGCGCGAAGGCATCGATTTTTTCCCACTCACCTGTGATTTCGAAGAGCGTATGTACGCAGCCGGAAAGATTCCCGGCGGCTACATCAAGCGCGAAGGACGTCCGCCCGAGCACGCGGTTTTGAGCTCGCGGCAGATCGATCGTCCGATCCGTCCCCTCTTTCCCGAAGGCTTCCAAAACGACGTGCAGATCGTCGCAACGGTGCTTTCGATCGATCCGGAACTCGACGCCGACGTGCTCGGCGTCTGCGCCGCCGGCGCAGCGCTTGCCGTTTCCGACATTCCGTTCGAGGAACCCGTCGCCGCCGTTCGCGTCGGTCGCGATGAAAACGGCAAATACATCTGCAATCCGACGCTTCCGCAATACGAAACCGGCGGCATGGACATCGTCATCGCCGGTACCGAAGACGCGATCATGATGGTCGAGGGCGGCGGGAACGAGATTTCGGAAGACGATTTTCTCGGCGCCGTCGAGTTTGCGCATGCGGAGATTCGCAAGATCGTCAAAGCGATCAACCAGCTCGCGAAGAAAGCCGGCAAACCGAAGCGTGAGTTTCCGCTCAAGAAGGTCAACGCCGGCCTCGACCGGTGGGTGCGCAAGACGTTCGCCAAGGACGTCGGGCGGGCGATGCGCATTATCGAAAAAGGCGAACGCGAGAAAGCGTTCGACCTGATCTCGGCGAGCGAAGCGCTCGAGCGCGTCGGCAAAAAAGACGACGAGATCAAAGCGTTGCTGGAAACTGCCGACGGTCAGAAGGACTTCGGCAAGATCGTCAAGGCGATGGAAGAGGACGAGTTGCGCACGATGGTCGTCGACGAAAAGATTCGTCCCGACGGTCGCAAGCCCGACGAGATCCGCCCGATCTGGACCAAAGTACATTACGTGCCCCGCGTGCACGGTTCGGGCGTCTTCACCCGCGGTCAAACGCAGGTCTTCACCGCCGCGACGCTCGGCTCAACCAGCGATGCGCAACGCCTCGACGGCATCGTCGCGCTCGAAGACAAGCGCTACATGCACTTCTATAACTTCCCGCCGTACTCGGTCGGTGAGACGCGTCCGATGCGCGGACCCGGCCGCCGCGAGATCGGCCACGGCCACTTGGCCGAGCGCGCGCTCGTGCCGGTACTGCCGAAGAAGGAAGACTTCCCGTACACGATGCGTCTGATGAGCGAGACCCTCGAATCGAACGGGTCCTCGTCGATGGCGTCCGTCTGTGCGTCGACGCTCGCGTTGATGGACGCCGGCGTGCCGATCAAAGAGCACGTTGCCGGCGTCGCGATGGGCCTGATTCTCAAAGGGAAGCAGTACGCCGTCCTCACCGACATTCAGGGTCTCGAAGATGCGCTCGGAGAGATGGACTTCAAGGTCGCGGGAACCAAGAAAGGCATCACCGCGATTCAGATGGACATCAAAGTCCAGGGCATCACCGTGCAGATCATGCGCGAGGCGATGGAGCAGGCACGCAAATCGCGCTTCTTCATCATCGACAAACTCGCGGAGACGATCGCCGAGCCGCGCGCGGAACTCTCGAAGTACGCACCGCGCATGATCGTGATCAAGATCAATCCCGACAAGATCAAGGACGTCATCGGCCCAGGCGGCAAGGTGATCAACAAGATCATCGCCGACACCGGCGTCGAGAAGATCGACATCGAGGACGACGGCACCGTGTTCATCACCTCGCTCGACGGCGAGAGCGGCGACAAAGCCAAAACCATCGTCGAGAACATCACCAAGGACGTCGTCGTCGGCCAGATCTACACCGGCACCGTCAAGCGCGTCATTCCGATCGGCGCATTTGTCGAGATTCTGCCGGGCAAAGAAGGTCTCGTGCACATCAGCCAACTCGCGCCCGAACGCGTTGCGAAAGTCGAAGACGTGCTCAACGTCGGCGACACCACCGAAGTCAAGGTGATCGAGATCGACGGCCAAGGCCGCGTCAATCTCTCGCGCAAAGCGGTGCTCGCACCGGGTTCGGAGACGAGCGGCAGCCGCGGCAACGGGGAGTTCCGTCCGAAGCGTCGCCATCACGACGACGACGAAGGCGGTGCACTTCCGGTCGGCGGACCGGGGGCGCCGCCGTCGCGCCGCCGGCGCAGACCTCAGGGACGTCGCGACGAGGACTAACGCAAGCGAAGCCGGCCAAAGGCACCCCTGGGGTGCTTTTGGCCGGCCTTCAGGGTAACAAAGCGCTGTCTGCGGAAGCGCAGCACGTGGCACGTCCCGACGGAGGTAGTCGCATGCGCATCAACGTGAACTGGTGGGCGATCCTCGTTTCCGATCTCGTTCTTTTTGGTTTTGGCTGGCTTTGGTACGACGCGCTTTTCGGCCGGATCTGGATGAAAGAGGTGAGCAGAGTCACTCCGCAAGTGACGGCCGGGTTCACGTGGTATCCGTTTGCCGTCTCGCTCGTGGGCGGGTTCTTCCTCGCCTACGGACTCGCGCTGATTTTGAAGTGGCGGGGCCCGGTCGGATGGCTCGAGGGGGCGTGGATCGGCTTCGCCTTCGGACTGCTGATCTTCGGAACGATGACCTGGATGGATTACGTCTACTCGGGATTCGGCGCGACGCTCGGCCACCTCAACATCGGGTTCGTTGCCGTCGGGATGGGGATCCAAGGCGCCATCCTCGCCGCCTGGAGGCCGCGAGCATCCTGACGGCGCCTCTCA
>Ga0335074_10010053_pt1 | contig 13226 bp, 9 predicted proteins | sample Lox_Sample_23_FD_206715 | JGI IMG/M metagenome (GOLD analysis project Ga0335074, IMG submission 206715) | Soil microbial communities from Loxahatchee National Wildlife Refuge, Florida, United States - Lox_Sample_2.3 | ecosystem: Environmental > Terrestrial > Soil > Wetlands | place: USA: Florida...
GGCTAACGCAACACCAGGCCGAGATCGACTCGCACCTCGAACAGATCGAACATCTGAAGCTGGTGGTGGAGAAGCTGCGCCGCATGCTGTATGGCAGCAGAAGCGAGAAGCTCTCCCGGCAACTCGACCAGTTGGAACTTCAGTTGGAAGAGATGGAGACGAGCCACGCGGCGCTCGCGCCCGCTCCGGTGCGAGTTGCTCAGTCTGAGAGCAGCGCTGCGAAGCCTGCTCGCAACCCGCTGCCTGACCATCTGCCGCGCGAGATCGTCACACATCATCCAGAGCAGAACTTGTGCCCGGAGTGCGGCGGCGGCCTTCGTCATTTCGGCGAGGATGTCTCTGAGCAACTGGAGTACGTGCCGGAGAGCTTTCGCGTGATCCGGCATGTACGCCCGAAGTTCTCCTGCAGCCAGTGTGAAACGGTCGTCGAAGCGCCTGCTCCGTCGCGGCCCATCGCTCGCGGGCTGGCCGGTCCCGGCCTGCTGGCGCATGTGCTGGTCTCGAAGTATGCCGATCACTGTCCCCTGTATCGCCAGTCGGAGATTTATGCGCGGCAGGGCGTGGAACTGGACCGCTCTACGCTGGCCGGATGGGTCGGAGCCGCGAGCGAGTTGCTCGCGCCGCTGGTCGATGCCGTGCGCCGTCACGTTCTCGGCGCGACCAAGCTGCACGCCGACGATACGCCCGTGCCGGTGCTTGCTCCGGGCAACGGCAAGACCAAGACCGGCAGACTCTGGACCTACGTGCGCGACGATCGCGCGGTGGGCGAGAGCACTGCGCCTGCCGTGTGGTTCGCTTACTCGCCGGATCGCAAGGGCGAGCATCCCCGCCAGCACCTGAAGGAGTTCGCGGGCACGCTACAGGCTGACGCCTACTCCGGCTTTCATCATCTCTATGACACGGGCCGGATTCGCGAGGCGGCCTGCTGGGCGCATGCCAGGAGAAAGTTCCACGATATCCATGCGGCGCATCCCTCGCCCACGACGACCGTCGCACTGGAGCGCATCGGCGCTCTCTATGGCATCGAAGCGGAGGTCCGGGGAAAATCTGCCCAGGAGCGCAGGACAGTCCGCCAGGCGCGGGCCGCACCGCTGCTTGGAGAACTGCGTACATGGATGGAGAAGATGCTTCGCTCGCTGTCGCCCAAGTCCGAGACGGCGGAGGCGATTCGCTATGCGCTCTCGCGCTGGCGGGCCCTCACTCGTTATGTCGATGACGGCGCGATCGAGATCGACAACTCGGCTGCCGAGCGGGCGCTGCGAGCGGTCGCGCTGGGCCGCAAGAATTATCTCTTCTGTGGCTCCGACGCAGGCGGCGAGAACGCAGCTGCCATCTATACACTGCTCGGGACGGCGAAGCTCAACGGAGTTGATCCCGAACTGTGGCTGCGCGAAGTGTTGACTCGCATCGCTGAACATCCCCTCAGCCGCATCGAGGACCTGCTGCCCTGGAATCTCGCCGCCGATCTCCAGCCCCACACTTCCTGACGCTCTTCAAAGTCCATCTCGAAGTGTGCACTTACAAACAAGTGGACACTTCTGGATCTCATCCCACCTGGTCAGGCCGGACGCTTACGTTGCAAGGATGAAGCTGCCTTCAGATACTAGAACGCTCTGGCCATATATATGCGTTGGCCTCCTCCATAGCTGCGGTGACATCTAAGTCTTCGTAGGGGGTGCTCATGGTTATATCAATTCGTCCCGTCGAAGGACGTTGATTCAGAAACGCAAAGTTCGGCCCATCTAAGACGGCCAAATGTGTTCCGCTCAAATCGAAGCCCTGATTTGACACTAGCGACGTGCCAGGATAGAGGACAAACATGTCGCGGGCAAGCAGAGTGGCATACCAAAGAATGTCGTACGAATCCTCACGAGTCTGCAATGCTTTGAGATATTCGATATAGATGGGTCTGCCTAACGCAAAACGTGTTGTCAACGACTGCTCGTCCAGCTTTCGAAGCAATGATCCGGCGTCGGATTCGAATAGGTTCCATGCTCTTTGCCAGGTTCCCCAGCCCCAGAAGTTGAGGAAACGATTAAAGAATGCGGTGGGAAGCCTACGGTGGGTTACAGGATACATGTAGCCAGATATTGCGCCGACCCGATTATCGTCTTTATAGGTAGTCAAGCCGTCGTTCACAAAATCGAGCCACTGTGGTCCGACAAGCAGATCGTCCTCTAAGATGATAGCCGTATCCAAGCTCTCGATAATCTCGCTGATTCCTCGGCGCATCGACGCGTCGCAGCCTATATTAGTGGCAGCCTCAAACATCTCCATGTGACCGCACCACTTCCCCCGTTTTATCACCTCCCTGGTCTGGCGGATCGCGTTTTGTAGATCTGTCGATGCACCCTCTGGAGGACCATCGCAGTAGACGTAAAGATCTGAACACTGCGCCGCCTCATTTGCTTGTAGGCTGCGAAGACATGCCAAAGTGTGCGTCGGACGGTTATATGCAAACAACACTATGGGAGAATACCTCGTCATCTGAACTCTTCCTCGATAGCCGAGCTATTTAGCCTAAATCGACCGAGTCCGGCTGGTGTTGGTTGCGAACATCTCGTACAAATGAAGCCTGATGGAGAAGGTTGTTCGCCGGAAAAGATCGCTTTGAGCATTTGGTATTGCGGTGACGAGAAGTAGTCTTCTAGCGAGATGTGCATTATATTCGGAAGACTCACCTCCCTATGGTAATCCATACAACAAAGGACAATAGAGCCGTCATACATAAAATGGAGCCATTCGGTTAAGCGCGCGCACTCCAGAGGGTGCTCGGTATCAATTTTCCGAACAACACCATATGAGAGACTATTCGCGTTCCGCTCGATCCGCTTTATAGTGCCCGCCCTATCATGAAATCCGAAGTAATCGTACACCAGCAACTGCCGATTGCGAGAGATACCGTGGTGTTGCAGAAGGCTGTCCCAATATGTCGCATACTCTAACCCCGTGAAATATACAATCCGTCTAGAGAAGTCAAAACCAGCGCCCCGCAGGACCACCGTACAGTAATCAGAGTCGAGCGTCTCGTGAGCTCTCTGGATAAATGTAAGTATGTTGGTGGTCGCCTTGGACGGATCAATCCGCATGATCTCATCAACTGTCGTTGAAGAAATGCCGTGGTGCGATATCCAAAAATCTAGTTTGCGTTGATTATGACGCACGACTTCAATGATCTGTTCCGTCCGCTTAGGCGTGAGTGCAGCACCATTGGTAGATAACTCGATCGTGATGTCTGGAAAAGCTTCGTAGATCTCGCCCATCTTCTGAGTGATTAGAGGATCCAAGAGGGGCTCTTGCATTAGGTACAGGCAGATCTTCCCTGTGGAGATGTAGGGCCTAACTATAGGGCTATTCAATTCTGATAAAATACGACGCCACACGTCTATTGCCATGACGCCGGGATTGTCATGGTGCCAGCTCTCCACATAGGGACAGAAAACGCAGTTTGCATTGCACCGTGAGTGGGTTGCGATCTGGACATTCTTGATTCTAGGTGACAGCATCGTTCTGCACCTCAAACATGAAGCGTGTGCTGGTTTTAAGTAATTGAGTAGGATGATACTAGCTGACTAAAGCCTGTTTCGAGGTCGATGTGGCTCGTCCAGTCTAGCAGTCTAGCTGCGCGAGTTGGATCTCCAACAAAGTGTCCTATCTGGCCGGGGTTCGCATCCTTGTAAACCGGCAAGAGAGGTTTACGAGAATACCGCTGGGCTAATCCAGCGAGATCTCGGAGCGTAGTACCTTTCCCCGAGACCAAATGAATTGGCTCTAGGCGTGAACCGGCGATTGTGCGATTAAGCATGGATATTACTCCTCTGACCGCATCCTCAAGGTGTACGAAGTCGAGTTGGGTCTGGCCACCAAATATGGTAATCCGGCCGCCGCGAGCAGCGACGTGGGCGAAATGAGGGATCACGCGGTCTGCGTGGTCCTCTACTGCACCGTAGACGTTACTGAATCGAATGATATTGGCAACCGGTAAGGTAGTTCGCGCTTCCTGGATCAAGCGCTCCCCATTACGTTTAGACATACCATACACATTGATAGGCCTTAGAGGTGCCGTTTCGGATACCGGCTGCGTTTCTTGAAAACCATATACTTCGCGACTGCTGGCGAAGATGATCCAGGGAGGCGAAGTGCTGTGCTTCATGATGTGAAGCATATTTGCTAGTGCAATTTCGTTTACTGTTCGGCACCGTACAGGATCATTTTCGGCCTCTGCGACGCGGGAAACGGCTGCGAGATGGATTACACCATCGATCGAATCAAGGTATACAGAGAGCGCTTTATCGTCACAGATGTCTTGCTTAGGCGAAATGCGGAGATCAAATTCCCGGACAGAATGTCCAAGGGATACAAGTTCCACGCATAAACGACAACCAATTAACCCTTGGGAACCCGTGACCAAGATTCTCATCATATTTCCGCGAACGTGGGTGAACGGTTGGAGTTGGCTTCTCACACGAGAGGATTATATGTCCGGAACGAATAAAGCCAGGCAGGGAATGGGGGCGCCGATAGAGCGGCCAGCACGATGAGTGCGAAGCGGGGTATGAAGGATCACGCGGGTTAGATAGCAAATATAGGGGTGGGTCGAGTGTTTCGGGATAACTGGACTACTAGGCACGTCGGCTAGCTCGCCCGGAAGTAAGCAGATCAACGTTCCGACTCTTCTTCTTCGGGCGATTCGTCTATTGCGACCGGTGGGGAGTAGCCTCGACTCCATCCTATTTTTCAATTACATACACCACCGAAAAAGCTACGCAAGCTCCAGAGGACGCGGAACTTCGTCAAAACAGCGCATTCTGTGGAACAACGGATTATGGAATGAGAAATCCACCAACCAGATTCGCCTAATATTCGCCTATACTCATGAGTGGCGAACGGTCCTCGACAACCCGCATGCGCTTGGCGGGTAAAATCTGCTCCAGTTGCGAGTCGTCACTACCGCCCCCGCATAGTCCAGGCGATAAGTTTTGTGCCCGCTGCCAGTCGCGGACGGGGGATCGGGTACCGACGCTTCTACATGTATTCATGCTGCGCGATGGCTGGCATTGCCAGTTTCTTGAGGCAGACCTTAAGACCCCGCTCCCGAAAAATGTCAGAAAGACTTCGCGGTGGGGTGATTTCGGTCTCACTTCTTTGAGGTAGCGTATGATCGCCACTCCCACGGACGGACGCAGCGGAAACAAGTGGCTTTTTGGCTAGTTTTCTACGAGTAAAAATTATTGTTTCTCGCTGCTGAGCTGCAGCCGATCGTAGAAGACCACATGGCCACCAAGGCCTTGATTGAGGCCAACTCGTATATTTGGCCCAGACTGCTCTGTATGATTTGCGCGTCGCGCGCCGCTTTGTTGCTTTGTTTATCACCGCGTTGTCAGAAGGATAAGCTCGGGGTATGGAGGGTCGTCCGCGGAGAGGATCTTCATTAACCCTGCTCCGTTCAGCTGATGATGACTCAATTCTGCTCCGGACGATCCCAAGCAGTAGGAACAGGCTTCTAAAGGTTGCTCGCAAGAGAGATATGCCCTCAACTGTTCCCGCAACTCTGGATCGAACGTTAGCTTTACCCCGTCGCTTGCGGGACCAGGCGATAGGCCTCTCCGAGCAAGTCTTTTTGCCAAAAACGGAGCCGGTGCGCACTTATAGAAGTATCCGTCGTAGAGCGTGTAGCACATCCATTCATGGGCAAGTTTGCACCGGTCATACACTCGCTGAACCAAGGCGGGGTTGCCATTCTTGTGGTTCACTATGGTCTGGTGAAATGACTCGATCATTCGAATATCTGGTAACACTCCGTGTTGCTTACAAAGAACACGAATTGACTCAAGATCCAACCTTAACGTCACTTTGGGATAAACCGATACCCACAGTCTGTCGATGAGGCTCCACAACTCCGGAGGTGCTTGGTGCAGAAGAACGCCGTTGGTCACCAATGTGATGGTATTGGAAATGCCGACCGTACGGGCAATCCTTAGGAAGTCGAGCAGCTGCGGATGCAACAGCGGCTCACCGCCTAATATTCGCAAATCATCCGCCCTCATGAAGGGGGCAACAGCCTTGAGATCAGAACTGAAGCGTTCCAGGGCCGCAAATCGTTCGTTAAGAATTGGAGACGCGTGATCACAGTTCGCACACCTCAAATTACAGTGTTCGGTGATAGGATATTCCAGGGAATGGACATCAATAGTATCTGGCATGCTGCGGTCGCCCTCCTTGGTTTGCGTACTCACAATTAAGAATAAGCCTGGTTCCTGGATATAGAGCAGTGAAAGCGGTTTTCATCTGCAAAGGCGGTATGCGTGCTGGCTCCTGCGCGCTATCATGGACTCGTGTCTAACGCCACTATGCACGTGGATAGGACTCATGGAGCCCCTGCATGTCTCGTCCGGCTGTGGAAGTGCTGTTCGCGAGTGTTGATGAACCCAATGCAAAGGCCAATCTCGACCGAATCAGGCAGAGGGTTCCTGCCGGGTCACGAATCGTTGAGATAACAAATGTCAAAGGTTTTGCAAATGTGCTGATCGCGGCTGAGTCATCGCTCAGCGCCAAGCACTTCTTTCTTGTGGACGCGGATGCACACGTACTCGATGCGTTCCGTTTCGTAATGCCTGAAGAATCGAAGCATTACACGTGCTGTATCTACCGTGCGCTCAATCCGATCAACGACCTTGCCTACGGTCATGGAGGTATAAAGGTCTATGACCGGCACGCAATCTTCTCATTTCTGCACGACGTCGAGCAACCGGGAGTTCTCAGCGATTCTTTGGAGGCATTGAATCTGTTAGACTTTCCGTGCGGCGGCAGCCGGTGTTTTCTTGAGCAGACCGCGAATATTCACCAATTCAACAGTTCCTTCCCGATGACATGGAGGTCTGCCTTTCGCGAATCCGCTAAGCTACGTTATCTTACCCGCCTTCAAGCGTTCGGCTCGAGAAGGTCCGAGATCGACTCTTGGAGACACGGATGGCTGTCGAGAGGAGCTACACGACAGTACGGTCTTGCTGCGCTGCAGGGTGCGGCTGCCGGCGATCACTTCGGGGGGCATGCGAACTCCAATGAGATATTGTTGGTGAACGACTATAACTTCCTAGCGGAGCAATTCGCAAAGCATGAACACATGAGGTGCTTGCGCAATGAGCGGGAGCGATGTTCGAGAGACAGTTAACATGGAGCTCGACACAACGAGCAGATTGTGTGTTGGAGTTTTTGGGTACGCGCGACCGAGGCACCTCGAGAGATGCTTGGAGTCACTTTCACGATGTCCGGAAGCAAAGGATGTTGCACTTCATATCTACTGTGACGGACCGCCAACTGGAGCAGACGACGCGATGCTGATCGGCATCGCTGAAACAAGAGCAATTGCAACCAAAGCTTCAGGATTCGGGACTATAAGGCTTTTCTTCTCGGAGGAAAACCAAGGGGTTGCGCGAGCTGTGCCGGCCGGTGTCACCGCGATGCTCCAGCATAACGAGCAGGTTGTCGTGATAGAAGATGACCTTGAGGTCTCTCCATGCTTCCTCACGTACATGCTTGATGGACTTCGAGTCTACGCCAGTGATCGTCAGGTTATGGCTATCTCGGGGTATACGTGGCCGACCTTCGAAGATGGCACATCGGGTACATATTTCAGCAAATTCGCACACTATTGGGGATGGGCCACGTGGAGACGGGCTTGGCAGACCTACACATCCGATGGTCTGGCGCTCCTTACTGCACTTGAACAGAAGGGCCTCTCGACAGACTTCGACGGATATTCTGTCTTTCCACGGAAGTCAACCCAGATTCTTGAACTGTATAGCAACGGAGAGATGGGTATTTGGGACATCTGCTGGTCCGCGACCGTTCTGCTAAATGGAGGACAGTGCCTCTATCCTCGCCACACCCTGGTACGTAATCACGGCTTCGACGGCTCTGGCATGCACTGCAGGAGATTCGCCGCTGTTCCCTTCGAACTCCAGGAGTTGTCTTCCGTACCCATCGGGGTTAAACTCGAACCCGCTGTTGAGGAAGTCAAAAGCTTTGAGAAGTGTCATGCGATGAGGCAATTGCTTCTCCAACGCTAATTACCTATTCGTGACTCAAGGCCTTGGCTCGCCGTCGTAACTGAATCAGGGAGTCTTAATTTGGCTGCGGAGATGGAGTATCTGAGGCGCCCTCGCCTCCACACGCATCTGCGATAACCCTCCCCATTCCGCACACAAAGGAAGGAAAAGCCGATAAAGAATTCCAACATTAATCAAGAGTGGGCGTTCACCCCTCGGAAAGAACCAGAAAACGTCTGTCCCTGCTGTGGGGCAAGCGGGGTCGCCTGGGTGGACTGGAGCAGTAGCTACCGTAATGTCGAATGCTCGTCTTGTGGGGCTCACCCTAGACATAGGCTTCTATGCCTCTACATGGAACACGAAACCACATTCTTCGCCTCGCCCTTCAGAGTGCTCCATGTCGCTCCTAAAGCAACATTGGAGAAACGTATTCGTGCGAATGCACGGTTGATGGAATACGTTACTGCTGATCTGTATCGGGAAGACGTGGATGTCAAATGCGACATTACGGCGTTGCCCTTCCCTGATGATCATTTCGATGTCGTTCTCTGCAATCATGTTCTTGAGCACGTCATCCAAGATCGCAAAGGTATCTCAGAGCTACTTAGAGTATTGTCACCTAGCGGTTGGGCCTCGTTGCTGGTACCGCTCTCAAACAATGAAGTGACCATCGAGAGTTCTGGAGATGAGTCGGACGAAGATAAGCGGAGCCTATTTGGACAAGTTGATCACGTCCGCCTATATGGCCAAGACTATCTCAAGCGCCTTCAGGATGAGGGCTTCTTGGTCCAGTATCGGGATTACGGCAGTGAACTGGGTGATGCTCGCCGATTCTATGGTCTGTTGAATTGCGAACAGCTATGTATAGGGTTCAAAAGTTCAAAACACGATCCTGACCGCCGTTAGATCGCTGTCGATGTTCACGTTTAATTTGCGGTGGCGGCACCAGTTAGTAACCCTGCCGTTCCTCACAGCGTTGTAGTGTTTGTTCTCATAATTCTGTATGAGAAAAGGTGCGAGGTGTGAATGTTCAAGGTTTCCTCGGCTGCTAATCTTCGCGCAACGACCAGCGCGTCAACTCCTAAATGGCTGGGGGTGTATCCTCCAATGACAAACTCTTGGGCCTGATGATTGTGTGTTTTTACCCATGCCCCGCTACGTTTTCCAGGTTCGTATTTGCTACCTGCCTTCTTTGCGACGATGCCTTCCAACTGCTGGGCCTTTACAAATTCCAACATTTGCTGAGCTGAAGCACTGAACTCGGAAATCGAGACATGATCGTTGGGAACGATGACAGACCGCAGCAGAGCGCGCCTCTCCAGCAACGACTTCTTCATCACATCGACGCCGTTGTGCATGAGAATGTCGAATGCGAAATAGACGATGTGCGGTTTCTCTGTCTGCCGGTTCTGCATCAAGGTGAAACTTGGACGCCCGTTGGAGTCGAGCGCTGCTATCTCGCCATCGATAACGGTTCCGGGAGAAAGAAATTGAAGAGATTTCACGACATCCGGGAAGTCGCGGTTCAATTGATTGCCCCGGCGGGAACATAAGAGCACGCGTTCTGCCTCTCGCAAAACTTCTGCCCGGTAGCCGTCAAACTTGATCTCGTAGATCCATTGTGGCCCGGTGGGCAGCGCCTTGGCCGGCTCTGCCTCCATGGGCTGAATGAAGCGGATAGAAATCGGCATTTCGTTGGCAGCTAAGAGATTTTGGGGAGCGCTTAATTGTATGGGGTCAAAAGCCAGATGAAAACCAGACTATATCGGGAAAGGAAGGTGATCCTAGCGACATGCCACCGCCCATATTGCAACGAGAATTGGGAAACGCGACATCGCGCTAAGGCAAAAGGAAATCCCTTTCGAGACATCGCCCTCAGCCATTCCGAATTTTTTTGAAGACCTGGTTCGGAAACCAGATCACGACACCGTCATCTCGGGTCATCATCCTTCAGCGCCCAAAATATGCTGACAATTCGAGTGATGAGGTACGCACTTGTTCTGCTGTGATGTCATGGTTGCGTCGCAACACTTCGAGCAGATCTTCCTGGTTGGGGTGGCCCAAGGCCAGACGATAGAGCAGCACCTGTTCCTGCAACCACTTGTAATGCGCTTCTTGTTCGCTGGTCGGGACGGAAAGCATCACATTTTCCGTTTCAGCCCCGTCGAGGATCCACCACGGTTTCAACCCCGAAGCGTCCGCAATTGTGCTTTCGGCGCGCAAGGCCAAGTCCTGCCATGGGCTCGTCGTCTGTCGGGCCGTCCCCAGCACATCCGCTCCCAGCAGCTGTGCGATGCGGGAGCGGATCGCTAGCCCGCCGTAGCGTTGAATGCGGCCTTGACGCTGCTCGTGCGACACCGGATCAGGAGCCAGGTCCCAGTGAACGAGCGTTTTGCACCAGCAATGAAAGTCCAGCCCTTCCTGGCCGATTGAAGTAGTGGACAACACATACGGCCAAAACGGGGAGTTGAACGCCTTGCGCAACTCGTCGGGACGCAATGGCTTCTCAGCTGGCTCGCCCGGCATCTGTACGATCGTTCGCGCCTCCGTGAATGGCAGGGCCGCGTGACAGCGCATGGTGAATCTTTCGTCAGGGTCGCTGGCCGAATGCAGGAAAAACACGCTGCTTCTCAACCGCAGCGCGTCTCGTAGTTCCTCCGCGAGCTGCGCCCCGCTCAGACTCTGCATTTTCGAGACGATCCAGAGCTGTTCGTCGAGTACCGATTCGAGGTTACCGTCGAAGATGGCCTGCTGGATGCTGTCAGGATAATGACGCTCACCCCCGCCGAGCGCTTTTACGAACCAAGGCTGATCCAGGTAATTGCGCAGGCCCAGCCAACTGGCCTCGAGCGTGCTCAGAAAGCCAATTTCCGACACTGCTTCCGGCCAGTGCCGGCGCAGGGCTCGGCCCAAAACAACTCCTGGGGCCGTTAAGGCATACTCCGCGAGTCTTTCCAGTTCGATGGGACTGATCTCGCCGATTCGTTCCGAGCGCGCTTCCTCGTCCCATCTTTCGACGAGTTCAATCAGCGCGCCGGGCTCGGAATCGTCGAGTGTGGGCCGGCCTTTGCCGAGAGAAGCCCAGCCTTGATAAGCCTGCCTCCAGGTGCCGAAACGAGTTTCCAGCTTCGCCAGCAGACGCCAGAGGGGTCGCCTGCTGTCTCCAGCAACGCGAATGCCGGCTTCGTCCAATGCAGCCCGGATCTGGCGCGAAAGCTCCTTGCAAATTCCTCGTTCACTTCCGGCTTTACTGGCTAACGGATCGGTCGCTTCGATTAACCAAGGTGAGGGATGAAATAAGGCAACTAGAGCCTCACGCTTCGCTCGCGGCTGAAGCACGCTTCGCTTGCTTGCCGATTCGTAGTCGAAGCGTGCGTTGCGCAGGAAGCGGCACTCGAGGCTGTAGCTCAGGAGAGCGGCCACGGCCTGCGGCACGGCGCGAAAACGGCTGAATACCAGAAGCTTGCCTGGGGATGCATTCTCGTTGGCTACGTTCTTCCATGCTCCTCCCAAATTCCACCAAGGGAGGGAAGGAGCTAACCATGGAATCGCGAGCCTTTCGGCGGGCATTATGCGTTCAAGCGCCCGGAGGCGAGGGTGCGGCCACTCATGCGGGCGTACAAAACGATTGCGCTGCTCCCGCGTAATCGCTGGGACCTCGGATTCAACCAGCAGCTTGCGACGCTTCCAAGCCAAATACCCCGGCCCCATGGTCTGCGCCGGCATAGGCACGGATACCCAGAAGGGTACAGCCCAGCTCTTGTCGCCATCGCTAAAGCTTTCGGCAAGATGTTTGTAAACCCGCAGATCCCTGACGTGCAGGTCGGCCATCTCGTTTCGCAATTTTGCTGTTTCCCACCCATCCGGATGGGCCAATCGCTCCGTTCGTGATATCACGGGACGAAGAAGCTCCTGAATCTGAGACTTTGCCTGTTTGAATTCGGCGGATTCCAATCGGCCGAGGCGCAACTCGGTTTCCATGCTGTCGAAGGCTGCTTCGCACATCTGACGCTTCTCCAGCCCCTTGGAGCCGCTCCCGTAGAGAAACTGCACCAGTTTCAGGAACTCCAGCCGGTGCGTCCCGCCATCGGCCTCTTCCCAGCGCTTTGCGTACGGTTTGTAAGGAGTTGCAGAAAGAAGGAGCAGGCCTGGGGGATCCTCCATTTGCTCGCCGCGCAGCAAGCGGGCCACGCGCGACTGTGCGCCCTTCACTTCGGGCAGCGAGAAATCCGCATCGTCGTATTCTCTGACTAGATCTCTAAATCGCTGGAACTCGTCGAAGATGACGAGCTGGGGATGGATCTTGTTCAAATTGGCGGCGGCGAGCGCGCTGCGCAGCTTGCCGATGAGTTCCAGGGGATCATCCTTCATCGCGGCGATGGCCGGTAGCGTCCACTGGCCTTCGCTCAGGCCCAATTCGTCCCGCATGGCCGCATAGAACTCGCGCCTTAAGGCGGCGTTGTCGCGTACGATTCGCTTGTAGGATCGCACCAAACTTCTCCAGATGACATCTTCTGAGGCTGCCTTCCAACGCTTTGAGCGGAAGTCATCTTGTCGGAAGATCCTTAAGATATTAGGAAAACGGTGTTTCACGAGGGCAAACACAAGCGCACGCTCAGTCTGCTGTCCCCTGCGGCTCCGACCCTCGCGGGTCGGGACCGAGGTGTCGGGGGTGAGCGTGTACAAGTGCAGGCGCCGATGGGCAGGCGGTTCTTTCGTGCCCACCAGCGTCAGCCGGTCAACCGGGCATAGGGCATCATTCCACTCGTTGCGGGGCAGCAACTCCAGGAGTTTGCGCCGATTCTGAGCCGCGATTGCCAGGCTGCTGCATACATAAAACACAACCAGTGGTCCGTCGTCTCGGCGCTCGTTATCTCGCATCATCTCGCGAACGATTCCCTGAGCGACTACTGTCTTGCCGAGGCCGACCTCATCAGCGACCAGAAACTTGCGTGGGCCGGTCTTGGAGCGCAGGGCAACGAGTGCAGCTTCGACCGTGGCGGACTGGAAAGCTTTCGATTGGGTCACTGCGAATCTGCTGTCCTTGTATGGTTTGCTGCCGAGAGAAGCTCACGACGGATGACCGGCCATACCTTTCGAATGGCTTCCAGGGCGCGCTTTTCTTCGGGCGTGGGCTCGTTCTCGCCGGCTTCACACCGTGATTCCAGATAGTTGCTC
>Ga0335074_10010054_pt1 | contig 13226 bp, 10 predicted proteins | sample Lox_Sample_23_FD_206715 | JGI IMG/M metagenome (GOLD analysis project Ga0335074, IMG submission 206715) | Soil microbial communities from Loxahatchee National Wildlife Refuge, Florida, United States - Lox_Sample_2.3 | ecosystem: Environmental > Terrestrial > Soil > Wetlands | place: USA...
AGGTCCTCTCGCCGGTCTCGACGCCGCCGAAGGCCGCGGCGACCGCGTATGCCAACGCGGAGACGAGTCTGAACATCGGCGACTACCCGTCGGCGATCGCCGACTTCGCCAAGGCGATCAAGCTGCGGCCGCAGTTCGTCGATGCCTATTACGGCCGCGCCGACGCCGAGTACGACAGCGGCGTCCCGTACACGGGCAGTGGCCAGACCGCGCTGCCGACGACCGCCGGGCCGGTGACGATTCCGAGCATCGCGGCACTCAACGCCGCGGTGAATGACGGTTTGAAGGGCCGGAGCGCCGGCGGCGTATCGCCGACCGATCTCTTCGACCTGGGCCGCGCGCAGCTGGACAGAGGTCTCCTCGAGCATCGCACCAGCGATCTGGTGGCGGCTCGCTCAGAGCTACGAGAAGCCGCCGGCGAGTTCCACTCACAGGCGAACTCGACCTACCTCGTGCTCGGGGCGGATCTGCGCATCGCCGAGGCCGACCTTGCGCTCGGCTCGAGCGACACCGCCGCGGCCTACCGGGCCGCGATGCGCGAGCTGCTCGCGCCCGACGTCCCGACTGAACAGGCGATATCCGCCGCGCTAACCGACCTCAGCCTGATCTCGACTACGCGGCCGGCGTTGGCCTCGCGAGCCGCGGCGATCGCGAGCGAGCTCATCACCGCCGGTGATACGGGTGCCCAGACCGCCGCCGGGCGAAAGCCCTCACCGAGCAGCACGCCGGTCCGGATCAAGTCGATCTCGGCGCAGCCCGATCCCGGGCATGCGTTCTACGAGATCACGAACCCAGGCAACTACAACCCGTTCAAGGATGTGCTCACGGCGGAGTGGGAGTACAAGGACCCGCTCCACGGCGAGTGGGCCGTGCTGCCGGAGCTCTCGGGCCCGGTGGCCCCGGGCGGCTTGTCCCAGATCACCAACAACAGCTACGCATCCAACAACGTCTCTTACGTGGCGGACTCGGACCCCGCCACCTGCCTGCCGGCCGGCGACTATCGGATCCAGCTGTTCGTCGACGGCCAGCTGGCGGGCCAGGCGACAACCACTGCCGGATGGCAGGGCTTGCACGCGGTCCGTCTCAGCGACGTCGACGCGGCCATGTGCGTCCCCGGCAACTATCGGGTCGCGCCGGACACGAGCGCGGGCGAGGACGCGTACTACGCGCCGAACGGCAGCGGCGGCGCGCTGATCCTCGCGATCCCGAAGGCCGCGGCGCCCGCGCTCGCCTCGAGCCAGAGCGAGCTCTCGGCGCTGATGAACGGTGTCGTGCACGGATTCGCCAGCGGTGGCCTGCTGGCCGGCCTCTCGCCGGCATCGAAACCGTCCTACACACCGTTCTTCATGAGCTCATCGGACGGCCAGTCGCAGCAGTGGTCCTACGACCACGGACAGGTGATCAGCGGCGTCGGAGTCAGCGGCGGCCAGATCTACGTCGGGCTCGCATTCGGGCCGGGCAACTCCCTGCTTGCCCAGGCGATGTTCCTCTCCCTCAGCCCGCTATAGCCGGAGCTGTGCATATGCACGTGGGCCACCGTTTGCCGCGCGCATGATTGGTGGTAAAAACTATTTTATGCTCACGGTATCCTTGTGACCGTGAACCCCGCCGAGCCGAAAGCCGCCGCGTATCCCGGACCGCCCGCGGTCCACGGCGCCCTCGCCAAGCACACGGGGTTCCTACTCAGTCGGATGGGGCTGGTCGCGCAGAAGCGCTTCTCCGAGCACCTCGAACAACTTGGCCTGACGACGCGCATGTGGGGCGCGCTGAACGTGCTCGACGCCGAGGGCTCGATCACCCAGCATGCCCTCGGCCGCTGCACCGGGATCGATCCGAGCTCGATGGTCGCGACGATCGACGAGCTGGAGAAGCGCGGTCTCGTCGAGCGCCGCGCCCACCCGACCGATCGCCGCGCCCACGCGCTCCATGTGACTGAGAATGGCCACGAGACCCTGGCCCGCGGTCGCAAGCTCGCCCGCCACGCCCAAGAGGAGCTGCTCGCCCCCCTGTCCGCGGACGAGCGCCGGCAGCTCCACGACCTGCTGCTGCGGCTCGCGGTCGCGTCCGATCACTAGGCGGAGGCGGGTAACGGTCCCGCCGCCGCCCGGGCGCGTCGCGGCTCCGGCGCCGGCGCCGGCGCATTCCTGGCGAGCACCACCCCGATCCCGAGCAGCGTCCACGTGAACGGGTCCTCGAGGAAGTCCGCGTACAGCATCGTGTGGAACACCAGCGCCAGAAACGCCGCCCCGATCGCAGCACGCACGGGGTCTCCACGGGCGCCGCGGAGCAGCGTCACGATCCCGGTTATGACCAGCGCCAGATACGCCAGCTCGCCGATCAGCCCCTGCTCGGCGGCGATCGTGACCGGAATCGTGTGCGAGGCGGTCAACGAGCCCGCGTTCGGGTTGTGCGCGTGGTAGGCGGTCTCGAACGAGCCGGACCCAAAGCCCCAGAGAGGCCGGTCCGCGAACAGCCTGACCCCCCCTGAGAGCAGGCTGCCGCGCCCGCTCGAGACTCCATTGAGCCCCTGGTTGAGGCCGAACGTCGTCGGCGAGATGGCGACCGCAACAATCCCGAGCGCGACGATCGCCGCGCCGCCCGCGACGACTGTCCGCCAGCGCGCGAACCTCACCGCGATCAGCGCTCCGATTCCGACCAGCAGCGCGAGCAGGCTGGTACGCGACAGCGTGAGCAGCAGGCAGGCCCACAGCACGACCATCGCGCCGCACGCGAGCAGCTGCTCCCGGCGCGCGCGGCCGTACACGAGCATCGACGCGAGCACGATGATCACGAGCGCGAGGAAGCGCCCGAAGATGTCCGGGTCGAAGAACACCGAATTGACGACGAAGTACGTGTGCAGGTCGTTCTGCACGACCAGCTTCGGGTTGAGGATGATCGTCTTGGTCGCGTACTCGACGAACCCGATGCAGGCGAACAGGAGCGCGAGCCCGACCACGATCTGAAGGCAGCGGACGACCAGCGCCCGGTCCCACACGATGCGGCCGAGGAGCACGAACAGCAACGCGAACGGGACGTAGAAGAAGACCTCATTCTGCAGCGCCTTCTCGAAGTCGCTCGAGTAGGTCGCCTGGATCGCGTACAGGACGACATAGAGCGCCAGCAGTCGCGCGATCCAGCCAGCGCCCGGGCCCTCCTCGTCGGGCGCTTCCGAGCGGAATGCCGGCACGATGATCGCGAGCGCGGCCGCGGCGAGCACGAGGTACAGCGGCACGAGCAGGTTGGACGTCTGGCCGCCTGCCTCGATCGGCACGCGGAACGGGAGCGCCGCCACCGACAGCGCGGCGACGAGCCACGGACGGCGATGGAGCGCGACCGCCGCCGCCCCGAGCAACCCCAGCACGACCGCGGCGCCGAGCACCGCATACAGCGGATGGCGATGGACCAGATGCAGCTGCGGCGAATGCCAGATATCGACCAGCAGCAGCACAGGCGAGAGCACAAGCGCTCCGAGCATCGCCGTCGCGCGGGAGCGCTCGCCACGCGCGAGCATCGCCCACGCCGCGAGCAACGCGACGGCTACAACGCCGAGCCTCGGTAGCGGGCCCGACAGTGCGGCGATCGCGGTCACGAGCGGGAGAGTACGAGAACGGGCCGCCGTTCGGCTACCCTCACCGCGCAGTGCCGTCCCGGTTCCGGAAAGTCATAATCGCGCCCGCTTGCGGGCTCGCCGCGCTGGCGATCGCCGCCTGCGGGGCGACCACGAAACCGCTCGCCGGAACGCCGAACATCTCGAATGCTCCCGGGATCCACGGCAAGGTCGATGACCCGCGCACCAACAAACCGAATCATGTGGCGTGCATCGAGGCAAGCCACCTGACGGTCAAGCTGATCGGCCAGACCGACATGCGAATCGGGTCGGGCCCGGGCGGACCATACGTGCATTTCGCCCCGACCGATGGCGCGGCGCAGAACGACCAGATCTCGGGCGTGCCGAAGTTCGAAGGCGCCGAAGTGATCGGCAGCGCGCTGTTGTGGCCGAATGCCGGCTCTTCGAGCGAGCTCAAGGCGATCGAGAGCTGCCTTGCGCAGGGCGTCAGCGGCTGAGCCCGCCGCGGCCGCTTCACCCAAAAACGCAAGAAACGTCCGCCGCGCGCGTTGTGGCGTGAGACGGGTCCCCAACTTTCAAGGACGGACATCTTGCGTATTCACACTCGCCTGTCGGCGCTACTCGCCGGCGGCACCGTATTGCTCGCATGCGCTATCGCGCCCGCGGCGCAGGCTTCGACCAGCTGGGTAGCCACCGGCACGAAGGCTCTGAATCTGAACGGCACACTCCTCGGGGCCGCCAGCCCCGCCACCAGGCTCGAGGTCAGCGCAGTGCTGCCTCTGCGCGATCGCTCGGCGATCAATCGCCTGATCGAGTCGCGCGCGATCCTGACGCCGGCCGAGGTCCGCGCGCGCTTCAGCCCGACGGAGACCAGCGCCACGAGCGTTGAGCGGTATCTCGCCCGCGAGGGTTTCACCGAACTGTCGATCTCCAGCAACCGACTGCTCGTGACCGGAACGGCCACAGTGGCCGAAGTGCAGCGGGCATTCGACACACGGATCGACAGCTTCCTCCTCCACGGCCGGAGCGTGTACGCGAACGTGAGCCCGGCCAGCGTGCCGGCGACGCTCGGCCACGAGGTGAGCGCCGTGATCGGCCTCTCCGACGTGCCGATGAGCGTTCCCAAGCTCGCCGCAGCATCGTCATCGCTGGACCTGACCGGCTTCGATCCGCAGGCGGTGGCGAACGCATATGACGACGCATCGATGCCGGCGGCCACGAAGACGGCGGTCGCGGTCATCACCAGCGGCGACATGACGCCCACGATCGCCAACCTCCGCTACGCCGAGAAGGAGTTCGGCTTCGCGCAGGTGCCGGTCAGCGTCATCTACGACGGGCCGGAGGCGGCCATCGTCGACAACAACCCGCTCACGGGCGAGGCCGAATGGGACCTCGACACTCAGTACTCGACGATGGTCCCAAAGGCGGTCAAGCGGCTCGACATCTACGACGTCGGCACGTTCACCGATCCGGAGGTCGCTCGCGGCATCAACCTGTTCGTGGAGCAGGACAAGGCCACGTCCCTGTCGATCTCGCTCGGGGAGTGCGACTACATCGCCTTCCTCGACGGTGCGATGCTGACCACCGACGAGGAGCTTGCCGAGGGTGCCCTTCAGGGCCAGAGCGCGTTCTCGTCGACCGGCGACAACGGCTATGCGTGTCCTGAAGTCGCTTCCAGTGGAGTGCCCGAGGGCCCTCCCGGCGTCAGCTGGCCGTCCGATGGCTACTACACGACGGCCGTCGGCGGCACCACGCTCCTTGCGGACTCGAGCGGCGACGTGACCGACGAGGTCGCCTGGATCGGCGGCGGCGGGGGCCTCTCCCCGTGGGAGACCGCGCCGCCGTGGACCCTGCAGGCGAACCCGTTCGGGCAGAGCTGGCAGTACACGAACCAGGGCGGTCGCGCGGTACCCGACGTGTCCGCGGTGGCCGATGAGAACACGCCGGTCCTGGTTTACACCTCGACCAGCGGATCTCCCGAGGGAGTCGGCGGCACGAGCGTGTCGAGTCCGGTGACGATGGGCCTGTGGGCGTCGGTGCAGTCGGCCCACAAGAATTCGCTCGGCCTGGCGTCGTTCGACTTCTACTCGCTCTACGACGCCGTCAACCCGGCGACGATCGAGAGCACGCCGGCCGGTGATGTGTATGTGCCGGCGACGGACCCTGGGCCGGTGACCGGCTTCCGGGACATCACGCTCGGCACGAATGGCGGATGCGTCGCTCGCGCGGGTTGGGATGACTGCAGCGGCATCGGATCACTCCAGGCGGCCGCCCTCTCCGGCCAACTCTGATCCATAGCGCGGAGTCCGCGGCCTGGCCCTGCTAGGGACCGGGTCGCGGCGCCGCGTTCGCCTGCTGCGTTGGGGCACACAAGCTAGAATGCGCCGCGCTCGCTGCCCGCAGAACGGCTCGGGCGCGTATGCATGCTGTGTGCTCGCACCTCCGCATGCAGCACATCAATCTCCCGTGTCTGTTCCCACCGCAGAGTTGTCGAGCTCCCCTGTCGCCGCCCGCAGGACGGCAGGCCGCCGCCTGAGCATCGCCCGGCTGGACGGGGCGATGAGCTTCTACCTGGTGCTGGGGGTCGTCGCGCTCGTGATCGGCGCGCTGTCGCTCGAGATCCCGTCGACGCCGAGCTACGACCCGTGGTCGTGGCTGATCTGGGGCCGGGAGATCATCCATGGGAGCCTCCAGGTAGCCGGCGGTCCGAGCTGGAAGCCGCTGCCGATGATTTTCACGACAGTGTTCGCGCTGTTCGGCCATGTTCAACCGGACATGTGGCTCGTGATCGCGCGGGCCGGCGCGGTCGCGACCGTGGTCATGGTCTTCAGGGTGACGTGGATCCTGACCCGCGGCCTCGTCGGCGACGATGCGTCGGGCGCGGCTGCCGGCCTCTGGCTGGTACGCGTCGCGTGCCTGTTCGCCGCGGTGATCGCCGCCGGCAGCGTCGTCAATTCACCAGGGTTCATCTCAAACAACGCTCTCGGCTACTCCGAGGGTCTCGCGACGGCGTTCATGCTGATGGCCCTCGACAGCTACATCGACGGCCATCGCCATCGCGCCTTCATCTTCGGCTTCATCGTCTCGCTCGACCGTCCGGAGTTGTGGATCTTCTGGATGCCGTTCGGGATCTGGCTCGCGTGGCGGGATCCAAGCGCACGTAAGATCGTCGCGATCCTGTTCGTCGCGACGCTCGCGCTGTGGTTCGGGCCCGCCGGCTTCAGTGGCGTCACGCGCGCGAACAACCCCCGCTCGAACAGCGCCGCGTTCACGAGCTGCCCGGTCTGCACGGTCTTCAAGGACGAGGCTTGGCCGACGCTGCTCAACCGGGTGAAGATCCCCGGCATCATCGCGCTGCTGGTCGCGGCGGGGCTGCTGTTCGGAACGCGCACGGAGTGGTGGCGGCGAGGGTCGCTGAGCGGCACCGCCAAGTGGCGCGTGTGGCTGCTGATCATCGGCGTATTCGGCTTCGTCTGGTGGCTCGGGATCGGGATCGAGACCCAGCTTCATTTCTCGGGCAACGCGCGCTACCTCGTATTCGGCACGGTCCCGCTCGCGATTGCCTGTGGCGCCGCCTGGGGCTGGCTGATGGGCTCGATCCCTGCGCTGTTGCGCTGGCTGGGCGGCCGGCTCCGCGCGCTCGGAAGCGTGGCGAGCTCAGCGGCGACCGGGGCGGTCGGCGTGGTCGTGACTGTTGCGGTGTTCCTCGCATGGCCGCCGTGGATCGGCAACAACATCATCAGCCTGCCGCGGACCCACCACGCGCTCGTCTACCAGGCGCACCTGCGCGAGGACCTCAACCACCTCGTCAAGCTCATGGGTGGCCGCAAAGCCCTGCTCGACTGCGGGACGATCATGGCCGAGGGCTTCCAGGTGCCGATGGTGGCGTGGACGCTCGACGTGCCGATCCTCCGGATCGAGGCACAGCCCCCGCAGATCGACGCGCCCGCACCGTGGCCGAACACGATCCTCCAAGACCAGGACACCGGCAGCGCCGCGTTGCTGCCGAATCCGCAGACGATCATCGACTGGGTCCACGACGGCGCCCACTACCGCACGTACGATCTCCAAGTGCGCACGTTCAGGGTTTTTTCAACCTGCCCAGCTAAGGTGGGCTCCTAGTGGCCACAACCGCTACGCGAGTTCCCGGCGTCCCGGGCTTCAAAGAGATAAGGCTGCCCGACCGGATCACCCGGCTCCCGACGTGGGTCCTCACCGGCGGCGTGCTGGTCGTGCTGCTCGCGGCCTCCGCCTACATCCGTACCCGGTATCTGAGCGGGCAGTTCTGGATGGACGAGGCGATCACGACCGGGATCGCCGGCCATTCGCTCTCGGCGATCCCCGGGATCCTGCGCCACGACGGCTCGCCACCGCTGTTCTATCTGCTGCTCCACTTCTGGATCAGCTGGTTCGGCAACAGCGAGGCCGCGACCCACACGCTGCCGCTGATCTTCGGGCTGTTGTGCATCCCGGCGGGATTGTGGGCCGGCTGGAGCCTGTTCGGGCGGCGCGCCGGCTACTACGCGGCAGTGCTGTTCGCGTTCTCCACGTTCCTGACCGAATACGCGACCGAGACGCGGATGTACGAGCTGATGGGGCTCCTCGGGATCATCGGCACCGCGGCCTTCATCCACGGGTTCGTGTACCGGCGGCGCAAGTACGTGATCGTGTTCGCGATCACCGAGGCGCTGATGCTCTACACGCACGCGTGGGGACTCTTCTTCGGCGCCGGCACCGCGCTCGCACTGATCCCGATGCTGATCAACAGCGACTCGGCTGAGCGCAGGGCACTGCTCAAGGACGCGGTCATGGCCTACGCCGCCGCCGTGATCCTGTTCGCGCCGTGGATACCGAACTTCATCTACCAATCGACGCATACGGGCGCGCCGTGGGCGCCGCCGCCCCGGTTCGGCGCGCCGGTCCTGATCTCCCGCGACCTCTTGGGCGGCGACCGGATCACGGTCGCGCTGCTGTTCTCAGCGATCCTCGGCTTCGCGCCGTATTTCACACGCCGCTTCCGCCGCACGCCGGACGCGATCACGATGTGGACGCTGCTCGCGATCCCGTTCTTCACGCTCGGGCTGGCGTGGCTCGCGTCGCAGATCACGCCCGCGTTCGTGTCGCGTTACTTCGCGCCGGCGCTGGCGGCGATCCTTCTGTTCGCGGCGTGGGGCGCCGCACGCTCGGGGGTCGTCGGCGTGGTCGCGATTCTGCTCTCGGTGATCTTCGTCGCCCACATCTCGAACTACACGCCGCAGTACAAGAGCGACATGCGCGAGGTGGGCGGCGAGATGGCGCCGCTCCTACACCAAGGGGACCTGGTGGTCGTGGCCCAACCCGAGCAAGTTCCGCTGACCTACTACTACTTGCCGAGAGGCCTGAACTTCGCCAGCACGCTCGGGCGGGTCAAGGACCCGACCTACATGAACTGGGTATATGCGCTGCGCCGGCTGCGCAACGCAAACCCGGCGTCCACGCTCGATCCGCTCCTTGCTAGCCTCAAACCGGGACAGCAGCTCCTGTACGTTCGCCCGCTGACAGAGGGCGCGCAGAACTGGGAGGCGGCCTGGACCCTGCTGGTTCGAAGGCGCGCGGCCCAGTGGGGAGCGATCATCGCCTCGGACAAGTCGCTTACAGAGGTCGCGCACGCCCCGTTGAACTACCGTGGCGCCTGTTGTGTTGCCGACAGCGCCACGCTCTGGAAGAAGAACTAAATGGCTGAAGACAGCGTCACCAGCACCGACCCGGAGCGCGGCTCCGAGATCACCCCCGAGCATCCGGTCGTCGTGCTCGGCGGCGGCCCCGCGGGCCTGACCGCCGGCTACCTGCTCGCCAAGCGGGGCAAAGCCGTGATCGTGCTCGAGTCGACCGACATGGTCGGCGGCATCGCTCGCACCGAGGTCCGCGACGGATACCGGTTCGACCTCGGCGGGCATCGCTTCTTCACCTTCGCCAAGGAGGTCGACGCGCTCTGGCACGAGATCATGGGCGACGAGTTCCTCAAGCGCCCGCGCCAGAGCCGGATCTACTGGAACGACAAGTTCCTCGAGTACCCGCTCGACGGCATGGACGTGATCAAGAAGCTCGGACCTGTCGAGCTGGTCCGCTGTGGGTGCTCCTACCTGTGGGCGGCGATCAAGCCCAAGGGCCGTGAGGAATCGTTCGAAGACTGGGTCTCGAACCGCTTCGGCAAGCGGCTCTACAACCACTTCTTCAAGACCTACACCGAGAAGCTGTGGGGTGTCAGCGCCGACGATATCCGGGCCGAGTGGGCCGCGCAGCGGATCAAGGGGCTGTCGTTCTTGAGCGCCGCGAAGGCCGCGTTCTTCGGCAACAGGGGCGACAAGATCAAGTCCCTGATCAATGAGTTCAACTATCCGCGCTACGGCCCTGGGCAGATGTGGGAGACGATGACGGACGCGATCCAGGCGAAGGGTGGCGAGGTGCGGCTGAACGCGCCGGTCACGCGCCTCGTCTTGCGCGACGGCCGTGTCGCCGAGGTGATCGCCGGCGGAGAGACGCTCACGCCGTCGCACGTGATCTCCTCGCTGCCGCTGCGGACGACCGTCGGGATCGCCGAGCCGGAGGCGCCGGTGGAGGTCCGCGACGCGGCTCGCGGCCTGCGCTACCGCGAGTTCCTGACCGTTCTGCTCGTGATCGAGGGGCAGGACCTGTTCCCGGACAACTGGATCTACATCCATCAGCCGGGCGTCCGCGTGCTGCGGATCCAGAACTTCAAGTCCTGGAGCCCGTGGATGGTCCCGGAGGGATCGGGCGACGCCTCGATCGGGATGGAGTACTTCTGCTTCGAGGGCGATGACCTGTGGACGATGGACGACGACGAGCTCGTGAAGATGGCCGCCCAGGAGATCGAGAAGCTCCACCTCGCGCAGGCCTCGAAGGTGAAGTTCGGCTTCGTCGCCCGCGTCCACAAGGCGTACCCGATCTACGACGTCGAATACGCCGAGCGCGTCCAGACGATCCGCGGGTGGCTCGAGACGATCTCGAACCTCCAGCAGGTCGGGCGCAACGGGCTGCACCGGTACAACAACTCGGATCACTCGATGCTGACCGCGATGCGCGCGGTCGACAACATCCTGCTCGGAACCCATCACGACATCTGGGCGGTGAACGCCGAGCAGGTCTACCACGAGGCGCGCACGGAGAACGAGGATCCATACCGCGAGGCGCCCGACACGCCGGCGATGGAGCAGCCGCTAGCTTCGGAGCGTTAGTGCGGCGCAGAGGGGTCTTCTCACTCCGCCTCGTTGGCCTGATCGTGTTGAGCGTCCTCGTTGCGGGTGCCGCGCCGGCGGTCGCACTCGCGGCCGGCACCGGGACGATAGGCCTGCCGGGCTCGACCAGCCCGTTCAGCCCGGGCGTGCCCGAGTCGCCGCCGACACCGACGACGAGCTCGACGACCACGGCCACGTCAAGCTCCAGCTCGACCAACAGCGGCCTGAGCGGCGGCGGGATTGCCGCGATCGCTGTCGGCGCGATCCTGCTGATCGGCGGGATCTCGTTCTTCATCTGGTGGGACGCGCGGCGCAGGGCACCGGTGCGCCCCGGCGCAGCCGGCTACGGCTACGGCGACATCGACGGCCGTCCGCGCGCCACGAAGGCCAAGCCGAAGCCGCGCAAGCCGAGCCCCGCCGAACGCAAGCGCCGCAAGCGCGGCCGCGCGCGCTAGTGCGGCATTAGAACGCGCCCGGGATCGCGAACGGAACCAGTAGTGACATCGCTGCGGCGGCGGTGCCGATGGTGATCGCACGGCGGTCGCGCCGCTCGAGCCCGTCGAGCAACAGCAGCGCAAACACCGGCGCGCTCAGACGGGTGTCCGACCATACATCGCCCATCGTGGGAACGAGAATGCAGAGCGTCAGCGCCAACGCCGCTGCATTCAGGACCGTCAGCTCTCTCCTAACGGTCAGCACGGCCACGATCACGGCCGCGAGCATCAGCCCGATGTAAACGAAGTCGAAGCCCGTCTCGAACGGCAGCCCCGACCGCAGGTCGCCGCGGACTTCGGCGACGAGGTTCGAGAGCGGCTGCAGCGCCGCGTCGCCGAGCGGGCCTCCGTAGCGGACCGCCAGATAGCTCTGCCATGCGGCGAAGACGGCGAGCGGGAGGACGACGACCGGCCACACGCGAGCCGCTGTCGCCCGCCACGAGTGCCCTCTGAACGCGACGACGGCAGCGTGCAGCGCCACCGCGACGACCGCGATGACCATCACCTCGCGGGTCAGCACAGCGACGATCAGCGCGAGCGCGGCGGGCCACCGCCGGCCGCTCCGCCACAGCAGTAGGCCCGTCAGCGTGGCTGCGATCGCCAGCGGATCGCAGAGGTCGCGCATCGCCGGCAGCAACATGCCCGGCGCCAGCGCAACCGCGGTCGCCCAGTTCGGCGAGCGGCCCCGGCGCCGCAGGTAGCAGGCGAGCCCGATCGTCAGTGCCAGCAGTACGATCACATTGACGGCCAGCAGCGCGAATGGGATCGCGTCGTCGTTCCCACCCGCGAGCAGGTACGCGACGGCCGGGTAGCCCACTCGCTGGAGCCGGAAGCCCTGGCCCGTCCCTCGTATCGCGGCGATCGTCGACTCGTGCAGGAGCAGCGGATCGCGAGCCTGGAGATAGAAGAACTGGCCGTCGTAGCCGCGCGGCGAGCCCACGATCGCGCCGGCCGGTGGACGCGTGGCAGCAGCGAACCGGCTGCCGAACTGGACGAAGCCGGTGAGGTTCCCGTGATAGCGGGTCAGGTTGCCGGCGATCGCGATCGTGAGCACCCCGGCAACGATCAGGACCGGGAGCGCCAGCCGCGCGAGCGAGGTGGCCCCGCCGGCGCGCGCGTCGCTGATCGCTGGCGGATTGGAGATCGAAGTCAAGGCAGTCTGTCGCTGGCCGAAGAGGTCCTGTCCAAAGCTTCGACGCGACCGAGGGTGCTTTCAACTAGATGTTCTGGCGGTTCGTGGTCGATCCGCGAGTGGGTGGAAAACTGCGAAAGCTGCGCTTTGCTCCGGAGCGTGCAACAAACTGCGCAATCCGATCCAAGACTTGAGCCCATTCCGTCAAACCGGACGGATGTTTGACGGCATTTCGGGCCCAAAACGTGAATCAAATATCTCGCGGTCTTCAGCGCTCGGGGCCTACGGCCCGATACGAGCGACATGACAAGCACCCTCGCCGCCAGCCGTCACCTCCGAATCGTCGATCCCGATGAACAAGCCGTCGGCTGGTTCTGCGGGCGCTGTGCCGAGCGATTCGACGAACCGGAATCCGTCTCCGTTCCGCGCGTCTGCCCCTCCTGCTCACTTGGCATGGTGCTGCAAGCGCCGGCGAGCGCGATTCCCGATCCTGACGCGCCCTACCTGATCGTCGACTCGTCGCTGAACGTGCAGGCCGTCTCCGAGCGCGCTGAGCGGACGCTCGGCATGATCGAGGAGCGCGCAGTCAATCGACACGTGACCGAGCTGCTGATCCCCGGCGACGCCGAGCCGAACGCGGTGCGCGGCCTCGCCGCCGCAATCACCGCGGCCGCCGGCGGCGACGAGCACGAGGAACGCGTCGCGGTCCGCCCGAGCAACACGTTCGGGATCAGGATGCTCGCGCGGATCGTCGCGTGCGGGCCGCCCCCGTCCGCTTTGATCGTCCTCGACTAAGG
>Ga0335074_10010055_pt1 | contig 13226 bp, 10 predicted proteins | sample Lox_Sample_23_FD_206715 | JGI IMG/M metagenome (GOLD analysis project Ga0335074, IMG submission 206715) | Soil microbial communities from Loxahatchee National Wildlife Refuge, Florida, United States - Lox_Sample_2.3 | ecosystem: Environmental > Terrestrial > Soil > Wetlands | place: USA...
GCGGGCGAGTGAATACGCCCAGGATGATTGCGATCGAACCGAAAAATTCCATCACGATCGCTATCAAGGCCGCTAACTGGGGCACGGGAAGGCCATCATGGGACATGAAAGCGACAGTCCCGGAGTAATCCAGCAATTTGCTCAACCCGAATCTGAAGAACAATGCAGCAAGCAGGATGCGGGCAGCGAGAAGGACTTCGTCCCTGATCTGCTCGGAACCGAATGTGCCCATGACTTGCTCCTCCTGCTGCCCGGCTCGGTCTATCCCCGCACATGGCAGGCGACCCAGTGCCCGGGACGGCTTTCCCTGAGTTCCGGCACCTCGACCGCACAGCGCGGCTCGGCGAGCGGGCAGCGGGTGCGGAAGCGGCAGCCTGACGGGGGGCGGATCGGATTGGGCACGTCGCCCTGCAGCACAATTCGTTTGCGCTTCATCTTCGGATCCGGGATCGGCACCGCCGACAACAGCGCCTCGGTGTATGGATGCCGAGGATTGTGGTACAGCTCTTGCGCGGGCGCGATCTCCACCACGCGGCCGAGATACATCACGGCCACACGGTCGCTGATGTGCTCGACCACCGAGAGATCATGAGCAATGAAGAGATACGTCAGGCCGAACTTCTCCTGGAGGTCCTCGAGCAGATTGATCACCTGCGCCTGGATCGAGACGTCCAGGGCGGACACCGGCTCGTCGCAGACGATCAGCTTGGGCTCGACCGCCAGCGCCCGCGCAATGCCGATGCGCTGGCGCTGGCCGCCGGAGAACTCGTGCGGGAAGCGGTTCAGGTGATCGCTGCGCAGCCCCACCGTTTCCAGGAGCTCCACCACCCGGTCCTGCTGTTGCCTCTGGGTTTTCACCAGGTGGTGGATGGTGAGGGCCTCGGCCACGATCGCGGCCACGGTGTGACGGGGATTGAGCGAGGCGAACGGATCCTGGAAAATGATCTGCATATCGCGGCGCAGGCGCTGCAACTCCGGCCCGCCGATGCGGGTGACGTCCCGGCCGTCGAACCGGATCTCGCCGGAGGTTGGCTCGATCAGGCGGAGGATGCAGCGTCCGGTCGTCGATTTCCCGCAGCCGGATTCTCCCACCAGCCCGAGCGTCTCGCCACGCCTGATCTCCATGCTGACGCCATCGACTGCGTGAACGCGCCCGACCTCCCGCGCGAAGACGCCGCCGGTCACCGAGAAGTACTTTGTGAGATCGCGGACGGACAGGAGATTTTCTGAGTTGTTCACAGGATACACGCCGCCTTATGGTCCGGCCCGACCTGACGCAGCGGCGGCTCGGCCGCACGGCAGGCATCGGTGACAAAGGGGCAGCGCGCGGCGAAGCGGCAACCGATCGGCGGATTGAGTAAGCTGGGCACGGTCCCGGGGATTTGCGCGAGGCGCGTGCGCTGCTGCGCGCTCGCATCCACTCGTGGAATGGCGCGGATGAGGCCTTGCGTGTAAGGGTGACGCGGATTGGCGAAGAGTTCCTCGACCGGGGCGTCTTCCACGACTTTTCCCGCATACATGACCACCACGCGCTGGGCGTTTTCCGCCACCACGCCCATGGCGTGGGTGATCAGCATGATCGCCATGCCGAAGCGGGCCTTCATGTCGTTCAGCAGATCGAGAATCTGCGCCTGAATGGTCACGTCGAGCGCGGTTGTCGGCTCGTCGGCGATGAGCAGTTGTGGGCCGCAGATAAGCGCCATGGCGATGACCACGCGCTGGCGCATGCCGCCGGAGAATTGGTGGGGATAGTCATCGACGCGGCCCTCAGCGTTCGGGATCTGGACGAGGCGCATCATGTCGATAGCGCGGGACATCGCGGCTTTGCGGGGCAGGTTCTCGTGGGCCCGCAGCGCCTCGGCAATCTGCTCGCCGACCGGATAGACGGGGTTGAGCGCGGTCATCGGCTCCTGGAAGACCATGGCGATTTCGCGCGCGCGGATCTTGTCCATTTCAGGCGAGCTGAGCGGGACGAGGTTACGCCCGCGCCACATGATCTCGCCCCCGGCGAACAGTCCGGGCGGCATGTCGATCAGCTTGAGGATGCTGCGGGCTGTCACCGTCTTGCCGCAACCGGACTCGCCGACGACGGCGAGCGTTTCGCCGCGGCGGACGGACAAGCTGACGCCGTCCACGGCGCGGACCGTGCCGTCGTCGGTGCGGAACCAGGTTCGCAGGTCGCGGACGTCGAGCAACGCGTCCGACATCAGATGACGCGGCGAGGGTCGGTCGCGTCGCGCAGCCCGTCACCGACATAGTTGATGGTAAGCACAGTGAGGAAGATGGCGAAGCCGGGGAACAGCGCCCAATGCGGGGCGACGTCAAGGTAGTTCTGTGCGTCGTAGAGGATGGCGCCCCAGGTGGGGGTGTTGGGCGGGAAGCCGAGGCCGAGGAACGACAGGGTGGCTTCGGAGATGATCGCGTTCGCGACCTGTATGGTACCGGCGACGATGACGGGTCCGATCGCGTTGTGCGGGAGGCGCCGAGGGAGCGGGCGGCCTCGACGAATTCCTTTTCCCTGATGGAAAGGAACTGTGCGCGCACCAGCCGCGCCACCGGCATCCATTGCAGGCCACCGATCACCACGACGATGAGCACGAAAATCCCGCCGACGTCGCCGAGGGCGAGGCGGAGCGGCTCGCGGAACAGATACATCAGCAACAACAGCAGAGGAAGCTGCGGCAGCGACAAAAAGAGGTCCGTGATCCACATCAACCCGGCATCGACTGGGCCGCTCGCCATGCCGGACGCGGCACCGATGGTGACGCCGACGAACACGGCCACGGCCATCGCCGCCAGTCCGACGGCCATGGATATGCGGCCGCCGTAGATCATCCGCGACAGCAGGTCCTGGCCGAGATCATCGGTACCGAACGGATGCGCCCATGATGGACCCGCCAGGCGTGCGGTGAAGTCGATCTGATCGATCGGGATGGTCCAGAAGAGCGAACCAAAGACGATAATGGCGACAATCAGCCCCAGGACAACGACGCTCGCCATCGCCAGCTTATGCTTGCGAAAGCGCCGCCAGGCCTGGCGCTTCAGGGTGACGCGCGGTTCCCCGATCGCGGATACCCGGTCGCGCTGGCCCGGTTCTTCAGCGATAAGAGATTCGAGGGTCGAGCCAGGCATACAAAAGATCCGCGATCAGGTTGAAGATCACGACCAGCACGGCGAAGACGAAAGTGACCGCCATCACCACCGGCGTATCGTCCGCCAGGATCGAGGAAATCAGCAACGATCCGATCCCCGGGATGCGGAAGATCTGCTCGGTGATGATGGCGCCGCCGAAGATGATGGGCAGTTGTACCGCGATCAGCGTGACCACGGGGATCAGTGCGTTGCGCACGATGTGCCGCCGGATTACGATGCGCTCGCCGACGCCCTTTGACCGCGCGGTGGTGACGTAGTCGAGCTTGGCGACGTCAAGTACGGAGGAACGCACGTAGCGCACCAGGGAAGCGCCCTGGAACAGCCCGAGCACGGCGACCGGCATGATCGATTGCAGAATGTTCTGCCAGATCCATTCCAAGCCTGTCGATGACAGGTTCGAGCGAAACACAAAGGGCAGCCAGTGAAGCCGGATGCTGAAGATAAGGATCAGCAACAGCCCGGTGAAAAATGTGGGCAGAGCGAAGCCGAAGAAAGCCAGCGTGCTGGCGATCTGGTCGAACAGCGAATAGGGCCGCGTCCCGGCCAGCACGCCGACCGGCAGCGACACCACGACCGCCAGTATTTCCGCTGAGCCGAGGATTGCCAATGTCACCGGAAGCCGCTGAAAAATGAGCGTGGAGACGTTGATCCGGCTTTGGAAGGAGAATCCCCAGTCGCCGCGAAGCATGGCGGCCAGCCAACGGAAGTAGCGGATATAGACCGGATCATCGAGACCGAAAGAGGCGCGCAGATGGGCGATGACCGCTGCCGGCACATTCGGGTTGGTGATCAACTGACCGAACGGATCGCCGGGCGCAAGGGCGAGGATGGTGTAAATGATCGCACTGATGCCGAGCAGGCTTGGTACTGCAATCAGAATGCGCCGCAGCATATAGGCCCGTGACATCAAGTACTCCGAAAAGCGCGGCCGGGACGGCGAAGTGTCGCCCCGGCGCGCGTGCAGTTATGTCAGGCTTGCACCTGCATGAACCAGTTGGGCAGGTCCCAGGTATCGTTGTCCCAGCCACTCATCGGCGCGCGCAATGCATCCACGCCCGCACCGACGTTACGGCGGAAAATCAGCGGGATCACGACCACGTCGTCCACGACCATGTTGTTCATCTTGATGAACATCGCCGCGCGCTTGACCGGATCGAGCTCGCTCGCGGCTTCGTTCCACAGCTTGTCGTAGTCCGGGTTCTGCCAGCGGGTGATGTTCCGCCCCTGCCACATGTTCGACTTCTGGGCGACTTCGGTTGTGAGGAACTGACGCATCCAGAATCCCGGATCGGGCTGGGTCGGATTGTCGGTGTACATCTGGATATCGGCGTAGAACTTCGGATAGGTGTCGTCGTTGCCGACGTCCGAGGAGAAATATACCGACGCGAGGACTGCCTTCAGCCGGACCTCGATGCCGGCTTTCTGGCACGCCTGCTTAATGACCTGCTGCGTCTCCTGCCGGGGCTGGTTGATCGAGGTCTGATACAGCCAGCTCAGGCGGACGCCGTTCTTCTGCCGGATGCCGTCCGCGCCAGGCTTCCAGCCGGCCTTCTCCAGCAGGTCGGTGGCCTTCTGGATGTTGTATTCCCATTTCGTGTCGTGGGAGACAAAAGGTGCCGGGCCATTGATGAAATTGGCCGTGGCAATGCCGGTTTCGCCGTAGATGTATTTCTGTATCCCGGCACGGTCGCACAGCAGCGACAGCGCCTGTCGCACCGCCGGGTCGGACAGCGTCGGGTTCTTGGTGGTCACGCAGGAGCGCTGCCCGTCAACGACGACGTTGGGGTTCGAGAAGTTGCACTGGAGGTGCTCGATGTTGGACCCCTCGGTCATCATCAGGCGGCCCTTGCCCTCCTGCTCCATCTTCTTCAATAACTCCCACTCGACCTGCAGGTTCCAGGCGAAGTCGTACTCGGCGGTCTCGAACACGGCGCGCGCGGCCGAGGTAGCGTCGCCGCCGCCCTTCATATCCACTGCGTCGAAGAACGGCCGGTTCGGCTCGTGATATTCGGTGTTGATGACGCCCTGCACCAGGTCGCCCGGGGTGAAGCTTTTGAACTTGTATGGTCCGGTGCCGACCGGCTTCAGGTTCCAGGGCGCGGCGCGGGATTTGGCGCCGATATAGGGCGCGAACAGGTGCCTGGGAATGATGCAGTTGTTGGCGACGAAAGCATCAGCCCAGAACGGCCGCGTGTCGGCGAACCGCACACGGATGGTATAGTCGTCGATCTTCTCGACCTTGAGGTTTGCGTAGCTTCCGGCGGTGACCGCGGCAGTTTGCGGATCGGCGCAGTATTGCCAGGTGAAGACGCAGTCATCGGCGGTAAAGGGGTGCCCGTCGTGCCATTTGACCCCCTGTTTCAGCTTCCAGACGACCGACTTGCCGTCCGCGGCCAGGCCGCCGTTCTGCCGACTGGGGATTTCGGCGGCGAGCACCCGCTTGAGGTTGCCGTCGTTGTCCCAGGCGGCCAGCGGTTCGTAGAACAGGCGCGATCCGTCCTGGTCCTTGGTGCCGACGGCGAATTGGGGATTGAGCAGGGTTGGGGCTTCCCACCACAAGAGCTTGAGGGTTCCGCCGCCGCCACGCTTGGTCGGTTTGTAATCAAATGCCGGTGTTTCGGCCATCGCGACGCCGCCAATCGCTAAAAGCTGATTGGCCAGTGGCGCAGTGAGTCCAACAACCGCCATGCGTCGGATGAAACCACGCCGCGAAAGGCGCCCCGCCTTTACGCGATCGATCATGCCCTGCAGGCTGTCTGCGTTCATTTGATCCCTCCTTGGAGGGGACCAGGCCCAGGCCAGGCTAGGCGCGCGTCTCCTTGTACCAGTCAGGCAGGTCCCAGGTGTCATTATCCCACCCGCTGAGATACGCGTGCAAGCCGTTGACCGCCGCGCCGACATTTTTGCGGAAGATCACCGGAATCACGACAACGTTATTGATAACCAGATCATTAAGCTGAATAAATAGAGCGGCCCGCTTAACCGGTTCGAGTTCTTTGGTCGTTTCGGCGTAGAGTTTGTCGTAGTCGGCATTTCGCCAGCGGGTAATGTTGCGGCCTTGCCATTTGTTAGCCTTGGTCGCGACCTGCGAGGACAGGAACGACTGCATCCAGAACCCGGGATCGGGTTGGTTCGGTCCGGTGGTGTACATCTGCAAGTCGGTGTAGAATTTCGGATAGGTATCGTCGTTGCCGGTATCCGACGAGAAATAGACGGATGCCAGCACGGCTTTCAGCCGGATATCGATGCCTGCCTTCTTGCACGCCTGCTTGACGATCTGCTGCGTTTCCTGGCGCGGCTGGTTGATCGAAGTCTGGTACACGTAGCTGAGCTTCTTGCCATCTTTCTCACGGATGCCGTCTGACCCCGGCTTCCAGCCAGCCTTGTCGAGGAGATCGATCGCCTTCTGGATGTTGAACTCCCACTTTGTATCATGGGAGACGAAGCGCGGCGGGCCATTCAGGTAGTTCGATGTGGCGTCGCCGGTACGGCCATAAATGTATTGTTGCACACTGCCGCGGTCGATCAGCAGCGAGAGGGCCTGGCGCACCACCGGATCGGAGAGGGTCGGATGGGTGGTCTTTATGCTCGACCGCTCGCCATCCACTTCCTTGTTGGGGTCGGTAAAGTTGATCTGGATGTGCTCGACGTCCCCGCCTTTGACGAACAGGACCTTGCCGCGCCCGGCGGCCTCCATCTTCTTCAGCAACTGGTCCTCCACCTGGAGGTTCCAGGCGTAATCATACTCGCCGGTTTGCAGCACGGCACGCGCGGCTGAGGTGGCGTCGCCGCCGCCCTTCATCTGGACGGCGTCGAAATAGGGCCGGTTGGGCTGGTGGTAATCGGTGTTGATGACGCCCTGAACGAGATCGCCGGGCGTGAAGCCTTGGAACTTGTATGGGCCTGTGCCGACCGGCTTCAGATTCGTTGGCGCTTCGCGCGACTTGGCACCGATATAGGGCTCGAACAGGTGCTTCGGGATCAGCATCCCGTACTGGCCGACGAACGGATCGGCCCAGAATGGGGTGGGCTTCGAGAACGTTATCTTGACGGTGTACTGGTCGAGCTTCTCGGTCTTCAGGTAATTGTAGGAACCTGCGGAAACAGCCGCGGTCTGCGGGTCGCTGGCGTATTGCCAGTTGAAGACGACGTCGTCGGCAGTGAAGGGTTCACCGTCATGCCATTTTACGCCCTGCTTTAGTTTCCAAATGACGTAGGTGCCGCGTTCCGACAGGCCGCCGTTATCAATGCTGGGGATCTCGGCCGCCAGCACCAGCTTCAGGTTCCCCTCATTGTCCCATGCGGCCAGCGGCTCGTAGAACAGGCGCGAGCCGTCCTGATCTTTGGTGCCCGTGGCAAAATGGGGGTTGAGGAGAGTCGGTGCTTCCCACCACAGCAGTTTCAGCGTGCCGCCGCCGCCGCGCTTGGTTGGCTTGTAGTCGGATGCCGACTGCGCCATCGCGACGCCGCCGATGGCGAGAAGCTGGTTCGCCAACGGCGCCGTCAGGCCTACTGCCGCCATCCGGCGAATAAAGCCACGGCGCGACAGGCGCCCCTGCCGAACCCGGCCGATCAGGCGCCGAAGATCATGTTCGTTCATTGCTGCCCCCTGTTGGACAGGGTGCGGTTGCGCCCGCCTTCGTGCCGGGCGGCGCTTGAAACCCCTGCCAAACAAGACCCTAGCCAGCCTGCCACGGCTGGGTCAATGCTTGCTTGCGCAAGGAGCATGGCTTAAATCAGGCTGAGAGCCACGTGGCGATGCCAGCTTGCGGCTGTCGGGCGCAAGCGGTTCCCCGTTGCGTCACCGGCGGAGCCGACAATCGCCGGTTGTTTGGTGTCTTTCCGGCTGCGATCGGGTGATCGGCCGGCACTTTGTCTGCGTGTCTGTCGCGCTGAGGCTGGAGGTGCGTAGTGGCGCCTGGTCTATACGGACCCACCTGCAAGTGCTGCGGTGGGCGTACGCGGCTGTTTGGCTCGATCGATGCCTCCCGATCAGGCCAGGACCGCTACGGTCAGGTTTTCCCGCCGAGCGGGGAACAAATCGTTTATTGGCGCTGCCTCGGCTGCAAGTTTGTCTTCACCAATGATCTCGACTCGCTGTCTTCCGCCGAGCTCGCCGCGCGGATTTATAACGACGACTATATTCGTGCGGATCCTGACTTCGCTGACAAGAGACCCAACTATTTCGTCGGCGTTTTGGATGAGTTGCTGGTGCCGCTCAAGCATCGGATCGAAGCCTTGGACTTTGGCGGCGGCCGCGGCGCTTTGGCCAATTTGGCGCGCGACAAGGGATTCGATCGCTACGACAGCTATGATCCGTTCTTCGGCAACCAAACCCGGCCGATGCGCCACTACGACCTGGTGACCGCGTTCGAGGTCGTGGAGCACAGCCGCGATCCTCTCAGCACGTTCCAGGAGATGCAATCGTTCTTGAAGCGCGGCGGCGTCGTGATGTTCTCGACAATGCTCCAGCCAAAGAATGTCGACCCCGAGTGGTGGTACATTGCGCCGCGGAACGGCCACGTTTCCATCCATTCCAGTCGCAGCCTTTGGACACTTGCGAACCGCCTGGGCATGCACTGCTTGTCGGTTTCGCAAGGCCTACATGTGCTCTATCCCTCTTCAGAAAGCTCGGTGGCCCGATTCATTGCAAAGCAGTGCGCACGATCGGCCCTGAGACGGGCATCTCTCCGCGGCAGTGCGGCGCTGGTTTCCACGAGCGTGCAGCTCACTAGATTGGGCTGTCTGCAACCGTGTTTGGATCCGCGGCATTTTGCGCGTCTGTTGTTCGGCGAGCGGAGAGGCACCCCTGCCGCGGACAAGACCAGCCCGCTGCCTGGCGCCATTGCGTAGCAACACCCGCCGAAAGATGACTCTTGAGCGATCGGCGTTCCGGATCGTCACGACCAACCCTGCGGGCCGGCGCTCGCCGGCCCGCAGACTACGGTATCAGTGAGCAGCGTCCGCCGCGCTACGCCAGCGCGCCGTTGGACAGCGTGGAAACTTTCCGCTGCAACCCGGCCTCGAGTGCCGGAGCTCCGCCGCTCGCCAGCAGGCTGCCGAAGTCCGAGCGCTGGACCGCGACCTGGCTGATCGTGCCGTTGGTCAGCACATCGACGGCCTTCCACCCCGCCGGCGTGTGCCGCATCACGTAATCGATCTCGACGGGGGAATCGTTTCTGCGAATGATCTGGCTCCGCACGATGACGTCGCCGTCCGGCAGCGCGCGGGTCTGCGGGAGCACGCGGAAGCTCTGGCCATCATAGCTGTCGAAGTTGGCCGCGTAGTTGGAAACCGTGTAGCGCTGGAAGGTGGTTGCCAGCACTGCTTTCTGATTTGGCGCAAGGCTGTACCAACCCGGACCAACCGCGGCGGCAAGCACGGCGTTGAGGTTGAACGCCTGATCCACTGCCGGGGCCAGGATCGCGTAACGCTGCGTGAACGGTGCGTTCTCGCCCGCCCGCATGGAAGCAAGAAGAGCTGCGTCGAGTTGTTGGATCGGGGCGGTCGGACCGCTCGCGTCCTGAGCCTTGGCGGCAGGGGAACCCGACACCATCGCCGCGACCGCGAGGGCCGCCGCAGCAAAACTCAGCCCAGCCCGATGATGGATCGGGGGCGCCGATACCCCGGCGTTTGAATCGACAACCTTCATCCTGCTCCTCCGTTGAATTGCCCGAAGGCCGGTCGAACCTGCGCTTGCGGGACCCGCCGTCATCAAAAGGAACGGCGTCCTGCTTCTAGGTCGCCCATGCCGCGGGTCGCTGTTAACTACGTCACACGCAGCGGCAGTCAGCCGGCGATATGGCGATCACAATCGGGCAGCGTCATGCGTTTCCCGCTGCCGGGGCATGTGCCTGAGTCGCGTCATCCATGTCCCGGGGCCACCACCATGCATGCGAGCTGTCGCTGCATGAGCCTGGTGCATGCCTCGTTGGCGGTGCGCGCCGACAGGTTTGCCAACCGCGCGCGGTACAGGACGGTCGTTCCGAATGGTTCGGTCAGGGGCAGTTCCAGCCGCGCCGCCTGCAGCAGATCGGGCGCCATCGAGCGGGCCGCGGCGGCCGCGGCGCCGGCCAGTGCGGGGTTCATGAACGCGCCGACCTGAATCGCCCAATCCCCCGTGCCGGCGCTCGGCAACGGGGCGGCGGCGTAGCGCACGCGCGGACTATACATCGGCGACCCGCCGGCCGGGGCAGGGCCGGATGCCACCGCGAGCGTCGGTTGCGGCGCACAAGGCCGGGCCGGATCATAGGCGGCATCGGGGTCGCAGGTCCCGGAGGCAGCGAGCGCTACACCCGCCATCCCGCTGCCCTCCGAGCCTTGCGACGGGGCGGCGCGATAGGGATCATAGATCATCGATCCGCTGCTTGTCGGGGCGGGCGGCGCTGGTGCGGCCGGGATGGTGTTGACCGCGACGGCGACTGGTGGGGCGGGCGCACAGGGCCGGGTCGGATCATACGCGGCATCCGGGTCGCAGGCGCCGCTGGCGGCCATCGCCGTCCCGCTCGCGGGTACCGCCGCGTATTGCACCGCGCCGTTGCCGCCATAGACCGAGAGTGGCCCCGTTTCGGGCACTGTACCAGCGATGCGGGGCGCAATCGAAGCGATATAGCCGATCGTCTCATTCGGTAGCGGATCGCCGGTCGCGAGATAGTCGTCCACCCTTTGCGGCCCGGCATTGTAGGCGGCGAGGAACCCGGGCGAGCCGTAGCGATCGTACATTTCACGAATATAGGCGGTGCCGGCCAGAACATTGTCGCGCGGCTCGAACGGGTCGTCGCCTAGGCCGTACTGTTCGCGCAACATCTCGTAGGTGCTGGGCATCACCTGCATCAGGCCCATCGCGCCGGCCGAGGATACCGCGGTCTCGTCGCCGCCCGATTCCTGGCGCATTACCTCGCGGATCCACAGCTCGGGCACGTTAAAGCGGCGGGAGGCATCGCTAATGTAGGGTCCCCACGGATCGTTCGGGGGACCGGGCGGCGGATAGAAGTGGGTCGGCGTCCGGTGCAGGCGATAGGCGTACGACCCGCCGGGCTGTGTCGCGCAGCCGGCCAGCACGCAAAGCAGAACAATAGGCAGGGCCGCCCACAGCATGCACGGCCACGACGTGGCCGCGGCCGCGGGACGCTTCCGAACGGGCATCCGGCTCTCCACCCGACTCGGGAGGCTCGAATCGGACGGGAATCATCGTGCACTAACGACTCGGGCGGAGCAACTTCGTTTCAGCTTCTGCAAGCGGAATCGGCATCTGCCGGGCGAAATAACAGGTGATGTGATGCGACTGTGCCACGTCTGGGAGGCGCGGACCTCGGGGCTTGACGCTTCTGGCGTGCTGGCCGCTGCTTCCCACCTCCAACGGAGGAAACGATGATGAGTCCGATCGAGGTGATTTCCATCCAGCTTTATACGCTGCGCGCCTTGGGCGACGTGGATCGCGAATTGGACACCGCGCAGGCGGCCGGCTTCCGGCATGTCGAGACGGTCGGGTCGCACCTCGACAACGCCGCCGACGTCGCGGCGAAGCTGAAGCGGCGCGGCCTGACAGCATCGTCGTCGCATGTGTCACTGGCCGCGCTTCGGGAGCGGCCGGATGCGGTGGCCGCGGCCTGCCGCACGCTCGGTATTGCGCAGCTCTTCATGCCGTCGGTGCCGCCGGCGGAGCGGAACATGGCGGCAGCGGGGTGGACCGCGCTCGGCCGCGAGCTGGGGACGATGGCCGAACGATTTCGCCGCGATGGGATCGTGCTGGGGTATCACAACCACAACTGGGAGCTGGCGCCGAAAGACGGAGCGAAAACGGCGTTGGAGCTGCTGTTCGCCGCGGCTGCTGGCAGTCCGTTGACCTGGCAGGTCGATGTCGCCTGGCTGGTGCGTGGCGGTGCCGATCCGAAAGCCTGGATCGAGCGCTACAAGGACCGGGTCGTCTCGGCGCATGTGAAGGATATCGCTCCTGCCGGCGAGGCGCTGGACGAGGACGGCTGGGCCGATGTCGGGCACGGCGTGCTGGACTGGCGCGATCTGTGGCGCCGCTGCCGCGCCGCAGGCGCGCGCTGGATGGTGGTGGAGCACGACAAACCCGCCGATCCCGCCCGCTGTGCGCGGCGCAGCTTCGCCTTCCTGAGCGCTATCGAGGACTGAGGCTCATGGACCCGACGGTTATCGGTGTTATCGGCTGCGGTGTGATCAGCGAGGCTTATCTGAAGGGCGCGGCGCGCTCTAAGCTGATCCGCGTCAAGTCGGTCGCTGATATCAATGCGGAGGCTGCCTCGACACGCGCCGCGGAGTTCCACGTACAGGCGGTGGCGGTCGAGGCGCTGCTGGCCGACGAAGAGATCGAGATCGTGATCAACCTGACCGTGCCGCAGGCGCACGCGCCGGTCAGCCTGTCGATCATCGAGGCGGGCAAGCACGTCTATTCCGAGAAGCCGCTGGCGACTCGCCTGGCCGACGGGCAGGCGCTGGTGCTGGCCGCGGCGGCGAGGCGGCTGCGCATCGGCTGCGCGCCCGACACGTTCCTGGGCGCCGCGCATCAGGCGTGCCGACGGGCGATCGATGCAGGGCGCATCGGCTCGCCGGTTGCCGGCGGTGCGGCGGTGCTGTCGCACGGCATGGAACACTGGCATCCGAACCCGGCGTTCTTCTTCCAGCGGGGCGGAGGGCCGATGCTCGACATGGGTCCTTATTACGTGACGCAACTTGTCAATTTGCTCGGTCCGGTGGCGCGCGTGACCGCCGAGGCGACAATGGGCAGCACGCATCGCACGGTGACCAGCGAACCGCTGCGCGGGCAGGTGATCGAAGTGGAGGTGCCGACGACGGTGAACGCCGTGCTGCGGTTCGCCTCGGGCGCTAACGTCGCGCTGAGCCAGTCGTGGGATGTGTGGAAGCACCGGCGGTTGCCGATCGAGATCTACGGGTCCGAGGGCAGCATGCTGGTGCCTGACCCGAATTTCTTCGGCGGCGAACCGTCGATTTCAGAGCGCGACGGCGAATGGCGGCCGCTCGATATCAGCCGCCACCCGTTTGGGGCGCCGAACCGGCGTCTGCGCTCCGGTGCGGAAGTTGCCGAT
>Ga0335074_10010056_pt1 | contig 13225 bp, 12 predicted proteins | sample Lox_Sample_23_FD_206715 | JGI IMG/M metagenome (GOLD analysis project Ga0335074, IMG submission 206715) | Soil microbial communities from Loxahatchee National Wildlife Refuge, Florida, United States - Lox_Sample_2.3 | ecosystem: Environmental > Terrestrial > Soil > Wetlands | place: USA...
CCGGTCTGGCGATGCCAGAACGAGCACACCCACGCCATCGGTTCGCTCAAAGAGCTGAACGAGCGCGCCGGCACGAGCATCACCGATCCCCACCGCCCCTTCGTCGATGACCCGACCTTCGCGTGCGAGGACTGCGGCGAGCCGATGCGCCGGGTCCCCGAGGTGATCGACGTGTGGTTCGACTCCGGCTCGATGCCGTTCGCCCAGTACCACGCGCCGCACGAGCACGAGGACCATTTCCGCGAGCGCTTCCCGGCCGACTTCATCTGCGAGGCGCTCGACCAGACCCGCGGCTGGTTCTACTCGCTCATCGCCATCTCGACCCTGCTGTTCGACTCCTCGCCCTACCGCAACGTCGTCTGCCTCGGTCTGATCCTCGACGAGGAAGGGCGCAAGATGTCGAAGTCGCTCGGCAACACGATCGCCCCGATGCAGGTGATCGACCGGTTCGGGGCCGACGCGCTGCGCTGGTACTTCTTCACCTCAAAGCAGCCCTGGGACGGCTACCGCCTGTCGCTCGAGACCATCGGCGAGGCGCTCCGGCAGTTCCTGCTGCAGCTGTGGAACACATACGGGTTCTACGTGCTGTACGCGAACGCCAACAAGATCGACCCGGGCCCCCTCGCGGAGCACGCCGCCGCCAACGAGCAGACCGACCTCGACCGCTGGGTGCTGTCTCGGCTACAGGCGACGATCGAGGTGGTTCGCGATCGCCTCGACCAGTTCGACGCCACCGCGGCCGGACGCGCCATCCAGGCGTTCATCGACGACGTCTCGAACTGGTACGTGCGCCGCTCGCGCCGGCGCTTCTGGGACGGCGATCCAGCCGCGTTTGCGACGCTCGGCACGTGCCTGACCACGACCGCGAAGCTGTTGGCGCCGTTCTGCCCGTTCATCGCCGACGAGATCTACGACAACCTCGACGGCAGCGAGCCGAGCGTCCACCTGTGCGATTTCCCAACGGTCGACCCAATCCTCCGCGACCGCGCGCTCGAGCACGCGATGGCGACCGCCCGGGAGACCGTCCGCCTCGGCCTCGCCGCGCGCGGGCAGGCGAAGCTCAAGGTGCGCCAGCCGCTCCGGGCCGCCGTCGTCGTGGCGACGGGCGAGGAGCGCGCGGCGATCGAGCGCATGTCGGACATCGTCCGCGAGGAGCTCAACGTGCGAGAGCTGCGCTTCGTCTCGGAGGCCGACGAGCTCGCCGAGGTCGAGCTCAAGCCCAACTACCGGACGCTCGGTCCCCGCTTCGGCAAGACCATGCCGCTCCTCGCCGTCGCGATCGCCGGCCTCGACGCCGCCAAAGCCGTCGCCACGCTCCGCGCCGGCGGTCAGGTCGCGATCACGGCAGGCGGCGACGACCACGAACTCGGCGCCGACGACGTCCAGATCTCGATGAAGCCGCTCGAGGGCTACCAGGTCGAGCGCGAGGGCTCGCACGCGGTCGCGCTCGAGCTCGAGATCGACGACGAGCTCCGAGCGGAGGGCTGGGCGCGCGAGATCGTCCGCGCCGTCCAGCTGGCCCGCCAGGAGGCCGGGCTCGAGATCACCGACCGGATCGTGCTCACGCTCGACGGCGACGACGCACTGCTCGCCGCCGCCCGCGCGCACGAGGCCTACATCGCCGGCGAGACCCTGGCCGTCCAGGTCAGCTACCAGTCGATGGACGGCGAGCTCGCCCCGGTCATCGTCGACGGCCGCGAGCTGCGCGTCGGAGTCGCCCTGGCCTAAGCGCCCGCTGATCCCGAGAGCGAGAACCGTTCGCGGTCTCGTGTCGTATCTCGGGGCATGCACGATTACGAGCTCCTCAGGCGGCGCCACATGGCGGATGCGATGGCGCTGGCGCCACAGATGATCGAGCGACTCGACTGGTCGGCCGACCAGCTCGCCGCCCACCGCCAGCAGAAGCTGCGCGCGATCGTCGCCCACGCCATGATCTCCTCGCCCTGGCATCGCGAACACCTCGCGGGCGTCGACCTCCTGCGCCTCGATGAGGACACCCTGCGCGAGCTGCCGCCCATGACCAAGGGCGATCTGATGGGCAACTTCGATCGGGTCGTCACCGATCCGCGGTTGACGCTGGCCCGCGTCAACGCCCATTTGCAAACCATCGAGGAGAACGGCTACCTGTTCGACCGCTACACGGCGATCACCTCGGGCGGCTCGAGCGGTGAGCGCGGCGTGTTCCTGTACGACTGGAACGGCTGGGTGACGTTTTGGCTCAGCTGCTTCCGCTACCTGCTGCGCGCCAAGCAGTCAGACCCCGAGCTCGCGACCCGCCCGCTGAAGGTCGCCTGGGTGATGGCGGGACACTTCACCCACGCGACGGCAGCGCTCGGCCGGACCTTCGCCAACCCGAACGTGATCAGCCACCCCTTCCCGGTCACGCTGTCCGTCGAGGAGATCGTGGCCGGGCTGAACGAGGTGCAACCGGATTTCGTCAACGCCTATCCATCCGCCCTGCACCTGCTGAGCTTTGAGGCGCAGGCCGATCGGCTGCGGATCAGCCCGCGGCGAATCCAGAGTGCGGCCGAGCCACTGCTCCCGGAGATCCGCGCCGCGGCCGAGGCGGCCTGGGGCGTGCGCGTCGGCAACCTCTACGGGACCTCAGAGGGCGGGGGAGTGGCCACGCCCTGCGACAAGCAGCGTACGCACCTGAGCGAGGACCTCATGATCGTCGAGCCGGTCGACGCGAACGGGGACCCGGTGGCGCCGGGCGAGCCCGCGGCCAAGGTGTACCTGACCAACCTCTACAACCGGGCGCTGCCGCTGATCCGCTATGAGCTCACCGACGAGGTCACGATCCTCAAGGACCGCTGCTCTTGCGGCTCGGCGCATCGCTGCGTGGCCGATGTCCAGGGGCGCCTCGACGACACGTTCCTCTATGAGGGCCGTCCCGTCCACCCGCACGTCTTCCGGACGGCGCTTGGACGGCGCGGCCGGATCGTCGAATATCAGGTGCGCCAGACGCCGGCCGGCGCCGGGATCGCGGTCCGCTGCCAGGCTCCGGTCGACCTCGACGAGCTTGCGCGCGAGATCGAAGACAGCCTGGAACGAGTCGGCGTGGAAGCGCCCGAGGTGACCGTCGAGGCCGTCGCTCAGATCGAGCGCACCAGCGGCCCCGCGAAGCTCAGGCGCTTCTTGGCCCTACCGGCGAGGGAGCGGTCCTACGCGAGCGCCGGCTCGAGCTCGGCGACCAGCTTGCCCTTCGGGTAGGCGCCGACGACGGTCTTCGCCGGCTGTCCGTTGCGGAACAGGATCAGCGTCGGGATCGACATCACGTTGTACTGAATCGCCGTGTTCTGGTTGTCGTCGATGTTCAGCTTGACGACCTTCAGATCGTCCGCCCGCTCCTGCGCGATCTCCTCGACCACCGGGGCCACCATCCGACAAGGCCCGCACCACGGAGCCCAGAAGTCCACGAGCACCGGCTTGTCGGACTCGATGACCTCCGCCTGGAAGTTGTTATCGGTTACGTCTGACACGTTGGCCATGTCGGCTCCTTGGGGGTCTGTGCGGTTACTTCAAAAAGTATAGCGGGCCGGCCGTCGATTACGGAAACGATGGGCCGCGCGCTGTCTAGTCGCGGTGCCGATGGGACCGAGGGCCGGCGCGCGGCATCCGTGGGGCCGCGAGGGCCCGTCCGGCCCCACACCGCAGTCCCCCGAAGCCGAAATTTCCGCCATTGCGGGCGCCAGTCCGCGCTGGTGACGGATTGTTCGGCTCCCAGCCGAAAAATCCGGAACTAACGGCGATGGCGATCCGAAATGGCGGAAATTTCGGGGTGGGGCGGGAGTGTGACCCGGGACTGGACGGGGTCGCACGGCCCCACGGACGCCGAGCTCGGGAATCCGGCGACGCTACGTCTCACCCCCGACTCGGGCTGACGCCGGATTCCCGAGCGAGGCCCAAACCCACCTACCACTGAGCTCACGCACCAGCAGACCGCTACGTTACGTGTCACAGATGTCCGACCCTACGAACAGCGAGATCGCCGTCGCGCTCGACGAACTCGGCGACCTGAGCGAGCTCGACGGGGCCGCGATCTACCGCGTCGTCGCCTACCGCAACGCCGCCAAGGCGGTGCGCGACTCGCCCGTGTCCGTTCTGAATCTCGCGCGCCAGGGCCGCGCCACCGAGCTGCCGGGCGTCGGCAAGATCATCGAGGAGAAGATCATCGCGCTCGCCGACGAGGGAGCGATCCCGGCCACGGTCAAGCTCCGGGCCAAGTTCCCGCCCGGCGTGATCGAGATGACGCACCTCCCGGGCCTCGGGCCCAAGCGCGTCCGCCGGCTCTACGAGGAGCTCGGGATCGACTCGCTCGACGGGCTTCGCACCGCCGCCGAGGAGCAGAAGATCCGCAATCTGAAGGGGTTCGGGCCCAAGGCCGAAGAGGCGATCCGCTCAAGCCTCCGATTAGCCGGCGCCGGCGAGCGGCCCGCCCGGATCGTGCTCGACCGCGCGCTCGCGGTCGCCGATCCGCTGATCGCCGCGCTAGCGCGACATCCGGCGACCATCGCGGTCGAGCTCGCGGGGTCAGCCCGGCGGATGACCGACACGGTCAAGGACCTCGACGTGATCGCCACCGCCCACGACCCCCTGGCGCTCGCGACCGCCGCCACGCAGCTCGAGCTCACGGAATCGGCCGGCACGCCCACCGAGGCGGGCGTGAAGCTGCGCACGCACACGGGCGTCCGGGTCGACCTCCGGATCGTCGCGCCCGACCAGTTCGGCAATCTCCTCCAGCACCTGACCGGCTCCAAGGAGCACAACATGGCCCTGCGCGACGCGGCCGTGCGCAAGGGCCTGCACGTGTCCGAGTACGGCGTCCTCGACGATGCCACCGGCGAGACCCACCGGTGCGCCACCGAGCACGACGTGTACGCGCTGCTGGGCCTGCAGTACATCGAGCCCGAGCTGCGCGAGAACCGCGGCGAGCTCGAGGCGGCCGCGGCCGGGACGCTCCCTGACCTGATCACCCGAGAGGATCTGAAAGGTGATCTGCACTCCCACACGACGGCCTCGGACGGCACCGCCTCGATCGAGGAGATGGCCGCTGCCGCGCGCGATGCGGGCTACGAGTACCTGGCCATCACCGACCATTCCGCCAGCTTCGGGTTCGGCGACGAGGTCTCGCCCAAGCAGCTGCGCGAGCAGATCGCGCGGATCCGGGCGATGCGCGTCGACGGGATCCAGCTGCTCGCGGGCTCCGAGGTCAACATCCTCCCCGACGGCACGCTCGACTACGCGGACGAGCTGCTGGCCGAGCTCGACTGGGTCGTCGCCTCCGTGCACTCGTCGTTCCGGATGAGCGCCGAGGAGATGACCGACCGGATCGTCAGGGCGATCGAGCATCCGCTGGTCGACGTCATCGGCCACCCCTCGGGCCGGAAGCTCGAGCGCCGCCCGCCCTATTCGTTCGACATCGAGCGCGTGATCGAGGCGGCGGCGCAAACCGGCACGATGCTCGAGATCAACTCCAACCCCGACCGGCGCGACCTGAACGAAGTCGACGCGCGCGCCGCGGCCGGCGCCGGCGTGCCGATCGTGATCGACACCGACTCGCACCGGACGGCCGGCTTCGCGGTCGCGCGCTACGGCATCGCCACCGCGCGTCGCGCCTGGCTCACGGCGGAGCAGGTCGTCAACACGCAGCCCTGGGAGGCGGTGCAGGCACTCCGCCCCCGGAACCGCCACCGGCTGGACCTAGCGTCTTCGCCCACCCGACGGCGGGCGCGCGCCTGACGCGGACTTCTTCCCGTACGTCGTCGCGGCCGGCTTGCGGTAAGGGCCGGACGGCTTGGAGCGCGGCACCGCGGGCACGGGGACGTACGGCTGATCCAGCGGCAGCGGCTCGGTCTTGCCGTTGCGCTGGATCCAGGTGAACCAGGCCAGCCCGGCCAGGCACACCAGCGTCGCGATCCAGAAGTTCAGCCGCATCCCCAGGATGTGAACCGAGTAGTCGATCCGGATCGTCTCCTCGAAGATCCGGTAGCCGGAGTAGCCGGCCACGTACAGCGCCATCAGGCCGGGCGCCTTGATCTTGCGGTGGTTGCCGAGCCAGATCAGGAAGCTGGCCAGCAGCAGGTTCCAGATCATCTCGTACAGGAACGAGGGCTGGAAGGTGGCGTACTGAGTGAAGTGCGGGGGGCGATGGGCCGGGGAGATCTTCAGGGCCCAGGGCAGCGTGGACGGTTTGCCGAACAGCTCCTGGTTGAAGTAGTTGCCGATCCGGCCGATCGCCTGCGCGACCAGCAGCGCCGGCGCCGTGGCGTCCATGAAGCGCAGCACGTCGCCCCGCGTCAGTCGCTTGCGCACGATGTACAGCCCGCCGAGCACACCACACAAGATCCCGCCCCAGATCCCCAGGCCGCCATTCCAGATGGCGAAGATGCCCCAGAAGTTGTGCGGGCTGATCTGGCTCGGCGTGGTGATGAGGAAGTAGATCCGGCCGCCGATCAGCCCGGCCGGGAAGCCCCATGCGGCGGCCTCGTAGGCGAGGTCCGGGTTGCCCCCCATCCGCCGCCAGCGCCGGCGGGTGATGAAGATCGCCGCCGCCACCGCGAACACGTAGGCCAGGCCGTACGCGTGGATGAACAGCGGCCCGATGTAGAAGCCGTTGTGCGACGGGCTGGGGATGTAGGCAGGCGAAATCACGCGCGCGGGCGGGCGTGGGAATGCCCCGACGCCCCGTTGAGCTCGAACAGGTTAGAGCGGAACCCGGGAGTGCGGATCAGCCGGATCGGCTTGAGCGGTGAGGTCTTGTCGATGTAGAACCGTGCTCCGTCCCGCTGCTCGATCGCGCGCACCGCCGAGGCCTGGCGGCGCCAGGCCAGCGACCAGATGATCGCGAACCCGGTCGCGACGGCCGGGACCTGCGGGACGAGGAAGGCCAGCGCCCCGGCGCCGAGGGTGAAGATCAGCAGCGGCCACAGGCGGTTGAGCATCGTCCGAGCCGGGCTGAGCTCGGGCAGCGAGGCCTGCGTCCGGGCGCCGGCGAGCAGCGAGGCGATCGGCCCCGAGGTCTCATCTCGGCGCCCCAGCCAGATGCCGATCAGCGCGGCGGCGACCCACCACCCGGCGGCGAACGGCACCAGCGTGTCGTCGCTGTTGTTCGCCCCACCGGCCACGGTGACCGCGGCGAGCAGGGTGGCGCAGCCGGCGCTCATCAGCACCGTGGTACGCAGGAAGTCCGCGAAGCGCACGTCAGTCCGCCGCCAGCGCCGCGAGTAGTTCGACCACGCCCTCGGTCCCGTCGACCACCAGGTCGGCCTCCGCGGTGATCTCCGACGGTCCCTCGTCCGATCGCACGCCAACGCGGATCGCTCTGGAGATGCGGCCGGCGTCGGCCAACCCCACGAGTGCGTGAAAGGCATCGAGGTCGGTCCGGTCATCGCCGACGTACAGCGCGACGTCGACGTCGGTGTCGGCCAGGAACGTTTCGATGCCCGCACCTTTGTCGATCCTCACCGGCGGACGCACCTCCAGCACCTTGCGGCCCCAGTGGGTGCGGAGCCCCGCCGCCTCGGCCCGGGCGGCGACGGCGTCAATGGCGGCGCGCGCCGCCTCCTCGTCCGGAGCTCCGCGCCAGTGGAAGGCGACGATCGGACCCTTGTCCTCCAGGCGGACGCGCAGCCGGCGCAGCTCCGCCGTGTCCGACTCGCGGGCAAATTCGTGGATCCGCTCGGTCCAGTTCTCGATCTCCGGATCGACCACCGGCTCGGTCCAGCCGGCGCGGAGGATCTCGGCGCCGTGCGAGCCGAGATAGGAGATCGTCCCGATCGCGACCATCGCGCGCGCCTCCGAGGCGCGACGCCCGCTCACACACGCCACCACTCCGTAGCGCCGGGCGATCTCGGCCAGGAGCCGCCGGGTGCCCGGCGGGACGCGGGCATCGGCGGCGTGCTCGACGATCGGCGCCAGCGTGCCGTCGATGTCAAACAGGATCGCCGCGCGCGCCGGATCGGCGCGCAGTGGCGCGAGCGCTTCGGAGAGGAGCGCTGATGTCACGGCTCTAGTATGCCCCCTCCGAGGTGTGCGCCGTGTCCAACGATTTCTTCCTGCTGCTTCACGGACAACCGGGTGCGGCGGCGGATTGGGAGCGGCTGCGCGCAGTCCTCGGCGAGGGCATCCCTAGCCTCGCGATCGACCGCCCCGGCTGGGACGGATCCTCGCGGGCGACAGATCTCGCCGGCAACGCGCGAGCCGCTCTCGCCGCGCTCGATCGCGCCGGCGTGGCGCGCGCGACCGTGGTCGGGCACAGCCTCGGCGCCGCGGTGGCGGCGTGGCTCGCGGTCTCGGACCCCGAGCGCGTGCGCCGCCTCGTCCTCGTCTCGCCGGCGGCCAACAGCGACTCACTCGGGCCGGTCGACTACCTGCTCGCCGCCCCGGTCCTCGGCTGGCTGACCACGATCGGCGCGATGGCCGGGGCCGGGCTGATGCTGGGCGCCCGGTCGGTGCGCCGGTGGGTCGCGGAGGCGACGGCGGTGGACGAGCGGTACCTGCGCTCGGCCGGGCGGATGCTGCTTGCCCCGAGGGCCTGGCGCTCGTTCGTACGCGAGCAGCGATTGCTGGTCCAAGATCTTCCCGTGCTCGAGCGCCGGCTGGCGGAGATCGCGAGCCCGACGACGATCGTGTCCGGCACCGCCGACCGGGTCGTGCCGCCCTCGGCGGCCCGGCGGCTGCGCGGCCAGATCCCGGGCGCGGAGCTGGTCGAGATCCCCCACGCCGGCCACCTGCTGCATATCCAGCAAGCCGGCCGGCTGGCCGAGATCGTCGCGGCTCGGTGACCTACCGGTGGGTCGATCACACCGCGGAGGTCGAGCTCGAGATCGAGTCAGGCAGCGAACGCGGCGTGCTCGAGGACGCGCTCCTCGCGCTGGCCGAGCTGTTGGCGACCGAGAACCCGGGTCGGCCCCAGGAGCTGCGATCGGTCGTCGCGGAGGCCGCCGACCGGCCGGCGCTGCTGGCCGCCTGGATCGAGGAGCTGGCCTTCCTCGCCGAGTCCGAGGGTTTCGTGGCCACTCGCCTGGTCGACCTCGATCTCGCCGAAAACACCGCCAGCGCCACCGTGGCGGGCGTGCTCGACGCGCCGCCGCCACTGGTCAAGGCGGTCACCTACCACCGGCTGTCGTTCGAGCGCCACGGCGAGCGCTACGTTGCCCGCGTGGTGCTCGATGTTTGAGCCGCGGCGCATCGACGACGAGCTGTGGGAGATCCCGATCGGGAGGGTCGCCGGCATGCGCGTTCCCGCCCTCCTCTTCGCCGACGCCGACCTGCTCGCGGCGATCGCGCAGGATCGATCGCTCGAGCAGCTGGCCAACGTCGCGACGCTCCCTGGGATCGTCGACGCCGCACTGGCCATGCCGGACATTCACCAGGGCTACGGCTTCCCGGTCGGCGGCGTGGCCGCGACCGATGCGAGCGACGGCGTCGTGTCGCCCGGCGGCGTGGGCTACGACATCAACTGCGGGGTCCGGCTGCTCGCGCTGCCGCTGGCCCACGACGAGCTTCGGGGCGACCGGCACCAGCGGTTGGTGCACGAGCTGTCTCGCCGCGTTCCGGTCGGGACCGGTGGGCGAGGCGCGCACGAGGGTCTCAAGGGGGCCAACCTGGAGCGCGTACTGTCGCTCGGTCCCCGCGCGCTGCTCGAGGACCTCGGCATCGGAAGCGACACGGAGCTGGCCCTCACCGAGTCAGGCGGCCGGCTCGACGGCGCCGACCCCTCAGCCGTATCCGCGCGCGCTCGCGAGCGGGGCGCCGGCCAGATCGGCACGCTCGGCTCCGGCAATCACTTCCTGGAGCTCCAGCGCGTCGAGGCGGTATACGAGGCGGACGCCGCCGAGGCGTTCGGCCTGCGAGTGGGCCAGCTCACGGTGCTGATCCACTCGGGCTCGCGCGGACTCGGCCATCAGGTCTGCACCGACTTCGTCAAGCGCATGGACGGCCGGCTCGCCCACCACGGGATCGAGCTCCCCGACCGCCAGCTCTCGTGCGCGCCGCTCGACTCCGCCGACGGGCGCGACTACCTGAAGGCGATGGCGGCCGCCGCGAACTTCGCCTGGGCCAATCGTGCCGCGCTCGCCCATCGAGTGCGCGAGTCGGTCGAGGCGGTGCTCGGGCATGGGGCCGCCGCCGGCACCCGTCAGGTCTATGACGTGGCTCACAACGTCGCAAAGCTCGAGGAGCACGGCGGCCGCGCCGTGTGCGTCCATCGCAAAGGCGCCACGCGCGCCTTTCCACCCGGTCACCCGGAGATCCCGCCCGAGTACGCGGCCGCGGGCCAGCCCGTGTTCATCCCGGGCAGCATGGGCACCTCCTCGTTCGTGCTGGCGGGCCGGCCTGGCGCGATGGAGCGCTCGTTCGGGACCACGTGCCACGGGGCGGGGCGCCGGATGTCCCGCACCGCGGTGCGCCAGACGGTCGACGGTCGTGAGCTGCGTCGCCAGCTCGAGGCCCGCGGAATCGTCGTCCGGGCCCCGTCGGCGCGCGGGCTCGCCGAGGAGGCTCCTGCGGCCTACAAGGACGTGGATCGCGTGGTCGAGATCGTCGAGCGGGCGGGTCTGGCAGCGCGCGTGGCGCGCCTGCGCCCGATCGGCGTCGTCAAGGGTTAGCCGGTGTTCCGGCCGCGTAGCCGGGTAAGTGGTCTCTGATGACAGCTCCTCCGTCAGCCGAGATCCCGCAGCCGACCGAACCCGCCACGCCGGCCGTGCCCAGCGCACCGGTGACGCCTGCGGCGCCCGACCCAGGCTCGCCCGCCGCGCCCGAGGAACCCGCGACCGTGCCCGGGCCCGACGAGCCAAGCTCCCCGATCGCGCCCGATCCCGGGTCCGACGAGGCACCCGAGCCCGCTCCTTCGCCCGCGACACCCGGCCCGGGTCCCGAGCCCGAGCCGGCCGAGCCCCAGCCCGGCGAACACTGAGCCCGTAAACGCCTAGGCTTAGGCGCAATGGACACTTTTCTGTCCGTGGCGAGTAAGCGCGAGGTGCGCGATTACGCCGGCCGGCCCATCCCGACCGACGCCGAGCAGCGCATCCTGGAAGCCGGGCGGATCTCCGGCAGCTCGCAGAACAAGCAGCCGTGGCGCTTCTTGGTCGTCGAGAGCCCGTCGCTACGCGAGCGGCTCGCGGAGGCCGTGTACCGATCCGGCAACGTCCGGAGCGCCGCGCTCGTAGTCGTGATCGCGATGCGCGGGCGTGGGCCGACCGGCTTCGATGCCGGCCGGGCCGCCCAGAACATGATGTTGACCGCCTGGAGCGACCGCATCGGCTCCTGTCCCAACGGGATGCCGGATCCCGACGCCGTGGCAGCGCTGCTCGACCTCGAGGATGGCGAGCGGCCGATCACGGTGCTCACCTTTGGCTATCCGGTCCGCACCCGTGACCCCGAGCGCCGCACGGCGATCGAATGGCTCGAGCGGGCCTATCGCAAACCGTTCGACGACGTCGTCCAGCGGCTCTAAAAGACTCGACCAGACGACGGCCGGCGGCGATCATATGCGTCGGTGCGCTTCGTCCTGACCCGAGACGCCGAGGACTTCGCCGCTCGCACCGAGCGGCTCCTCTCCGAGCGGATCGAGTGCAACGTGCTCGCAACCGTGCTCATGCGGGTGCTGGACGGCGGTCATAGCGACCACGCGCCGTTCTTCGCATACGGGCTCGCGAGCGGTGGCGAGGTGACCTTCGCCGCGCTCCGCACGCCCCCGTGGCCGCTGCTCACAAGCCCACTGCCGGACGGCGCCAATGAGTTCGTCGAGCAGTGGATGAGGGACGATCCGGGCATCTCGCGGGTGAGCGGCGTGCCCGACACGGTGCGCGCCATCGGGGCCGCATGGTCGCGACTCACGGGCGGCAGCACCCGCACGACGATGCACGAGGCGATGCACGTCCTCGATGAGGTGCGCGACCCGCCCCGTCCTGCGCCCGGAACGCTGCGCGTCGCCGAGCCGGACGATCGCGACCTGCTCGTCGGCTGGACGGAGGAGTTCGTGCACGAGACGGGCCTGATCGGCGCGGCCCAGGCCGGCCCGATGGTCGACGGGTCGCTGCGCCGGCGGGGCCTGCTCGTGTGGGAGGACGGCCGGCCGGTGTCGATGCTCGGGGTCAACCCCGCGGTGGCCGGCGTGGCGCGCATCGGGCCCGTCTACACGCCGCCGGAGTATCGCCGCCGCGGCTACGCCGGAAGCGCGGTGGCGGCGGCCAGTCGCCGCGCGCTCGCCACCGTCGCCCGGCGGTGCATGCTCTACACCGACCTGGCCAACCCGACGTCGAACAAGATCTACGCCGAGGTCGGCTACCGCCGCACCGGCGACTGGGAAGAGATCACGCTGGATCCCGCCTGATGGATCAGGGGTCCCGCGGCCGTGAGCCGTCGAGCGCGCGCAGCGCGGCGTCGAGCTCCCCGACGACCTCGCCCGGATGCTGGGCGCCGGACAGCCGCAGCGTGTCATGTACCGGCGAGTCGGCCGGGATCACCAGCAGCAGGCGCTGCCCGCGCGCCTGGAGGCTGGCGCGCATCCCGTGGATGACGTAGATCCCGGCGCTGTCCAGATACTCGACCGCGGACAGATCGAGGACGACGCCGCGCGCGTCGCTTGGCATGGCGCCGATCACGGTGGCTCCGAGCTCCTCGGCGTTGGACATATCGACCTCACCGACCAGGCGCGCGACTAGTGCGCCGGAGGCATGGCTGATGTGCACGTCGGCAAGGCTCATTGGTTCCAGAGCCTCCGTCGCATCACGACCGCGGTTCCGGTGCTCTGCCGGTCGATCTGCACGTCATCCATGGCGGCGGAGATGATCGAGAGTCCCCGTCCGCGATTCTCCTCCCCCCGTGGCTCACGCCACTGGCCGTTGTCCCGCACCGCGATGGTGACCTCGCCGTCGTCCGTCCACGCCTCCAGCTCGAAGGTCGCCGGAGCGGGCGAGTAGGCGTGCTCGATCGCGTTCGCGCACGCTTCGCTGACCGCGATCGTCACCTCCGCGACGTCGGCCTCGCCCGCTCCCTGCTCGACCAGCCATCGGCGCAGCATGCGCCGCACCTGCGCCAGCGTCGCCGGCTCGGCCGGGAGTCGCAGGTCAAGCTCGGCGGGAACCGGGCTGTTCTGCAGGGCGACGATCGCCACGTCATCGCGCAGCCCCGTCAGTGGAACCAGGTCCGCCACCGCGGCCACACACGCCTCCTCGGGAGAAACCGCGCCCTGCACCGAGGTGGCCAGCGCCTCGATGCC